>JACCDO010225489.1_pt1 | contig 53695 bp, 49 predicted proteins | sample 7446101 | NCBI WGS metagenome assembly JACCDO01 (sample SAMN15323440, study PRJNA562643) | freshwater metagenome | isolation source: river surface water | place: USA:Blue River Watershed | collected 2017-08-16 | reverse complement strand
GAAATTGACCGAAGTCAATGATGAACCCCCACCCCAAGCCTAATATTCTTCTCAGCCTAAGCGGGGCAAAAACCCGTAGAGCAATGTATAACTTCAAATGGAGACACTAGCGAAAGCTAAACTGTAAAAACCATCTTTGGTGGCAATTCACAGTTCACACAAAAATTATGACAACAGACAACCAAAACACACAATTAACTGATGGCTTCCATTTGGTCATTGATGCTTTAAAAGCAAATGACCTCAATACCATTTTTGGCCTTGTTGGCATTCCAATTACTGACTTGTGTCGACTTGCACAAGCTGAGGGAATGCGTTTTATTGGCTTCCGTCATGAGCAGCATGCAGGTAATGCCGCAGCGATTGCTGGTTATATGACGCAAAAGCCTGGTATCTGCATGACAGTATCTGCACCAGGTTTCTTGAACGGTTTAACTGCATTAGCAAATGCAACCGTCAATTGTTTTCCAATGATTTTGATTTCTGGTTCAAGTGAGCGCGAAATCGTTGATTTGCAGCAAGGTGACTACGAGGAAATGGATCAGCTCAATGCTGCCAAACCATATTGCAAAGCTGCATACAGAATTAATCACATTGAAGATATTGGCATTGGTTTTGCCCGCGCCATTCGCGCGGCGGTTTCTGGTCGTCCAGGCGGCGTGTATTTGGATTTGCCAGCACAGTTGCTTTCTCAAACCATGCCTGTTGAAGAAGCTAAGAAGTCTATCTTCAAGGTAATCGATCCTGTGCCACGCCAAATTCCAGCTGCCGACGCTGTTGCTCGTGCATTAGACGTGCTCAAAGGCGCTAAGCGTCCATTGATTCTCTTGGGCAAAGGTGCTGCGTATGCCCAAGCAGACAAGGAAATTCGTGAGTTGATTGAAAAATCAGGCATTCCTTATTTGCCGATGTCTATGGCTAAAGGTTTATTGCCAGACAATCATCCACAGTCTGCATCTGCAGCGCGTTCATTTGTGTTGGCTGAAGCTGATGCGGTGATGTTGGTGGGCGCACGTTTGAACTGGTTGTTGGCGCATGGCAAAGGTAAAACATGGGGCAAAGATCCTAAGAAATTTATCCAAATTGATATTCAGGCCAATGAAGTCGATAGCAACGTACAAATTGCTGCTCCATTGATTGGTGATGTGGGTTCTTGCGTTGGAGAGTTGCTCAAAGGTATTGCATCTGTTCCTAAGCCAAGTGCTGAATGGATTAATGCTGTTAATGAGAAAAAAGAAAAGAACATGGCGAAGATGGCTGAGACATTGGCCAAAGAAGCAAGCCCGATGAATTTCCACGGTGCATTGCGTGTGATTCGTGATGTGATTAAGAAAAACCCAGATGTGAACTTGGTGAACGAAGGCGCAAACACCTTGGACTATTGCCGCGCCATTGTTGATATGTATAAGCCACGCAAGCGCTTTGACTCAGGCACTTGGGGCATTATGGGTATTGGTATGGGCTATGCTATTGGCGCAGCAGTTACCAGCGGCTTGCCAACAGTAGCGGTTGAGGGTGACAGCGCGTTTGGCTTTAGCGGTATGGAGCTTGAAACCGTTTGCCGTTACAAACTACCAATTACTACGGTGATTTTTAATAATAATGGTGTATATCGTGGTACTGACGTGAATCCAACGGGTGGGGCTGATGTTGCACCAACGGTGTTTGTTAAAGATGCACGTTATGACAAGATGATTGAAGCATTTGGTGGAGTAGGTTATTACGTAACTACTCCAGCAGAATTGGAAGCAGCGTTAACAGAAGCAATTGCTGCCGGTAAACCAGCCCTCATTAATGCTGTTATTGATGAGACTGCAGGTACTGAAAGTGGTCGTTTAACAAACTTAAACCCATCCACGGCAGCTGCGAAGAAGTAATTCAAGATTAATTTGAAGTTAAAAAAGAAAGACTTAAGGAGAAACCAACATGACTAAACCATTAGACGGAATTCGTATCATTGACTTCACACACGTACAGGCAGGACCTGCATGTACTCAGCTCTTGGGCTTTTATGGCGCAGACGTTATCAAGGTAGAGCGTCCAGGTGCTGGTGATGTAACACGTAGCCAGTTGCGTGATATCCCTGGTGCTGATGCCCTGTACTTCACTATGCTTAACGGCAACAAGCGTTCCTTGACTTTGGATACCAAGACTCCAGAAGGCAAAGAAGTGCTCGAAAAAATGATCAAGGTTTCTGATGTCATGGTTGAAAACTTTGGCCCAGGTGCCTTGGATCGCATGGGCTTTTCTTGGAAGCGTATTCAAGAGCTCAACCCAAAAATGATTTTGGCGTCTGTGAAGGGTTTTAGCGATGGTCACTCTTATGAAGACCTGAAGGTGTATGAGAACGTTGCACAGTGTGCTGGTGGCGCTGCTTCAACAACCGGTTTCTGGGATGGTCCTCCTACTGTTTCTGCTGCTGCATTGGGTGACTCCAATACTGGTATGCATTTGGCTATTGGTATCTTGACTGCATTGATGCAACGTCAAAAAACTGGCAAAGGTCAAAAAGTGTCTTGCTCTATGCAAGATGCAGTATTGAACTTGTGCCGTGTGAAATTGCGCGATCAACAACGTTTGGACAAAGTGGGTTACTTAGAGGAGTATCCACAATATCCTCATGGTTCATTCTCTGACGTAGTCCCACGTGGCGGTAACGCTGGTGGTGGCGGTCAGCCAGGTTGGGTGTTGAAGTGTAAGGGCTGGGAAACTGATCCAAATGCCTATATTTATTTCACAATCCAAGGCCATGCTTGGGAGCCAATCACAAAGGCTTTAGGTAAGCCAGAGTGGGCAACGGATCCAGCTTACATGACTGCTGAAGCGCGTCAAGATAAGATTTTTGACATCTTCGCTACGATTGAAGATTGGCTTAAAGATAAGACTAAGTATGAGGCTGTTGATATCTTGCGTAAGTTCGATATCCCTTGCTCACCAGTGCTCTCAATGAAAGAATTGGCAGAATCACCAGACTTGCGTAAGAGCGGCTCGATTGTTGAAGTAGATCACAAGGTACGTGGTAAATACTTGACTATTGGTAGCCCAATCAAGTTCTCTGATTTGCAAATTGATGTGAAGCCATCACCTGTTTTGGGTGAGCATACTGATGAAGTATTGGCAGATCTTGGCTATGGCAAAGAAGAGATTGCTAAGTTGCATGCTGCTAAAGCGGTTTAATAACGACAATAATCGTAATGACTTTAAGGCGCTCCTCGTGGGCGCCTTTTTTATTGAATAAACTCACTCCATGAATACTTCTGTTGATTTGCTACAACTTGTTGAATGCGTTGGCGATGCCGTCATCGTTGCTGATGCACAAGAAAAGATTGTCTTATGGAATCCGGCTGCCACTCGAATTTTTGGTTACTCCGAATCTGAGGCGCTCGGTCAGACCTTGGATCTGATTGTTCCAGAGCGACAACGTCAACGACACAACGAGGGTTATAGTCGGTCGATGGAGACGGGGACTACCCGCTATGGCACCTCCTTGTTGAAAGTGCCAGCCAAGCATAAAGATGGTAGTACTTTATCCATTGCATTTACAGTTGGTATGCTGTTTGATGCCCAGCAAAAAGCCAATGGCGTGGTGGCCATCATTCGTGATGAGACGGAGCGTTTCGCAGAAGAACGAGCCCTGAAAAGACGTCTAGCAGATCTTGAAAATCAGTAACTTTAGCCGCATTTAGTCCATACCCACGCTCAATCAAGGCTTTACAGAAGCTTATGCCCAAAAATTGGGCATGCCTCATTTTTCAGCATTCCTCGCTGTTAAAATCGAGCCAATTTAAAAATTTTCATTCTTATTAGGACTTAAATCATGGCAAAAGCACTAGAAGGGGTCAAAATCCTTGACTTTACGCACGTTCAATCAGGGCCAACCTGTACACAGTTACTAGCTTGGTTCGGAGCGGATGTGATCAAGGTAGAAAAATCTGGCGAGGGGGATGCAACGCGCGGTCAGCTGCGTGACATTCCAGATGCCGATAGCTTGTATTTCACGATGCTCAATCACAACAAGCGTTCCATCACTGTGAACACCAAAACCCAAAAAGGTAAGGAAATTCTGGAACGCTTAATTAAAGAGTGTGATGTCTTGGTAGAAAACTTTGCTCCAGGTGCATTGGATCGTATGGGCTTTTCTTGGGAACGCATTCAAGAACTCAACCCCATGATGATCATGGCATCGGTAAAAGGTTTTGGCCCTGGTCCTTATGAGGATTGCAAAGTGTATGAGAACGTAGCACAGTGTGCTGGTGGCTCTGCGTCCACTACTGGTTTTGATGATGGCCCTCCCATGGTGACTGGTGCGCAAATCGGTGATAGCGGAACTGGCTTGCATTTGGCTTTGGGTATCGTAACTGCCTTGTATCAACGTACTCATTCTGGTCGCGGTCAAAAAGTATTAGCAGCAATGCAAGATGCGGTATTGAACTTGTGTCGTGTGAAATTGCGTGACCAACAACGTCTAGAGCGTAATGGCTTGATGCAAGAGTATCCGCAATTCCCAAATGGCCATTTTGGTGATTCAGTGCCTCGCGCAGGCAATGCCTCTGGCGGTGGTCAACCAGGTTGGATTGTGAAGTGCAAGGGTTGGGAAACAGATCCGAATGCCTATATGTATGTGATTGTGCAAGCTCCAGTATGGGAAGCAGTTTGCAAAGTGATTGGTCGCGAAGACTGGATCACGGATGTGCGTTTTGCATCACCGATGGCTCGCTTGCCACACTTGATGGAAATCTTTGCTGAGATCGAAAAATGGACCATGACAAAGTCGAAATTCGAAGTTATGGATATTCTCAATAAATATGACATTCCTTGCGGTCCGATTTTGTCTATGAAAGAGATTGCAGAAGAGCCAGCATTGCGCGCTACAGGAACAGTGGTTGAAGTAGATCACCCAATCCGTGGCAAGTATTTAACGGTTGGCAATCCTATTAAGATGTCTGATAGCCCAACGGAAGTGACGCGCTCTCCATTGTTAGGTGAGCATACCGATGAGATTCTTAGTGAGCTTGGATACTCCACTGATGAATTGATTGCTTTGCGTCACGATAAGGTTATCTAATATGCGGATAGCGTTGATTGGGAGTGCTGATTTTGGTAAGGCAGCGCTAGAGGCGTTCTTAGATCGCGGGGATGAGGTAGTAGCAGTTTTTTGTCCTCCAGATAATCCTAAATCAACAAAACCGGAAGCACTAAAAGCAGCGGCAATTGCAAGGGGTCTCACCCCTTTGCAGTTTGCCTCTCTTAAAAGTCCAGAAGCCGCGCAAGCGATGATTGATAGCCAGGCAGATATATGTGTCATGGCTTATGTTCTGCAGTTTGTGCCTCAAGAGCTAGTCAAAATCCCAAAGCACGGAACCATTCAATATCACCCATCACTTCTACCTAAGTATCGTGGCCCTAGCGCGATTAATTGGGCGATTGCTTTGGGTGAAGAGCAGACAGGTTTAACTATCTTCCGCCCATCTGATGGTTTAGATGAGGGCGCAGTCATCTTGCAAAAAGTGGTAGCAATTGGTCCCGATGACACATTGGGAAAAATTTACTTTGATCATCTTTTCCCTATCGGTGTCCAGGCTTTACTGGAGGCGGCAGATTTAGTAGTAGCCGGCAAACATCAAGAACTGATTCAAGATGAGTCGCAGGCGAACTACGAAGGTTGGTTTGATGCCAATGCTGCGCAGATTCATTGGGCGACCCATATTAGTCAAATCTACAATCTCATTCGCGCTTGTAATCCTGCACCAGGTGCATGGACCAAGTTTGGAGAGCAAAAGGTACAAATTTTTGATTGCCATAAGCATGTAGCAGGCACATTTGGCGCGGTGAAAGGTAAGCCAGGTGAGATTACGCAAATCACGCTAGATTCACTATTTGTGACTTGTCACGGTGGACAGATCGAAATTCTTAAAGCAAAAGGCGGAGCAGGTAAAGTCACCGGTGCCGAGTTAGCCAAAGAATTGAATTTACAAGTAGGCCAGTCCTTCGCTTTGTAGTGCAATTATCATGAGTAGCAATGCCAAACAGAATGTTTCAGGCGAGCTAAAAGATGTCGGCTCGCCTTCTCAAAATTCAGAACCAGAGCACACTACTGTAAATATGCCGGTGGGTGATGTATCGGCCATCACTCGCGGAAATCGAGGCAGGATTTCCTCCTTGAGTAAGCGCGAAATAATGGAGCAACTCTCTCGCGAACGATTTCCTTGGGATGAATAAAGCCCAAGAATGTTTTAAATCTCTAAATTATCGATCAGTCGCGTTTTACCGAGTTTCGCTGCCGTCAGAATGACGAGTGGTTCACCAGCCTCTAGGCTTTCATTCGATGCAGGGGCTAAGTCACTTTGCTGACGAATTGCAATGTAATCGGGTTTCCAGCCGCGCGCTGTTAATTTGGCAGTGGCTAATTTTTCAATTTCTGTGAGGCTGCTAGTGCTGCGGGTATTTAATTGCAGTACTTGAGCGCGAACCTCTTGCAATGCTTTTTGCAGCTCTGGTGCTTCAGTGCGCTCTTCGCTGGAGAGATAACCATTGCGCGAGGATAAGGCTAAACCATCTTCTGCGCGAATGGTTTCACCAGGAATGATGTCAACTGGCAGCGCAAATTGCTTAACCATCTGACGAATAATCATGAGTTGTTGATAATCTTTTTTACCAAACACAGCAACTCTAGGCTGTACACAAGAGAACAGTTTCAGTACTACTGTGCAAACACCCTTAAAGAAGCCGGGGCGAAATTCACCTTCGAGGATATCGCCTAGTTGCTGCGGCGGATCAATTCGGTATTCCTGGGGCTGTGGATATAAATCACGTTCTGTAGGCGCAAACAGAATATAAACGCCTTCTCTTTCCAGCTTTTCTATATCGGCCTGCATGGTACGCGGGTAGTTATCGAAGTCCTCGTTGGGCCCAAACTGCAAACGATTGACAAAGATACTGGCGACAACAGGATCACCGTGCTGTCTTGCCAAACGCATAAGCGAAAGATGACCTTCATGCAGGTTGCCCATGGTTGGCACAAAAGAGGCGCGATTTTGTCCACGCAAATGATCGCGTAGCTCTTGAATGTCACTAATAATTTTCATGCAACAGGGGTGTAAGCAAGGCGCACGTAGATTGGCGCGTAAGGTTCTGCTTGGGTAATTTCGACTAATGCTTCACGGGATAGCTCGAGCATAGCGATGAAATTCACAATCACCACAGGGATGCCTTTGCCCGACTTAATTGCGTCTTCAAACAACTCACCAAATTCAACAAACTTTGTATTTTGTAGGCGACGCAAAATACGCGTCATAAAATCACGCACTGAAAGCTCTTCACGTGTAATGGTGTGATGTTGATTCAGTTTAGCCCGATGGAGTACATCACGCCACGCCATTTGGAGGTCTTCCAAGTTGACCTCAGGCCAAGTAATCGCCACAGTGGTATCGACAAAGCCATGCGCTACTTGGAAGTCACGACCTTGTTGTGGAATTTGATCAAGTTCTTGAGCGGCTAACTTCATGCGCTCGTACTCTAAGAGGCGACGAACCAATTCTGCGCGGGGATCCTCAACCTCTTCCTCGCTATCAGCCTTCTTCATCGGTAGAAGCATGCGAGATTTAATCTCAATTAACATGGCAGCCATTAAAAGGTATTCAGCGGCAAGCTCGAGATTATGGTGACGAATCTGGTCGATATAGCTAAGGTACTGTTGAGTAACTTGAGCCATCGGAATATCCAGCACATTAAAGTTTTGCTTACGAATTAAGTACAGCAAAAGATCAAGAGGGCCTTCAAATGCTTCTAGAAAAACCTCTAGTGCATCTGGTGGAATGTATAAATCTGTTGGGAGCTTAAAAAGCGGTTCGCCGTAAAGTTTGGCAAAAGCTTCCGACATGCCATCCGTGACAGATGGCGTGCTATCAAGCAAATCCGACATCGGCTGAGCGCTTGGCTCAACGCCCGATGAATTGCTTGAGTTAGTCATTCGAGTAAACGTAAGCGCGTTGCTTTAACTTGGCGGCTTTAGCGCGACGCTGATCTTCCACAGTTTGAGGCTCTTTGTCCCATAAAAGCGCTCGACCAGCTTGTTGATCGGCTTCGAGGTGTGGCTTCTCGGTTTTAAGTTCATTTAAGAACTGGGTGAATTCAGATTGATATCTTGCCATGGTATTTCCTAAAATACACAATAAATTCAATAACTTACAAAAATAATTCGAAAAGTTATCTGGGGACTACGACCACCATTATAGGTGGTTTTTAGCCCCCTTTTTACAAGTTAGCCGCTAGCAAAGCCTCAATTTGAGGGGCTTCTACCCGGGTCATGAGGTGCTTGTAAGGCTTAATCGGATTCCTGCTAGAAAGCGGGGTATTGATATCCTCCCAGGACAGTGGCTTTAAGGATAGGAACTCTTCTACACCTGCGGCAACTTGAGGAATCACTGGCTTGAGGTAGAGGCTGAGCATGCGGAAAGCTTCCAAAGTGACGCTACAGACTTTTTGAAGATCAGCCTCTTTGTTGGGGTCTTTGGCAATTTCCCATGGCTTATTTTCATCAACAAAACCATTGACCTTGTCTGCAAGCTCCATGATCAAGCGTAATGCTTTAGCGTATTCACGTCCTTCATAGAGTGCCGCAATTTTTTCACTGTTGGCTGCAATATCTTTGAGCAAAGGATTACTCATCGCATCATCTGATACCAATCCATTAAATCGTTTCACCAAAAAACCAGCGCTTCGACTAGCAATGTTGATGTACTTGCCTAATAAATCGCTATTCACGCGGGCAACAAAATCCTGAAGATTCAAATCTAAATCTTCCATGCTGTCATTTAATTTAGTCGCAAAATAATAGCGGAACCACTCTGGATTAAATCCACATTCGATTACGCTGTTAGCGGAAATTAATGTGCCGCGAGACTTGCTCATCTTCTCGCCATCAACAGTTAAGAAGCCGTGTGCAAAAACATTGGTTGGCGTCCGATAGCCTGCAAACTGTAGAGTGGCAGGCCAGAACAAGGTGTGGAAATATAAAATATCCTTACCAATAAAGTGGTACTGCTCAGTATTGGTATCAGGCTTGACCCACTCTTCAAACTCAAGCCCATTGGTCTGGCAATAATTGAGGAAGCTGGCGTAATAACCAATAGGGGCATCTAGCCAGACGTAGAAGTATTTGCCTGGCGCATCTGGGATTTCAAAGCCAAAGTATGGGGCATCACGAGAGATATCCCAATCTCCTAGTTTGCTTTCTCCGGGTTCGCCGACCCATTCTTTCATCTTATTGCGTGCCTCAGGTTGGAGTGGCGTTTTCACCTGGGTCCATTCGCGCAAAAATGCTTCGCAACGCGGGTCCGATAATTTAAAGAAATAGTGATCAGAAATCTTTTTGATGGGGGTTGCACCACTCACTACAGAAAAAGGATTTTTGAGATCAGTTGGTGAATAGGTTGCACCGCATTTTTCACAGTTATCACCATACTGATCTTTGGCGCCACACTTTGGACATTCGCCTTTAATGAAACGATCAGGCAAGAACATTTCTTTAACTGGATCGTATGCCTGCTCGATTGCCCGTTTTTCAATTAAGCCAGCATCGCGCAGTTTGATGTAAATGCTTTGTGCAAGTTGCTCATTCTCGGGGCTATCGGTTGTATAGTAGTTATCAAACGAGATCAAAAAGTTGTCAAAATCGCGTTTGTGTTCTTTCCATACGTTAGCAATTAATTCCTTGGGGGTTAGTCCCTCTTTTTCCGCGCGCAACATAATCGGCGTCCCATGGGTGTCATCTGCACCCACATAATGCACTTCATGACCACGCATCCGTTGAAAGCGTACCCAGATATCTGTTTGAATGTACTCAACCAGATGGCCGATATGAATCTGACCATTTGCATAGGGGAGGGCTGACGTAACAAGGAGGCGACGCTGGGGGCTACTCATGTAAAGCGGTCTTCATTAAAAATGGGGTCAATTAGGGCTTAATCCACAATTATGCGGTGTTATGCAGTAATTTTAGTCTGCGGTTAAAGTTAATCCTCTGTAAGTCTCGATAAAATCACGCAAAACCCTTGAAAAGGTACTTCATGTCAGTTGTAGCGACAAAACCCAAAATTCAGATGTCTAATGCCTCTGTGCCTGTGGTGCATGAGGTAACCATACTGGATGAGGCAGGTCGGACTAAGCAGACCTATATTCCGGGTGAGCGTCCTTTGACAATCTACCTGGATAAACGTGAAGTTGTGACCTTAATGACCTTGGGAAGTGCCCCTGAGGCCTTGGTGCTCGGGTATCTTCGTAATCAACGTCTCGTGGAATCTCCCGAAGATATTGAGAGTATCCAGGTAGACTGGGAGACCGATTCCGCCGCTGTCAAAACCCGTCGTAGCACTGTCGATATTGATGCCCTGACTAGTAAGCGTGTTGTGACCACAGGCTGTGGTCAAGGGACCATGTTTGGTGGGTTGATGGAAGAAATGGCGGAGATACGCTTGCCTGAGGGGCCAACGCTTTCGCAAGAAGCCATCATCAGTTTGGTCGATGTCATACGAGTTCATGACACCATTTATAAGAAATCAGGGTCGGTGCATGCTTGTGCGGTATTTGAGCGAGACGGAGATCATGGAGTGCGATTGCTTCACTTGATTGAAGATGTAGGGCGTCATAACGCGGTAGATTCCATCTCAGGCTTAATGTGGCTAGCTAATAAACCCGGAAAAGAGTTGATTTTTTTTACAACTGGGCGCCTTACGTCTGAAATGGTGATCAAGGGCGCACAGATGGGCATTCCATTCTTATTGACCCGTTCTGGAGTCACCTTGATGGGTTTAGAGTTGGCACGAAAAACCAATCTCACTATTCTGTCCCGTTGTTCAGGTAAGCACTTTGAGATCTACAACGCCCCAGAACGGGTGATTTTTACCCAAAAACCCCAATAAATCCCTGGGAAGTGGGGGCGAAAGTTTTACAATTCGTCCATGACTATTAAATCTGACCACTGGATTCGCCGCATGGGCGAACAAGGCATGATCAGCCCGTTTGAGCCTGGGCAAATTCGCCAAGATGCTGCTGGCAACAAAATTGTGAGTTATGGCACATCAAGTTATGGCTATGACATTCGTTGCGCAGACGAATTTAAGATCTTCACGAATATCAATAGCACTATTGTGGATCCTAAAAATTTCGACGAGCAGTCGTTTGTGGATTTCAAAGGTGATGTTTGCATCATTCCACCAAACTCTTTTGCTTTGGCAAGAACGGTGGAGTATTTCAAGATTCCGCGTAGTGTCTTAACCGTTTGCGTTGGCAAGAGCACCTACGCCCGTTGCGGCATCATCGTCAATGTCACGCCCTTTGAGCCTGAGTGGGAAGGTTATGTCACTTTAGAGTTTTCTAATACAACACCGCTACCGGCAAAGATTTATGCAGGCGAAGGTTGTGCACAGGTACTTTTCTTTGAAAGCGATGAAATCTGCGGAACATCATACAAAGATCGTGGTGGCAAGTATCAGGGGCAACGGGGTGTAACCCTGCCCAAAACCTAAGCCATTTTCGGTAGTGCGTAAATTTTCTTTGCATCGCCGTCCCGTACGGATTAACCTCGACGAATATCGCGCTACGCTCTCGCGCACAGAGATGGCGCGTCCAGAGAATAATTTTTATCACTGGCTCTTAGGAACCAGCTGGGCAAGCTTCTTGCTCCTGGTGGTATTTGTTTATATTGCCACCAATTTTTTATTTGCTTTGGCTTACCTAGCCTGTGGTGAAGGGGCTATTACTAACGCACAGCCAGGCTCTTTGCTCGACGTATTCTTCTTTAGTGTGCAGACCATGGCTACCATTGGTTATGGACGTATGACGCCTGTCGGTCATTGGGCTAATGCGATCGTGACATTTGAAGCATTCTTTGGCATTGTTTATTCAGCCTTAACAACGGGTTTAGCATTTGCCCGCTTTACGCGTCCAACTGCAGGCGTACGCTTCTCCAAGGTCGCAGTTGTAGGGAGTCATGATGGCGTTCAAACATTTAAGTTTAGGGTGGCAAATGACCGTAGCTCACATATTGTTGAAGCGCAGTTACGACTGTGGTTAATTGCTGAGAGTATGACTACCGAGGGTGAGCGTTATCGTCGCTCAGTCGAATTGCCGTTGCATCGCTCAGAAAGCCCAGTGTTTTCCTTAACCTGGACAGCTATGCATAGTGTGGACGACGCTAGCCCTCTGAAGGAATATCTGGGGAAAACGGCGATAGAGCAACAGTGGCACCTTCTGATTACCTTTACGGGTTACCACGAGAGCCTCGCAAACCAAGTTTATGCCCGACATGTTTACTTACCAAGAGATGTGCAGCAAAATGCGTCTTTTGTTGATATTGTTGCGGTCGCGCCAGACGGTGGTCGGATCATTGATTTGGCTAATTTTGATAGGTGGATTCCGAACGCATCGGAAAAGCAAGTAGGGGAGTATTTATGAAATTTCGTTTCCCAATCATCATTATTGATGAGGACTTCCGCTCCGAAAATATTTCGGGTTCTGGTATTCGCGATCTGGCTGAAGCCATTGAGAATGAAGGTATGGAAGTCATTGGCTTAACGAGCTATGGTGATTTGACCTCCTTTGCGCAGCAAGCTTCACGTGCATCGACATTTATTGTCTCGATTGATGATGAAGAGTTCGTGTCAGATTCAGAAGATCATGACCTTCCTGCATTAAATAATCTGCGGGCATTTATTACTGAAGTGCGTAAACGTAATGAAGATATCCCGATCTTCTTGTATGGTGAGACACGCACATCGCGTCATATGCCTAATGATATTTTGCGTGAATTGCATGGCTTCATTCATATGAATGAAGACACACCTGAGTTTGTAGCGCGACACATCATTCGCGAAGCTAAAGTTTATTTAGATTCTTTGGCTCCCCCATTTTTCCGCGCACTCACTAATTATGCTTCTGAAGGTTCATATTCTTGGCATTGTCCTGGACATTCTGGCGGCGTTGCATTCTTAAAGAGTCCTGTGGGCCGTATGTTCCATCAATTCTTTGGTGAAAATATGCTGCGTGCAGACGTATGTAATGCGGTAGAGGAGCTGGGTCAGCTCTTAGATCACACAGGACCCGTCCTGCAGAGTGAGCGTAATGCGGCCCGTATTTTTAATGCTGATCATTTGTTCTTCGTAACGAATGGCACCTCAACGTCCAACAAGATTGTTTGGCACTCCACAGTAGCACCAGGTGATGTTGTTTTGGTTGATCGTAATTGCCATAAATCAGTCATACACTCTATTACGATGATGGGGGCTATTCCTATTTTCCTCATGCCAACCCGTAATCACCTTGGCATTATTGGTCCCATTCCTAAAGAAGAATTTGAATGGGAAAACATCAAGAAGAAAATTGATGCAAACCCATTTATTAAGAATAAGAATGTTGTGCCACGCGTCATGACGCTCACACAAAGTACTTATGACGGTATTGTGTACAACGTCGAAATGATCAAAGAGATGCTCGATGGCAAAGTCGATTCATTGCATTTTGATGAGGCTTGGTTGCCACATGCTGCATTTCATCCATTCTATAAAGACATGCATGCCATTGGCTCAGATCGCAAGCGCACCAAAAAAAGCTTGATGTTTGCAACCCAATCCACTCATAAATTGTTGGCTGGACTATCTCAGGCCTCTCAGGTATTGGTCCAAGATGCTGAAGAAACTAAGTTGGATCGAGATTGCTTTAATGAAGCGTATTTGATGCACACCTCAACTAGCCGGCAATACTCGATCATTGCCTCATGTGATGTCTCAGCGGCTATGATGGAGTCTCCTGGAGGCACCACCTTAGTTGAAGAATCGATTGCTGAAGCAATGGACTTCCGTCGCGCGATGCGTGAGGTCGATGATAAGTTCGGTGCCGACTGGTGGTTTAAGGTGTGGGGGCCAGATCATCTGGCAGAAGAGGGTATCGGCGAGCGCTCCGATTGGGTGCTAGAGCCCAATGCCAGCTGGCACGATTTTGGCAAATTGGCCAAAGACTTCAATATGCTTGACCCCATTAAAGCCACGATTGTGACCCCTGGACTGGATATCGAGGGCAATTTTGGCTCTATGGGTATTCCAGCTAGTATCGTCACCAAATATCTTGCTGAGCATGGGGTGATTGTTGAGAAGTGCGGTCTGTACTCCTTCTTCATTATGTTTACGATCGGCATTACGAAGGGTCGCTGGAATACTTTGGTAACTGAGCTGCAACAGTTTAAAGATCACTTTGATAAAAATGCGCCGTTATGGAAAGTTCTGCCGGAGTTTGTGGCTAAGCATCCCCGTTATGAGCGCGTAGGTCTGAAGGACATTTGCCAGCAAATTCATGAGTTCTACAAGAGTCGTGATGTTGCTCGTATGACTACTGAGATGTATACCTCCGATATGGAGCCTGCTATGATGCCTTCCGAGGCTTGGGCGAAAATGGCGCACAAGGAAGTTGACCGAGTGCCACTCGATCAATTAGATGGTCGCGTTACAGCGATGTTAGTAACACCTTATCCACCAGGGATTCCTTTGTTAATTCCGGGTGAGCGTTTTAATAAGCGGATTGTTGATTACCTTTACTTTGCAAGAGACTTTAATGAGAAGTTCCCAGGCTTTGAGACCGATATTCATGGTCTGGTAAAGACCGAAGTGGACGGTAGAAGTGAATATTATGTGGATTGCGTCAGACAAGAACGCGATATCACTTTATAAGGTTAGAGAAATATTATGAACAGAGTGATGTTATTAGCCAAGATTCATCGTGCCACAGTTACAGAGGCTGATTTGCACTACGAAGGATCTTGTGGCATCGATGAAGATCTTTTGGATGCGGCCAACATGCGTGAGTTTGAAAAGATTGAACTCTACAATATTAATAATGGTGAGCGTTTCTCAACTTACATCATTAAAGCGGCTCGTGGTTCTGGAATCATTTCGTTAAATGGTGCTGCCGCTCGAAAGGCGCACGTAGGAGACCATTTAATTATTTGCACCTACGGTTCTGTAGCCGATAGCGAAGCTCACAAGCATGTGCCAACGATTGTTTTGGTTGGTGACGGCAATGCTGTGAAAGAAATAAAAAAAATACAATAAGCTTTACGAGAATAAAGCTCTGTAAGACTTTACTTAACCGGCTTATCAAGCTGGAAAGTAATAGGCGCATCCTCATCAGTCTTCATATTGGTTGACTCCTGCTGACTATCTTCGCTTGTGAAATTAAAGTCTTGGCTTTGAATAACAGCAGCCGGCTTATCTAAGAATGTGGTTGCCAGCGCAGGAAATGCCATGACTACGGCAACCATCACCAGCTGTAGCCCTACCCATGGCAGGGCACCCCAATAGATGTCGCTACTTTTGACTTCTTTTGGAGCCACTCCTCGAAGATAAAACAAGGCAAACCCAAACGGTGGATGCATGAAAGAGGTTTGCATATTTACACAAAGCATGACCCCAAACCAAACAAGCGCGGCACTAGCTGCTGCCTGAGGATTGCTATTCATTGATTCCAGTAGAACAGGGGATAAAAGCTTGACTGCTACAGGAGCGAGCATGGGTACAACAATAAAAGCAATCTCAAAAAAATCTAAAAAGAAAGCTAGAAAGAATACAAAGAGATTGACGACAATTAAAAACCCAACCCAGCCGCCTGGTAGATTAGAAAACAATTCTTCAACCCAGTGACCGCCATCAACACCTTGAAAGACTACTGAGAAGCACGTTGAGCCAATCAAAATAAATACCACCATGGCAGTAATGCGCATGGTGTTTTGATAAGCCTCTTGTACTAAGCCTTTTAAGTTAGGAATGGTGGCGCGCCTAATCCAGGCTAATAGCAAAGCCCCCATAGCGCCCATTGCGCCGGATTCGGTAGGGGTTGCGATGCCAGTCATGATCGTGCCGAGCACCAAAAAGATTAAGACTGCAGATGGAATGATGCCCGTGAGGCATTTTTTCCACAGAGGCCAGCCTCGCAGAGTTAAATCTGCCTCTGGGACTGGTGGTAAGTATTCAGGGCGCAGGCGAGAAAGGATCAATGTATAGAGGGCAAACAGCAGAATTTGTAAAAGTGAAGGGCCCCATGCACCTAAATACATACTACCCACATCGGCACTGCCACTTTGTGTTTTGAGCTGATCCGCTAGAACAATTAATACGAGTGAGGGCGGTACCAGTTGGGTAATGGTGCCTGACGCGGCCAGAACTCCTGTGGCATAGCGCATGTTATAGCCATAACGCATCATGACCGGCAAAGAGATCATCGCCATGGCAATCACTTGAGCAGCGACGGTACCAGTAATGGCACCCAATATGAAGCCCACAATAATGACCGAGTACCCCAAACCGCCTCGAATGCGCCCAAAAAGCTGGCCCATCGAATCGAGCATCTCTTCTGCGAGACCGCACCGTTCCAATATCGCACCCATGAACGTGAAGAAAGGTATGGCTAGTAGTAAGTCATTGGCCAGGACGCTACCAAAAATACGCTGTGGAATGGCTTGTAAAAAAGGCATGCCAAAAAAGCCCTCACTTATCGCAATCAGTGAAAAAAATAGGCCAGCCGCCATTAATGAAAATGCCACAGGAAATCCAATGAGCATAAAGATGACTAGGCCGCCAAACATCAAAGGAGGCATCCACTCTAATGGAATCATTGCATCGGTTTCTCGTAGTGGAGATCTTCAGCAGGCAAGGTTATTTCACCTTTGAGTGCACCAATGCGCTTAATTAGCTCTGATAAGCCTTGCAAACTCAACATGAAGAACCCAAATGGCACTATAAATTTAATCGGGTAACGCGCCAAGCCGCCGCTATTTAAAGAGCCTTCCATCACCAGCCATGAAGGGTAGAAGAGCGTGGTCCAGGATAACCAGGTAAACAGTAAACATGCCGGCATTAAAAAACAAGTGAGACCAAAAATGTCTACCCACAGTCTGCCGCGATCTGAGAGATGAGAGTAAATGAGGTCTACTCGAACATGTTCATTGCGTTTCAGGGTGTAGGAAGCGCCAAGCATGACTGCTGCGCTAAATAAATACCATTGCAATTCCAATGGCCAGTTATTGCTAATGTCTAGCCCATAGCGAAGTAATGCGTTCAGGGCAGAGACTACGCAGGAAAGCAAAATCATAAGACTGGCAACTTTGGCAAGTTGCTGATTAATGTAATCAATGCCTCCTGAGAGTTTGAACCAAAACCCCATGGGATTTAGAGATCTGCGCGAGCCCGTTGAATGGCGGCAAGAACTTGTGAAGGAGCAGTACCGCCAAGGTGCTGACGCGATTGCACAGAGCCATCAACAGTTAGCAAAGCAAATACATCCTCCCCAATCAATTCGGGGCGATTGTCCAAGCCACAGGCAAAGCGTAATTCTGACAAGCTGAGGTCAGTCAGCATACAGTTTCTGCCAACACAGGCTTTTACGGCATGAGCAACCGCCTCATGGGCATCACGAAACGCTAAGCCTTTTTTAACTAAGTAATCCGCTAAATCGGTTGCGGTAGCAAAACCTTCCTCTGCAGCCGCTTTCATAACATCTGCTTTGACTTCAATATGGGGAACCATATCCGCAAAGATGCGCAATGTATCTTGTACCGTATCGACTGCATCAAATAATGGCTCTTTATCTTCTTGATTATCTTTGTTATATGCCAATGGCTGACTCTTCATAAGTGTTAACAAAGAAATGAGGTCGCCATATACGCGTCCTGTTTTACCGCGTGCAAGTTCTGGTACGTCGGGATTTTTCTTTTGCGGCATGATAGAGCTACCAGTGCAAAAGCGATCAGGTAAATCAATAAAGCCAAATCTCGGACTAAGCCAAAGGATTAACTCCTCAGAGAGACGAGAGACATGCATCATCAGGATGGAGGCAAACGCACAAAACTCTATGGCAAAGTCACGATCAGACACTGCATCTAATGAGTTATTGCAGACGCCATCAAACCCTAAGGTTCTTGCTACTTGTTCGCGATCGATAGGATAGGTAGTGCCTGCCAAAGCGGCGGCGCCTAAGGGTAGACGATTGAAACGCGCTCTGAGATCAACTAAGCGGCTCGCATCACGACTAAACATTTCATAGTAGGCCATTAGATGATGACCAAAAGTGATAGGCTGCGCAACTTGCAAATGGGTGTGCCCTGGCATGATCGTAGCAGCGTGTTTTTCAGCTAAATTCAGTAATGCCAAACGCAATGTCGTTAGGGTCGCTGCAATCTCATCAATACTGTTACGCATCCAAAGACGTAAGTCGGTCGCCACTTGGTCATTGCGAGAGCGACCGGTATGCAAACGTTTACCCGCGTCACCTACTAATTCTGTAAGACGGGCTTCAATATTGAGATGAACATCTTCTAGGGCGAGTTGCCACTGGAATTGACCAGCCTCGATTTCGCTTTGAATTTGAGCCATGCCTCTTTGAATATCTGCTAAATCCTGAGCGCTGATGATTTTTTGGGTGGCTAGCATTTGCGCATGGGCTAAGGAGCCCTCTATATCCACCAAGGCAAAACGCTGATCAAAGCCGATGGAAGCGGTATAACGCTGGACGAGTTCGTCAACAGGTTCGGCAAAACGGGCTGACCACGCTTGGGCTTTGTTGGCTAAGGAATTTTTGGATGAGCTCATAAACACAGTATATTGATGTAGGTCTTTGATTATTTTAAATGTTATGTCCCAAACCCTGAATTCTTTGTCCCCATCTAATGCTTTGGAAGCCCCAAAACGTCTCGTTATTGCCTCTCGTGAAAGTCGGCTTGCTATGTGGCAGGCCGAGCACGTCCGGGATTGCCTTAAAAAGCTCTATCCAGGGTGTGATGTGCAGATTTTGGGGATGACGACTCGGGGTGACCAAATTTTGGATCGAGCCCTCTCTAAAGTGGGTGGAAAAGGGCTTTTTGTAAAAGAATTAGAAACAGCGCTTGAGGATGGGCGCGCTGATTTAGCAGTGCACTCTTTAAAAGATGTGCCCATGGTAATGCCACCGGGTTTTGATCTTGCCTGTGTCATGGCAAGAGAGGATGCACGCGATGCTTTTGTTTCCAATGATTACGCTAGTCTGGAGGAATTGCCCAATGGAGCGGTTGTGGGAACTTCAAGCTTACGTCGCGAATCTGTGTTGCGCGCCAAATTTCCACATTTAGAAATTCAGCCATTACGCGGAAATTTAGATACCCGGATGAGTAAATTGGATCGCGGTGAATATCAAGCCATCATTCTGGCTGCAGCAGGTTTAAAACGTCTAGGCTTGGAGAAGCGCATTCGTGCATATTTGCCATATGATCCTTACACTCCAGCAGCTGGGCAAGGCGCACTGGGCATTGAGACCTTGAGTCAACATCCCAATATCAAGCAATGGTTGATGCCTTTGAATGATGCGCCAACCTTATATGCTGTATCTGCCGAGCGTATGGTGTCTCGTCAGCTCGGTGGATCATGTGAGGTGCCATTAGCAGCCCATGCCGTATGGGATCAGCAGCAGATGCAAATTCAGTCATTTGTCGCGTCTACCGATGGCAAAAAGATTTGCTTAGCAAAAGGTCATGCCAAAGTAGATTCCATTGCAGATGCTGAAGCGCTTGGCCTAGATATTGCCAAAGAACTTATCGCGCAGGGTGCAATGGATTTGATTCCAAAGATGACCAAATAACCATTGAATGTCATCCTTTCAAAATGGCTATGAGCTCTAAAACGATTGTCATTACACGGCCCGTTGGACAGGCTAGACAGTTGCTTGAAGTGCTGACTAAAGCGATCGAGCAATGTGGTATTGCGCAGCGCGATCTTCCAGAGATTGTGTCGCTGCCTTTGCTGACGATTGTCCCTAAGGAGGATGATCATTTGGCTGATCATATTGCTACTATTTTGAATGAGGCAGATCTAGCAATATTTGTGAGTCCTAATGCCATCGAATCCGTCATGCGCTTACTCAGCCGCAGTTGGCAAGATTTCTCTAAAAAAGTCATACCAGTAGGCGTGATGGGGGGAAGTAGTGCGCTAGCCCTCAAAAATCATGGTATTGGGCTAGAGGCACAGCCAACTCCCATCTATATGCCTCAAAATCCTGAACATTGGGACTCTGTGGGCCTTTGGCAGACCTTACAAAGTTTAGAGTGGGACTGGACTACAAAAAAAGTCGTGATTTTTAAAGGTGACGGCGGACGCGAATGGTTAGCAGATACATTAAAAGAGGCTGGTGCGACTGTAGATGCGCTGTCAACGTATGCACGCGTTCCTTTAGATATTGATCATCACGCTTGGGAGGTTATACGTGCAATCGACCTCTCTCAATCATTATGGTTATTAACTTCTTCAGAGGCAGTGCGATATCTGGGTCAAGTTGTTCAAGATCAATTTCCAGATGGTCTGCAGAGTTTGCAGAGGGCAAGTGCCGTTTGTTCGCATCACAACATCGCTGATGCTGCTGAGATGATTGGATTTGGCGAGGTATTTACTACCGAGTCAGGCGATGATGCTTTAGTTAAAGCGACGCTTGCTTGGTTGAGCTTTTAATGCTTCGGTCTTAGAAAATCTAAAAGTGCAGGCAAGAAAATTTCATTGACCAAAATGGGATGTCCCTTTAGTTGATAGAGGGTGCGACGCGCCCATAAGGGTGAACTCAAGTCAGGATATTTCTTAGAACATTTTTTCCACAAGCTGCTGCTTCGATCTAATCGTGCAATATCCCGTGGGGGCTTGGCTTTGGAGTGCATACGGGTTTTTGCAAACAGTACTGCACCCAGTGGCTTAGTTCCTAAACGCAGAATGGCGTGATTACTGCCACTCGAGCTTAGGGTGGGAATGACGCTATGAGCCATCACTAAGGGAATATTGTTGACGCACAACAAAACCTCACGAACACGACAACGTCTGATTTTGAAATGAAAATAGCGACTCTCATCGCTATTTAATGTTTGAGGGCAATCACGCAGAATCTGAACTTGTAGTTTTTGACCAATTGCTTGCTCAATTTTTTGGGTCAATGACCCCATATGGGTCAACCAGGGTTGCCACTGGCGTGGTGCCCGATGTATCTCACCGGAACCGACTCGATTCCATGCAGAACGGAGGCGATGACGGTGAGACATCTTTAGTTGCCGCTAAAGTTACGTCGTTGGCTGCCAGACTTTGGTTTAGCAAAACGAGGACCTGCTGGACGTTTTGGACGTGAATCCGCAGAGCGGTCAGGACGTGAATCCGCCGAGCGCGCTGGACGAGAATCACCAGAGCGGTTGCCACCTGCATTATTGCCACCAAAGCGAGACTCGGATCGTGCTCCAGAGCCATAACGGCCTCCACCACCGCCAGAGCGATTCCCGCCAAAGCCACCGCCAGAGCGATTGCCTGAGCGTCCACCAGGTCGGCCACTACCACCAAATGAGGGTTTGGCTTGTGGCTCAAGACCGGCAATCACTGAAGCCACAATATCTTGCTGGGTAAAGCGCTCGATATTGCGGATCTTCGCACGATCGCGATGTTCTACCAAGGTGATGGCAACACCATTGCGACCTGCACGGCCTGTTCGGCCGATGCGGTGCGTATAGTCTTCTGGTTTCATGGGAAGACCAAAGTTAATAACGTGGCTAATGCGAGGTACATCAATGCCGCGAGCAGCAACATCGGTCGCAACCAAAATCTTGGTGTGTCCTTTGCGCAATGACTCAAGACGACGCATACGCACAGCCTGTGGCATAGCTCCATGCAGAGCAGTCGCTTCATAACCATTGGCGCGCAATGTATCTGCAATCTTTTCACTTTCTACCTGGGTGCTCGCAAATACAACTGCTTGATCCAAAGAGGCATCCGCCAAAATGTGCTCAAGCAACTTGTGCTTATGAGACATGCTGTCAGCCCAGTGTAATTTTTGCTCAATATTGGCGTGCTTTTCACCGGCATGCGCTAGTTCAATCCGTTTCGCATCGGTTGTCAGTTCATTTGCTAGTGCCATGATGTTGGGTGCAAACGTGGCAGAGAACATCAAAGTCTGTTTGCGACCAGCACACCGTTGGTCAATCGCTTCTAAATCTTCTGCGAAACCCATATCCAGCATACGATCTGCTTCATCGATGACGAGTTGTTGAACGTCATCTAAGCGAATCGCTTTGCTGTCACATAGGTCGAGCAAGCGACCAGGAGTTGCCACTACAAGCAATGCTCCTTTCAAAGCTTGGATTTGTTTACCGTATGGCATTCCGCCCATCACTGTAGCGACTCTAATTCCTTTTGTGCCGCGTACAAAGTTCACTGCATCTGCAGCAACCTGTTGCGCTAATTCGCGTGTAGGGCAGAGCACTAAAATTTTAGGTTGTGCGCGTCCTGGTACTGGCGAATTTTTAGGATTGCTTTCCATTAACTGATGAATTAATGGCAACAAGAAGGCCGCGGTTTTACCGCTACCCGTTTGACTGCTTACCAATAGATCGCCGCCTGCCAAAGCAGCAGGAATGACCTGAGCTTGCACAGGTGTCGCTTGGGTGAAACCCAGCTCAGCAATATTTTTCAGTAACGGTGCCGCTAGGGCGAAATTCTGAAATTGCGATCCAGAGTTACCTGAATCATGTGTTGAGTTTTTAGGCTCGTGTTTATTTTCTTTAGAAAAAGTCATGCTATTACCCATCCCTCTTAAAGGGATGTCTCCGTATGTTGCACCTAATGAATATAAGGGTGCGATGGTCAAAGGCATCGACCATCAGACAAGCGGCAGCGCGGTTTTGATTTTTGTTTATAACTTCTAAACGATGCGCTGAAATAGAGCTGGGGGGCGATGAAACAATTTGCTTTAAAAAGCCACTCATTATGACATTTCGCATCCTTGATTACAAGGGTTTTCCCGAATTAATTATCATGTGGATATGGAATTCATTGGATTAGCCACCTTATCACCGGCAAATGCAGGCATTGTGGACTTTCCTAGTTATCTACTAGGGACTTTGCTGATCATTTTGTTGCCAGGCCCAAATTCTCTGTACGTGTTGACTATCGCAACCCAAAAAGGATGGCGTGCAGGCGCTTGGGGGGCAATGGGCATTTTTATTGGTGACTTAGTTCTCATGGTAGCTGTTGCACTAGGTGCAGCTTCGTTGCTGCAATCTTCACCAGTGATTTTTCAGGCAGTGCGGATTTTGGGTGCGCTGTATTTAGCCTGGATGGGGGTGGGCTTGATACGTAATGGTCGGCAACGCTGGGATTTCACTGCGCAGACAACTCATGAAGATATGCAAAACCGCCTGATGCGACTGCACCCTTTGCTTGCGGCGCTTTCCCTATCGCTCACCAATCCCAAAGCCATTTTTTTCTTTATTGCTTTTTTCTCGCAATTTATTCAGCCTGGCTTTGCTCATCCAACGATCACGTTTATTTACCTAGCAACAGTACTGCAGTTGATGAGCATGACCTATCTTGGCGGCCTGATTTTTGTAGGCCAATACTTTTCACAGTACTTTGCAAAGCACTATCGACTAGCAGGTGGATTATGGATCCTTACCGGAGGTCTTTTTATAATCTTTGCGATACGGCTCTTATTCGTACACGTATAAGGCTATTTGAGATAACGCAATAACCATTCAACCTTTTTCCCGTAGGGAGGGCGAGCTACTGTTGTGCCTTTGAATAGGTTGATCCCCATAAACCCTTTGACATCCAGCACGGATTTTTGGTGGCTAAAGGTATCGAAGCCTTCTTTGCCGTGATATCGACCTATACCGCTCGCTCCAACGCCACCAAAGGGTAAGTCATCAAGCGTAATGTGCAAGAGGGTATCGTTGATGGTGACTCCTCCACAAAGAGTTTCATTGAGCACTTTGTGCATAGACTTCTTATTTTTTCCGAACCAATATAAGGCTAATGGGTGAGGGCGCTCGTTAATAAATTTCACGGCAGCGTCAGTATCTTGTATGGTGAGTACTGGAAGAATGGGGCCAAATATTTCTTCTTGCAAGATTGCTGAGTCGGGCGAGACATCAGTCATTGCTATTGGCTCAAAACGTCGTGCCCCCGCATTGGGGTTGCTGAGTAAAGGGATGATGTTGGCACCACGGCTCAGCGCATCACCAACTAAGCGTTGCCAAAAATGTAACTGCCTTTCATCAATGGGGCCAGTAAGCTCTTCAGGGTTACTAAATTGAGTTTGCGCAGCATGCTTGAGCTCCTGAATCAAAGCTTCTTGTTGGCCTTGTTCGACTAAGATGTAATCCGGTGCTATGCAGGTTTGTCCGCCATTTAGTAACTTTCCGTAAATAATGGCTTGAGCAGCGTCCTTTAAATTTGCAGAAGAATCAATGATAGCCGGGGTAGTGCCACCTAGTTCAAGCGTGACAGGAGTCAGGTTTTCTGCGGCAGCGCGCATCACTTTTTTACCGATAGCGCCTGATCCGGTGAAAAAGAGATGATTAAACGGCAGCATAGAAAATTGCTCGGCTACTTCTGGTCCACCAGTGGTGACACAAAATTCTGTTGGATGAAAATATTCCTGTATTAGGTTCGCTAGAAATCCTGAGGTGCGAGAGCTGCGCTCAGAGGGTTTGAGCCAAACGCGATTACCCGCCGCGATTGCTGCAATTGCGGGGACTAATGCTAGTTGTACAGGGTAGTTCCAGGGACTCAGAATGCCTACGACTCCCAGTGGTTGACTTTGCACCCACGCTTGTGAACTTCCTAGGTGAATGGGAACATCTCTTTGCGATGGTCTCATCCATTCTTGTAAATGCTTGCTAGTGAACTTGCATGCTTGATAAATCATTTGACATTCAGCTAGACGGGTCTCAATAGAGTGGCGTACTCCAAAGTCAGCGGCCAAGGTTTTACAAAGTTTGTCTTCATTGGCCTCAATCATGTGCTTGATGCGGGCGATTCTTTCAAGCCTGACTTCTAGCGAGGGATTGCGGTCGGCATTAAACGCGGCCTTGATTTCGTCGAATTGGATGGTGAAACGATTCATAACAGAGCGAGGGTTGGCAAGTTTTTTAATAAGGTATTAGGATAAAGCCATGAATGAAAATGCACACAAAAAATCTCAGCCTCTTGAGAGAGCCACCTTGGGCGGAGGATGCTTTTGGTGCCTAGAGGCTGTTTACCAGCAAATTCAGGGTGTCTATAGTGTGGTGTCAGGTTACGCAGGAGGTGAAGACCCCAATCCCACCTATGAAGCGGTTTGTACTGGCCAGACTGGCCATGCTGAAATTGTGGATATACAGTTTGATCCCACCCTCGTTTCCTATAGGGACCTCTTAGAAATCTTTTTTGTTATACACGATCCTACAACCTTAAATTACCAAGGCAATGATCATGGGACGCAATACCGCTCAGTCATTTATACCCATAGTGAGTCACAAAATAGGATTGCTCATGAGGTTGTGCGAGAACTAGAGATCGCGAAAATTTATACAGACCCAGTAGTTACTCAGGTAGAAGCTGCACCATCGATCTACCCGGCTGAAGACTATCATCAAAATTATTTTCAACAACATCCTTATCAAGGGTATTGTGTTGCGGTCGTTGCACCTAAGTTAGCTAAATTTAGAAAAAAATTTACCGCTTTACTTGCGCCCCAGTACAGTTAGCGGTGTTTTTTTAGGGCGCTAAGCGACTAATTTTCCATCCGTCATCTTGGAGTTGGTAATGAATGCGATCATGCAATCGAGAGGGGCGCCCTTGCCAAAATTCAATTTCAGTGGGCCTTAAACGATAGCCACCCCAATGTTCTGGGCGTGGCGGGGCATCCCCAAATTCCGCTTTAAACCTTGCTTCAGCGTCTTCCAAAAACTGACGGTTGGGTATGGCAGCGCTTTGTGGTGAGGCCCAAGCTCCAATTCTGGAGGCGGGAGGACGTGAATGGAAATACTCATCACTTTCTTGGGGGCTGACACGTTCGACAACGCCCTGGATGCGAACCTGGCGTTCTAGCTCATGCCAATGAAATAAGAGAGCGGCCTGTGGCCTTACAGCGAGATCTTTGCCCTTTTGGCTTTCGTAATTAGTGAAAAAGGTAAAGCCGTTTTCATCAGCTCCTTTAAGCAAGACGATTCGTGCCGAAGGGTTGCCAGCTTTATCGGCTGTTGCAAGCGTCATAGAATTAGGTTCTGGACACTCTGCATTAATGGCTTGATCAAACCACTGCTGAAAAAGTGGCAATGGTTTGTGCGGCACCTCAGTTTCTGATAGTTGGCCAAGGGTATAGTTTTTGCGAAGTTGTGCAAGAGAGTCCATTTATTCAGTATAAAGAGAAGCTATGACAGAAAACAAGCTTGAAGACGGTATTGGTGAACGACGCTTCGGTGGCGTGGCCAGGCTTTATGGACCTGAGCTTCGGACCCGCTTTCAAAACGCGACGGTGGTTGTGGCTGGTCTTGGAGGGGTGGGTTCTTGGGCGGCTGAAGCTTTAGCGAGAACGGGCATCGGACATCTGGTGCTGGTGGACTTTGACCATATCGCAGAAAGTAATACTAATCGTCAGTTGCATGCGATTGAAGGACAGTACGGTAAAGCTAAAGTTGAAGCGATGACCCAACGCATTTTGCAAATTAATCCAGAAATACACATTACTGCACATGATGAGTTCTTAGAACCAGAAAATCTAGATCGCATTATTCCCAACGCTGCACTTGTGTTGGATGCAACTGATTCAGTACAAACCAAAATTGCCCTTTCTGTTTGGGCTCGAGTAAATCAGCGTGAATTAGTCATGTGTGGAGCAGCTGGCGGCAAAACTGATCCCACTTCAATTCGTTGTGATGATTTATCTCGCACCGAGCAAGATGCCTTGTTAGCCAAAGTCAGACAAGGTCTGCGACAAGATCATGGATTCTCGCGCAATCTCAAACACAAAATTGGTATTCGTGCGGTCTATTCTCATGAGCCGCGCGCTGGGGCTTCCACTGGGGGTTTAGCTTGCTCTGGATACGGATCCACCGTCATGGTCACGGCTGCTTGCGGTCTTGCGGCAGCTGCTGAAATTCTCAACTTGATTGGACAGCATCCTCAATAAACGTTTTGTTTTTCGCTGATCTACCCAGATTAGTTAAGGGTGTTCCCTGTAAGAAATTACTGATTCTTTTGAAGTCATGTTGCTTTTATAAATGAGCACATCCTTCCATTTATTCGCTCTCGTACATAAAGAACAATCACTTTTGTTTATTTAGTGACTTTGAGTATTTTTAGCCTCTAGTGCATATAGCAACTCCTCCCTAGACTTTGCTGCGTTGGTAAGTCTCCAACGACAAATTGAAAGGAGTTCTCTTTTGCAGACAGAACAGACTGGCTTAAAGCGCCACCTCAAAGTCAGGCATATACGGTTGATGGCTTTGGGTTCAACTATTGGTGTCGGTTTATTTTTAGGCTCAGCAAGTGCGATACAGCTTGCAGGACCTTCGATCCTGTTAGGTTACTTGCTGGCCGGCATCGTGGCCTTCATTGTTTTACGTACCTTAGGCGAAATGGCGGTACACGAGCCCGTTGCCGGCTCATTTGCGGCGTATGCCAATACTTATGTAGGACCCTTGGCTGGTTATATGGTTGGCTGGGGTTATTGGACATACTGGATAGTGGTCGGAATTGCCGAGGTTACGGCAGTTGGGATCTATATGGGAATCTGGTTTCCTGAAATTCCACAGTGGATATGGGCGCTTTCCTCAATTGTGATGATGGGACTCATCAATCTGATTGCTGTCAAAGTGTTCGGAGAGTTTGAGTTTTGGTTCGCCTTGATCAAAGTGGTTGCCATTGTGGCAATGATTGCCTTAGGTGGCGCAGTCATTTTGTTTGGCTTTACAAACGATTGGCAGCCCCTGGGTTTGAGCAACCTTTGGCAGCATGGTGGATTCTTTCCCAACGGCATGAGCGGCATGTTGCTGTCCTTGCAAATGGTGCTCTTTGCCTATGTCGGTATTGAAATGATTGGACTATCAGCTGGTGAGGCCGAGAATCCGCAGAAAACCATACCGATGGCAATTGACTCTTTGGCATGGCGCATCTTGATTTTTTATCTGGGTGCGATCCTTGTGATTCTGGCCATCTTCCCTTGGAATGAAGTGGGTCAACAAGGTAGCCCATTCGTAGTGATGTTTGAGCGGATTGGTTTGCGTGAAGCGGCAGGTCTCATCAATTTTGTGGTGATCACTGCTGCACTGTCATCCTGTAATGCGGGCATTTTTAGTGGCGGTCGACTCTTATATGCACTAGCGCAAAATGGCTATGCTCCACAACCTTTGGCCAAACTATCGCGCTATGGTGTTCCTCATCGAGCAGTCATCGTGACAGTAGCGGTATGTATGTCAGGAGTGGTGCTCAATTACTTTGTTCCCGACAAAGCCTTTCAATACATTATGGCAGCCGTTACTTTTGTAGGCTTAATGGTTTGGATAGCGATTCTGTGTACACAGATGCAATTTCGTCGTTCATTAACCCCCACGCAGGTTGCTGAGCTAGGTTATCGAGCACCCTGGTGGCCTTATTCCTCATGGTTTGCATTGGCATTCATCTTATTGGTTGTGGTGTTGATGGGTATGCATGAGGATGCGCGGATGGCGTTGATATTGGGTCCGTGTTTATTAGGTGTGTACCTACTGATGTTTTACATCGTTGGTTTGCATCGCAAAACAGCAAATTGTCGTGAATTTAAATCATAGGAGATCAGAATGATTATTGGCGTTCCACAAGAAGTAAAAAATAATGAATATCGTGTTGGTCTGACCCCAAGCAATGTCAATAGCTTATGCAAGCGTGGGCATTCAGTATTAGTTCAGAGGGGCGCAGGCTCTCAAATTGGCTTGAGTGATGATGTTTATCAAGTTGCTGGAGCCATTCTGATTAATAGTGCTGCAGAAATTTTTCAAAAAGCAGAATTGATTGTGAAAGTGAAAGAGCCGCAGCCTCAAGAGTGCGCCATGTTGCGTGAAGATCAAACTCTATTTACCTACTTGCATTTGGCGCCTGATCCAGAGCAAACGCTAGCTTTGATGAAATCGGGTGCAACCTGTATTGCCTACGAAACGGTCACCGCTGCAAATGGTCTATTACCTTTGTTGGCTCCGATGAGTGAGGTAGCAGGACGCATGTCCATACAGGCAGCTGCCACACATTTAGAAAAATCGAATGGAGGATTGGGCGTATTAATGGCGGGGGTCCCAGGTGTGTCACCTGCTAAGGTGGTGATTTTGGGTGGTGGCGTGGTAGGGCGCAATGCTTTACAACTAGCGGTTGGAATGGGCGCAGACGTTTGTATTTTTGATCGTGATATTGATCGTTTGCGACAGATTGATCTTGCCTACGGGAACCGAGTACGAACTTTCTATGCGGATGGCTTGCTCATCGAGCAGGAGGTGTGCGAGGCCGATGTCGTCATTGGTGCAGTATTACTGCCAGGTGGCGCAGCCCCGAAGCTGGTAACAAGAGAGATGGTGAAGAAGATGAAAAAAGGCGCAGTGATTGTGGATGTAGCCATTGATCAAGGCGGTTGTTTTGAAACCTCTAAACCCACTACACATACTGATCCAACATTTGTGGTGGATGGTGTTCTACATTATTGCGTGGCAAATATGCCTGGTGCTGTGGCTAGAACATCCACCTTTGCGCTAACGAATGCAACCTATCCATTCGTAGAAGCTTTGGCTGATCGTGGGATAGTGCAGGCACTTTCGATTGACCGCCATTTGTGTAATGGCCTGAGTGTCCATAAGGGCCAATTAACATCCCTTCCAGTTGCGCAGGCGCAGGGACTTACATACGCATCAGTGGAGGATCAGTTGGCCGCCTAATGCGTTTTCCATGGGTTTGACGATGAAAGTTTAGAATGCATCTTTATTCGTTTTTTCATTCAAATCCATGGATGTTTCTGCCTTAGCCCTCTCGACCGGTGTAGTCGCACTGGCCGAAATGGGTGATAAAACCCAGTTACTCTCGCTAATGCTTGCGGCTCGGTACCCCAAACAAGCTCTTGCAATCATTGCGGGCATCTTGATTGCGACTATTGCCAATCATGCGTGCGCAGCATTGCTAGGGCATTGGTTAATGACCATGGTGACTCCAGAAGTCATGCGTTGGATTTTGGGAGCAAGCTTTGTTGGTATCGGATTGTGGCTGCTGATTCCTGATCACATCGATGATGCCAAAGGTTCCAAGGTAGCAGATCGCGCTTTCCAAGTTTTTGTATTAACGGTCGTACTGTTCTTTTTAGCCGAGATGGGTGATAAAACCCAGATTGCCACCATTGCTTTGGGCGCTCGCTATCCGGATGTTCTCTCGGTAACAATAGGCACGACATTAGGAATGATGTTGGCAAATGCCCCTGCGGTATGGATTGGGCAAAAATTCACTCAGCGTATGCCCATTAAGTGGGTACATGCTGTTGCAGCCATCACCTTCATCTTGATAGGCATTGCCACCCTCATTTGGGGTTAGACCCTCTCAGCATAAGCTGGCCTGAAGACTTAAAATGAGCAGATGAAAACTGATCTGCCTCAGAGCTTTCGTCGGCTCGAATATCGTCCCCCTGTATACACTTTTGACCATGTTGATCTTGATATTGCTCTAGATCCATCTAGGACTATTGTGAAGAGTCGCATTGAAGTTTTGCCTGGAAAAGGTTTTACTCCTGGAGCACCTTTGGTTTTAGTAGGTCAAGAGTTGGAGTTTGTGAGTTTACGTATTAATGGTGAAGCCTTTCGCCATTTTGAGCTCACTCCAGAAAGCTTAACTATTCATTCCTTGCCCAATGAAGGTAAAGATAAATTCATTGTTGAAATTATTTCAGTTTGTGTGCCCAATAAAAATACAAGCCTGATGGGTTTGTATGTTTCGAACGGTAACTTCTTTACCCAATGTGAAGCAGAGGGATTTCGGAAAATTACTTATTTTTTAGATCGCCCTGATGTGATGGCGCGCTATCGCGTTACCCTGCGGGCGCGTGAAGAAGAGTGTCCAGTATTGCTCTCTAATGGCAACTTACTCAAACAAGAGAAGTTGCCAAATGGTTGGCATAGCGCAACTTGGGAGGATCCGTTTCCTAAGCCATCGTATTTATTTGCATTGGTTGCTGGCAAGTTGGCATGCATCGAAGAGACGATTACTACTAGCAGTGGCGCTAAAAAGTTATTGCAAATCTGGGTTGAACCGCATGATCTCAATAAGACCCGACACGCCATGGATTCATTAATTGCTTCCATTCATTGGGATGAGAAGCGTTTCGGCCTCGAGTTGGATCTTGAGCGCTTCATGATTGTGGCGGTGAGTGATTTCAATATGGGTGCGATGGAAAACAAGGGGTTAAATATCTTCAACACCAAATTTGTTCTTGCGCAAGCTGAAACTGCAACCGATGCTGATTTTGCCAATATTGAAAGTGTTGTCGCGCATGAATATTTCCATAATTGGACTGGTAATCGTGTGACATGTCAGGATTGGTTCCAGCTGTCTCTAAAAGAGGGCTTAACCGTCTTTCGAGATCAAGAGTTTTCTGCTGATCAAATGGGAAGCGAGTCCGGTAGGGCCGTGAAACGCATTGAAGACGTTAGATTGCTGCGTCAATTACAGTTTCCTGAAGATGCAGGTCCAATGGCACACCCCATTCGTCCCGATGAATATCAAGAGATCAATAATTTTTATACCGTCACTGTCTATGAGAAGGGTTCAGAGGTGGTGCGGATGTATCAAACCTTATTAGGTCGAGAAGGCTTTCGTAAGGGCATGGATTTATATTTTCAGCGCCACGATGGCCAAGCGGTGACGTGCGACGACTTTTTGGCTGCGATGGCTGATGCCAATCAGAAAGATCTGAGCCGGTTTCAGCATTGGTACAGCCAAGCTGGGACTCCCCGCGTCAAAGTAGAGGAGGCATACGATGCAACCGCCAAGCAATATCGCCTGACACTCAGCCAGAGTTGCGCTCCCACCCCTGGTCAAAAGGAGAAGAAGCCTTTTCATATCCCTTTAAAAACTCGACTTCTGAGTCCTGCAAATGAGCAGCCAGAGCAATTACTGGAGTTAACAGAGCCTACTCAGACATGGACTTTTCAGAACATTGCGCAGCGGCCTGTGCTCTCTATAAATCGCAACTTTTCCGCTCCTATTCAACTGGATTTTGAGCAAAGCGAAGCCGATCTGTTAACGCAATTCTCAATGGATGATGATCCCTTTAATCGTTGGGAGGCGGGCCAAAGAATTGCCATGCAGATGATTCTGAGTGAGCGACTCCCGGATGCGCAATTAATTAACAGCTATAGGAACATATTGCTTGATCCACAACTAGATCCGGCATTCAAGGAGCTTGCCCTGACTTTGCCCGCTGAAACCTATTTGTATGAGCAATGTACTAGTGTTGATCCCCAGAAGATCTATCAGTCTCGGCGCGCCTTCCGACGGGAGCTCGCTAAGCAATTGCAATTGGAATGGGCAGCGCTCTATCAACAAAATCAAACCCCTGGACCATTTAAATCTGATGCCCAAAGCGCCGGAAAAAGAGCATTAAAAAATTTGGCCTTGAGTATGTTGCTAGAAGCGGATCCTAAGATCTGGGCCCCCATGGCTGTCAATCAATATCAAGTGGCTGATAATATGACTGATCGTTATGCTGCTTTAGCTGCGCTAGTGATTCATGGTGCTAAAGGCGCAGAAGAATGTTTGCAAGATTTCTATGACCGTTTTGCAAATGATGCATTGGTCATTGATAAGTGGTTTGCTCTGCAATCAAGTAGATCACCGGTGGATGGCAAAGATTCCACGCTGATGGAAGTCAAGCGTCTGCGTGAACATCCTGCCTTTAAGCTTAACAATCCAAATCGTGCCCGTAGTGTCATTCATGCTTTTTGTGCCAACAATCCAGCAAGCTTTCATCAGGCCGATGGCAGTGGGTATGATTTTTGGGTAGAGAGTGTTTTGGCTCTTGATCCGATTAATCCTCAAGTGGCAGCGCGTTTAGCGAGAGCCCTAGATCGCTGGCGTTTATTTGCCGGGCCATACCAAGATCAGATGAAGGCCGCTCTAGAGAAAGTCGCTGCCTGCCAAACACTTTCCTCGGATGTCCGAGAGGTCGTTGGCAAGGCGTTGGCGGGTTGATAATGAGGTTTGCGTATGAAAATCTGGGTTTTTGGGCAAAAAGGCATTTACAAGGCAAAATAGACCCCAATCTCATCAGCACTTTGGAGCAACTGTTTTGTCGTCAAGCACCCATATTACTTTTAAGCAATATTTAGCAACTGCCAAACCTAATGGGACTTCAATTCCCTTGGGATTGCAAGAGTTACTTACTGCAGTCGTTAATACCTGCTCAACCTTGAGTCATGAAGTGGCCCAAGGTGCCCTGATTGGACTATTGGGTTCTGCTGGTACAGGCAATGTTCAGGGTGAAGTGCAGCAAAAGTTGGACATCATCGCCAATGATTTATTAATCGATGGCGTAAAGCAATGTCAATCTTTAGCAGGCTTAGCTTCCGAGGAAATGGAATTACCTGTTCCTGTGCAGGGTACAGGTGACTATCTCTTGTTATTTGATCCGCTGGATGGTTCTTCCAATATTGATGTGAACGTTTCAATTGGTACGATTTTTTCGATACTACAAAAACAAGATCCGACAGCACCATTGCAAGATGCAGATTTTTTATTGTCTGGTCGCCATCAGGTGGCAGCAGGCTATGTAGTGTATGGGCCTCAGACCACTATGGCTCTCACCTTAGGTGACGGGGTGGTGATGTTTACTTTAAATAAGGTTACGGGAGAGTTTTTATTAATTAAGGACTCGGTCACGATTTCGCATTCCACCAAAGAGTTTGCGATCAATATGTCTAATATGCGCCATTGGGCAGACCCTGTACGTCGCTATGTAGAAGAATGCTTGGCGGGTGTAGGTGGGTCGCGTGAAAAAGATTTCAATATGCGCTGGATTGCCTCAATGGTGGCTGATGTTCATCGTGTTCTTTCGCGTGGCGGTGTGTTTATGTATCCCTGGGACCAACGGGAGCCACATAAACCTGGAAAATTGCGTTTAATGTATGAAGCTAACCCTATGAGTTTTTTGGTTGAGCAAGCTGGCGGTATATCGACTAATGGCAAAGAGTTGATTTTGGATTTGCAGCCAACGGATTTGCATGAACGCGTATCAGTCATGCTGGGATCAAAAGAAGAAATTGAGCGCCTGCGTGATTACCATGCCTAAGTTTGTTTGATTTGTAATTCTCTTAAACCAATAAAAAACCCAATCAGTTGATTGGGTTTTTTATTGGCAGCCTTTCTTATTACAAAGATCAGGGTTGCACCTTCTCTTTGAGGTAGGCCAGTGATTCTTCTACTTGGTCAATCAGTATGAGGCAGATATCGCCTTCAGATACTTCGTTCAACGCAGTGTCGATCGCTAAAAATTCTCCATGGATTTCTTGAATTTGCTTCGCCTTGGTGGCGCCTACTAATCCTTCTTGCAGCAAGCGCAGTACTTCGCCATCTTCACGCCCACGCTGGCAGGCGTCCTGGTACAAGATGACGTTATCAAAGGCATTGCCCAAAATGCGGGTAAGATCGCGAATGTCTTCGTCGCGGCGATCTCCTGCGCCACTAATCACAACATGACTCCTCTTGGGCTTCATAGCCACAATGGCGGTAGTGAGGGCGCGCATGGCATCTGGGTTGTGGCCATAGTCGGCAATGACGGTGGCTCCTTTATGTTGAAATTGATTAAAGCGACCAGGTACGGAGTTGGCAGTGCTTTCAAAGCTATGTAAACCGCGCGCAATTTTTTCTGCATCCAGGCCTAAGGCCCAAGCAGCACCAATAGCAGCCATCGCATTCTCTATTTGGAAGCCAAGAACGCCATTTTGGGTTAAGGGGATTTCACTCACGGGGAAGCGATACATTACCCGTGACCCTTTCGAGGCAACAATATAAGTGCCATCAAAGAAAATAACCTTCTTATTTTTTGCACGATGGGCGGTAATGACGGGGTGATGTTGATTCTGTGCAAAGAAGATCACTCGACCAGAGCATTTATCACCCATTTTGGCGACCATGGGATCTGCGGCATTGAGAACGGCAGCGCCAGTAGGAGCAACGTTTTGCACAATCACTCGCTTAAGAACGGCGAGATCTTCAACGCTAGTGATGTAGTTAAGGCCCAAATGATCACCTTCACCAATATTGGTAACGACAGCCACTTCACAGCGATCAAACCCAAGACCTTCGCGCAATAGTCCGCCGCGTGCAGTCTCTAATACAGCGGCATCTACATCAGGATGCATTAATACGTTACGTGCGCTCTTAGGGCCGCTGCAATCACCGGTATCAATTAAGCGGTGATTGATATAAACGCCATCAGTGCCGGTCATGCCAACGCGCAAACCGTTTTCGCTTAATAAGTGTGAGATAAGGCGGACTGTAGTCGTTTTGCCGTTGGTGCCAGTGACTGCAACGACCGGTATACGTCCGTCTTCTCCTGGTGGAAACATCATATTAATAATGTCTTCACCTACTGGGCGACCTTTGCCATAAGAGGGCTTCAGGTGCATACGCAAGCCAGGGGCGGCATTAACTTCAACAATGCCACCGCCTTGTTGTTCAAGCGGTTTATAGATAGATTCACACAAAATATCGACACCAGCAATATCTAAGCCAATCATCTGTGCGGCTGCGATAGCACTTGCTGCGACATCAGGATGCACGTCATCCGTGACATCTGTAGCGGTACCACCGGTACTGAGGTTAGCGTTATTGCGTAAGAGAACACGTTCACCAGTTTTGGGAACATATTGCGGAGTTAAGCCATTGCTTGCTAAATGAGCGAGAGCAATATCATCAAAACGGATTTTCGTGAGGGCAGTAGCATGACCATCGCCACGAAGTGGGTTGCGATTTTCTTTTTCTACTAACTCTGCAACAGTGAGCTTGCCATCACCAACAACCTGAGCAGGTTCACGGCGGGCGGCTGCAGACAAGCGGTTGCCAACCACTAAGAGGCGATAGTCTGCGCCTGGTAAGTAGCGCTCGACTATGGTTTGACGACCAAAGGCTTGGGTGACTTCAAAGCCGGCGCGCACTTCAGCTTCAGTTTGAATATTGGCAACCACGCCTTTGCCTTGATTGCCATCTTTGGGTTTAAGTACGATTGGGCCGCCAATCTTTTGTGCTGCGCGCCAGGCATCATCAGCAGTGGTTACCACTTCTCCAATCGGTACCGAGACACCCGCCGCAGCGAGGAGATTTTTTGTCAGTTCTTTATCTTGTGCAATCGCTTCTGATATTGCACTGGTGTCACTCGTTTCTGCTGCTTGAATGCGTTTTTGTTTGCTGCCCCAGCCGAACTGCACCATACTACCTTCAGTCATGCGGCGGTAAGGAATGTTGCGCTGTAGAGCGGCATCAACAATAGAGCCGGTGCTCGGCCCGAGTCTTACGTCCTCATATAAAGCTTCTAATTCTGAGAGAGCGGCAGTTAAATCGAAAGGCGCATCATTCAGTGTGGCCTGGATCAGGGCAAAGGCAAAATCAAAAGCCATGCGACCAACAACTTCTTCAATGTACTCCACTACAACCTGATAAATGCCTTCGTCAATTGTCTGCACAGTGCGACTGAATGTAACTGGACAGCCGGCTTGAGCTTGTAGTCCCAAGGCAGCATGTTCAAGCGCATGAGCTAGAGACAGTACTTCTGTGTAACCGCCTCGACGCATGCTGCCTAGTTGAGGAAAGCGTTCGCGAATTTTGGTTTCGAATTGCGGGATGGCATCAATTGAGCGCTCATTGACTTCGCAAGTCACAATGGCCTCAAGGGCAGTATGGCGGCTCCACAAATTGGGGCCACGAAGCATGCGGATGCGGGTGATTTCCAATTAAGCCCCTATTGCAGTGGTGGAGTCTGGAACATAGGTTTCTGCGCCAGCTTCAATAACATTAAACGGTATGTCCAAAGCCCAGGCAGTGGCGATTGCAGCGCCCAAGTTCATCGTTTTCCATGGAGTGGTGCTGCTGGCCTCGGAGTGACGCGGTACTGGAATTGATTTTTGATCCAGCTTGCCAGACTTGAGAGTAATTTGCTGTTTGCCAATGAGTACTGCGCGTCCTCCATTCTGGAGATGGGTTTTAACTACTTCAGAGTCAGGATTTTCACTAAAGAAAATCACTTCGCCGTCACAGAGTTCGGCCATTTGGACACACAGCGAATCGTCTGCATTGAGAACGCCAACACCCGTAGGAAGTACTACATCAATTTGGGTGCGAACAATACTAAACACTTGATCCTCATCATAGATGGCGTATTGAGGAAAATTCGCAGTTGGGTCTACATTGAGCACAACGCCAACTTGGCAACGGTCATATGCCAAGCCCTCGATGAGCATGGAGAGGTGATTATTTTCAATCACCGCTGCTTCAACGGCTCGATTAAGAAGAGTGCGACGTGCATTTTCCCAGTTAGAGCCATTGGTATTTGGAATAGCGCGATTGCCAAAAAATAAGCCCTTACTGCAAGACAGACCAACATAAACATTGGTGAGCCTTAAGAAGTGCGCCACCATTTCAGCTACAGATGTTTTGCCACTTTGGCCACAGATTCCCACAAGTGGAATACGAAAATCGGCGCCTGGGGGAAAGAGATGATTAGCAATTTCTTTGCCAACAGGCTGAGGTTGACCGCTGGCTGGCTTAAGGTGCATTAAGAGGCTTGGACCTGCATTTACTTCCACAATAGCAGCATTTTGCTCGGCCATTGGTTTGCTGATATCCCTGGCAACCATATCAATACCAGCGATATCAAGACCTACCACTCTGGCAGCGAGAGCTACTTGGTGGGCAATGTCCGGATGCACCTTATCGGTCACATCAAAAGCCACGTTGCCATTAATCTGAATGAGTACTTGTTGATCCAACGCAGGAATACTATCGCCAGTGAGTTTTTGACGGGCTAATTCCAGCTCAACAGCAGAATCGATGCGAGCCGGATTGAGAGGGTGCTCCTCAGAAGTGCCACGTCGTGGGTCGGAATTAATCTGAATATCAATTAATTCTTTTACAGTATGTTTGCCATCTCCTACAACCCAAACACTCTCTCCTTTAGCTGCGGCAACCACTTTATTGCCAACCACCAAAACACGATGCTCATCACCAACAATATGTCGCTCGACGAGAACTTCGCTACCTTCTTCGATAGCAACTGCATACGCAGCTTCAATTTCTTGTTGGGTATAAAGGTTAATAAATACGCCACGACCATGATTGCCATCAATCGGTTTTACAACCACTGGTAAGCCAATATCTTGTGCTGCTTCCCAGGCATCATCTGGACTGCTAACAGTCCTACCTTCTGGGGTGGGAACACCTGCGCTACGTAATAAACTTTTAGTGAGATCTTTATCTCGTGAAATGGTTTCCGCAATGGCGCTGGTTTGATCTGTTTCGGCGGTCCATATACGCCGTTGTTTAGCGCCATAGCCAAGCTGTACTAAGTTGCCCTCTGATAAACGAATAGAGGGAATGCCACGCTCTTCGGCGGCATTCACAATGCAGGCTGTACTTGGACCTAGCAATAAATCATCGCTAAGGTCACGTAAATTTTCAACGAATTCTTTAACTAGACCAACATAATCTGAATTGTCTTGGGCGAGGGCAAGGTAGAGGTCTCGTGCATATTTGAGTGCGGTTAAAGTGACCTCTTCGTTAATAGCGCTGACCATGACTTTATAAACACCACGACGATCACCATCGCGCGCCTTGCCAAAACCTCCCGGAATACCCGCTAGATTTTGTAGTTCCAGCGTAAGGTGCTCCATGATGTGTGCTGGCCAGGTACCTTCTTCAACCCGTTTTAAAAATCCACCAGTTTCCCCATAGCTGCAACGATGTTCCACTAAGCTTGGTAACGCTTTAACAAGACGTTCATAAAAACCGGGAATGAGATTGGATGGGTAATCTTCTAGCTCTCCGATATCGATCCAAACTTCGATCACAGGATAGTAGGTCCACATATTGGGACCGCGGAGATGCTTAACGCTCAGAATCTCGATGGATTTGTCTAGTAATTGGGGCATTTAAGGTATTGCAAAGGGTCAAGCCTGGCAGGTTAGGGGGCCTAGCCTGTTGGTCTCAGTATTTATCGGTTTTATTCTAAATCCACAAAAATTGCAAAAATCCCCAAAAAGGGCTACTTCGGTAATGTAACGGTTATCCGCCTCTCAAAGTTGACAGGCGCAATAAATAGAATCAGTCCCGCTCCCACTATACTTTTAGGGTTGATGAAGCCGCCAATCCTACCTTTTGCCCCAGCCCTCCCCAGTCATTGGAGCGGCATTTTTGAGGGTTCGCAATCTCCCCTGAAGAATGTCGATGCTATCTTGGCGTGGGTCGAGCTGGATTTGGACTTGGCCCTTCGTTTTGAGAAAAGTGTATTGGTTCTGACCGAGCAGGCCTTGGTTTGGACCGATGGTGAACAATTTGAAACTTGGCCACTCAGCTCTCATGAGCATTTGTTGCATGGTGATCATGCTGGAGTAGGGCATCTCAAGTTAGAGACAGCAGATCAATTGCTCCGGGTTTGGTATTTCACTTTGGCGGTTAATCCCCAGGTTTTGCGTTTGCAATCTAGCTTTAGGCAATTCACTAGAGGCCAACCTCAAGTTGAGGTTGAAGTAGGTGAATATGACAAGCAGGTTTGCCCTGTTTGTCTGAGCCCAAAGCCAGCAAATTCTGAGAGTTGTCCAACGTGTGATCCTGAGGATGACAAACCTCCATCTACTTGGACATTGTTTAAGTTATGGCGTTTTGCTAAGCCGTACCAAAATCAATTACTGCTTGGTTTTGTACTGACCTTGTTGTCTACTGGTGCCACCTTGATACCGCCATACTTGACCATGCCATTAATGGATCATGTATTGATTCCCTATGAGCGTGGCAATCCCATTGATTTTCATTTGGCTGCGATGTATCTCTTTGCGCTCTTTGGCGCAGCCTTGATTGCATGGGGTCTAGGCTGGTGGAAGACCTATCTGCTCGCGCTTGTAAGTGAGCGCATTGGTGCCGACTTGCGTAATACGACGTTCGAGCATTTACTTAAACTCTCGCTTGAATACTTTGGCGGTAAACGAACCGGCGATTTGATTGCGCGCATTGGCGCAGAGACCGATCGTATTTGTGTATTCCTTTCGCTATACGCATTGGATTTTGCAACGGATGTCTTGATGATCACTATGACAGCGGCGATCTTAGTTTCGATTGATCCATTGTTAGCCCTTGTGACCTTGGCGCCATTGCCATTTATTGTGTGGATGATTCATGTAGTACGAGACCGTTTGCGTTTTGGTTTTGAGAAGATCGATCGTATTTGGTCTGAGGTGACCAATATATTGGCTGATACGATCCCAGGCATTCGGGTAGTCAAAGCATTTGCTCAAGAAGATCGCGAGCTAAAACGCTTCGTTGACTCTAATAAGCACAATCTGCAAATTAATGATCGTGTCAATCGTGTTTGGGGGTTGTTTTCTCCTACGGTCACGTTGTTGACTGAGACCGGTTTATTGGTGGTGTGGGGTTTTGGTATCTGGCAGGTAGCTCATCAAAAAGTGACAGTAGGTGTATTGATTGCCTTCTTAGCCTACATTGGGCGTTTCTATGTGCGCTTGGATTCCATGAGCCGTATTGTGTCGCATACACAAAAGGCAGCTGCAGGAGCTAAGCGCATTTTTGATATCTTGGACCATGTCTCTAGTGTCCCTGAGCCCATCAATCCTGCGCCGCTTGGTCCAGTTAAAGGTCGCATCTCATTGCGGGGAGTGGGTTTTCGATATGGCAATCGTGCTGTCACCAAGGGAATTGATCTAGATATCGCCCCAGGCGAAATGATTGGTTTGGTGGGACATAGCGGCTCAGGTAAGAGCACCTTAGTCAATTTGATTTGCCGTTTTTATGATGTCAGCGCAGGCTCCATTGCATTGGATGGTCGTGATATTCGCAGTATCGCCATCGCGGATTATCGAAAGTGCATCGGATTAGTATTACAAGAGCCATTTTTGTTCTTTGGCACGATTGCAGAAAATATTGCTTACGGCAAACCGAATGCAACCCGCGCAGAAATCATTGAAGCCGCTCGTGCAGCACATGCTCATGAATTTATTTTACGCTTGCCATTAGGTTATGACTCTTTAGTAGGTGAGCGAGGTCAATCACTTTCCGGCGGCGAGCGTCAGCGCATCTCTATTGCAAGAGCGCTCTTGATCAATCCAAGCATCTTGATTTTGGATGAAGCTACTTCATCAGTCGATACAACCACCGAGAAAGAAATTCAGAGAGCATTGGATAACCTTGTCAAGGGACGAACCACGATTGCGATTGCGCATCGCCTCTCCACTTTGAGAAAGGCAGACCGCTTAGTTGTATTGGATAAAGGCGAAATCGTTGAAATTGGCTCTCATGAACAATTGATGGATGCGCAGGGGGCCTACTACACCTTGTATCAGGCACAGTTACGACATGCTGCAGAACTGGTTGAAGGTGGAGCAATAGGAGAGAGCTTAGATGAAAGCCCAGAAGAGTTAAAAAATGAAAAGCAAGAAGAGATACTTCAAGTAATTGCGAAAAATGTTGGAGGTGGCGTATGAGTCAATCATGTCAACTCAAACGCGATGCTTTAGGCCGTTTGGTTTTTGAGGATGATCAGGGCAATATCCATGTTGGCGTTCATCCAGTAAGAGCATTTCCTATTACTGCAATCAATGATGGCATTGGCATCATGAATCAATCGGGCAAAGAAGTGTTTTGGTATCCCGATGCCAGTAATATCCCCGCAGTAGAAATGGCGCTTATTCAAGAGGAGCTCGAGGCGCGAGAGTTTATGCCAGTAATTGAGAAAATTACTAAGGTCTCTACTTTTGCAACGCCTAGCATTTGGGAGATTGAAACAGATCGAGGTCCAACACGTATTCGCTTAAAGGGCGAAGACGATATTCGTCGCATCGCTGGCAATACTTTATTGATAGCAGACTCTAATGGGCTGCAGTTTTTGATTAAAGACGCTACGCAGCTAGATAAAGTTAGTAAAAAACTTTTGGATCGTTTCCGCTAGAATTTATATAGACCTGCCGCTTTAGCTCAGTCGGTAGAGCAGTTCATTCGTAATGAAAAGGTCGCCAGTTCGATTCCGGCAAGCGGCACCAGTTGTTTTATATGCATCTAAGAATTTAGGGTAAACCCTTAAAATATTGAAGAGCAATTCTACAAAGTAATTTCATCACTAATGTGCGTTTTTTGTGCATTGAATACTGCAAGGAACACAATATCTCGGTACACTAAGCTTAGGTTTTGGCTTGATTTATAAGGGTTTTTACTAGATTGTAGAAACTTATGTGTAACGTTTTTGAAAATATTGATTGCAGTCAAGTATTCACATTTCAACTTGTTTAAAAATCGATCACGTATTAGATAAGCCAATTTAAATTGGTAACTTTTTTTGGAGACATACTTTATGAAGATGAAGTTCAAAGGTGCATTGATTTCTGCTGCTCTAGCTCTTGGTGTAACTGGTGCATCACCTGCGTTCGCTGCATGGGAGCCAACTAAACCAGTTGAGTTCATCATTCCAGCTGGTCCTGGTGGTGGTGCTGACCAGATGGCTCGTATGATTCAAGGAATTATCACCAAAAACAATTTAATGAAGCAGGCCATTATTCCTGTGAACAAAGGTGCGGGCGCGGGTGCTGAAGGCTTTTTGGCAATGAAGGAAGCCAAAGGCGATCCAAACAAAATTGTCATCACACTTTCTAATTTATTTACTACTCCATTAGCTACTGGTGTTCCATTTAATTGGCAAGACATTACTCCAGTTGCAATGCTAGCGCTTGATCAATTTGTTTTGTGGGATAACGCTGAAAAGCCATATAAGACTGCGAAAGAATATATCGATGCCGCTAAAGCAGCCGGCCCAGGTAAATTCAAAATGGGTGGCACTGGCTCTAAATCGGAAGACCAAATCATTACTGTTGCTATTGAAAAAGCAACCGGCGCCAAGTTTACTTACCTGCCATTCAAAGGAGGTGGTGACGTAGCGGTTCAGCTGGTAGGCAACCATATTGATTCTTCTGTCAATAATCCTATCGAGGCGGTTGCTCAATGGCGTGCTGGTAAGTTGCGTGCATTGTGTGTATTTGACGATACACGTATGCCTTACAAAGAAAAAGTAACTGATACTCAATCATGGTATGACATTCCAACCTGTAAAGAAGCGGGTGTACCAACTGACTACGTCATGTTGCGTGGCATCTTTATGGCACCAGGTGTAACCCAAGAACAAGTGGACTTTTATGTAGAGTTATTCAAAAAAGTTCGCGCTACTCCTGAGTGGAAAAAGTTCATGGCTGATGGTGCATTCAACCAAACCTTCATGACTGGTAAAGAGTTCCGCAATTGGCTCACACTGAATGAAGCGTTGCACAAACAGTTAATGTCTGAAGCTGGCTTCTTAGCTAAATAACGAGAAGTGAATCAATGAGGACCCCCAATTGGGGGTCCTCATTTTAAGTAAGCGTATCAATTAACCTTTATTAGTGAATAAAAGCAATGTCTGAACACAACAATAATTCCAATGCAGAATCCGTGATTAGCGTGCGCGCTATGGATATCATTACAGCGCTATTATTTATTGCTCTCGGTTTAGTGGTTATGAGCGGCAGTATTAAGCTTGGCGCAAGTTGGGGAAGTGACGGCCCAGAAGCTGGTTATTTTCCGTTCTATGTCAGCTTAATCATGATTGTTACAAGCGCAGTGACACTGTATCAAGCAGCAATTGTGAATAAGAAAAAGAAAACCGTGTCATTTGTTGATAAAGAGTCATTCGGTCAGGTGCTCGCAGTATTGTTGCCAGCTTTAGTATTCGTGCTTGGTGTGCAGTTGATCGGCATTTACGTATCTTCCTTTGTATATATCGCCATATTTATGGTGTGGTTAGGCAAGTACCCAATCTGGAAGGCAGTCGCAGTGGGGCTTGGCGTCAGCGCTGCCTTGTACTTCATGTTTGAGTATTGGTTCCAGGTTCCATTGCCTCATGGCTCATGGTTTAACCCGCTCGAGTTCTTGGGTGTGAATTAAAAAATAACTAAAAAGATTAGAAAAAAAGGAGTCCAAGTTGGAAGAAATTAGCGCTCTATTCAACGGTTTTGCCGTTGCAATGACACCCTTTAATTTGTTGCTGATGCTTGTTGGCGTTACCTTAGGTGTCATTATTGGAGTATTGCCTGGTCTGGGCGGTGCCAACGGAATCGCTATTCTGTTGCCATTAACTTTCACAATGCCGCCTACTTCAGCAATCATCATGCTCTCCTGTATTTATTGGGGCGCATTGTTTGGTGGTGCAATTACTTCGGTGCTCTTTAACATTCCGGGGGAGCCCTGGTCAGTGGCAACCACTTTTGACGGTTACCCAATGGCCCGCAATGGTAAAGCTGGCGAAGCATTAACTGCTGCCTTTACTTCCTCATTCGTTGGCGCGTTCATTGCGATTGTGATGATTACATTCTTGGCGCCATTGGTTGCGAAGTTTGCGCTGCAGTTTGGTCCGCCAGAATTCTTCTCTGTCTACTTACTGACTTTCTGTAGTTTCGTGGGCATGAATAAGGGATCACCATTCAAAACGATTTCTGCAATGATGTTAGGTTTCGCCCTCGCTGCGGTTGGTATGGATACAGTAACCGGTCAACTACGTTTGACATTTGGTCATGCTGAACTGATGCGCGGTTTTGACTTCTTGATAGCGGTGATCGGCTTATTTGGTATCGGCGAGATCTTGCTTTCTATGGAAGAGGGCCTTGCTTTCCAAGGGGCCGCTGCAAAGATTCGTGGCAAAGTTGTGTTGGAAACATGGAAGCAGCTTCCTAAATATTGGGCTACTTCATTACGTAGCTGCTTGATTGGTTGTTGGATGGGTATTACCCCAGGCGGCGCTACTCCTGCGTCTTTTATGGCATACGGCGTTGCTAAACGAGTATCCAAGGATGGCGAAAAGTTCGGTACTGGTCAAATGGAAGGCATTGTTGCTCCAGAAACTGCGGCACACGCTGCAGGAACCTCTGCGCTGCTACCAATGTTGTCCCTGGGTATCCCAGGCTCACCAACAGCCGCTGTTTTGCTTGGTGGTTTATTGATCTGGGGATTGCAGCCTGGTCCATTGCTCTTCGTTGAAAAGCCTGACTTTGTTTGGGGCTTGATCGCAAGTATGTACCTAGGTAACTTGGCAGGCTTATTTGTAGTGTTAACCTGCGTACCACTATTTGCTTCAATCTTGAGAATTCCATTCTCAATCATCGCGCCAGTCATCATTGTGATTTGTGCGGTGGGTGCCTATACCGTTCACAATGCTACGTTTGATGTTTGGTTGATGTTGGGCTTTGGTGTGCTTGGTTACGTCTTCAAGAAGCTGGACTATCCAATGGCGCCTATGGTCCTCGCTTTGGTGCTGGGTGATCGTGCAGAAGACTCATTCCGTCAGTCCATGTTGATCTCTCAAGGTAGCTTAGACGTCTTCTTCTCTAACTACTTAGTAGCTGGCATCACCAGCTTGGCTTTGTTATTGCTTTTCTGGCCATTGATTGGCAAGTTTGTTGGCAAGAAAAAGGCCGCAGCATAAGTAGCGGAGTAACAGAATGGGTAAAAATAGCCCATTCAGCATGAAATGAGGGGCGCAAGCCCCTTTTTTCATGGGGTGCGCGAAAATTCCGATAGAATCTATGCATTATGAAATTGCGTAAGAACCACTTTATTCATTGGCTTGCAGCTTTTGCCATTGCAATGAGTGCGCTTGCGCCAGCAGTTTCCCAAGCGGTATCACTCGCAAAGCATGGTCAAGGATTTGCCATGGAAGTTTGCTCTACCGACGGCGGAAAATTCATGATTGATGTGCAAACAGATGAACAAGACGTTGCTGATCAAATGCAACCTTGCCCATATTGTGTTGCTCAGAACAACATCACACCTGCTTTTAATACCAATCTCACCTTTGCGACGCCAAATACTTTTGCGTTGCTCCCTAAGCTTTTCTATCAATCACCTAAACCTCTAGCGGTTTGGGTAACTCCTCCCTCAGCAGCGCCTCCCACAAAAGCCTAATCTTTTTAGGGCATAGCCTAGCTATGTAGTTGACAACGCACCGTTGTCGTCACGTTGTGTGGAGAAGTAGATGAAATTCAATGAAAAAGTTGCTTATCGCCTAAAGCGCGTCTATATCGGCATGGCTTTGGGCTTTGCCTTGTGGCTTTTGTTTATCAGTTTCATGATTCTTTTCGATGCAATTAAGACGCATACCCCCATTGCAAGCATAGAACTGACACTCTCCCCAATAGAGAAATCTATGGCTAAGCAAAAGTAATCTCAATCATCACAAATTATTGATCATGAAAACATTAAAAATTACACCCATAGCATTTGTAGCATCAATGATGTTAGCAAATGCTTATGCACAAAATTCTTCCAATCTAGATACCTTAGTTGTAACCGGCGTTCAAGATGTGCCGGCAACTCAAACTACGCTTTCTGGATTTCAGTTAAATCAGTCACGCGTTAATACAAACAACACTGCTGCAATGATTTTGAATATTCCTGGTGTGAGTATGTATAGCGGTGGTGGCGTGTCTGGATTGCCTGCGATTCATGGCCTTGCTGATGATCGAGTGAGAACTAAGGTTGATGGGGTAGATCTTCTTTCTTCTTGCCCTAATCACATGAATTCCCCTTTATCTTACATAAGCCCATCAAACGTGGGAAGTATCAAGGTTATTACAGGGCTCTCACCAGTGAGTGCTGGCGGGGATAGTTTAGGTAGTGTTGTATCCGTTCAATCCCTGCCTCCAGTGTTCGCCAATAAGGGAGAGGTACTGCAGCAGGGAGAGGTTGGGGCTTCCTATAGTAGTAATGCCAATGCAATAGCGGGCAATGTCAATCTTACAGTCGCTGGCGATGAATTTAGCGCCAACTACACAATTGATTCAGCCAAAGCGAATAATTACACCGCCGGCGGAAACTTCAAGCCAGCTGCAAACGGCTTATCAGGCAATACGGTTGGGGCATCGAAATATATCGCCACAAATCAACAGCTATCTCTTGCATGGCAAAAAGAAAATCACTTGGTTGAATTCAAGGCAGGCTACCAATTCATACCGTTTGAAGGTTATCCAAATCAGCGTATGGATATGACAAAGAACCAAGGTACCCAATTTAATTTGAAATATACGGGTAGATATGATTGGGGTACCTTGGAGGCGCAAGCCTATAACCAAATGGTGAATCATCAAATGGATGACAACACCGGAGCAAGAACATCACCATCCATGCCAATGTTGGCAACGAGCTCCACTAATGGAGCAATTGTGAAGGGGACTTTGCCCTTATCTGAAACTCAGTTGGCTCGTATGGGCGCTGAATGGCAGGGTTATTTGTTAAATGATTGGTGGCCCCCATCCTACACTCCTTCAAAAATGATGTGGCCCAACACCTTTCAAAACATTACTAATGGCACCCGTGATCGTTTAGGGATCTTTGGTGAGTTAGAGCAGCAATGGACTAAAGAGTGGATGGGGATGGCCGGTGTACGCGTAGAGCAAGTGGGTGCAAATGCAGGTAACGTTCAGGGTTATAACAATATGCCAGCATATGCCCTTAATGCTAATGCTTTCAATGCACAAAAACATGGTCAAACTGACTACAACTGGGACTTAACTGCATTGACCCGCTATAAAACTGATCTAACTCAAAACTATGAGGCTGGTTACTCGCGTAAGACAAGATCACCAAATTTATATGAAAGATACAGCTGGTCAGCATTTCCAATGGCAGCTGTAATGAACAACTTTGTAGGTGACGGTAACGGATATGTTGGTCGCATTACCTTGGCTCCTGAAGTGGCAAATACCTTTAGTCTTGCCACCGATTGGCATGATGCTAATCAAGAGGTATGGTCATTTAAAACCAATCCTTACTATACCTATGTCAGCAACTATATTGATGCTGTTTGCGGCCCAGGAGTGCCATGTAAAGCAAAACAATTCAATGTATTGCAATATGCAAATCAAAATGCACAGTTGTTCGGCATTGATTTATCTGGAAATGTGGCATTAGGCAAATCACCTCAATTAGGTCGTTTTCAATTAACAGGTTTGGCGTCCTATACCAGAGGTCAGAATGTGACAGCTGGAACGAATTTGTACAACATCATGCCACTAAATGGAACAATTGGATTAGTACAGTCAATCGGCGCGAATTGGACAAACACAATTCAAGGTCAGTTTGTAGCCGCCAAGACGAATGTCAATACAGTAAGAAATGAAATTGCTACCGGTGGCTATTCATTATTTAATTTACGTTCATCCTATGACGATAAAAAATACCGCGTCAATTTTGGCATTGAAAATCTATTCAATAAGTTATACGCGCTACCACAAGGTGGAGTCTATTTAGGCCAAGGAAACACAATGTCCATGAATGGTGTTCCATGGGGGACTGCAGTAGCTGGAATGGGCAGAACATATTACGTTTCTGCGAACTTAAAGTTCTGATGCCAAATAGAAAGCCAAAGAAACTAAGGGCAAATCATGAATATGAAATTTATTAAATTATTAGCAATGTTTGTTGTCATGATTTTGCCTGCAATTTCACAGGCGCACTCTCAGGCTGATGATGTTGGTCAAGAAAAGATCAGGGCTTTGATTTCCAGAACTTTCGATCAGCCAAATTTAAAAGTCAAAACTAGCCCTATAGTGATAGAGGGCAAAGTCGCTATTGCAGATTGGGTTCAAGGCCAAAAAGGTGGTCGTGCACTACTTCGTAGGAAACACAACGAGTGGGAAATTATTGCGTGTGGTGGATCTGGGTTCAAAGATGCTGAGGGTATTGCGGCTATTGGTATCTCGAAAGAAATTGCAACCAACATCACAGCAAAACTCAAAGATGCTGAAACCAAGCTTAGTTCACAGCAAATTAAACAATTTGATTCGTTTGATGGCGTTGTGAACATGGTTCACAACGCTAAACATACAAAACATTAAATGGAGAAATTCATGAATTTAAGAAAAACTCGCATTGCTATAGCCTCATCTCTGCTTTTAGCAAGTCAAGCATATGCTCAATCACTTCCCAATGTGATCGTTACCGCTAAGCCTGATATCGCAGAAATTGAGGTTGATAAATTTTCTAGTACCTCAGCAGTTATCACTGATGACACTATTAGAGACTTGCATGCTGCCGATTTAGCATCTGCGTTACGTAATACGCCAGGAACACAGATCTCACGCTACAACCCAGTAGGTTCGTTTGGTGGAGCCGAAGGAGGTTCTGTATTTATTCGCGGCATGGGTTTGAGTCGCCCTGGAAGCGAGATCAAGACCTATATCGATAACGTCCCAATGTATATGCCAATTTGGAATCATGCATTGCTTGATTTGTTGCCAGTAAATGGCATGAAAGATATCACGATATATAAGAGCGCACAGCCTCAAGTAAGCGGAAATAACTTTGCTTCAATTAATATGAATACGAAGACTGCTGGCCCAAAAAATGGGACCTCTGGTAATGCTCGTATTTCATATGGTTCATATAACACTGTAATTGAACAGGTAGACTTGGCCGGTAGATACAACGATGTTGATTTTAATCTTGCGCAAGGATTTTCTAAATCCAATGGGCAACGTGCAAATGCAAGTGGTCAGCTAAGCAACATTATGGGTGGATTAGGTTTCAAGATTGATAAACATTGGTCAGTCGGTGTTAGTGGTATGGCTATCAACAACACGGCTACCGATCCGGGAAATAATTTACTGCCTACCCCTGCTGTAGCTCCAACATATGATTCAGCAGCTCAAATGGCAACTGCATATTTAAGGCACAACTATGATGCAGTTCAGGGTGAATTCCGCTTCTATAGCAATACTGGTAAGGGCAATATCAATAATGACAATGGTATGGGTGGTTGGGGAACTGAAAATAATCCATTCACTATGCAAGGATTCCGTTGGAAAGAAAACATTACTCCATGGACTGACGGCTCTTTAGTCGCAGGACTAGATTACGACACTTCATATGGAAGCGTAACGCAGACCAGTCCCGCGGCAGGAATGGTGATTAGTCCGTATTTGCCTCCGCCTGTTGTGCCGCCTACAGTGAAGTCAAACTTACCTACATTTAAATTAACTTCACCATATATTGGTTTAAGCCATAACTTTAGAATGGCAGACGCATGGTCTTTGCAGCCATCTGCTGGGGTCAGAACCTATCAAAGTAACTACTACGCTGGGAAGGCTGCCCCTTATGGTGGTTTATCTTTAATCTCTGACGCTGTGACTTTGTTTGCAAATGCCTCCAAAGGGGTAAATTATCCCGGTCTTGAAGGTCCTGCAATGAATGGCGCTGCAGCTGTATGGGCGAAACGCTTTAGTACTGCACAAAATAATTCTTGGGCAAATTTATCGCCAGAGGAAATGAATCATTTGGAGATTGGCGGAAAATTTTTCCCTGATAAAAAGTCAAGAATTGATTTGAGTCTCTTCCAGGATGCTATTTCTAATCGATATACCTTTACGGAAGCAGATGGTGGAATTATTAATTGGACCACTGTTGGTCAATACACAACCAAAGGCATTGAATTATCCGGTCAGCGTGAAATTATTCCTGATTTAACCGGATTCTTAGGGTGGACTTATCTCAACAACAATAGCGTAGTTAACTTGCCTTATATGCCGCAGAATGCATTTAATGCCGCAATTACTGGTTACATATATAAATTCCGCGTATCTATTGATGCTCAATATCAGAGTTCTTTTTACTCGCAAAACTTGCAACGTAACTCTACTCTTGTAAATACGACAAAAATTGATGGGTTTGGGGTTGCTAATGCTCGCATTTCCTATCCTATTCCAGAGTTGGGAAAGAGGGGTGAAGTTTTTGCGATGGTCGAAAATATTTTTAATCAGAAATATAGCTATCGTCAGGGCTATCCAATGCCAGGAACTTGGGGGTCAATTGGCTTATCTGCAAGTTTTGACTGATGTTGTGTGAAATTACACCAATTTCGATGATGCAAATCAAAGAGCAAATTATTTTCTTCAAGACAATAGTTAGTAATAAATTAAAAAGGAATAGGAAATGTTTATCAAGACTTTGAAGTTAGCAGTAGTTGTATTTTTGGCCACTTTGTCGCTATCGGCTTTTGCTGGCGCTAATGATCCGTTGTTTATCAATTTAACTACCGATGATGTGCATCGTTCCACTATGGCGATTAACTTTGGCAAGCATCATTCTGCCAATGGCCATCCCTTGAGCATTTTCTTGAATGACAAGGGCGTTATCTTGGGCGTAAAAGCAGGTGCCGAAAAGTATGCAGCTCAGCAGAAGGAGTTAACTGAAATTATCTCCAAAGGTGGGCTGGTCATTGTTTGCCCAATGTGCCTGAAGCAAGCTGGTTACACCGAGGCGGATTTACTTCCTGGTATTAAGATCGGTAGTCCAAAGTTGACTGGTGACGCCTTGTTCAAGGATGGCACTAAGACAATGAGCTGGTAATTTGGAATAGAGTAATTTTTTAAAATGTATTTCATTAGGCACCGCAAGTTCGTTCACTGGATAGCTGCATTGGCTATCCTGTTGAGTGCGCTTGCGCCAGCTGTCTCGCAGGCTTTATCTTTAGCCAGTAATGGGCAAGGTTTTGTAGTTGAGATTTGCACTACTAATGGTGCAAAGATGACGCAGGTCATTGGGGATGAAGATTCTGCTCCATCCACGGCCTTAGGTGTTCATTGCCCATATTGCGTTATTCAGCCTATCTATTTCTTGCCAGAAGTTCATGTGTATGTATTCGTTGTGCCTCAAAGTCACGGCGCCATAATCGCTCGAGAATATCTAGCGCCCAGACTTTTTTCTGCTTGGTTAACCCTACCTACTAGAGCCCCTCCTTCACAGTCATTAATTGTTTAGTACATGGCTTAGCCATGTTGGTTTAGCAATTTTATTGCTTTGAATTAATGACGGTAGGAGGTTTTATGTACGCCATGATTGAACGCCCAGAAAATGGGGCGACTGCAAAACAAATTATTTCTAAGGTGTCGCAAGAGGTATCTTTATCTAGCGAATTGATTGAGGGCCACTATTGCGACAATCGCTTTCCATCCAGAAAGCCAATAGATCGCTATTCTTGCGTAGAGCTGATTCGCTATATCTGGATTAATCAATCCTCCAGAAGAGCGTTTCTAGTGAAGTTGCCAAAGGATTTACCCTCTGACCAGGCATTTATTCAGAGTTTTGATGATCAGTATTTAGGATATATCCCCAAAAAAATTGGTCGCGAACCTTTGAAAGAGCTTGCAATATTGCATCGTAAGATTAATGACATCGAAAAATATAAGCGTCAATTAGGTACGGGTATTTTTGCTTTAATGGGCACTGCAGGCATGAGCGTTTTCTCAAAAAGAGAGCTAAATAGCTTGCTTTCAGAGCAGGCTAAATCCCTGAGGCCGGTATATGCCATGATTGATGAGCGCCTGGAGCAGTTAAAGGGTGATCTAGCGAGAAAAAACCAGATTTTTAAGCGCGGCAATGATGCTAATTATGAAACTAGGTTAGCAGCATGAGTAGATTCTTGCAAAAAATTCCTGGGTACCAGGAATACAAGCCTGGTTTAGAACGTAAAGTCTTAAACGAACTTCCTCTATTTACTATTTTGGGCATACTAGCTATTGCTCTACCAAGTTTATTGGCTAGATTTGTACTATCTAATAGGGCGCAAAGGATTGTAGATATTCTTGTCATAGGAACAGAAATATTCTTTTTGGGTATGGTCTTGACCTTGGGGATTGCTGCATTCATTATTAAGCTGTCGAAGGGGCCAGCATATGTGGCGGATGCTTATCCGTTATTTGATTTTGATAAACCCAAGGAATAGATTTTATTTATTGTTTTGGTTGTAAAGTAAAGTAATGCGTACTTGGTTAATGAAAAGAAATTGCTCGTTTTCACCGAAACAGGTGGGGCTTTTTTACCTCTCGATCGTTAGCTTTTCGCTCATAGTTGCGGGTTATTTTTTACTGATTGGTGTTTGGATGATCATTATTTTTACATCGATCGAAATTTTGGCATTAACGGTTGCTTTATATGTTTATTCGCGTCACGCATTGGACTACGAAAAAATTACCATTGTCGGCAAGCAGCTTACGGTAGAGCGAAGCTGGGGTGGAAAGGTGGAAATTGAGGAGTTCAATACCGTTTGGACCAAACTCATGCATAAGAAGGATGGTAGGCGTGATTTAGTTTTGGCAACATCTAACAAAGAGTTGCCAATCGGTTACTTTGTTCTGGCTAATCAGCAGGAACAATTTGAGAGAGATTTAGGAAGTTATCTGGGGCTTTAATATGACAAAAGGAGTGGTAATGAAAGCAAAAGTACTAGTATCAATGTTTGCAGCTATAGGAATTGTATTTAGCAGTGCTGCGATTGCACAAAATGCAACAGTAGGCGCAATCAAGATTGAAAATGCCTACACCAGGGCGACTGCTCCCGGACAACAAGTGGCTGGCGGTTTTATGAAGATTGAAAATAAGGGTGCTGCTGATCAATTGATTTCTGCAAGCTCGCCTGTTGCTGGAGAAATGCAATTGCATGAGATGGCCATGGAAGGTAATGTAATGAAAATGCGCCAAGTGAAAGACATAGCAGTACCAGCCAATGGCGCTGTTGAGCTCAAACCTGGTGGTCTACATATTATGTTTATGAATAT
>JACCDO012250198.1_pt1 | contig 53698 bp, 45 predicted proteins | sample 7446101 | NCBI WGS metagenome assembly JACCDO01 (sample SAMN15323440, study PRJNA562643) | freshwater metagenome | isolation source: river surface water | place: USA:Blue River Watershed | collected 2017-08-16 | reverse complement strand
CTCAACCCAGAGACTTTCCCATGCATACCAGTGGCTGGATTAATCTCATTCTCTCCGTCGGCTTCGTCACCGGGCTTTTTGCTTGGTGCCTGTGGCGCGTCATGCGCTCGCCCGCGCCCCCCCCGGAAGACGTATTCACTTCCGACCAACCTGACTTGAAACCTTGATCGCGGCCGCACGTGCCGCTTGATTTTTTTCAGAGCCCGCTTAACTAGCGGGCTCTTTAATTTTCTCACCAAACCCTATCTCCCGCCATGTCTACCACCGCTCCGCAGAAATTCGAGTTCCAAGCCGAAATCCGTCAACTGCTCGATATCGTCATCCACTCACTCTACACCGAGAAGGAAATCTTCATCCGTGAGCTGGTGTCGAACGCCTCCGACGCGCTGGAGAAACTCCGCCACCTCCAGCTCACCGAAAAAGACATTCAAGACGACCAACTGCCGCTGGAAATCACCATCACCACCGACGAGACCGCCAAGACCATTACCATCCAAGACCATGGCATCGGCATGACCCGCGCCGAGCTCGTGGAAAACCTCGGCACCATCGCCCACTCCGGCTCAAAGCAGTTCCTCAAAGCCCTCGGAGAGGGCGGCGCGAAAAATACCAACCTCATCGGCCAATTCGGCGTCGGTTTCTATTCCGCGTTTATGGTCGCCAAGTCCGTGAAGGTTTACACGCACTCGTGGCGCAAAGACGAACCGAGCCAGCTCTGGTCGAGCGACGGCTCCGGCAGCTACGCCATCGAAGAGAGCGACGGACAACACCGTGGCTGCAAAATCGTCATCGAATTAAAAGACGACTGCGACGAATTCGCCAAAGACTGGCGCGTGAAGGAAGTGCTGACCCGCTACAGCGCGTTTGTCGGCTTCCCGGTCACGCTCAACGGCAAGAAGCTGGAAACCGTCACGGCCCTCTGGCTCCGCTCGAAAAACGAGATTAAAGAGGAAGAATACACTGAATTCTACAAGTTCCAGGCCCACGCGCACGACACGCCGCGCTACCGTCTGCACTTCTCTGCCGATGCGCCACTCTCCATCAATGCGCTGCTTTTCGTGCCACAGGAAAACACCGAGAAGCTCGGCTTCGCCCGCCTCGAACCCGCCGTCGCTCTGCACTGCCGCAAAGTGCTGATTGATGCCGCCCCGAAGGACCTGCTGCCCGAGTGGCTGCGTTTCCTCAAGGGCGTCGTGGACAGCGAAGACCTGCCGCTAAACATCTCGCGAGAGACGATGCAGGATAAAGCCCTCATCGGCAAACTCGGCAAAGTCATCACCAAGCGCTTTCTTAAACTACTCGAAGAGGAAGCCGCGCAACGCGCCGACAGCTATAACGAATTCTACAAAGAATTTGGCATTTTCCTCAAAGAAGGCGCCGCGCTCGACTTCGCCCACAAAGACCAGCTCGTCAAATTGCTGCGCTTCGAGTCGTCGCTGACCGAAAAAGGAAAAACCACTGCGCTGGCTGACTACATCTCGCGCATGCCAGACAGCCAAAAGGAAATCTATTACCTGATCGCGCCGAACCGCGAAGCCATCGAAGCCGGCCCGTATCTCGAAGGCTTTAAGGCCCGCAACCTCGAGGTGCTGTTCTGCTACGAAGCGGTGGACGAATACGTGTTTAACAACCTGCGCGAATTCGAAGGCAAAAAATTGCTCTCCGCTGACCACGCGGACGTGAAGCTCGACGACGCTCCGCAAGCCGGCGAAGCCTTGCCCGAGGCCGAAGTCAAAGCCTTGGCAGAGTGGTTGAAAGAGACGTTTGGCGCGCAGCTTGCCGAGGTGAAGTCCAGCGACCGTTTGGTTGGGTCGCCGGCGCTCGCGACGAACGCAGATAAGTTCATGTCCGCCCAGATGCGTCGCCTCATGAAGGCGATGAAGAAAGACGAGGCCACCGACGAAAGCGCCAAAGTGAATTTGGAAATCAATTCACGCCACGCCGTCATCAAACGACTCGCTGCGCTGCGCACCACCGATGCCGCCCGGGCCGAACTTGTCGCCGGGCAATTGCTCGACAATGCCCTGCTCGCCGCCGGTTTGCTAGAAGACCCCAGCCGGATGATCGCACGATTAAACAAGCTGCTGGAAACCGTCGCGTAAGCCGCACGCGGGCGCTCCAGATCAGCCAGCCAAGACCGCTTGGCGGATCGCGCCAGCGAGCGTATCAACCGCAAACGGTTTTTGCACGAATCCTCCCAGCCCTTTGCCCGAGAACCGGCTGACGGCTTCCTGTTGGTTAAATCCGCTCATGAGCACCACCCTCACGCCGGGGTTAATGTGCCGCAGTTGGCGAAAGGTTTCTTCGCCATCAAGGTGCGGCATCGTCAGGTCTAGTAATACTGCTGCGTAGCGGCTTGGAGCCACGCGATATTTCTCGAGCGCGTCACGGCCATCGTTGGCCAGCTCCACCTTATAGCCGTATTGCTCCAGAATCCGTCCAGCGATGACGCGGACCGTTTCCTCGTCGTCCACCACCAGCACTGTGCCGGTTCCGCGCAAGCTAGCGTCTCCTATCGGAGGGCGGCTATAGTGGTCTGCCGGTCCCGGGACGCAGGGGAAGAAAAGTTTGAACGTCGTGCCTCTTCCCGGCTCGGAGTAAACTTTGAGCGCACCTTGGTGTCCGCGCACAATGCCGAGCACAGCAGCGAGTCCCAAGCCGCGCCCGGTGAACTTGGTCGTGTAAAACGGATCGAAGATTCGCTCCATGGTTCCCGCATCCATGCCTGAGCCGTTATCGCTCACCTCAAAGAATACATAATCTCCGGGCTCAATCCCCGAGTCATGCCGTAATGTCGCGAGGTAGTCCCGATCCAAGCGCGCCACACCGGTGGAAATGGCGATGACGCCACTGCGCGTTCCGATGGCTTCGGATGCATTGATAACAAGGTTCATCACCACTTGACGAATCTGCGTGGCATCGGCTGAGACCGACGGAAGTCGTCCGGCGAGATTAAACCGGAGAACACAGGTCTTGCTGATCGAGATATTGAGCAGCTGCGTCGTCTCTTCGATGAGCCGGTTGAGATCTATCTTTTCGACGACGAAGCGACCGCGTCCGGAGTATGCGAGCATCTGGCGGCACAAATCGGCAGCGCGGCGCGCCGAGGTTTCGATTTGCTCAATGAGCTGCAAGGTCGGCGCGTCTGGCGGCAGCTCGGAGCGGGCGAGCGATGCGTTGCCCAGCACACCCGTGAGTAAGTTATTAAAATCGTGCGCGATGCCTCCCGCGAGCACGCCGAGGCTTTCGAGCTTTTGCGTCTCAAGCAGCTTGTGCTCCATTAACTGGCGATGCGCTTCGGCCTTTTTAATCTGGGAAATGTCACGGGCGGTTTTAGCAACGCCGATGATGCGCCCCGAGGCATCGCGGATGGCAGAAAGCGTGATAGAAACATCCACGCAGCTCCCGTCTTTGCGCATGCGCACCGTCTCGTGGTTACTAACGACCGCCCCACCAGCCACAGCTTTGAGTAGTTCACGGCCTTTGGCACGCACCTCCGCTGGATGCAGCACATCCACGGATTTGCCGATAATTTCTTCGGCCGTGTAACCGTAAATCCGTTCGGCTCCACGGTTCCATGCCGTGATTTTGCCATCGAGCTGTTGGCTGATGATGGCGTCGTCGGACCACTCGACGATGGCAGCATAGCGAGCGTGGGCTTCCTCGGCTTCGCGGCGGCGAGTGGTGTCACTCATGCGGCCAATCATGCGCACTGGAGTGCCGTTTGCGTCCGGGAGAAAGATGCCGTGGTCTTCAATCCAACGGTAGCTGCCGTCTCGATGCTCAAAACGATACTCGGCAGAGAAAGACTGGTGTTGGGCTTTGGCTTGGGTGAAAAGCCGCCAAGCTTCTTCGCGGTCTTCGGGATGAATCAGCGCGGCCCAACGCGACAAATCAACGGCCTGAAATTCCTCTAGCTTATGTCCGGTGATAGAAGGCACCGCCTCACTGCCAAACCACTGGATGTGCCCAGTCGACAAATCCAATTCGTAGATCATCTGGCCGGTCTGATCTATCACCGTGCGATGCAGCTGTTCGCTGCGCTGCAGTGCGCTTTCCGCCGCTATACGTGCTTCGACCATTTCATTGAAGGCCCGTGCTGTGCGCAAAATTTCCTTTGGGCCAAATTCGGGGGCGCGCGCCTCTCCGTGACCGGAGGCTTGCGCACGCGCAGCCACCGCCAACTCGGTAATAGGACGAGCGAGTCGCTTCGCATAACGTGACGCCAGCCACAACGCGACCGCTGAGGCCATGCTTCCGCCGATCAACATCTGCCAAAAATTGCTCCAGGCATCCTCCAGAATCGCGCTCTTTGGCACAGAAGAATAGATAACCCAAGGCGTGCCCAAAAGTGCCGTTGGCGCATAAACACGCTGTAGGCCGTCAAATCCTAATGCAGCCGGGTGGGCTTCCCCAGACTTCCACGAGGCAAAGAAATCGTCGATGCCCGGCATTTGGCTGCCGAGATGCATATCATCACGCGGCTCGCGATTCAGCAGCCTGCCGGTATTGTCCATAACCCCGATCACGTAAGGGGCTTCTCTGCCTGCAGAAGCCAACACTGCATTGCTGCGCACGAGATTCATGGCCAAGCCCATGGTGCCTACCCGCTGCCCATCTAAGCCGATGACCGGCAACGCAACGAGACACGTCCAACGGTTGCTTTCGGGCGGAAGAAAGCAGCGTCCCACATGAAAACCCGGAGCGCGGATTGCTTCCTGCCAAGCTGGCACATCCGCTAGGCTAGTGCCCAAAGGCAGCTCAGGTTCCGCCGCCAATACGCGGCCTGATGTATCCACCAGCAAAGCCGCTGTATAATCAAGGCGTTCACCCAAAAATTTCTTCAACAAAACAGCGGCGTCCTCGGTGTTGCCCGTTCGGATCTCGGTGTATTCTACCAGTCTGTTCAGTCTTCGCTGGGTGAGGCGCAATGCAGCGGCTGTTTTTTCGGCGGCGGCATCACGCAAACTATCTAATTCGGCTAAGGCATGAGCCCGGTCTTTCTGAAATTCTTGGCTTAATACATAAGCCGAGAAAACCATGAAGGGCACCACCACGACCAAAACGAGAATCAACAAATGGCTATGGATAGAGCGCGTCTGAGCCATTGCTAGGAGGCCATTAGGTTTTGCTTAGGGGAGGAGCTTTCTCGATTTCGGAGAAAACCGAACGGGAATAATTCTCATGCTTCATCTGTAATCTAACAGCTCAACCTCAAAAACGAGCACCGCGCGCGCCGGAATCTTCGGAGGACGACCGTCCTCGCCGTAGCCCAGCCACCATGGCACAATCAGTGTCCGACGTTCACCACGTTTCATCGCCGCGAAAGCCTCATCCCAACCTTTGATGACTTCGCCCGCACCCACCCGAAAACTGAACGGAGCACCACGATCGTAAGAGCTATCAAATTTGCGCCCATCCAACAACGTGCCGTGGTAATGCGCGGTGACGCGCGCGCCCCAAGCAGGCGGTTGGCCTGTGCCTTCTTTGCGCACAAAGTATCGCAAACCCGACGAAGTCACCGTCGCGCCGGGAAACTTTTGCTCCAGCAACGCCAGCTCCGTATCTCCGAGTTTGGCGGCTTCCTGCTGTTCGCGCACATATTTGTTGGCCGGTAATCCCGGGTCAGCTCGGCGAAAAATCCCGAGGCGGGCTTGAACAGCTATAAAAGCCAAGACGGCGCCCAAGATGAGAAGGATTGCGTATTTTTTCATGGCGAAGAGGGCGGAGCAAACGGCATGGCCACGAACGCGGCGAGCAATTCCTCCATGACCAAGGCCGACGGAGGCGATTCTCCGCTGGCCACACCGACACGCTGTGCCGCACGTTGCTTGGCCGCTTCGAGGTAGGCGTCTTTTTGGCGCATCAGTCCGTCGTTCTCCAAAAACTCATCCCGTGTTCCACGGCGGCCCATGAACGCTGGCAGCAGCGGCTCTCCCAACCAAATCATCCATTGATCAAGCTCCGCAAAGTAGTTCACGAGAATGCCGGTGTTGACCACGCCGAGTTGCTCGGCCGAAACCCGATTGAAGCCGCCGAGCGTTTGTCCGGGATGCATCGGCTCAAAGCGTCCGTAAATCCGTCCAAGAATGCGGCGGCCTGTCGCTTGCTCGTGTTCAGACAGCAGCCGAGCCAGTCCCGTCGCCGTCACACCTGCCTGCGGCAACACCCCTGCGTGGTCTTCGAAATACGCGATCTCGCCCCGCGCTTGTCGCGCCGCCGCCTCTTGCTGCGGCGTGAGTGTCGTCGCGCAACAGGCGGCGGATGACGGCGGCGTGTGCTCACGCGTGATGTCATCACCCTGTGCTTTGACCACTGGAGTCGCAGCAAGAATCAACCCGAGAAATCCGTAGGTGGAGCAATGCATGATTCGGATACGAACGCCCCTCAAGGCCGCGTGGCCTTGAAGCGGAGAAATACGCGCGTGGCGCTGCTTTGCGGGTAAGTGGCCGTCCACGTGTCGGTGCCGTTGCCATTCGAAGTCGAGCCAAGACTGACATTCGTTGTGCTCCAGTTGACGAGGTCGGTGGAGGCTTCAACGATTCCGGTAATGTCGGTCTGCCCAGAAGGTCTTGTGAAGGTGTAAGTCCAGTTACCATTGGTGCTGTCGATGGTGGGCAAGCCGGTTCTCGCGATCGTCTTGGCCGTCAACCCGAGAGCGTATTTGGTGAGATTCGACAAACCGTCTGTCGTTAAGACGACACTGCTGCTGGTCAGGGTGCCGGCGGAAATTTCTGTGGAGGTGAAATTTTGCAGAACCCAATAGTCGTAATTGCTGGTCACAAGAAAAGAGCGAGTCACCGAACTGGCGGCGGCGTAAGTAGAGTCGCCAGCTTGGTCGGCGCGCACAGATACGGTGCCGATGCCCGTCAGGGTCAGATTAGCCCCAGACAAGGAAGCTGGGCCGGAAATATAGGTGAAGCTGGGAGTGAGCCCGGAGCTCGCCGTAGCGCTGAGCGCGAGCGGCGTGAAGCCAAAGCCTTGGTCGGGAGGGCCAGCGAACGTGATGGTTTGCGCGAACTTGTTTACCGTGAGCGTGGCAGCGTTGGAGGTGACGTTGTTAGCGGAGTTGGAGACTTTGACGGTGTAGCTGCCGACGTCCGTTGTCTGCGCCGAGGCGATGGTGTAAGTCGAGGAAGAGCCGGTGGCGACTTGAGTGGTGCCTTTGAACCAAGTGTAGGTGAGCGGCGCAGTGCCCGAAGCGGTAACGCTAAAAACGACTTGGGTGCCGACGTTAACGGTTTGGCTCGTCGGATGAGTCGTGATGGCAGGAGCCGTCGCGCCGCCGGTGACGTTGATGGTGTAGGGATACGAACTGCTATTGCCGCTGGCGTTACTGTTCTCCCAGGCGGTGACGGTAGCTTGGTAGCTGCCGGCGGTGGTGGGAGTGCCGGAGATGGAGCCGCTGCTGCCGGTGACGAACCAGCGGTTGCTGCTGAAGGTGCCTCCTGTGACCGAAAGACCCGGCGCGAGATTGGTGACGGTGTAGGACTTAGGGACGCTGCCGCCGTTTGCGCCAATAATTGCGAAAGCGGCTGAAAAGGCGGTGCCAACTGTGGCCGAAGCAGGGCTTGTCGGGTTGGCGCTGAATCGCGTCGCCCCCGCGAGCGTATCCACGGCGCCGAGGGCGGTGGCCACAAGCGCACCGGCGCGAAGTGTCTGGCCGAGCGGCGCACTAACCCAAGCTGACGGCGGCATTACCAAGAAGCGCAAAACGGGCGTGCGCTGCAAAAAAACCAGCAGCGCAAACACAGGCAGTTGAAAGCGGCGGAATTGCCAGCTAAGACGGAATGCGAGCGCGTTCATGGGATCTGATAAATTTAGTTACAACCACAGCCGGCTCCGCCGACGCCACGACCGCCGCTGGAGGCCTCACGCGAGAAGTAGATATGTTCGTTCAAAGCGGTCTGGAGCGGATCGCGCTCGGGCTTCATCGAATAATCGGCGAGCGCGGCTCGTTCCCACGGCTGCACGGTCGAGCAACCCGTGGAGAGCAATGTAGCGAGAACCGCGAGTGTGAGCAGCGCGAGCGTGGTGAAGCGGGGCGTTTTCATGGGCGAGTTCAAAGGGAGAGAGCGTGGTCGAGGGCAGCGCGGAGCGCTTTTTCGGAATCTGGGCCGTGATAGCCAGTGAAGACGTGCAGCACCCGACCACTGCGATCGATGACATAGGTCGTGGGCATCGCGGGCGGCTTTACCGCGCGAGCGAGTTTATGTTCAGCGTCCCGCACTGTGACAAAGGGCGGAGCGAGTTTTTTTATGAAACTGTCGTAAGCACGGGGTTGGTCATCCTCGCTGACCCCGATGATCACCACCCCGCGCGAAGCGTAGTCGGCGTGGAGTTGCGCGAGCGCCGGAAATGATGCTTTGCACGGCGCGCACCACGAGGCCCAGAAATCCACGACGAGCACTTTGCCCGCGGTGGCAGGCAGCGCGCCGACCAGCTGCGCGGTGGCGAGATTGGGGAAGGCGTCACCGACGGCGATTTGGGCTTGGGCGGGAAGCCCAAAGATACCGAGCAAGGCGACGGAAAGGAGGAGGTTTTTAAGTGACGACATGATTCCAAAAGCCACGGGTTTGCGCGATGCCAGTTTGAGTAATGAAGTGCGCTTCGGCGCCGGGAAACCGCTGGATGAAGTCTAAACCAACATGCGGCCCGAGCACGAAGGCGGTTGTAGAAAGCACGCCGGCGAGAAAACAATTTTCCGCGAGCACCGTGACTTGACGCATTCCATTGTCCACCGGCCAGCCAGTGCGCGGATCGATGATATGCCCGTAGCGGCGCCCGTCGCGAGTGAACCCGCGCAAGTAGTCACCGGACGAAGCGATTCCGCTGTCACCCGTCAGCGCGACGCTGGCTTTGTGGGTGCCGGGGGCGGCGGGATCTTCTAAGCCAACATGCCAAGCCGGACGGCCGGGCGGCTTGCCGAGTCCGCGAATATCATGACCAAAATCCACCAAGGTGTCGTGCGCTCCGTGTTGTCGTGCGAGCTCCGCGACGGCATCCACGGCCCATTCTTTACCCCAACCACCAAAATCGAGCGACATGCCCGGCTGCAACCGCACGGCCCCGGCACGACGTTCGACCAGAGGCCAACCAACGAGCCGACGAACCGCCGCGATTTCCTGCACGCTGGGCAAGACGGGGGACGGCTGCTTGTAATTCCAGAGCCGCATCAGCGGGCCAGCGGTAGCATCCAGAATGCCGTCGGTCAGGCGATGCAATGCCGCGCAGACATCGAGCAGTTGTTCCGTCTCCGCATCGACAGCGACCCACGAACCAGCCGAGGCATTGATTTGGCTCACGATGCTCGTGGGCCGGAAACGGGAATAGCGTGCCTCGAAGTTTTCTACCCAGCTGCGCACGGTCGTTTCAAATGCCATCGCCGCTCCGCCTTGCAGCGTATGCCGCACGAAGCAGTCCGTGCCCAGCGCCGCGAAACGTAGCTCGCGCAGGATCGGCGACGAGGCAGTGGGCGCGGGGACTGTAGCTAGCGTGGGCATAGAAAAATCACCAAATCAGCGTCCCGCCGACTGTGACTGTTTTCGCGGTGGTGTAGGCCGTGGGCGAGGTAACGTTGTCGAGCCCCTTCATCTCGTAGCGGTCGTAGGCAACGTCGAAGCGCAGGTTTTCATTCGGATTCCACACGAGTTTCAGCCCTGCGGTCGTTGCGCGGAATTTTGAGAGGCGGTAGTCAGCGGAGTAGAAACTCGTGGCGTTGCGCGGGTCGTCTGTCGGGGTGATCGCGGTGCCCGAGAGCGTGATATGATAAAAGTCGGCAGCACTTTGCTGGTAGAAACGAATGCTGGGTATAAGCACAAAATGACTGCCGAGCTTTTGGAGCCAAGCAGCGTTGAGGGTGTGGCTCGTGATACCAAAGCTGTCGTGGAAAAACCGGTAGCTAGCATCGATGGCGGCATCAGCGGCAGCCACGCGTCGATTGAGACCGGTGAAAACTGTCCACTTGTCGCGAGTCGCTGGACGATTCTCCGCGAAGGTGAGCGGAAGAAAAAGTCCGGGGAGCAGCTCCGTGTCTTTTGTGATGATTTTGTAGGGGTCGCTATGATAGCCGCTGGAGTGACCAAACGAGAGGTTGAGCGAGACTGTCGTATTGGGATCAATGAGCTGGTTGAGGCCAACCACGGCATCCCAAGTATGCTTATTCTCCCGCGTGGGTTGATAGAACACGCGGATGGTATCGGCGGTAATGTTGAGGCCGAGAAGCAGCTGGGTGTTCTTCTGATTAAAATCGGTCAGCGTGTTAATGGAGGCTCCGCGCGACAGGTAATCGCTCTCCCGCGATTCCGCGACTCCGAGCGTGGTGTTCACGCGCGAGAATTGGTGTGAATAATCGAGCGTCCACGCCTTGCGTTTTTCCTGCATGGTCGAAAGCGGCACCGGATCGCCAACCACGGCGGGAGCTTCGCCAGTTGGAGTGGCCCCGGAAATGGTATCGATCACGCCTGTGAGTTTGAGCTTTGCATCAAGGCCTAACGATTGCTCGACCAATCCATATTGAGCCAAGACGGTGATGCGCCCATCGGCTTCGCGGTAATTCGCGGATTTAAAACTGATGGTGGACTCCGCGCGCACCGGGCGAGAGATGAGCAACCAAAGCGCGGCGGCAAAAATAAGTGGTCGAATAGCGCGCAAATTAGCTGAGATGAATTGGGGCATATAATGGAGGGGAATTATCGGGTAAATAGTTACGCGCAAACAACGCTGATTGCACGCCCAACTTTGCTCATAATAAAACCCGCTTGGGGCGACCCACCCCGCCCTCCGACGATTCGCAGTTCACCATTATGCCGAGCTGTTTATAATACACTTCTCGCGCAGATGGGTGCAGCGGGCTTTGGCTTCGGCATTGCGCACGGCCATGGCATACGCGGCGGGCTCGCCGACAAAAAACACTTTCTTCTTTCCGCGAGTGAGCGCCGTGTAGAGCAAGTTCCGCTGGAGCATCATGAAGTGCGCTTTGAGCAACGGCACGATGACGACGGGATACTCGCTGCCTTGCGACTTATGAATGCTGATCGCGTAAGCGAGGGCGGCCTCGCTCAACTCACCCCGCTCAAAGGTGTGCTGCTCGCCATCGAAATCGGCAATGAGCGTGCCCTTGGTGAGATCCGTGGCGACGACCTTGCCAATGTCGCCGTTGAAAATGTTTTTGTCGTAGTTGTTGCGAAGCTGGATGAGTTTATCGCCCGGGCGAAATTCGCCCCCCGGAGCTCGCAAACCGCGCGCGCCGGGATTGAGCGCCTCTTGCAAACGCAGATTGAGATTGGCCACGCCCGCTACGCCTTTGTGCATCGGCGCGAGCACTTGCACATCCGTGATGGGATTAAACCAACGGTAATGCTCAGGGATGTAGCGCGTGCACAGCTCTACAACTTTGGCGACACAGTCGTCGGCACCCGTGGCCGCGACAAAGTTGAGGTCGCTCCACGCCTGCGCCTGCGCGACCGTGGCCGCGACCGGTGGCGGCTGCGCAGCACCTTCGTTAATCGCGTGTGCCGTGGTGACGATGAGACTTTCCTTTTGCTGACGATAAACGAATTGGAGGCGCGTGACCGGCACCTGGCCTGTGGCGATGAGGTCTTTCAACACATTGCCGGCCCCGACGCTGGGCAATTGATCCACGTCGCCGACGAGCAATAAGTGCGCCCTTGCTGGAACAGCTTGCAACAACGCCGCCGCCAAACGCACGTCCAACATGGAAGATTCATCTACGATCAGAAAATCTGTGGTGAGCGGTTTGCCTTCGTGATGCAGAAATCCGCCGCGGGCGGGGTCGCGTCCGAGCAGCCGATGGATAGTCGAAGCAAAGCCGCCCGTAGTTTCCGCCAGCCGCTGGGCGGCTCGCCCAGTTGGCGCGGCGAGCGTGACGCGAGCTTTCTTGGCCTTCAGGATTTCGACGAGCGCGCGCAAAATAGTCGTTTTGCCCGTGCCGGGACCGCCGGTGAGAATAGAAAATTTGTGTGCGAGCGCGTGGTGCAGCGCGGCGGTTTGCAGCGGATGGAACGCGAAGCCGGCCTTGTCCTGCGCCCATTGCACGGCTGCTTCAACTTTGATGGATGGCAAACCGCTGGGCACCGCCGCCAAGCGCTGCACGACCTCTGCCACTTTGCGTTCGGCGCGGTCGTTAATGGGCAACTGAATGCTCCCGTTTTCCTGCTGCGTCAGTTCTTTCTGTTTCAGCAACGCGTCGAGCCGCGCCTCCAAACGCGCCGAGGATGTCTCCAATAATTCGGCGGTGTGCGCGATGAGTCCATCGCGCAGAAAAGCCGTGTGTCCTTCCTCCTCCAGCGTCTGCAATGCATAGAGCAAACCAGCATCGAGCCGCGGCGCAGCATCGTTGGCGTAACCCAGATTGATCGCGAGCCGGTCCGCCGTCTTAAAACCGATCCCATCAATCTCGCGGGCCAGCCGGTAAGGCTCTTCGCGGATGATGCGTTGGGCCGCGGCATCCCATTTTTTCACGATCCGCACGCACTGAGCCGTCGTCACCCCGTAAGTTTGCAGAAAGATATGGACCTCGCGGAGCGTCCGCTGCTCCTCCCAAGCCTGCTTGATGGCGGTTGCGCGCATCTTGCCGATGCCCGGCACTTGGCGAAGCTTGCCCGACTCCTCGCTGAGCACGCGGAACGTGTCTGTGCCGAAAGCATCCACGATTTTGTTGGCGTAAACTTTGCCGATGCCCGGCACGAGGCCGCTGCCGAGGTATTTGCGAATCCCGTAAACCGATGAGGGCAACTCGCTCTTGAAGGCCGCGACTTTGAACTGAGCCCCATGCTGAGTGTGCCGCGTCCACTCGCCTTCTAAACGCAACGTCTCGCCACACTGCACACCGGGCAACGCTCCGGTGATCGTCACCCGCGCTTCAGCTGACTTGGTTTCCTCGGGACGTAATTCAGCAATCGTGTAGTGGTTTTCCTCGTTAAGGAAAATAATGCGCTCAAGCACGCCAGCGAGAGAAGTGGAAGATGCAGACGCCACCCGGTCAGCGATACTCGCTCGCCGAACAAAGGAAAGCGCCAACCGGCCCGCTGAGGCCGTCTTGCGTCTAGCGGCCAACTGGCTTCATCTTCGGCCCATGCCTACACCGACGTCCACCAACTTGCTTCCGGTCATCCAACTGGCCATCACGCCGGTGATTCTCATTTCCGGCATGGGCGCACTCATGCTCACCATGACTAATCGCATGGGCCGCATCGTGGACCGCACCCGGACGCTTGCCGGACAAACTCGGGCGGCGACCGTGCCCGCTGAACGCGAGCACTTGGAACATCAGTTGGAAATTATGTGGCGTCGCGCTCGCTTGATCCGCCGGGCGGTGACTTACAACGGCTTGTCGATGCTCGTGGCCTGCCTGCTCGTCGTGGCGATTTTCATCGATAGTATCGTCGGGCCCGGCCTCGCAGTGGCAATCTTGGGGCTGTTCGCCTTGAGTATTCTCCTCCTCATCGCCGGCCTCGTATCGTTCCTCTGGGATATCTCCGTCTCGCTCAATGCCCTGCAGTTGGAAGTGCGCCGAGTGCAACCAACAGATTAAACTTACATCACCTCAAGCTGGGCTTGCACCTCGGGCAGACCCGCGCAAATCCGTGTCGCACCCGCCGCCCGTAGCTCTTCCGCCGTGTGAGTGCCAGTCGTCACACCGATAAAGCCCAGCTCGGCCTGCTGCGCCGTCTGCACATCAAACGGCGAATCACCCACCAACACCGTCGTCCCGGCCGCTGCCCCCAGTAAGGCCAAGACATGCTGCGTAAACTGTGGCGCGGGCTTGAACCACGGCGTGTCATGCGCACCGCATACCGCCGCGAGATGCGGCTCCAACCCGAGATGTCGGCACACCTTACGCGCCGAGTCGCCCCGCTTGTTGGTCAATACCGCTGACCTCACGCCCGCCGCGCCCAACGCCTTTAGTAGTTCGTGCGCCCCTGGCATCGCCTCGACATCGTCGAGTTGGGTCTGCTCCCAATGCTCCAAAAACAACGGCAACACCGCCGCCACCGCCTCACGGCCCGCGAGACGCTCAATCGCCAGTTCCAACCCGCCGCCGATCGCAGCCCGCACCTGCTCCATCGTCGGCTCGGGCCGTCCGAGTTGACGCAGCGCATGCGAATGGCAGCGATGGATTGCCCGCAAGTGATCAATCAAAGTGCCATCGAGGTCGAAGAAGACAGTGCGGATTCGCATGGGAGACACGATTCAAGACCCGCTTCCCCCCGCCGTGCCGAGCAAAAAACCACGCAACCTCCCCACTCCTTTGGTTTCGGCTGGATTAGCCTGCGCCAAACCTGAATCCTCCCCGCGATGATTGAAGTCGAAAACCTGACCCGCGTCTTCCGCACCTACAAGAAGCGTCCCGGTTTCTGGGGCGGGGTGCGCGGTCTGTTCCACCGTGAGTTTGAGGAAACTCGCGCCGCAGACAGCGTGAGTTTTTCGATTAACGAGGGTGAGTTTGTCGGCTTTCTCGGGCCCAACGGCGCAGGCAAAACCACCACCCTCAAAATGCTCTCCGGCCTCATCCAGCCGACCAGCGGCCATGCCCGTGTCGCAGGATTCGATCCCGCCCGCCGCGAAAACGCTTACCGACGGATCTTCGCACTCGTGCTCGGCCAGAAAAACCAACTCTGGTGGGATTTACCCGCCATGGAGTCGTTCCTGTTGTTGCGCGCCATTTACGGCCTCGATCACAACGCGTGGAAAACAACCCTCGACGAACTGGTGACACTCCTCGGCGTCTCCGCGAAACTCGGCGTGCAAGTGCGCGAACTTTCTCTCGGCGAGCGTATGAAGATGGAGCTCATCGCCGCCCTGCTCCATCGCCCGCGTATTCTTTTCCTCGACGAGCCGACCATTGGTCTTGATGTCGTTTCGCAAAAGAATGTTCGCGAATTTCTCCGCGACTACAACCGCCGCCACCGCACCACCACGCTGCTCACCAGTCACTACATGGCGGATATCTCTTCCCTTTGCGAACGCGTGATCGTCATCGATCATGGCAAAAAGATTTACGACGGCGCGCTGGCCAAGATCTCCGGCGCGGTGGCGCGCCAGCGCATTATCCATTTCCGCCCGCGTGATGCCGCTTTCGGCCCGGCGTGGACGCCGACGCACGGCACGGCCAAATTTGGTGACGACGGCAGTTTCACTCTCCACGTGCCGAGCGAGCGCGTGACGGAGGTCTGCCAGCAAATCCTCGGTCATGGTCCGGTGGATGACATCACCATCCAAGACGTGCCCTTGGAAGATATCATCGGCGAAATCTTTTCCCGCAGCGCTTCTGGGCGCTGAATTAAAAAGTGACGTCCGCTCAACAAGAACTTCCCGGCTTGTTTGATTCGGCTGCACCGCCGCCCGCCACCGCGCCGTCACCGGAAATCATCTACGTGCGCAGCCCCACGGCGCGGCGCTATCGTCTCTCCTTGCGTCGCGACGGTGTCGCCGTCGCGACGATTCCCCCACGCGGCAGCGAGCGCGAAGCCATTCGTTTCGTCGCCCAGCATCGCGAATGGCTGGAGCGCGCGCGCGCCCGCCATGCCGCACGTCCGCGAGCCGCGACGATCTGGACGGTCGGCACTCATGTGCTTTGGCGTGGCGAAATGCACGCCCTGCGCATCGCCGCCCCGGAACCGACTCCGCAAGTCTGCGTGGCAGCGGACGTTTTTCGGGTGCCAGCGCTCGAAGGTGATCTTCGTCCGACCCTCGAAGCCCACTTCGCCCGCCGCGCTAAAATTGAGCTTCCGGCTCGGGCCTGGGAATTGGCGGCGGAAACCGGCGTGGATTTGAAACAGGTTTCTGTGCGCAACCAACGCTCGCGCTGGGGCTCGTGCTCCGCCACTGGCACGGTGTCCCTCAATTGGCGTTTAATCCAAACGCCCGACAGCGTGCGCGACTACATCATTCATCACGAACTGGCGCACCTCTTGGAGATGAACCACGGCCCGCGCTTTTGGGCGCGCGTGAGCGAGACGTTCCCACGTTGGCGCGAAGCCGAGCGCTGGCTGAAGCGCAATGGCTCGTTGCTCGGATTGTGAGCCGCGCCTCAACCGCGCCCACCGCGTAGCACAATCACGTTGGCAAGGTCGTTCTTCTGGAACTCCGCCCAGTATTGATCCTCGATCTTTTTCACCGCCGTGTCGGCGGAAGGCGGTGGCTCTAACCCCGGCGTTTCCATCGTTCGTCTGGCTTGTTGGCCAGCGAAGTCGCGATCGGCCAACCGGGCCACCAATTCGTGCCAGAAGGCGTCGTTTTGGAAATCCAACTGCAAATCCTTGAGCCGCTCTTCTTCGGCCAATTTGGGCGAGGGCTGGAGGGTGCCGTCTTCGCGCTGCTCCACGAGATCCGCACAGCCAAACTCCCGCGCCATCTCCAGCAACCGCTGGTCGATGGCGAAGTAGCGCTTCGCTGCCGCCGTGTCATCGCCTTGATAGCCGGTGACCGCCCACATGCCGAGGTGGACGAGTTCGAGGAGTTGGCGATATTCCTTAGGCGTGAAGGAGGTTTTCATGGCGCAGGGTGTCACGCTTGCCTGCCCAGCCCCGCCCGCAAGCGCGAAGTCCGCGCCTCAGCGGACCGATGTGACGATGCGCACCTCTCGGCATGGCTATTTAGCCCTGCCACTAGTTCCGCTTGATTGGTAGCTCTTCCCGGCTACTGTGCCCTTTTTGGTTGAATCAAGACCCCTCCAGTAAATCCCCATCGCTCCTTCGCAAGGCTGGCACCACGGTCATTGTAGAGGATCAACGCCTCGTTGCGGAATTCCTGCAGCTGCATTGCCAGAGCCTTGGGCTAGAAGTCGTGGCCAATTGCGCAACTCTGACGGAAGGCATCAAAGCGATCCAGCGGCTGCGCCCTCACCTCGTGCTCCTGGATTTTTCTTTGCCCGACGGCAACGGCCTCGAAGCGGCCAAAAACTTGATCCTCGCTGAGCGCGACTTGCGCGTCATCGGCATTTCGTCACACCGCGATCCGTGGACGATGCTGCAAGTCCAGCGCATGGGCCTGCACGGCTTTGTCGATAAAAACGACCAGCGTCCCGATGTGCTCACGACGGCCATCACCAACGTGCTCGAAGGGCGTGTCTATTACACCCAAATCGTGGCCGACTCGACGGCGGAACTACGTCGCGACCCGAATGCCTTTTTCCGAATCCTGTCTGAATACGAACTGAAAATTCTCTCGATGATCGGTCGCTCGATGACGGATGCAGAAATCGGGGTCGCCCTAGATATCAGCCCGGCTACCGTGCAATCGCGGCGGCGCGACATCATGCGCAAACTCGACGTCCACTCGACGCCCAAGCTGATTCACTACGCGATCACCAACGGGCTCACGCGACCTGAGCAGTTGCAACGCTGAGCACGCCCAGTCCGCTTAATCAGCGGCGGCTTTCAGCCGTTCGTGCAATGCGTGCAGCTGCGGCTGAGTTTCACGCCAAATCTGCTCCGCCTGCAGCCACTCACCCCGCTGCAACACTCGTTCCAACTCGAGCAATTGTTCTGCGCTTTCCCTTGTCCGCACAAAGCCCAGACGTCCGGCCAACTTGTGCGCCGCACGAGCGGCCAAGTCACCATGCCGCTGCGCCATTTCCGCGACCAACTCACTGACTTCTCGGTCTGTCTCCTGAAAAAACAGGGCCAACTCTTCCTTCACCGCGATGCCCTTGCGGTCGGCTAACCATCGCAATACAACAAGTGGGCTGTCAGGAGCCGCTTCGCGCGCCGGCATTTTTTCTCCGGTGGCCGCAACCTGCTTGAGAGCGCTGCGCAATTTTTCGCCGGTCATCGGTTTGGTCAGCACAGCATCCATCCCCGCCGCAAGACAACCAGCGTGGCGGTCTGGCGTGGTATAGGCCGTGACCGCGATCAACACGGGGCCGTTTTCCCAACCGGGTAGACGACGAAGCATCTGCGCCAACTCCGGTCCGCTCCAACCCGGCAGCCCATAATCCAAAAAAACGGCATCGAATTTTTCCTGCTTCGCCGCCGCCAACGCCGCGACGCCGTCTCTCACCGCCAGCGTGGAAAAGCCCAGCGGCTCTACTAAGGCCGCCAACGCCACGTTGTTGTAGTCCTCATCGTCCACCAGCAACGCACGCCGGACACGCTCGGGCGTTTCAGCTGCGACGGTCGGAGCGGGTGGAGCCGCCTGCGGCAGAGTCACCGAAAAATGAAACGTCGCTCCCTTCCCCAGTTCGCTTTCAACCCAAATACGGCCGCCCATTTTTTCTGCGAGATCACGACACACCGCGAGCCCCAAGCCCGAGCCGCTGGCTCGGGTTCGATCGGCGGCCGCGCCACGCGTGAAGCGCGTGAACAACCGCGCCTGCTCCTCGACGGAAATGCCGGGCCCGTCATCCGACACCGCAAAGGTGATTTGCGTCCGGCCATCCTCGGCCGCGTGTCCCCAAATCGTCAGCAAGACTTCCCCGCGTCCTGCATAGCGAAGCGCGTTCAGCACAAAATTCAGGACCACTTGCCGCAGACGCGCCGCATCGCCCTCGACCCACTCCGGCACTCCAGGCGAGACCGCCGCACTCACCGGCAACCCAGCGCGAGCACTCTCCGTCGCCACCATCGCCTCGATGGAGCGAGCAAATTCCACCAGCGAAAACGGCCGCGGCTCCAAGGTAATCGCTCCGGCCTCAATCTTGGCGTAGTCGAGGATGTTCTCCAACAACCCCGACAAATGCACCGCGCACTGCTGTAAATAGGCGAACCGCTGACGGGCAACCGGCGGCATCGCGGCGGGTTCAATGCTCTCCGCTAGTGCGACCACGCCATTGAGCGGATTGCGGATTTCATGGCTGATCCCAGCGAGGAATTCGTCCTTGGCTGCGTTCGCACGACGCAACTCGGCGGTGCGCAACGCCACTGTTTGCTCCAACTCCTCATTGCGCGCCCGGATGCGACGCTCGCGCCACCGCACAACGCCCAGCAACGTGAACAACGCCGCCGCCGCATAACCGAGGTAGGCCCATGGCGTGCGCCACCACGGCGGCAAAATGCGGAAGCGCAGCGAGACTTCCGGCCCCGCCACCCCAGCCATATTCACCGCGCGGGCCGCAAAGGTGTAGGTGCCTTCCGACAGATTTGAAAATGCGAAATCACGCGTGGACACTGGCTCCGACCACGCATCCCGAGCCCTCAACCGCGTCTGAATCCAACGGCGATCCGCTGCGCTAATTTCCGGCGTATGCACGTGGATGCTCAACCTATGCCCAGCGAATGGCAGCTCCGGTAAGCCGTCACGCCCTGCGGCTAGGGCAGCTTTTGTCGTGAGTCTCAGTTCCGGCGCGGCGGGCGCAGCGAGGGGCGAGAGTTCGTCCGGCCGAATGCGCAACAGTCCTTGCGAGCCGCCCAACCACAAAGCGAATCCATCGGCTTCACTTCGCAGCAATGCACATCGCACCGCACCTACCGCAACTAATTCTGAGCACGCCAACTCACGCCAATCCACCGCGTGGCCGCTTTCATCCCACGACAAGACACCGAGCCCCAAACTCTCCGTGTTATCTGGATTCGTGCGCGTGAAGACGATGTAGGCTTTTCGTCCGTCGGGCGAAACCACCGCGCGCACCACGCTAGCCAGAGGCAACTTCAGTGCCAGACGAGCGGACGTTGGCTCGGCGAGCGCAGCGACCCACGCCTCCGCGCCGACAAACATGAGCATCTGCTCCCCCGCCACCATTCCCGCCACCACACTGTGGTCGCGTTGGTTGTCGCTCGCCGCCAAGCGCACGACCGGCGTGATCTTGCCGCTCGTGGGGTCGAGGTGAAACACCCCGTCGCGCAACGTCTCTAACCACAACTGGCCACGCAGGTCTTCTTTGAATCCGTTCACCACCTCCGCTGGTGCCGCCAGCACATGGTGACTCCAAGATCCATCCGGCTGCGGATCCAGAGAGATGAGCGCGCCGTTCTGCTCGGCGTAGAGCCGATCCGGATAATAACGGCTCGCCGCAATCTGATAAAAGAATGTGGAAAGCTGCTTGTGCAGCGACTCCAACGCTCCATTCCGCCAGCGCGAAATTTCTGCGTAATGCGTCAGCACTACTTGGTTTCCCGCCACGGTCACCGCTTGGATGCGCCCAGTCGCGGCGGGCAATGGCAGGCGGACAAAGCCGCCACGTCCGTGCTCCACTCCCGAGGCTGCACGGAAAAACCCTTGGTCCGTCGCAGCCAATAATCCATCCGGCCCCTCAGCCAAACCGTTCACGTTCTCCATCACACTGCCTTCTGCCTCGCGAAAAACTGAAGCCGCTCCGCGCGCCTCAAAGCTGAAGATACCAAAACCAAGCGCCGCCACCCACACCCGTCCTTCGCGATCCAGTAAAAGCTGGCTGATGCTGTTACCCGGCAGACCGTGGTCGCGATCCAGCACGCGCAACAAACGGCCTGCCGTATCAAGGACGCCGATGCCGCTGTTCAACGTGCCCAGCAAGCGCGTGCCATCTGGCAATCGGAGCACAGAGGTCAGCACCCCGTTTTGCAAAAACGCAGCGGCCTCCTCCGAGCAGCGCAGTCGCTTCGGCTCACCGGCCGGGAAAAATCCATTGCTGCCTGCGACCTCCAAATTCGTGCCCGTGCGCTCCAGCCAAAAAGTCGGACGATCGGGCAAAGCCGTCGCCGGATACTCCAATCTTGGTCCGTTAGCTTCGAGCCGATAGAGCCCCGTCTCTGGATGAGTGAACCACAACGCGCCCTCAAAGTGCAGAGGCACCAGCCGTGTCTTAGTCGGAAAATCACGCACCGTCATCCGTGTGCCGTCCCAGCCAAGCAGCTTGCTCTGCGAGACAAAATACACCGCGTCGCCCACTTGGCCCGCACCCCACACGACGTTGAGGTCTCGCGCTTCGGGAGGCAGCCGCTCAAACCAGCTTTCCAACACGGGCGGCGGCGCGGCGAGGTGCACAAAACCAAAATCATTAACTCCGCCCCAAGCAATGCGCCCGTCAGCCAACTGAGTCAGAAAAGACACCGTGCGACCTTTCGCGAGTTGCCGCCACGCCAAGCCATCGTAGATCAGCAACCCGTTGCTCGTGCCCGCCAAGATGCGTCCGTCGGCTAATTGGAGCAGTTGATAAACCTCGCCCGGAGCACCAAGTTTTTCCGGCGAGAAAGCCGTCACGAGCGGAAGGCCTGATTCAGCGTCCGACCAGCCCGCAAACAGCGGCTTAGCTAAAAATAGCCATGCGCCCATCCACGCGCAGGCTGCGCGCAGAAAAAAACAAAAGGACTGGCGAAGGAAGGACACGAGGGTAGAGCAATGGCCAAAAGCGCCTGAATAGACTCCTGCTGGGCGCCAAATAAATGTTTTGTATAGGCCTGAATGATGGCTATTTACGAAATCCAATGCAAGACGTTAATCGGTCAGAGTGCGGATGTTATGAAAAATATCCTCCACTCAATCAACGGGCTCGTTTCGAGCGTCCTTTCTTCCCTTGGTCTTAACCGTCTGGCTGCCGGTCTCGATCCTCTTTCTCAAGCCAGCTTCGCCGGCGCCTCCGCTGTGCGCGGCCCGCGTTGCGCGCCTTGCGGCATTATGTCGGTGACTCGTGGTCCGCGCTGCGCGCCCTGTGGAATGATGCCCGCGACTCGTGGCCCGCGTTGCGCGCCTTGCGGTTTCCAACCCGTGGCTAACTAACCTGCCTCTTCAGCGCGCCGCCGCTATGCCCAATCTGGCTGCCTTTCGTTATCGCCATGTGCTCGCCGAACACGGCGGGCCCATCGCGAGCATCGAAGTCTCCGACACCACCGTGCTCGGACGCAGGCAATTCCAGGCCAATGTCCGGCTCCGTCCGGACTTGGTGGCATGGCGGAACGGCGGCGACGTTTTCAGCGATGCCTCCGGCTCCGGCACCGCTAGCTCGCCGATGGTGGCCCGCTTCAAAGGCGTCTCCGAAGCGCTGGAACGTTGGGCGCACATGAGCCTGTGCAACTCCGGCCGTTGCGGTTTTGACGCTGATCCATCGAGCAACGGCATGGCTGCATTCCCTGGGCTCTTCGCACGTGAGGCCCGCCGCCGTGCGGCGCTGGAAGCCGCCGAACGATTTAACCTTTTAGCTTGGTGCGAAGGCCGTCTGACGGCGCAACTCGCCACGACGCCTTGGCCAGAGGTGCACGCCGCTGTGCTCCAATCCGCAGCGCCCGGAATCACCGTCATTCTCTACCGACGCTCAGCCGAGGGCCATTATTGCTACGGCCACGCAGCGGCCACGAATTTCTCCACCGCGTGCGCGAGTGCCGCCGTGGAAATGGACGGGCACGACGCAGTCGTGCAACACCACCGGCTCGCTCACGCAGGCCGGGTGGAAATGTCCGCGCTGCCTGACACCGCGCACCCGATCGAACGCCGCAGTCTTTTCTTTGCGAGCGAAGAAGGCCACGCCTGCTTTTTGGAGAAACTCCACGCTCCGGCGCGACGCGCTTGCCCGCATCCGCGTGCAATTTTCGACGGCCCCGTGCGCGGCCCTTGGTCCCGTTACGCCGATGTGTGGCGTGTGGCCTACGCCCCGCTCAGCTATGATTATCTCAGCTCCGACCCGACGTATTTCTTTTGGTGAGTGGAGCGGGTAGACGGAATCGAACCGACGATACCTCTTTGGAAGAGAGGAGTTTTACCACTAAACTATACCCGCAGGAGGCGTGGGCGGGACTTTCCCATAGTGGCGGGCCGGGTCAAGCCTGCGCCTGCGTCATTGCGAAGACATAAAAAAGGCCTCCCGTTCCCGGGAGGCCTGAAAGGAGAAGCTGGGCGACTCAGGCGCCGAGCTGGAAGCGCACGAAGCGACGGATCTGCATGTTCTCACCGAGCTTAGCGATGCTTTCGGTGAGGATGTCTTTGATCGTCTTCTCGGGCTGTTTCACGAAGGGCTGATCGAGCAAGCAAACCTGTGAGTAGTATTTCTCGAGTTTGCCTTCGATGATCTTCTGGACAGCGGCGGGCGGCTTGCCGGCGAGCTGGGCCGCAGCGATGTCGCGCTCCTTGGCCAGTTCAGCCTCGGTGACTTCTTCGCGGCGGACGTAAGACGGGCTGGCGGCGGCAATCTGCAAGCAGATGTCGCGGCAGAACGCCTTGAACTCGTCGGTCTTGGCGACGAAATCGGTCTCGCAATTGATTTCGACGAGCACGCCGACTTTGCCGCCGACGTGGATGTAGGACTCGATGAGACCTTCCGAGGTGGAGCGGCCAGATTTCTTGGCGGCGGAAGCGACACCCTTCTTGCGCAGGATGGTTTCGGCGGCCTCCAAGTTACCTTGGGCTTCGTCTAAAGCTTTTTTAACGTCGAGCAGGCCCGCGCCGGTTTTCTCGCGGAGCTCGGTGATCATCTGGGTAGTGACGTTTGCCATGATAGTAATAAATCAGCGCTGGGCTCAGACTTCTTCGGTGATGACTTCGCTCTTTTTGGCGGTGGGGCGAGCGGGGCGCTTGCGGGGAGCGGACTTCTTGGCGGCCTTCTCCTCGTCGCTATCGGCAGCGACTTCGGCGCCACCTTGAGCGGCTTGGGCTTCACCTTCCGCACGGGCGACGGAGCCACGGCTCTGGCGCTGGCTGAGACCCTGCTGGATGGCTTCGACGATGGCATCGAGAATGATGCGGATGGACTTGGTGGCGTCGTCGTTGCCCGGGATGGGGTGCGTGAAGAGGGTCGGGTCGGAGTTCGTGTCCACGAGGCCGATGGAGGTGATGCCGACGCGCTTGGCTTCGCGGGCCGCAATTTCTTCGTAGCTGCCGTCCACCACAAACATGGCGCCAGGGAGACCGGTCAGGCCGGTGATGCCGTCGAAATTGCGCGTCATGCGGGCCATTTCGCGACGGATGGCGGACTCCTCTTTCTTGGGGAGTTTGGCGAGGTCGCCGTTCGTGTCCATCGTCTGATACTTCTTAAACTTGGCGAGGGACTTCTTGATGGTTTCGAAATTGGTGAGCGTGCCGCCCATCCAGCGGGTGGTCACGTAGGGCATACCAGTAGCACTGGCGGCCTCGCGGATGAGTTCCTGCGCTTGGCGCTTGGTGCCGACGAGGAGCACGTCGCCGCCACCGGCCACGAGCTGGGTGACGAAAGCGAGCGCCTTTTCGAGAGCCTGATGGGTCTTCTCGAGGTCGATGATGGTGATGCCTTGGCGGTGCCCGTAAACGTAGGGCTTGGAGCGCGGGTTCCAGCGCTTGGTCTGGTGACCGAGGTGAACGCCGGCGTCGAGGAGGTCTTTAGGAGTGATATTCATGATCTATGCTATTGAGCACAGGACGGCCAATGGGCCGCCTTGCGATCGGGTGCCGGGCGCGCCGTTCCTGTTCAAACGGAACGCCACAGCGGTTGATTGGGAGGGATGGAAATGAACAGGAAGGGCCGAAAAGAGAGAGCCGCCTCGCCTCTGGCAAGCCCTTTCTGGGTGCCATACAGTCGAGAACCTGCGCCTGCTGCCGACCTGCGCGAGGGTTGCCAAACACCCAGAACTCCTTAATGCATCGCATTACCCCACTTCCGCACCCCCGGAACCTGCCCCAACGCTTGCATTGTTTTGCCATGAATATGTCGTCTCTCCCCCGGTTTGTTGTGCTCAGTTTGTCTGGTCTGCTGTCGCTGGCGCTGGCACAGCCCGCGCCAGACGCATCCATCGCCACCGCTGCGACCGTCGGCAAAAAAGGCATCGGCTTCGCCACAGGCAAAACGAACCGTGACGTGTGGTCGGCCCGCGTCTCCGCCTTAAATGTCAGTTGGCATTACTCATGGGGCCCGGTGCTACCCGGCACCGAGCCCGATGGTGTGGAATTCGTGCCCATGCTTTGGACGTATCACTCAGGTAACCCAAAGCCCCGAGCCATCCTAAAAGAGCTCGCGGTCGCGCCAAACACCGCCGCCGCGCCCTTGCTCGGCTTGAACGAGCCGGATGGCAAAGACCAAGCCGACATGACGGTCGAGCAAGCCCTCGCCGTTTGGCCAGAGCTCATGGCCACTGGCCGCCGACTCGGCAGTCCGGCCACCGTAAACGCACAAAAAGAGTGGCTGCAGGATTTCATGCGCCAAGCCCAGGCGCGCGGCTACCGCGTGGATTTTGTCTGCGTGCACTGGTATGGTGGCCCCAACGCCGATTCTCTCGTGAAATATCTGAAGAAAGTTCACGAACTCTACGGCAAACCGATTTGGATAACCGAGTTTGGCGTGGGCGATTGGAAGGCTCCCAGCCGGGCAGAAAACAAACACTCGCCCAAAACCGTCCTGCGTTTCATGCGCGAGGTGCTACCCAAGCTCGACGCCTTGGACTTTGTGGAACGCTACGCTTGGTTCCCCTCCGACGAAAACGACCGCGCGCTCGGCCCCTCGGCTCTGTTTCAGAAAGACGGCACTCTGACGCCGCTCGGTGAATGCTACGCCGCCCACCGCCCCGCTCAAGACTAGCGATGCAACAGAGGCTGTAAATCACTAGGCAGACAGCGACCCGTGCGCAGCGGAAAATCGTCTTGTCTCGCTGTGACATTGCTATCGGATGCGAGAGCGTTTTCGCCATGCCCTTCTCTTCCAACCATTTCGCTTGGCCTAGTCTGTTGCTGGCAGTGATTTTGGTCGGCGGCGCTTACTGGGCGGGACAGCGGAAAACCTCCGAACCTGTCAACGAGCCGCTGGCTTCACCCCTACGCCTGCCAGCGGGTATCCGCTCTCCGCTGACCACGCCGACCGCCCCCGTGCCGGTCCGCCGACTCGTGGGACCATGGGAGCCGCAACGCGCGCTCGTCGTCGCCCTCACTCCGGCTTTCATGCAGGAGGATTCGCACGTGTTGGCGGTTTATCATCAATTGCTGCGCCAAGCCGCGCGCTTCCTCGACATCGTCGTGATGGTGCCCAGCGAACGCCCGGACGTGCAAGTGCGCCTGCGCCGCCTGCTCGAAGCCGACCCGCAAGATCGCCCCGTGTTGGCCCGCCTGCATTTCCTGCCCGCCAACAACTACACCATCTGGGCTCGCGACTTTCTGCCGGTTTACGCGCTCGGGCCGAAAGGCCGCCTCATCCTGCTCGACAGCGAAAATATCAGCGTCGCCCGCAATCCCGGCGAAGCCCTGCGCTTCTTCACCACCAACGACCCCAACCCCGAAGCAACCTACTACCGCGAACTACAACAAGTCATCGGCGATGACATCAGCCCGGCCTTCCTCGCCGGCCACCTGCGCCAAGCCTACCGCTTCCCCATCCGCCTCGTCCGCCCGCCCCTCGCCCTCGACGGCGGCGACTTCATCCAAGCCGGCCCCGACGACGTCATCCTCTCCGAAAGCACCCTCCGCTTCAACGGCGGCAACGAAGACGAAGTCGCCCGCACCCTGCACGACTACTACGGCATCAATCGCGTGCACTACCTCCCCACGCTGCCCGGTTACACCATCGACCATCTCGACTTCATTCTGATGCCCGCCGGGCCCGACACCATGCTCGTGGCCGCGCCACCACCCGAGACGCCCACCACCCAGATTTACGACCGCCTCCTCAGCGAACAAGTCCGCGAAACCCTGCGCAACAACACAGCCTACCTCCGCGACCGCCTCTCGCACCTGCGCCTCATCGAAGTGCCCACCCCGCCACCCATCCGCGCCCCACGCGAAAAAATCCTCGCCCGCATCCGCCGCGAAACCCTCGAACGCATCGCCGGCGCCATCGGACTAAACTGGGCGGACCTCACGGGACGCAAAGCCGACGACCCTCTCCTCCTTGCCGCCAAGGAAAAATTGGAACGCGAAATCGCCCGCCGCTTCGGCGACGTGCGACTCGACCGCGACGCCGACCTCGACCGCGTCACTCGCAGCGCCCTCGGCGAATCCCTCGCCAGCCTCGAATCCTCCTTTGTCGAAAAGACCGTCATCTACCGCACCTACCTCAACGCGGTGCAATTCCACACCCCCGACGGACGCTCCGCCGTCCTCATCCCCCGTTACACCGCGCGCAGCGAGTCCGAGCGCGACCTCTTTGCCGACATGGAGCCAAAGGTGCTCGCCGCTTTCCGCCAAGCTTTCCCGAAAGCGGAGCTGCTCTGGCTCAATTGCGACGGCATCATCGAAGACCTCGGCGCCGTTCACTGCATCACCCATACGGTGCCCGACTGGGCCAGCCTCGGCCGCTGATTTCCACCCTCCTGTCCGTCAAATCAGGGCAACCTCAGCCTGTCCCTTTTAATTACCTTTCCACGGCATAGGTGCCGCAGAGTGTAACCTATCACCCCGGATTATCTGTCACCTATCTCTCCGGATCATACCATCCAGCGACACGGTTTTCATCTGCCCGCGCGCGGTGTAATCATAGCCCACGACACTGCCACTGGGGTAGCTCAATTGACTGCGTCGGCCATCGGCATCGTAAGCGTAGCCAACAGTGAGTGTCGCCGTGCCCCAAGCGGCAGGCGCACTGCTCTCGGAGAGTAGTTCGTTGGCCAAATTGTAGGTGTAGCTCTGGGTGACAATGCCTGTGGTGGTCTGTGTAACGAGACGACCCGCAGCGTCGTAGGTGCTGCTGATGTCAGGCGTGGCATCGGACCAATCAGTGGTGAGCAAGCGGTCACGCAAGTCGTAGGTGTAAGTGGTGGTTACTCCCGCAGGCGTCGTCGAACTCGTCAGACGGCCCCCGCTGTCTTTTGCCTTGAGGACGGGAAAGGGCTTTTCCAACCTGCCCGGCTCATGAGCCAGACCCCCTCGCCCGAAAACCCTGTCCCAGCTTCCACCGACGAACACGACTTCGCCGCCAAAATCCAGCTTCTCTGGGACAAACACCGCCAGCAAATCATCCAGGCCTGCACTGGCGTCATTCTGGGTCTCATCGCCTGGCAAGGCTGGGAATACTGGCAATCCAGCCGCGAAGCCAACACCCGCGCCGAATACGCCAGCCTCGGCGCCGACACCACCAAGCTCGCCGCCTTCGCCAACGAACACGACGGCCACCTGCTCGCGGCCATCGCCCGCGTGCGGCTCGCCGATGAAGCCTACGGCAAATCCGATTTTAAGACCGCGACGAGTCTCTACCAACAAGCCGCCGAGTCTCTTCCCGTCAGTAATCCCCTCCAAGGCCGCGTCCGCATCGGCGCTGCCATCAGCCAACTCCAAGCTGGCGACGCAGCCGCCGCCGCGTCCGCGCTCAAAGCCATCGCTGACGACACCCAAGCCCTTTCTTCCGTTCGCTCCGAAGCCGCTTACCACCTCGCCGTCGCCGCCAAAACCGCCGGCAAGTTTGATGAAGCCCGCCGTTTGCTCGACGAGATTTCCAAAATCGATCCCTCCAGCCTCTGGGATCAACGCGGCTTTGCCCTGCGCAATTCCCTCGAAGAAGCCGCCGCCGCCAGCACACCGGCTCCTGCGGCTGCGACTGACGCCAGCCCGAGCTTGCAGTTGAACATCTCCGGCAAGTAAGCCGCGCCCACCGCGCTTCGCGGATTGCCGCGCACCCATCGCTGCGCCTGACTTCGCACGATGATTCGTGCCTTTCAATGGGACTTGGCCCGGCAAGTTGAGCGGCTGGACTTTCTCCAGCGTCAACTGCCGCGCTACGCCGCGTGGGGTTACGAAGAGCTCTACCTGCACCTAGAAGACGCCGTCGAATACCCGCGCTTGCCCGGCCTCGCCCGGCCCGACGCTTACAGTTACCGCCAACTTGGCCAACTCGTGCGCACCGCCACTCGCGCCGGTATTCGCACCGTGCCCATCGTCAACCTGCTCGGGCACACGCAATACCTCATCCAACACCGCCGCTGGCGCGACCTGAACGAACTCCGCGACAACGACGACCGCCCGCTCGCCCACGGTCAACTCTGCCCACTGCATCCGCGCACCCTCGGCGTCGCCGAAAAACTTTTACGCGACATGGCGCCATTTTGCACCGCCGGTCTTGTGCACGTCGGGCTGGATGAATCTTTCCATCTCGGCTCGTGCCCCCGTTGCCGCGCCGAGATCCGTCGCCACGGACGCGCCGCGCATTTCGCCAACTACGTTCACCGCTTGCACGCACTTTGCACGCGCCTCGGCCTGCGCCTGGGGCTGTGGGCCGACATGCTCTACTTTGTGCCTGACGCCGTGCCGCTGTTGCCGCCGGGGCTGACTTTCTACGAGTGGTATTACCACGCCTTCCCCCGGCTGCCGCGTGTGGAATTATTCAACTTTGCCGAAGTGGATCTCGCCACGCCACTGCGCGCGCACGGTCACCGCTACTACGGTTGCCCGATGAACGGCGCGTTTCGCCACGAGCCCTTGCCGGTGTTTGGCGATCGGCTCGCCAATCTTCGCGCATGGTGGCGCCGCTGCGCGGACGTCTCAGCCGATGGCTTTCTCGTCACTTCGTGGGAAGCTTACCGGCTCGCCCTCGAAACCACCACGGTCGTGGACGCCGCCGCCGCTTCGCTCTGGCTCGAACCAGACGCTACGGCCGATGACTCCGCCCTGCTCGGGCGCGGTCTAGAACGCGTCCACGGTCTCACGGCACGGCACGCGCGCGACGCCGCGCGACGCTTGCTCGCCGCCGATGCGCACGCTTTTGCCGGTTACGCCCGCTGGCAAATCAACACCCGCTGGGATTGCTGCGCGGGCGGCGAAAGCGTGAGCACCTACACCCGCGAGCTGGCGTTTTTTCAACGACTTGCCGCGCTCAACTGGCCCGAGCCACTCGCCGCCAGCCTCGCTTGGCGCGTGTATCTAGCCCAGCGCGATGTATTCGTGCGCACGGCGGCGCGAGAAATTTTCCAAGCTCGCCGCCTGCTCGCCAAAGGACGCGAGGCTGAAGTTGGCGCACTGCTAGAAAATTTGGCCGCGAACGCGGAGCGTTTTGCTCAAGCGTTGGCGGCTGGTCTCACCGCCGCCCGACAGATGTGGAAGCGCACGCGCCGTGGCACCAAAGCCGGGCAAAACGAAGCGATGCACGCTGCGGATGCCGGACGGCTTCGCGATTGGCGCGCATGGCTGACTCGCGCTCGCCGCGAGCTCGCACTCATTAGCGGCCCGACACCGGTGTGCGGCGCGTGGCAGTTGCAATTCATCGTGCATAATTTCGCCCCCGCCGCTCAGCGCGTCGCGGTGGAACAACGTCAGCCGGACGGCACCTGGCGCGAGCTCGCCGCGCGGCACACGATCGAGTTTCGCTCTACAGCAGCTCGACCAACCTCGAAGCTGCGCCGCGATTTTAATGTGCCGGTGGACGACCCACGTGCGCCGCTGCGCCTCACCGTCCGGGGCGGCGGGCAGGTGGCCTTCAGCCACTTCGTCCTCACGGACGGCGTGCGCACGATTCGCGAAAAAGATTGGCGCGCGCGCCGTGTGCTCGGCACCTCCGTGCCCGTCGGCACGTGGCCACCGCCTGCATCGGCCGCACACGTGCTGCCGCTTTCGTTTCCCACTCCGTCACGAGCGGGCCGCGCCCCTGCCAGTTTGTAATCTAATAGGTTACAAACCGCAGAGTCGGCGGTTATTTTTTCGGCTGCGGCAAAGGCAGCCCGAGCAAGAGCGGCCCGAGCAACAGCACCGCCGCCGTGGTAAACGTGAGCGTGCCGCCAAACTTGAAAAACAACAGGCCTGCGACCGCCGGGCTAAGCGCACGCGCGAGGAAGCTCATGGAGCGGAACAACCCGCTGGCGCGACCTTGTTCTTCCGCACTGGCGTAGAGCGAGACGAGCGACGTGAGGCCGACATTCGCGAAACCCGAGCCAATGGCGCTGAACGTCAGCGCGGCAAACATCAGCGGAGCCGAGCGCGCTACCCCGACAGCCCAGCCGAGTCCGAGCAACGCCGCAGCCATCATGCCAATACCGAAAAGTGTGGCGCGTTTCTCGCCGACGCGCGGAATCGCCCGCCGCACGAGAAAACCCTGCGTCAAAATTGAAACGATGCCGAGGTGCACGAAAATCATCGTGAGCTGGCGCGGCCCGTAGCCGAGGCGATCCGCCGCAAAAAAGCTGATGGTCGTTTCAAAAAAGCTGAACGCAAACGTAGTGAGGAAGCCGACTATCGTCACCCGCCGGAGCGAAGCATCCGTCAGGCGGTGCAAGATCCGCAGCGGATGGCGATCACGCGAGGCATCGTGCACACTGCGACGCTCGGGCGGCAGTGTCTCACGGAAACGCGCACCAACCCACACCAGGTTGACCGCGCAGAGGCCGAGCCCGATTAACGCCGTGCCGCTGAAGGGATGTAGCCCGAAACCCGCCAGCGCAGGCCAGTGCGCCGTCAGATCAAGATGCGCCGTCATCCCGCCGATGGCCGGCCCGGTGAGAAAACCGAGTCCGAACGCCGCTCCGACAAGGCCCATGCCTTTAGCGCGATTTTCGCGGCTCGTGACGTCCGAGACCGCCGCGATGGCCACGGAGAGGTTGCCCCCCATGATACCCCCGACCACCCGACTGATAAGAAACAAGGTGAACGAGCCGCTGAACACTAACAGCACGAAGCTCAAGGCGTTGCCCGCCACGGTGAACAACAACACTGGCCGACGGCCAAGCCGGTCGGATCGTGCGCCCCACCACGGCGAGAACAGGAACTGCATGAACGAATAAACCGAGCCAAGCAGTCCGGCGAAAAGCGCGCCGGTGGCCATTTCCGGCAACTGCGTGGTATGCGCAAAATGCTGCAACTGCGCGAAGAGCAACGCGAAGAGCCCACCCTCCGGCTCGTGTGCGATGTAGTGTTTCAGCAACGCCGGCCCAAGCGGGAAAAACAGCGAGAAGCCAATTAGGTCTATGTAAAGTGTCAGGAAAATGACACCGAGCGAAAGCGGCGGGCGAGCACTCGGAGCAACGGAGGTAGCGGCGGTAGGCGTGGACACGGCGCGGCAGGCTGGAGGGAAATGCCGCGCACGCAAAGCCCAGATTCATCGCCGGTTGGCGCAAGCCCTCCGCCCGGCTTGTCCCAACCGAGGCGAAAAACCTAATTTTGTCCCGACGAACATTCTTTTCCCGCTTGCGGCGTCTTTCCCTGCTCTCAACCCTTGGCAAAATCTCCGCGCATGCCCAAACGCACCGATCTCCAGTCCATCCTTATCATTGGCGCCGGCCCCATCATCATCGGCCAAGCTTGCGAGTTTGACTACTCTGGCACCCAAGCCTGCAAAGCCCTGAAAGAAGAGGGCTACAAGGTCATCCTTGTGAACTCGAACCCGGCGACGATCATGACCGATCCGGAATTCGCCGACGTCACTTACATTGAGCCGCTCACCGTCGAGATTCTAGAGAAGATCATCGCAAAAGAGCGCCCCTCCGCCCTCCTCCCCACCCTCGGCGGACAAACCGCGCTGAACCTTTCCATGCAGCTCTTCAAAGCGGGCATTCTGGAAAAATACGGCGTGGAGATGATCGGCGCCAAACCGCCAGCCATCGAAAAGGGCGAAGACCGCCAGCTCTTCAAAGACGCCATGCTCAAGATCGGCCTCGATGTGGCCCGCTCCGCTGTCGTCCACTCACTTGAGGAAGCTCGCGGCGCGGCCGAACAAATCGGCACCTTCCCGCTCATCATTCGCCCCTCCTTCACCCTCGGCGGCACTGGTGGCGGCATCGCTTACAACCGCGAAGAGTATGAGCAAATCGTCACCGGCGGCCTCGAAGCCTCACCCACCCACGAGGTGCTGGTCGAAGAATGCCTCCTCGGCTGGAAGGAATACGAGATGGAGGTCATGCGCGACCACAAGGACCAGTGCGTCGTCATCTGCTCGATCGAAAACTTCGACCCCATGGGCGTGCACACTGGCGACTCCATCACCGTCGCCCCCGCGCTCACCCTCACCGACAAGGAATACCAAGCGATGCGCGACGCCTCGTTCGCCGTCATCCGCGAGATCGGCGTCGAGACCGGCGGCTCCAACATCCAGTTCTCCATCGACCCGCAAACCGGCCGCCAAGTCGTCATCGAGATGAACCCGCGCGTCTCGCGCTCATCCGCCCTCGCTTCGAAAGCCACCGGTTTCCCCATCGCCAAAATCGCCGCCAAGCTCGCCGTCGGCTACTCTCTCGACGAACTGCGCAACGACATCACCCGCCTCACGCCCGCCAGCTTCGAACCGACGATTGACTACGTCGTCACCAAGATGCCGCGTTTCGCGTTCGAGAAATTCAACGGCGCCAACACCACTCTGACCTCCGCGATGAAATCCGTCGGCGAGGCCATGGCCATCGGACGCACGTTCAAAGAGTCGTTCCAAAAATGCCTGCGCTCGCTCGAAATCGGCGCCCGCGGCTGGGGCGGCGGCGGCAAATACGGCGGCGACGAAGTGCCAGATGAAGCCACTCTACGCCAAAAACTCGGCACGCCCAACGCCGAACGCGTTTTCTACATCCGCTGGGCTTTCCTCGCCGGCCTCACGGAACAAGACATCTTCGACCTCACCAAGATTGACCCTTGGTTCCTCCGCCAGGTCCGCGAACTACACGAGATGGAGCTCGCCCTCAAAAAACAAAATCTCGCCACGCTCGACACCACCACGCTCCGCCGCGCCAAGCAGTTCGGCTTCTCCGACGCGCAGTTAGCCCACCTCCTCGGCACCGACTTCGACGCGATGCGCGCCCACCGCAAGCAAGCAGGCGTGCAAACCACCTACCGGCTCGTGGACACCTGCGCCGCCGAGTTTGAAGCCTTCACGCCTTACTACTACTCCAGCTACGGCGACGAGAACGAGGTCCTGCCTTCCAAGAAAAAGAAAATCATGATCATCGGCGGTGGCCCCAACCGCATCGGCCAAGGCATCGAGTTCGACTACTGCTGCGTGCACGCCTCCTTCGCGCTCCGCGAGGCCGGCTACGAAACCGTGATGGTCAACTCGAACCCCGAGACCGTTTCGACCGACTACGACACTTCCGACCGCCTCTACTTCGAACCACTCACCCTCGAAGACGTGCTCGAAATCTATGAGCAAGAAGGCTGCGTCGGCGCCATTGCCCAATTCGGCGGCCAGACTCCGCTCAATCTCGCCAGCGCCCTGAAAGCCCGCGGCGTGAACATCATTGGCACCTCGCCCGAAAGCATCGACACCGCCGAAGACCGCAAACTCTTCGCCGCCGTGCTCGACCAACTCGGCCTTAAATCGCCCGCCAACCGCATCGCCATGTCCGAGCCCGAAGCGCTCGCCTGCGCCAGCGAGGTGGGTTACCCGGTGCTCGTGCGCCCGTCTTTCGTGCTCGGTGGCCGCGGCATGTTCATTCTCTACAGCGAAGCCGAGTTGAAAGACGTCGTCCGCCAAGTGTTTGACGTCATGCCCGGCAAACCCGTGCTCATCGACAAGTTCCTCGAAGACGCCATCGAGCTCGACGTGGATTGCATCTCCGACGGCGAGACCACGCTCGTCGGCGGAATGTTGGAACACATCGAATACGCCGGCGTGCACTCCGGCGACGCGGCCATGGTCATGCCACCGCACACCCTCTCCAAAGAGATGCTCGGCACCGTGCGCTCCGCCACTTACGCGCTCGCCCAAGCCCTCAAGGTCATCGGCTTGATGAACGTCCAGTTCGCCATCAAGGACGGCCAGCTCTACGTGCTCGAAGTCAACCCGCGTGCCTCCCGCACCGTGCCCTTCGTCGCCAAAGCCATCGGCACACCGCTCGCCAAACTCGCCGCCCGCGTCATGGCCGGCGCCAAACTTAAAGACCTCGGCTTCACCAAAGAAATTCAGCCCAAACACTGGTGCGTGAAAGAAGCCGTGTTCCCCTTCAACCGCTTCCCCGGCGCCGCCATTCTGCTCAGCCCTGAAATGCGCTCGACCGGCGAAGTCATGGGTATGGACGACGATCTCGGCATCGCCTTTGCCAAAACGCAAATGGCCGCCAAGCCTGCGCTCCCGCTCAAGGGCCGCGTATTCATCTCGGTCAAAGACGCCGATAAGCCCCGCGTCGCCGCCATCGCCCGCGGTTTCGTCGAGCTGGGCTTCTCGCTCTGCTCCACCACCAACACCGCCAAGGTGCTCGCCGCTGAAGGCTTGCCCGTGACTCCCGTTTTCAAACTCAACGAAGGCCGCCCGAACTGCGTGGACATGATTAAAAACGGCGAAGTCCAACTCGTCATCAACACGCCACGCGGCATGGTGCCACGCCACGACGAGAACGCCATCCGCGCCGCCGCTTACGCCAACAACGTCAGCATCATGACCACCCTCACCGGTGCCCAAGCCGCTCTGGAAGGCATCCGGGCGGTGAAAGCCAAACTCATCGGCGTCCGCCCGGTGCAGGAATATCGCTACAACGTCGTGCCCATGGCCTGAGCTGCGGCACCGTCCCATGCAGACCACCCTCATCGCCTTGCTGCACGGCCCCGACCAACCGGGGCTCGTCGCCCGCGCTGCCGGCTGGATCTATCAACGCGGGGGCAACATCCTTCACGCCGACCAACACCGCGACGAGGAAGCCGGCATCTTCTTCCAGCGCATCGAGTGGATTCCGCCAGGTGGCAGTCGCCCTGCCGCCGAAGAAAAAGCCTTTCTCGCTCACGCGCGCGGCGAACTCGGCATGCAGGCCACGCTCACTTCGTCGGCGCACCGCCCTCGCGTCGCCCTTTTTGTTTCTAAGGCTGATCATTGCTTTCACGACATCGTGCTGCGTTGGCGCGCTGGCGAATTCCCGTGCGACATCGTCGCCGTCGTCTCTAACCATCGCGACCTCGCCAGTGCCGCCCGTGCCTATGGCTTAAAGTTTCACTACCTGCCCGTGACGCCCACGCCCGCCGGCAAAGCCCGTGCCGAGACCCGCCAGCTCGCTTTGTTGAAAAAACTTCGCGCCGAACTCGTGGTGCTCGCCCGCTACATGCAGGTGCTCAGCGGCGACTTTCTTACTCGCTTCGGTCGCCCGGTCATCAACATCCATCACTCTTTCCTCCCCGCTTTCGCCGGTGGTCGCCCGTATCACCAAGCCCACGCACGTGGCGTGAAGCTCATCGGCGCCACCGCGCATTACGCGACCGCCGTGCTCGACGACGGCCCCATCATTCATCAAGACGTCGCCCGCGTCACCCACCGCCACGGGGTGGGCGACCTCATCCGTAAAGGCCGCGACCTCGAGAAGCTCGTGCTCGCCCAAGCCATTCACTGGCACCTCGAAAATCGCGTGCTAGTTTACGGCAACAAGACAGTCGTGTTCGATTGAGCCCGCCGGAGATGGGCGACATTACGCCGCTGCGGGAGCTTTTTTCGCGCCGCCGCCGAGAGCTTCCTTGAGCCAGCTCCATGCCTTACGCAGGCCGACTTCGCAAGTGCCACTGATGCGGTAAGTGCGAGCGAGCAATTCCTCGTGGCCGACATAACGCGGCGGCAACAGAAACAGCGTCCGGTTCTTGTCGGCCTCTTTGTCGAAACCGAGCACTTCGGAGTAAAACACGCCGCGCCCGACCACCAGCCCCTCGCGCGGCACAGGAATTTCCCGCTCAGCCAGCACGAGCCAGGGACGGAATTTGAAAGTCAGCGCGCCGTCCGCAGCTTGGTGCAAACGTCCGTAAGTGCGCACCGGCGCGCCGTCGAGTTTGCGAGCGAGGAACATCGCGTTGCCATCCGCCAGCACTTGGAAACGCCGACGACGCCCCGTGAAGAAATCCCAGCAGAACACCGAGCCGAACACCGTCAACCGGAACGCCCAGCCCGAAATCATCCACGCCACGACCACAATCACCACGGATAGCGTCACTCCGACCACCGGATCAATGAACGCAAGGCCCGTCACCGCACCAAGCAGCGCCGTGCGCGCGCTCTTGAGCACCGCGTCCACCGCGCCCCACGGACTGAGCAGGATCAGCACGTTGATCGCGTGCGAAGCCAACCAGACCACGCCATGCACCGCGACCGCCAGCGGCACCATCAGCGCCGTCAGCAACCACGACAAATCCATCGCGCCGAGGTGAATCATCGCCAACCCGCCAAGATTAACATCCAACCCAGCCGTGGCCGCTTGACTGCCGACCAAGTATTTTGAGGCCGCGCTTACCAGCACCGGCACCACGGCACCCGTGGCCACGAGGCCGCTGACTTTATTTTCCACGGTCTCGACGACATCGAGCGGCTTCTTCAGACCGGGAGGCACCGTCGCTCCGAACGCGTCTTTCGCCGCCGCCGCCCCCACGAGCAAGCCGCCGCCCAGCCACACCAGCGGATTAGCGAACCACGGCAACGCCGCCTTTTGCTCCGGCGTCTCAGCTTTTTTCCATTCGTAGAAACCCACGGCACTCACGCCGAGCAACGGCGAGATAGCGATGCCGGTAATCTGCGTGGCCGTCTTCGCCAGCTCCAGACCTGCGCTCGGCACTTCACCGTCCTTGCCAGACTGCGGCGCACTCGCCGCCCACAACGGCCAAGCAAACACGCTAGCCAGACACAACACCGCTACCCAAGGAGTGAGTTTCTTCATGGCCGCGCAAACTAGCCACCCATCCTCAATTGAAAAGCCCGGAAACACTAAAAGTCAGTTGTCACCTATTAAGTGACAAATGCCTTGGTCATTTTCACTCTGAAAACGGCTTGTGGCGTTTTGGGATGTCACTTAATAGGTGACAATCATGAGTATGCTTCCGACCCCGCAGGCTTGGACGATTCCGAGCGAGTTGACGTTGTCCCTGCTAGAGGCCGCCGCCGACCTAGCCCAGCGCGCCCGCAATTCCGCCTCAGCTCCCGCCGTGAGACCCAAACGTGGCGGCACGCTGCGCCCGAGCCGCGAGACGCGGCTTTGGAACGAACTGCGCGCCCAACTCCTCCCGCATGTGCGGCGCCACGGCGACCAAGCCCAACTGGCGCGCCTGCTCGGTCTGCCGCGCCAACGCGTCAACGCGTACCTGACGCAGGGCACGCAAATGCCGGACGCAGAACGCACCCTGCAACTCATCGCGTGGCTCGTCGCCGTGCGACACACAACACCGGCGAATTCACCCTCCACGAAATGAATACCGCCCGTCTGCGTCTGACTTCCTCTTCGTCATGGCTCTGACGAAGGCCGCCATCACTCGTGTCCGCTCGCTACGCGACAAGAAACACCGCGAAGAGCTCGGTCTTTTCGCGGTGGAAGGCGTCAAGGTTGTCGCTGAATTGCTGGCGGCAAATTTTCCTTTCGTAGAAATCTACGCGACCGAGGCGTGGCCCGCCCCGGCGACTGCCAGCGTCACCCCCACCCTCGTGACCGAGGACGAGATGGCTCGCCTGAGCCACTTCCCAACTTCTTCGCCGGTTCTCGCGATTGGGCGGATCACACGCCCACAGCTGGCGCGCGACGAACTCAACCTCGGTCTCACGCTCGCTCTCGATGGTATTCAAGATCCGGGCAACGTCGGCACACTGTTGCGCATCGCCGACTGGTATGGGCTCGCACGTGTGGTGCTCTCGCCGGATTGCGCTGACTTATTTTCCGCGAAGGTCATTCACGCGAGCATGGGCTCGTTTGCCCGGGTGAAGGCACATGTCACCCCGCTAGCGGAAACACTAGCGGCATGCCGCGTGCCCGTGCTCGGCTGCGATTTACAAGGCGCGAACGTGCACACGTTAGCCGCCATACCCAATGCGATCGTCGTCATCGGCAGCGAAGGTCGCGGGCTTTCACCCGCAGTCGCGGCACAGGTGACTCAACGTGTGACGATCTCTCGTTTTGGCGGAGCGGAGTCGCTCAACGCCGCTGTCGCCGCTGCGGTTGTCTGTGATAATTTGCGTCGAATCGGCGGCTGAAAGTTTCGCGCACGCTGTAAAAAAGCCGGGGCATTGTAATTTCGCCGACGGCGATTGTCGGCTATGGTGCTGCACGTCCCCCAAAAAACTATGCACGAAAAAATACTCCTCTCCGGCATCCACCTCACCCTCACTGACGCCCTGCGCGAAACCATGAACCGCAAGGCGGGGCGCTTGCTCCGGCACAACCCTCACATCGTGCGCGTCCGGTTCGACCTTGAACACGATCGCACACGCAATCCACGACAGGCCTTTATCGCCAAGGGGCGGATCGAGCTAGACGGCCCCGATCTCATCGCGTCTGCCGAGTCTGCCGACGGCTACAAATCCGTGGATGCGCTGGCCGACAAACTGGATGGGCTGCTGGCGCGGCGGCATCAGCGCCGCGTGGCAACCCGCAACGACCGTCGGCAGCAAGCTACGGCCGTCTTACACGGAAAGTGAACGCGCTCTGCTCAGCCCGCGCCGCCGCCACTCGCGTTGGACGCTGGCTGGAATTGCTGGCGTAGGATTGCGCCGGCGTAGTCGCGATTCATCCGCGCGATGAAATCGTGCGTGATGTTCTTCGGGCACACGGCGCTGCACTCGTATTGATTGGTGCAGTTGCCGAAACCGAGTTCGTCCATCTTGGCGACCATGTTGAGCACGCGCTTGTCGCGCTCGGGTTGACCCTGCGGGAGGATGCCGAGCTGCGAAACCTTGGCGGACACGAAGAGCATCGCGGAGGCGTTTTTGCAGGCGGCCACACATGCGCCGCAACCGATGCACGCGGCGGCGTCCATCGCGAGGTCGGCATCGGGCTTGCCAATCGGAATGCTGTTGGCGTCAGGCGCTGCACCGGTGCGCACAGAGATGAAGCCACCGGCCTGTTGGATTTGGTCGAAAGCGCCGCGATCGGTGACGAGGTCTTTGATGAGCGGGAAAGCACGGGCGCGGAAGGGCTCGACGAGGATGATGTCGCCGTCCTGGAAGCTGCGCATGTAGAGCTGGCACGTGGCGATGCCGTGGCCGGGGCCGTGCGGCTTGCCGTTGACGGTGCAAGAGCAGGTGCCGCAGATGCCTTCGCGGCAGTCGTGCGCGAACGCGATGGGCTCCTCGCCTTTGCGAGTGAGGTCGTCATTGACGACGTCGAGCAGCTCAAGGAACGACATGTCGGGACTCACGCCGCTGGCGGGATAATCCACGAATTTGCCGGGGGCGGAAGGACCGGCCTGACGCCAGACGCGCAGGGTGACGGTAAAGAGTTTCTTGGAGGCGGGTTCTGCGACCATGGTGAAATCCTCGGCTTATTTGTAGGAGCGGACGCTCATCTTGGTGAATTCGTAGTTGAGAGCTTCGACGTTGCGGAGCGGGGTCTGGCCTTCGCCTTGGTATTCCCACGCGGCGACGTGGCCGTAGCTGGTGTCGTCGCGTTTACACTCGCCGTCTTCATACTGGTGCTCTTCGCGGAAGTGGCCGCCGCAGCTCTCTTCGCGGGTGAGGGCGTCGCGGCACATGAGTTCGCCGAGTTCGATGAAGTCGGCCACGCGGCCCGCCATTTCGAGCGACTGGTTGAGCGTGTTGGCGGAGCCGGGCACTTTGACGTTGGCCCAGAATTCTTCGCGGAGAGCAGGGATTTTTTGCAACGCGGCTTCGAGGCCGGCCTTGGTGCGAGCCATGCCACAGTGCTCCCACATGATTTTGCCGAGGCGTTTGTGGAAGTGGCTGACGGGCTCTTTGCCGTTGATGGAGAGGAAACGCTGGGTGAGGCCGATGACGTTTTCCTCGGCCTGTTTGAATTCGGGCGCATCGGCAGAGGGTCGCGAACCTGGCTTTTGCCCGGCGAGGTAATCGCCGATGGTGTAAGGAATCACGAAGTAGCCGTCGGCCAAGCCTTGCATGAGCGCGGAAGCGCCGAGGCGGTTGGCGCCGTGGTCGGAGAAGTTGGCTTCGCCGAGCACGAAGAGGCCGGGAACGTTGGACATCAGGTTGTAGTCCACCCAGAGGCCGCCCATGGTGTAGTGGACCGCCGGATAAATGCGCATCGGCGTCTTGTAGGCGTTCTCGTTGGTAATCTCGTGGTAGATGTCGAAGAGGTTGCCGTAACGCTCGCGCACGACGTTCTCACCGAGGCGGCGAATAGCGTCGCCGAAGTCGAGGTAAACACCGAGGCCGGACTCGCCGACGCCGCGACCCTCGTCGCACATGCGTTTGGCAGCGCGGCTGGAGACGTCACGCGGAGCGAGGTTGCCGAAGCTCGGGTAGATGCGCTCAAGGTAATAGTCGCGCGCTTCTTCCGGAATCGTGTTGGGGTCTTTTTTGCAATCGGCGGCATTCTTCGGCACCCAGATACGTCCGTCGTTGCGGAGCGACTCTGACATGAGCGTGAGCTTTGATTGGTAATCGCCGGAGACAGGAATGCAGGTCGGGTGGATCTGCGTGTAGCAAGGATTGGCGAAGCAGGCGCCGCGTTTGTAGGCGCGCCAGATGGCGGTGGCGTTCGAGCCACGCGCGTAGGTGGAGAGGTTGAAGACGTTGCCGTAGCCGCCTGTGGCGAGGATGACGGCGTCAGCGCTGTGCCGCTCGATTTGGCCAGTGATGAGATTGCGGGTGATGATGCCCTTGGCGTGGCCGCCGACCACGACGAGATCGAGCATCTCGGAGTGCGTGTGCAACTGCACGGCACCCTGCCCGACCATTTTCGAAAGCGCGGAGTAAGCGCCGAGCAGGAGCTGCTGGCCGGTCTGCCCGCGAGCGTAGAATGTGCGCGACACTTGCGCGCCACCGAAGGAGCGATTGGCGAGCAGGCCGCCGTATTCGCGAGCGAAAGGCACGCCCTGGGCGACGCATTGGTCGATGATATTGACCGAGACTTCGGCGAGGCGGTGGACGTTGGCTTCGCGAGCGCGGTAATCGCCGCCTTTAAGCGTGTCGTAGAAGAGGCGGTAAACGGAATCGCCGTCGTTTTGGTAATTCTTGGCCGCGTTGATGCCGCCCTGCGCGGCAATGGAGTGGGCGCGACGCGGGCTGTCGTGGAACACGAAATTCTTCACCTTGTAACCCAGCTCGGCGAGAGTGGCGGCGGCAGATGAACCGGCGAGACCAGCGCCAACGACGATGACCTCGTATTTGCGCTTGTTGGCGGGGTTGACGAGCTTGATGGACGCTTTGTGCAGGCGCCATTTGTCGGCGAGCGGGCCGGCGGGGATCTTGGACTCGAGTTTGGCCATGGCGGGAAAAGGGTCAGGGTTGGACAGAGGCGGGGCAGGCCGGGCAACCGTGGCCGGGCTTCGGCATGGTGTGTGCGCAACAACCGTTGGCAGCCGCAGCGGTGGTGCTGGACGCAGGTTTGGCCACGCCGGTCAGAATCGCGCCGGGGATAGCGAGATTGCCGAGGAAATAAGCGAGGCTAAACAATAACACGAAACGGCGCAGGCCTGTGGCCCAGCTTTGGTTGCGCAGACCGAGGGTCTGGAACAGCGCATCCACGCCATGCAGCAAATGCAGGCTGAGTAAGCCCGTGGCGATGATGTAGAAAATCGCCACCACCGGATGCGTGAAGCCGAGGAAAACCATGCTATAAACATCATGCACGGACTGACCGGCAGTCACGACCGGGAAACCCAAGAGGTGGAATTCGTTCTGCATGACGTATTCCGGCAAGTTGGTTTTGAATGTCCCGGCTTGCGCTACCCCGACAGTAAAATGGGCAAGGTGATAGATAATGAACGCCAGCACCACGAGGCCGGTGTGCTTCATGTAGCGCGAGGCCCACGCCGCACGCAGCCACTTGCGGATGCCGTATTCTTCAGGCCCGCGCGCGGCCTTGTTTTCCAAGGCCAACGTGATGGCGGCCCATACGTGGACACCAACGCAGGCGAGCAGGAAAAGGCGGATAAACCAAAGCACCGGTCCAAGCGACTGGAGGAAGTGGGCGTAACCGTTGATCTTGTCCGGATGAGAGAAGATTTGCAGGTTGCCGACGAGATGGCCGACGACGAAACCCGTCAGCACGAGACCGGACAGTGCCATGAGCAACTTGCGTCCGATGGATGAGGTGAAGAGAGCGCGCAGAAGATTCATTGCAGGGTAAAAATCGGCCCGGGGCGCGGGCACGGAATTGCAGGCAACCAACCTGTCCGGCCTTTGTAAAGCCCGCGCCTGCTCCGGTTTTTACCCAGCTAGTTCTATTAGTCTGCCTAACTAGGCGGAGAAGCACGGCCTCTCCGCCGTGGCACTCACTGCCAGTTCAGCAGCAGCGTGGTGAAATAGGTCGTGTCCAGCCGTTCAGTGCCCGCCGGCGGCACGCTCTGGTAGTCGTTAGCCACGCCGAGACGGAGTTTCCACTGCGGGTTGGCCAAAGGTAGTTCCAGTGCCGATTCGTGACGGAGTCGGAAATTAGCAAAATCTTCGAAGGCCGGCGTGTAGCTGATGCTGTTCGTCAGCTTGGCGCTGGAGAAAAGGAAGGAGTGTAGCAGCGCGATATCGGCACCGGGAGAGTCGAAGTTCGTGCCATTGCTGTAGGATTCAAAGAGGTAGCTCACACCAAGTCGGGCCTCCAAATCCTGCTTCTTATTGTTGATGAGTTTTCGTCCCACACCGAAGGCCGTCGTCGAGCGGAGGTCGAGGGATTTGATGTCGTCCTTCTCCAGCGAGGTGCGCACATACCAGACGTTGTTTTTGCTGTAGAAGGCAGAGTAATCCACCCCGCCGAAAAGACGGTTGGCGGTCTCCAAGCCGTTGTCTTCGGCGCGCTCAATCTGGAACGCAAAGACGAGCTTGTCCTGCGGGCTCGCCAGCGTGGCTTTGAAGCCGAGGTTGGCGCCGAATTTTTCGCTGCCGCCCGTGCGGCCTGCGATAGCAGCCGAGGCTTCATATTGCCAAGCCCGCTGGGCTTTTTTGGCGGCTTCTTTGGCCGCCCGGATTTCGGGACTGTCCGCGCCCGGACGCCAGAGGGCCGATATTTTGTCCGTCGGCGCACGCATCTCACCATCCGCAGCGACGACGGCGATGCCCGCCGGGGCCGCCGCGACTTTACCCAAGACGGTGCTGCCTGCCGCCAACGCCACATGCACGGGCTCATCCGTGGTGAAACTCTTCACTTGCGCCTGCGCCACTTCGATCGTCCCAGCAAAAGCCGTCTCTACTTTGAATTTCGCTTCTTCGGCCGATAGGATCCGCCCGACGATCACCGAGCCATCGGCAAGTTCCAGCCGATCGGCGCGCGCCGACCAAACACAGCTAAACAAACCAAAGGTGAAAAACAGTGGGAAGCGAAGGGTTTTCATAGGTAGAAATGTCGGGGCAAGTTTGCCACGTCAGCCAGCGATGCAAGCGCTTTTCATCGCCGACGCTAAACCGCCACTTCACCCGGCGCGCAGGTGAATACCTTTGAGGTTTTCGCAACCGGGAATGCCGCGCAGCTTGGCGAGGATATCGAGCCGGTGGTGGAACAACTCCTGCCGGACGACAGCGTGCGACACGAGCACGAGCAACTGGCCGCGCTCGACTACGACAGCGTGCGAATAGGCCGCGTTGGCCGTGCCAACGATTTCCGCCCATTTCGCACGGATGCGATGCTCTACTGAGTCATCGTTGATGCGGTATTTGATGAGCAGAGCGTCAATCAGCTTGGCGAGATCGGTCGTGGGACGGCGGCGCAAGCCGCTATTCTCCCCGGGCAACCCGCGCAGGTCGGCAATGAGGTTTTCCACCTCGCGAGAAAATTCCTTGGGCTCGCCGGACATGGCTGGCAACGCGCTTACTGGCCGCCGGCTTGCTGCCGGTCGTAAAGCGAGCGATACAGCGGGTTGGCGGCGTAAAGGCTGGCGTGGTCGCCTTCCGCCACGATACGTCCAGCGTCGAAAACGAGAATCCGGGTGGCGTCGCGAATAGTGGAAAAACGATGTGCAATGATGAGCACCGTCTTGTCCGCCATGAGATGCTTCAACGCGTCTTGGATGGCAGCCTCGCTATCTGAATCGAGGGCACTGGTCGCCTCGTCGAGGATGAGAATCGGCGCATCGCGCAGAAAAGCACGCGCGAGGGCGATGCGTTGTTTCTGCCCTCCTGAAAGCTGCGAACCGCGTTCGCCGACCTCCGTGTCGTAGCCCTGCGGCAGGGTGCGGATAAATTCATCTGCATGTGCCGCTCGTGCGGCCGCTTCGACCTCAGCGCGAGTGGCTGCGGGTCGACCGAGCAAGAGATTATTGTAGATGGTGTCGTTGAAGAGCACCGGCTCCTGCGAGACGATGGCGATGTGGCGGCGCAAATCCGCCAAGCGCAGCGTGCGGATGTCGCGACCGTCCACGAGCACGTGACCCGCTCCTGGTTCGTAGAGTCGCGGCACGAGGTTGGCGAAGGTTGTCTTGCCCGCGCCGCTCGGGCCAACCAGTGCACACACCGTGCCGGCGGGCAGTCGCACGGTCACCTCGCGCAGCGCGGCGTGGTCGCCGTAGGAAAACGAGACCTTTTCAAAAGCGAGGTCCCCGCGCAGTTTTTCGGCCGGCTGAGCATCGGGCGCGTCGGCCAGCCCGACGGGCTCGTGCAAAATCGCTTCCAAGCGGTCGAGCGAGGCCGTGCCGCGCTTCAGCTCGGAATTGAGGTAGCCCAGTTTCTTGATCGGCTCGTAACACTGGTAGAGCGCCACAAGCACACCCATCAACACATCGAATTTTAGCCCGGCATGATAGGAGTAGAGCAACGTCACCGCGATACCGAGCGCCGAAAGCACTTCGATGGCGGGGTTGAGGCCGAGCGAGTATTTGGCAATCTTCAGTTGCGCGGAGAAAAGCTGACGTCCGGTGTCGGCAAAGCGATCCGTCGCGCGCTCTTCTAAACCAAAAGCGCGTACTTCCCGAGCTGCGGAGAGGTTTTCGTTGAGCTGCGCCGAAAGAGCACCGAGCTGCGTCTGCGCTTGATGTGCCCGCCGCAACACCTTGCGCGCCACAAACCGCACCGGGAAAATACTCAGCGGCACGAGCATGAGGCAGACGATGGCCAGCACTACGCCCTCCGCTTGCATCGCTGCCCATACCACATAACTACACGCCGCCAGTAAGGTCAGCGGGTGCTTGATGCCGTCGCTGGCGGCGAGGGTCACCGCATATTGCACTTGCTGGGCGTCAGCGAGGCCGCGCGAAGCCAGTTCACCCGCTGGGTGACGCTGGAGAAACGCCAGCGGCAGAGCTTGCAGTTTGCGGAAATAGTCGAGCCGGATCGCTTCCAACACCCGCGTGCCGATAAATTGGAACAGCCAACTGCTGGCATAGCCTGCTAAACCGCGCACAAGAAATACGCCCGGCACAAGCAGCGTCAGCAGCGCAATGTCCGCCAGCGGGCGGTTGCGCGGGCCGTCAAACACCGGCCCAAACACTTTCGGGATCAAGTAGGGCAGGCCAAATCCGCTCGCCGCCGCATAGAGCGCCATACACGCCAACGCCAGCAACGCGTAGCTGCGAAGCGGACGGAGATGATGGAAATAAGGACGGAAGCGACTGAGCATCGGCAAATCTGGGGCAGGCAAATGGACTCGCGCAGCCCCGCAGCGTAAAGCCTGAATCACAGACCCGCATCTGCGGGGTTAGTTCGCCCAAGCTCCGTAGTTGGCCAGTTAGCCAGCCACCGCCAAGGTCGAAGCCACGCGAAGTAAGCGCCCCGTCGCTGCCTCAATCCGCACCTGCGCGCCGCTGCCAGCCGTGGCAATCAACTCACCATTTTCGACACCGCACAGCGCCGTGCACAGTCCCGCTTCCGTCGGCCACTCCGCGACCCAGAGCAAGTGAAAGCCCGCATCCAAGCAGTAAAGGTTAGGCAACCCCGGCAGCAGACCAAAGGCTTGTTCGCGCACAAAATAACAAAGTGGTCCCGGCAGAAACTCCGCCACGGCTCCACCCATTGGTTGGTGGATCAACCGCCGCGCACCGTTAGGCGCCACTTGGCACAGAATTCCATTGAGGACAGCGATGGCTGAAGTCGGGGTATTCACAGTTGGGGCCGAGCAATGGAACAAATGTCCACGCCTTGCGCCACCGTTTTTTTGCGGGCAGGCCGCGACCTGCTCACGTGAGTTGGGCGGCGGGATAACTCCCGAGCCACTTCACCAGCGGGCAATGCCGACGGAGTTCTTTCAACGCTGCTTGCATGGCGGGCGCATCATGGTGCGCCGCGACATCGAGAAAAAATACATAGTCCCATTCGCGCAACTTGCTGGGGCGCGATTCGATGCGCGTGAGGTTGAGCCCGCGTTTCTGGAACGGCTGTAACGCCCGCAGCAGCGAGCCGGGTTCGTGATGCAGCGAGACTAGCAGGCTCGTCTTGTCTTGACCGTTCTTGGACGGCCCGGACTCTTCGCGTCCGAGGATGCCAAAGCGCGACGTGTTATTTTTCTGGTCTTGGATGCGTTGCGCGACTGCAGGCACGCCGTAGCGTTCGCCCGCGAGCCGGTGGCCTATGGCCGCCGCGCCTTTCTCCTTCGCGGCGCGTTGCACCCCGAATGCGGTGCTATCCACGTCCACGAGCTGCGCATGAGGCAAATGGCGCTGCAACCAACGCCGACACTGCGCGAGCGCTTGGTCTTTGGAGTAAACCTTTTTGATTTTCTCGAGCGGGGAATGGGAAAGCAGCGTGTGCTCAATGCTCGATTGCAGCTCGGCGACGATTTTTAGCGGCGTTTCGATAAAAAGATCCAGGGCATCGCGCACTGTGCCTTCGGTGGAGTTTTCGATGGGAACGACTCCGTAGTCGGCCTCGCTCTTTTCCACGGCAGTGAAAACATCGCCGACGGTCGGCATGGCACGATACTCCACACTGGAGCCGAATTTGCGCAACGCCGCTGCGTGGGTGTAAGTCGCCTCCGGCCCGAGGTAGGCAATGAGCAGCGGCTTCTCGAGCGAGAGTGCGGCGGACATGATTTCGCGGTAGATGGCTTGGAGCGCGGCGGACTTGAGCGGGCCGGTGTTGGCGGCGGCGACGCGACGGAGCACATCGGCTTCGCGTTCGGCCACGTAGATGCGCGTGCGTGCGCCGCGCTTGAGCTCGCCAATGCGTTGTGCGAGGCGCAGGCGGCGATTCAACCGTTCGACGATTTCGAGGTCGAGTGCGTCAATCTGGCTACGAATCTGGCCGAATTCTTTTTTCATGTGGCGACAGGTTTCGCAGACACGGTCGGGTGGCGCAAGGCGTAGAGCGCGCGGGCCTGCTTGATGAGAGTGGTGAGAACGGCGGGCGTGAGAGCCTGTTTGGGATCGTCGCCGATGCCTATATGCGGATCCACATGCGCCTCGATGCAGAGCCCGTCGGCGCCGTAAGCGACGGCGGCGAGAGCCGCCGAGGGCACATAGACGGCTTTGCCGACGGAATGAGACGGATCGACAACGATAGGCGCCCATGTGCGCTCTTTCAGCAATGGCGTGATGGCCTCGTCGGGCGCGTTGCGATAGCCGTCGAGGCCGGGCTGCGTGCCGCGCGGACAGAGGATGATGTTGGGGTTGCCGAAGGCGACGATGTATTCGGCAGCAGAAATGAACTCGTTGATCGGGCCCATGTGCATGCCGCGTTTGAGCATGACGGACGTCGGGCGACCCGCAATGGAGCGGCCAATCTGGCGCAGCAGCGAGTAGTTGAGCGCGTTGCGGGCGCCGATCTGGAGCACGGGCACTTCAGCTTGGAGCGCGAGGTCGAGGTGCTCCGGCTCCATGACTTCGGTAACCGCCGGCAGACCGGCACGACGGGCACCTTCGAGGAGAATATCCATCGACTTGCTGTCGCCTTGGAAAGTGTAGGGGTTGGTGCGCGGTTTCCACACGCCTCCGCGCAACGCGTCCGCTCCTGCTTCTTTCACCGCCATCGCGCTTTCGTAGAACAAATTCGGATTTTTGGGATCAATCGTGCACTGACCTGCGATGACGAAAAGCCCCTCGCCCAGCGTCGAACGTCCCACGCGCACGCGATGGCTCGCGAGGTCGGACTTGATGTCCATCAGCTTGTGCGGCGACTGGATGCGGTCGATTCGCTCGACGTAGTCCAACCCTTCAAGTCGGTTGATCATCAAGTCGTCTCGCTCATCTCCGACGATGGCGTAGATCGTGCGCTGGGTGCCAACGATGTTCTGAATCTTGCAGCCAAACTCCGCGACGATGGCGGTGACTTCGGCGAGTTGGTCGGCGGTGAGTTGGTTGGATTTAGGAAGGATCATGACGGCGGGGGTTAGAGTGAGAGAGAAAAGTGGCTGGTCGGAAAACAAAAAGGCCGCCCGGGGTGGGCGGCTCTGGATGCTTAGACTGGTTTCGCAGTTTCGGCTTAGAGGCGGCCACCTTGATTTCGCGGGCTAAAAAAGCCGACGAAAGCGAAACCAAAAAAATAAGCGGCACGATTCATGTGCCTTCGGAAATGCTTGTCCAACTGGCACCTGTCAACACTGGCGTTGAGGAACCTTTGCCCGCTTACCCTGTCCATGCCGCGCACTCCGCTCGTTCTTTTTCGGGAATAGAAGCTCCCAAGCCTGCTCTTACCGGCTCCAAACCTTGTTTCAATTTCTGTCCTTTCCGTCGGCTTCCGCCGGTCGGGCGGACAAAACCCAAAAATCAAACTCATCATCGCATCATGACAAAATCCACCCGCACGCTCATCGCCGCCGCCGCCATCGCTGGTCTCTACGCCGGCGCTCTCGCCGTTAAAGCCTCCGCTTCCATCAACCCCGCTGGTGTCGCCGTTCACGCCGACGAAAAAGGCAAGGACTCCTGCAAGGGTAAAGATGGCTGCAAGGCCAAGGATGGTTGCAAAGGTAAGGACGGCTGTAAGGCCAAAGACTGCAAAGATTGCAAGGACTGCAAAGGCGAAGCTAAGAAGGAGTAACGCCCTCATCTTTTCCGGCGCGCCTTTCGGTCGCGCTCGTTTTTTCTGGAGACCGGGCCGCTCGCCCGGTCTCTTTTTTAATCCCCGCCGCCCTACCCTTTCATGCCCGCCAACAAATTCAACGGCTACACTGACTACGGCATCGGCATCGGCCTGCGCGTGCCACACTACGACCACATCTTGTCCGAGCAGCCGCCGGTGGACTGGTTCGAAATTATTTCCGAGACCTTCATGGTCGGCGGCGGACGTCCGCTGGAGGTCCTTGATCGTATCCTCGAAAAATACCGCGTCGTGCAACACGGCGTCTCACTCTACCTCGGCTCGGCGGATTTCCCCAACCGTGACCATCTGAAAAAACTCAAGATCCTCACCCAGCGCACCAAAACACCTTGGATTTCCGACCATCTCTGCTGGGGCAGCGTGGACGGCACAGTCTCGCACGACTTGCTCCCAATGCCCTACACCCGTGCGGCCGCTCGCCACGTCGCCACCAATATCCGCCATGCCCGCGACTACCTTGAGCTCCCGATCGCTGTCGAAAATGTCAGCTCTTACACCGAGTTTCACGCCTCCGAGATGACCGAGTGGGAATTTCTCTCCGAGGTCGTAGAGCTGGCCGACTGCGGAATCCTCCTCGACGTAAACAACATCTACGTCTCGTCGAAGAATCACCGCTTTGATCCCTACGATTACCTCAATAACATCCCGCATCACCGCGTCGCCCAGATGCATGTCGCCGGGCACACCAAGTTCGAAAAATACATTCTCGATACCCACGACCACCCCGTGCTCGACCCCGTCTGGAAAATGTATGCGCACGCCACCAAGCTCTGCGGCGTGACCGCCACTCTGCTGGAATGGGACGATAAAATTCCCTCGTTCCCAGAAGTGCACGCGGAGGCACTCAAAGCCAACGCCTACATCGCCGAAGCTCGCGTCGCACTCGGCTCGAAACGCCCCCGAACCGCCGTCCGCTGATGCCGCGCCCTCGCTCTCAAAAAATTTCCGCCCCACGGATGCTCGCCCGCAACCGGGCCGAGCTCGCTGCGCTACAACGCGCCACCCTCGCCGTTGTCACCAACCCACTCACGCGCACGCTGCGCACTGCCCGCCGTCTGCGCGATGGCCGTTCCACCGCGCAGGCAGCCGCCGCTCTCGCCAAAGGCAACGACCGCCTCAATCCCGTCGAACGTCTCGAAATCTACAACCGCATGTATTGGTTTCGCACGCTGGACAGCCTGCACGAGGATTGCCCCACGCTGCGCGCCATCCTCGGTGAACGACGCTTCCTCCGTCTCGCCGAAGCCTTTTTACTGAAACATCCGTCGCACTATTGGACACTGCGTGACTTGCCCGAGCGCCTCGCCGATTTCATCCGCCGCACGCCGCGCCTCACGCGCCCACACACTGCGCTTTGCGCCGACACCGCGCGTTTCGAGTGGGCGCAAATCCAAGCCTACGACTCCGCCGCGTTGACCCCGCTGACGACCGCCGCTCTCGCCACGGCCAATCCAGCTCGCCTCAAGCTACGCCTTCAACCGCACGTGCAACTGCTCGCGCTACGTTTCCCGGTGGACGACTTTGTCATCGCCATCCGCCAACGCGAAGCCTTGCTGCGCGGCGACGCTTCTAATGCGCCCACCGGCCTGAAAAAATCTGCCCGCCGCCGCCGCGTTGCTTTACCCAAACCTAGCCGCATGGCCGTCGCGATCCACCGCCACGAGGGCAAAATTTATTTCAAGCGACTCGAACCCGCCGCGCTCCAAATCCTGACCGCGCTCGCTGCGGGACAACCACTCGCCCGTGCGCTCGCTGCGGGCATGCCGCGCACGAAACGCGCTGCCGCCGAGATCGCCGCCCGCGTGCAAGAGTGGTTCAGCACCTGGATGCAACTCGGTTGGCTCTGCCCGCGTTGAGCAACCCGCTCACGCCCCAGCTTCGGCCAGCACCCGCATTTCTTCGGCGGTGAGTTGCACCCCCAGCGCGGCGACACTGTCTTCCAGTTGCGCCGCCGTGTGACCGCCGACTATTGGCACCACCGGAAACGGCTGCGCTCGAAGCCACGCCAACACGATAGCGCTGATGGGCACGCCCCGCGCCTCCGCAAGCCGCTGGGCGACTTTGGCCAAAACGAGGTTCGCCGGCGTATGCCAGTCGTGCGCAGAAAATTTTCTCGGTCGAGACCAAAATGGCCGCGCCCACTTTGAGAAAAAACCGCCCGCCTGTGATGTGTAAGGAATGACTGCCATGCCCGTCTCGCGATGAAACGCGTGCGCCGCGTCATCGAAGAGCACGAGCCCGTGAATCTTCGGCGGACGGGCCTGCAAACAACCCATCGCCCACAGCGGTTGGTTGGCCGCGAAGCCCTTCTGCCCGGTGCGCTGCGCGTGCTCGTGCGCTTCACGCAGCCGCGCCGCCGTCCAATTCGACGCGCCAAACGCGTGCACTTTTCCCTCACGATGCAATGCGTTGAGCAAATCCACAAAAAACGCCGCCGGTTTCGTCGGGTCGTCGCGGTGCAACCAATAGAGCGGCACGCTCTCAAGGCGAAGCGTGCGCAGACTGCTTTCGAGATCGTGACGGATTTCTGCTTCGCTCGATCGCGGCACGGTTGGCGTGGCGAGGTCGGGGTGCATGCCCTTGGTTGCGATGCAGACTCTTGCGGCCTCGGTTGGGCGCGCCTTCACCCAATCGCTGAGGATGCGTTCGCTGCGATGCCGCTCTCCCGGCAACCAATCCGAATAAAGCCGCGCGGTATCCACAAAGTTGCCGCCCAACTCCACAAAACGGTCGAGTAACGCGAACACATCCCGCTCCGGCAGCTGCTCGCCGAACATCGCCGCGCCAAGACACAGCGACGACACCGTCAGGTCTGTTCCCGACAATCTCAGGCTCGGCATTGTCTGTTGTGGCATCATCACCTCCGAATCTGACCGTCCACCCCAACCCCGTCGAGCCCTCGCCCCCGCAAACAGTTTGTCACCTATTAAGTGACAAATCTCTTAGTGCCCCAACCCCATTGTCACTTAATAGGTGACAAACTGACTTGGGCGATTCGGGCGCTTTTGCGGGATACGGTTTGGCGGGAGCGATTTCATGGTGGTAGCAGAGCGATGTCGGAGTAACGGCGCCGTATGCCTGCTGTGGGCTTTGAAATCTTGGGGTTCGTGGTGGACTCGGCGTGTTGCGGTGCTGACACTGTCCGGGTGGAACCTGCCCAATGCAAAATCGGCGTGGACGGCGGCGGCACCAAAACGGAGCTGATTCTGGTGACGGCAGATGGTCGTGTGCTCGCACAACATCAAACCACGGGCTGCAATCCCAGCCTCATCGGGCCGGAGCGCGCCAAGGATTTGTTGCTCGGCGCGCTGGCAGCACTGCGCGAGTCCGCCAGCGAGCCGCATACCGTTTCTCACACCCTGCTCTGCATGGCGGGCGCACCGGCTTTTTGGCAAGAGACGGCGACTGCATTGACGGATCTTGGGCAAGTCTCCGTGGCGACTGATGCGCTGCCGGTGCTTGAATTAGCAACCAAGGGGCAACCGGGTCTCGTGTTGCATTGCGGCACGGGCTCGTTCGTATGCGCGCGCGATGTCGAGGGACACGTGCACTATGCCGGCGGACTCGGTTGGCGATTGGGCGACCCAGGCAGCGGCGTAGATATCGGGCGCCGCGCTGTGACGCTAGCCATGTTGGAGCTGCAAGGTTGGTCTGTAGTCGGCGCCTTGGGCGAGGCCTGGCGACGGCACGCTGGCTCGCCGCAAAGCACGGCGAACGAGTTGTCGCGTTTTCTCTACAACACGCCCGAGCCGAACGCTGTGCTCGCCCGGTTCGCGCCGGAAGTGCTGGAGCTCGCGGCCTCAGGCTGCGCACCAGCTCGCCAAGCGCTCCACGAGTCTCTCTCCGCGCTAGTCGAACAGGCTCGGCTGGTCACAACCAAACTTTTCCCCTGTCGGCGGGTGCCGTGCGGGTTGAGCGGGGCGATTCTGCAACATCCGGCGGCGCGCGCGATGTGGCCCGAAGTGTTAGTCCTCGCGGACTGGCAGGTGGAATTGCGTGCGGTGACCGACCCTCCGATCGAAGGCGTGCGGCGTTTGCTAGTCAGCCATGCCTGAGTTTGCTGTGCGCAGCTAGTGAGCTTTGCACCCGCCGTCGCACGGTTTCTTTCTGTAATTAGCCTGGTTCTTTGATTTTGATGCGCACCCATGACGGCTCCTCTGCCCT
>JACCDO011982678.1_pt1 | contig 53816 bp, 48 predicted proteins | sample 7446101 | NCBI WGS metagenome assembly JACCDO01 (sample SAMN15323440, study PRJNA562643) | freshwater metagenome | isolation source: river surface water | place: USA:Blue River Watershed | collected 2017-08-16 | reverse complement strand
CGTTTGGTTCCAGGCTTTGAGGCCCCTGTGAAATTGGCTTACTCAGCACGTAACCGTTCTGCTTCAATTCGTATTCCACACGTTCCAAGTCCTAAGGGTCGTCGTATTGAGACTCGTTTCCCAGATCCATTGGCTAACCCATACCTCTGCTTCTCTGCTTTATTGATGGCTGGTTTGGATGGCGTACAAAACAAGATTCATCCAGGCGAAGCTGCTGATAAGAACTTGTATGACTTGCCACCAGAAGAAGATGCAAAGATCCCAACCGTTTGCGCAAGCTTGGAAGAGGCATTGGAAGCATTGAAGAAAGATCATGAGTTCTTGACTCGTGGTGGAGTATTTACAGAGTCTATGATTGATGCATATATCAATTTGAAGATGGAAGATGTCACACGTTTCCGTATGACTACCCATCCGATCGAATTTGATATGTACTACTCCCTGTAAGCGAAGGAAAGAACTTGAGCGCAGGTCTGTTGCGCAATTCGTTCAAGGGAGCAGCTTCGGCTGCTCCTTTTTTTCCGACATTGCTTGATCAGATGCCCAATGCCATCGTGGTATTCGAGGCTAAGAACCAACAATTGGTTTATGTGAACCCGGCTGCCGAGACGGCGCTAGATCTATCCCGTAAATCACTTGAGGGTCAGTCTGTGCACGATTTATTTAGTGATAACGGCGCATTGAATGACATGATTTCAGAAGTAAAGAAGGGTCATGTATTCGCCCAACGTCAAGAAATGGTTTTACATTCATTGCCAGGAAGTATTCATCAAGATTCCATCCCTGCGCACGTAGTCATTGCCGCGCTGGATGATCCAGATCTCATCATGATGGAGTGGTTTCCCATTGACCAACAGTTACGCAGTGAGCGCGATGAGCGTGTCACGCAACAGGTCGAAGCCAATAAACAATTAATGCGCAATTTAGCGCATGAGATTAAAAATCCATTAGGTGGAATTCGTGGCGCAGCTCAGTTATTAGAGTTTGAGTTGCCTGAAAAAGGCTTACGTGAATATACGCAAGTCATTATTAAAGAATCTGACCGCCTACAAACGCTGGTAGATCGTTTGCTAGCGCCACATCGCAAAGCCCATGTGATTGAAGCGTTCAATGTGCATGAAGCTCTCGAACGGGTTCGCAGCCTCGTGTTAGCAGAGTTTCCCAAAGGCTTAAAGATTGTTCGTAACTACGACACCAGTCTTCCAGATTTGATGGGCGATCGTGAGCAACTTATTCAGGCAGTACTCAATATTGTTCATAACGCAGCCCAGGCCTTGTCTGAAGAAATCAATCAAGGTATTGCCCAAATTGAATTAAAAACCCGAGTGACACGTTCCGTCACGATTGCAAAGAAACGCTATAAGTTAGCAATGGATTTGCATGTGATTGATAACGGACCCGGGATTCCAGAAGAAATAATTGAACGCATCTTCTTTCCCTTGGTATCCGGGAGAGAGGGTGGTAGTGGTCTGGGTCTGACCTTGGCTCAAACCTTTGTTCAGCAACACCAGGGCTTTATTGCTTGTGAGAGCCGCCCTGGACACACTGATTTCCATATTCAAATTCCATACCGTAGGCAGGAGAAGACATCATGAAACCAATTTGGATCGTCGACGATGACCAGTCAATTCGCTGGGTTCTAGAAAAAGCCTTGTCGCGAGAAAATATTCCGCACAAGAGCTTCTCCAATCCCAATGATGTGCTCAATGCACTTGAAAAAGAATCTCCTCAGGTGCTGATTTCGGACATTCGCATGCCACGCGGTAATGGCTTAGATTTGCTACAGCATGTCAAACAGAGTCATCCTAATTTGCCAGTCATCATCATGACTGCGTATTCAGATCTGGATTCTGCTGTGTCATCATTTCAGGGCGGTGCATTTGAGTATCTGACTAAACCCTTTGATGTAGAAAAAGCAGTTGAGCTTATTCATCGTGCTGTAGATCAGGGAATGTGTAATGATTCTGGCTCTAAGGAGTTAGCAGCCTGGAGGCAAGATGCTACTGAAATTATCGGTCAAGCGCCTGCTATGCAGGAGATCTTCCGTGCAATTGGTCGCTTGGCTCAATCACATGCTACGGTCTTGATCACAGGTGAATCAGGAACTGGCAAAGAGTTGGTAGCGCATGCGCTCCATAAGCACAGCCCAAGAGCCAAGGGTCCATTTGTATCGCTCAGCACTTCTGCTGTTCCTAAGGATCTTCTTGAGTCAGAGTTATTTGGGCATGAGCGTGGCGCCTTTCCAGGTGCGCAGACATTACGTCGGGGTCGCTTTGAGCAAGCCGATGGAGGAACCTTATTCTTAGGTGAAATTGGTGACTTACCCTTTGATTTACAAACACGTCTATTGCGTGTCTTATCTGATGGTCATTTTTATCGCATTGGCGGACAAGATCCGATCAAAGCAAATGTGCGCATCATTGCCTCCACCCATCAAAATCTCGATACAAGGGTAGCTGCAGGATTGTTCCGCGAAGATTTATTACACAGCTTGAATGTCATCCGTTTGCGCATGCCTTCATTACGCGAGCGTAGTGAAGATATTCCAACATTAGCAAGACATTTCATGTTGACTTGCGCTAAATCTTTAGGGGTTGAGCCTAAGAAACTTTCTGATGAAGTCTTAAAAGAAATTGCGACCATGCCATTTCCGGGTAACGTTCGTCAATTAGAGAACCTTTGTCATTGGCTGACAGTCATGACCCCTGCAAATATTATTGGAGTTAGTGATTTGCCGGCAGACATCATGGCAGAAGCTGGTGAACAGCCAGTCATCTTGCATGGCGAGTCTTCTCCGACAAACCCAGCAGCTGCAAAAGTCGCTGCGGGTGATTGGGAGAGTGGTCTTGGACGCTTGGCTGCAAAGATGCTGCAAGATGGTGACAAAGAGGTCTACGATGCACTATGCTCACGCTTTGAGAAAGCAGTATTGCAGGCAGCGCTAGAAGTAACGCGTGGTCGCAGAGTTGAGGCTGCACAGCGTCTTGGCATTGGACGTAATACGATTACACGGAAATTGCAGGAACTGGGGATAGATGACTGATTCAATCCGAATTGCGGCGTGGAATGTAAATTCCTTAAAGGTTCGCCTTCCACACGTACTTCGTTGGTTGCAGGATCAGGAAGCTAAGCAACAGCCGATTGACGCTTTGTGCTTACAAGAGCTCAAGCTCACAGATGATAAGTATCCCCACCAAGAATTAGAAGCAGCAGGCTACCTTAGTTTGGCTGCTGGCCAAAAAACCTACAACGGCGTTGCCATCATCGTGCGCAAGGCAGCCCTTGCATCGATTGCCTCTGATGCTGCCACCAGTTTTCTGAAGCCGATCAGAAATATCCCCGCAAATACAGATGAGCAGCAACGCATATTGGCTGCAACCATTCCGTTTGCAGGCACCAAACCTATTCGACTGGTCTCAGCCTACTTTCCAAACGGGCAATCACCCGATAGCGATAAGTTCATTTACAAACTGGATTGGTTAAGCAAACTCCAAACCTGGCTAACAGAAGAATTACAGCAAAACCAACGCTTGGCTTTATTGGGCGATTTCAATATCGCGCCAGCAGATGCTGATGTCCATGACCCTAAAGCATGGGAAGGGCAGAACCTCGTTTCGCCACCAGAAAGAAATGCTTTCCAAGAATTAATCAATCTAGGATTCTCTGATTCATTCAGAATGTTTGAGCAAGCGCCTAAAACATTTAGTTGGTGGGACTATCGGATGATGGGCTTCAGAAGAAATGCCGGTATGCGCATTGACCATATTCTTTTAAGCGAAGATCTGAGAGAAAAGTGTAGTGCTAGCGTGGTTGATAAAGAGCCCAGAACCTGGGAGCAACCATCAGACCATGCGCCAGTGATTGCAACCATTCAAAAAACTTAAGCTAAGAAAACTTAAGCTACTCTCTCATCCATGATGCCCATTTTGTACTCCTATCGAAGATGCCCTTATGCCATGAGGGCTCGTATGGCATTGAAATATTCCGGCATACAACTTGAGCATCGAGAGATTGCTTTAAGAGATAAGCCCAAATCGATGCTCCTGGTATCACCCAAAGGTACCGTTCCTGTGCTGTGTGTCGATGGACACGTGATTGATCAAAGCTTAGATATCATGCATTGGGCATTAGATAAATCCGATCCAGATGGCTGGAAGCATGTGGATGAGAAAGCTGCTAGCAGTTGGGTTGAGAAAAATGATGGCTCCTTCAAAACACTCTTAGATCAATACAAGTACCCCAATCGGTATCCAGAGTTAGAGACAGAAGAAGTGATCAGTGCTGCAATGGAGTTGATGCTAAATCCCATCGAGAGTGCGCTACATAATCATGAATACTTATTGGGTAATAAGCTGTCTTGGGTAGATATAGCCATCTTCCCATTCATTCGGCAATTTGCAGGTGTCGATCCGACAACATTTGAAGCGCTACCACTTCCTAAAGCAAGAAAGTGGCTAACTCAACAGATAGAGTCTGAGCTCTTTAATTCCATCATGGAAAAGCATCCTACCTGGGTTGATTAGGTTGTTGCCTAGCCAGGCAGTCTTTTGGGTCTAAATTGAACCCCCAGCAGCAATGGTGGGGATTTTGTCTTATAGGAATTAGCTTAGATATTGAATAAAGTATTGATATAGTGTGGTATTGCATGAGATATAAAGGCTAAAAGCCGGGAGATAGAAGTGATATTTAAAAGAATACTTGTTGGGGTTCTATCTATTTCAATCCTGGCTTTACCAGCATTTGCACAGACCACTTCTGAGCCCAAAACAAAAAAACCAAACATTGTTTACTTTCTTGTTGATAACACTGGATGGGGATCATTTGGCGTTTATGGTGGAACAGTGGCCACACCCAATATTGATAAGTTAGCCAGTCAAGGTATTCGCTTTAATAACTACAACGTTGAGGTGCAGTGCACCCCATCTCGCTCTGCCATCATGACTGGTCGTATGCCAGTGCGTTCCGGAACTTACACAGTTCCTTGGCCGGGTCAAGGTAAGGCTGGCATGGCACCATGGGAGTACACCATTGCTAAGCTACTTTCTGATTCAGGCTATGCCACTGCTTTGTATGGGAAATGGCATCTCGGGGATACTCAAGGCCGCATGCCGAATGACCAAGGTTTTGATGAGTGGTGGGGCATCCCTAATACCTGGGATGAAGCTGGCTATACACAATGGCCTCTGTTTAAAGAGAGCGGTGTTCCAGTCCCAATGGTTTGGGAGGGTAAGAAAGGGCAGAAATCAAAGCCAGTCATTCCACTAGACCTGAAGATTCGCCCAATCATTGACGAGAAATATATCATCCCCAAGACTGTTGAATACATCAAGAAAAATGCAGCAGCAGATAAGCCATTTTTTGTATATGTAGGCTATTCAGAGATGCATGAACCTCCAATGGCTAACCCTAATTTTGCCGGCAAGTCGACTGCACGCGGTGGACTCTTTGCTGATCTTGTTGCCGAGATGGATTATCGTGTTGGTCAGGTGATGCAAGCCGTTAAAGACGCAGGCGTTGAAGACAACACCATCTTTATTTTCAGTAGTGATAATGCTGGTGGTGGAGCAAGCCCTCAGATTGGGGGCGCTACCAACGGACCTTGGCGTGGCAATTTTTTCAATACGCCATTTGAGGGAAGTATGCGTGTACCTGCGATGATTCGTTGGCCAGGAAAAGTGCCTTCAGGTGTTGTTACTGAGGAAATGTTTGCTGCAGTTGACTGGATGCCAACAATCGCTGGTATGGTTGGCTCATCTAATTTAGTTCCTAAGGATCGACCAATAGATGGTGTTGATTCCTCGCAATTCATGCTGGGTAAAAGTAAAACAACTGGCCGTGATTTATACCCATTCTTTGGTATTGATGGGGAGTTGATGTCAATTAAATGGAAGATCTATAAAACGATCTTTAGGTATGCAGAATCTCCAGAGTCCATTGGAAAGCCTTATGTGAAACCTCAGATTCCCATGATTTATGACTTGAGCAGCGATCCGCATGAAGATAACAATCTCATGTACACGGATTTGACCTTGGGTTGGGTTTATGCCCCAAGCTTCAAGTGGATAGAGGGCTATGAAGCAAGTATCAAGAAGTACCCCAATATCAAGGTCGGCGAAGACTTTAAAGGGTATGCAAATAAATAAGCGCTTGCATTAACTATATCAAAGGCATTGAAATGTTTTTACATAGAATACTGATTGGAGTTTTATCAATTTCAATAGTTGCGCCAACCGTATTTGCGCAATCAGCCCCCAAACCAAAAAAGCCGAATGTTGTTTTCATTCTTGCTGACAACGTAGGTTATGGAGACATGGGGCCCTATGGTGGAGGTGAATTACGAGGTGCTCCTACGCCACGCACTGAAGAATTGGCTAAGAGTGGGCTGAAGCTGACCCAGTATTTAGTTGAGCCAGCATGCACACCATCTCGTGCTGCATTAATGACTGGGCAATACTCCATTCGCAACGGTTTATCACTTGTTGCAGAGACGGGAACTCCTAGTACTTTGCCAGGAAAAGCCTACACAATGGGTAAATTATTTAAGGATGCGGGTTACGCAACCGCAATTTTTGGAAAATGGCATTTAGGTGCATCGCCTCAGAGTTTGCCTGGTGCTCACGGATTTGATCAGTATTACGGTTTACCGCCGGATGTCTCTTGGGATTCTGCCACCTACGTCGCACAAGCTATACAAACACATTCCTATCCAAATGTTCCCGATAAGGTTTTATATGAAAAAGGACCTTGGATTACTCAGCAAAAGGGAAATGGACCGCTTCAGCGTGTGAAGCCATTTACGATGGAAGTCAGAGCAGAAATTGATAATGAATTGACTGAAAAATCAATTGCATTCATGAAGCAGGAGAATGCCGCTGGCAAACCATTCTTTCTTTATCTACCGTTCTCAATGGGTCACTCACCCAATCTTTCCTCTAAACAATTTGCAGGAAAGTCGCGCATTGGTCAATACGGAGACAAATTGATGGAGGGGGATTATCACGTTGGCCAAATCATGGATGCCCTCAAAGAAATGAATATTGAGGACAATACTATTTTGGTTTTTGCCTCTGACAATGGCAGCACCGGACAATATATGATGACTTATGATCGATTGGGTCTTGGCGCTCCTGACATGGGATCAAATGGCCCGTTCCGAGGGGATCTAGGTGAGGCAACAGAAGGAGCCGTTCGGACTTTTTGCTTTATTCGTTGGCCAGGTCACATCGCCTCTAACACCTCTTCATATGCCATGTTTTCGATCATGGACTTTATGCCGACCTTTGCCGCGATCTTAGGCGCTAAGCTACCAACAGATCGAGCCATTGATGGAGTCAATCAATTAGATATGCTTACTGGTAAGAGCAAAATAGGTAACCGCGAACATTTAATGTCATTTATTGGCGCTGATTTAGTGGCGGTTCGCTGGAAGCAGTGGAGAATGTATTTTAGGGATATGAATCGCACGGGCACGGGACAGCAAATGCTAGGCGGCATAGCTGCTAATTCAGTTCCAATGTACTATCCAAAGATTTATAACATCGAAATGGATCCGCATGAAGATTTACAGTTAGTAAATTACGAATCAATTTCAGTGAATGCTTTCAAAATAATTCAAGAGTATCTTGCCTCGGTTAATAAGTTTCCTAATCCCCCACCTGCCAACTTAACCAACTTTATTCAGCGTTAAGAGGGAATGTTGAGTGCATAGCCACCTCCGTGAAAGAAGTTTAGGGATTTTCTCTAAACTTCTTTTGATTTCAATTGGCTTGTTTTCATCACAATCAGTATTGGCTGATGAGGGCGGCGTTCCATTCTGGATGTCGGGCCAGTACGCCAGTATGGCTGCAGTCCCATCACAACCTGGTTGGTCATTAGTATTGATGCCTTATATCTATAGCGGTAGTGCAGATAAGTCAAAAAACTTTCAACATGGGCAAAGCATTAATGCTGGCTTAAGTGCTAGAGAATCCATCTTCTTATTTCAGTTGGGTTACTCGGCAGAGGAAAAGATCTTGGGTGGGCAGCCTTATGTGGGAATAGGTTGGGGCCCTGGATCGAATACCACTACTGCATTTGCAAGTGTCTCCAGTGTTAATACTGAATTTAATAAAGCAAATTCGGTAACGGGAAGTACTGATATATATCCCCTAGCTAGTTTGGCTTGGAACAAAGGCAATAATAATTTCATGACCTATGTGACTGGCGATATACCAGTGGGCACCTATAGTTCAACTAGTCTTTCTAGTATCGGCATTGGTCATGCTGCAATGGATGCGGGCGGTGGCTACACTTACTTGAATAACACTACCGGTCTTGAATTCTCCAGCGTAGTGGGTGCAACCTATAACTGGATGAATAATCAAACCAATTATAAGAATGGCATCGACTCCCATTTAGATTGGTCTCTCTCTCAATTTGTATCGCAAAACTGGCAGGTTGGTATAGCGGGATATGTTTACTATCAACTTACCGCCGATTCCGGAAGTGGAGCTAGATTGGGCGCCTTCAAGTCCCAAGTTGCAGCTATTGGTCCGCAAATTGGGTATCTATTTAATATCGGTAAAAAGCAGGCTTATATCAATCTACGGGCATACAAAGAGTTTTGGGCTCAAAATCGGGTTGAAGGATATGCAATGATTTCAACCATCAGTATTCCATTGGGAAAGTAGCAACACCATGAATATGCGTCGCACAGGTGTTTTGATTGCAGTACTTGCAGTTTTGGGAATCGGCGCATATCTGGTCTGGAGTAACTTCTTTTCAAAACCTCAGCAGGCGGCCCCTCAAATTCTTCTTGGCGATGGCGTAAAGGGTCCCAAAGGAATGGCCTGGATTCCTGGTGGTGAATTTTTAATGGGTAGCGATCATCAAAAAGCGCAAGCCAACGAGCAGCCAACTCATAAAGTCAAAGTATCTGGATTTTGGATGGACACGACTCATGTCACCAATGATCAATTTGCACAATTTGTAAAAGAGACCAATTACAAAACGACTGCAGAGAAAATTCCCGATTGGGAAACCATTCGCGTACAACTTCCACCGGGAACACCAAAGCCACCGGCTTCAGTCTTTGTGCCTGGCGCCATGGTTTTTGTTGGCACTAAAGCAAAAGTGAATCTCAATGATTACTCGCAGTGGTGGGCATACGTGCCGGGTGCCAGTTGGAAGCATCCAACTGGACCGCAAAGTAATATTGATGGCAAAGGGAATCATCCGGTCGTGCAGATCAGTTACGAAGATGCATTGGCTTATGCAAAGTGGGCTGGTAAGAGATTACCCACTGAGGCAGAGTGGGAGTATGCAGCCCGTGGTGGATTAAACCAGGCTACCTATGTGTGGGGTGATCAGCTAGAGCAGGAGGGAAAACTGCCAGCCAATATTTGGGATGTCAAAAAGCAAGCATTTCCTGTGGTGAGTCCAAAAGCTGGTGGAGCGACTGGCACTAGTGCCGCAGGAACTTTTCCTCAAAATGGCTACGGCTTATTTGACATGACGGGCAATGCCTGGCAGTGGGTTGCTGATTGGTATCGCGCTGATTACTTTGTATTGCAGGCTAAAGAGTATGGCAACAACGTGATTGATAATCCCAAAGGGCCAACGGGTTCATATGACCCTGATGATTATGGTGTTCCACCAAATGCTCCAAAGCGAGTCATTCGGGGCGGATCATTTTTATGTAATGAAGATTACTGCCAATCCTATCGTCCTAGCGCTCGCCGTGGGGCAGATCCCTTTAGCCCAATGTCGCATTTGGGATTTAGGCTAGCAAAGGATGCTCAGGGTGACTCGGTCACTCGCTAGCGATTAGGCCAAGCCACCATGGCGCAGTAAGGCGTCAATACTGGGCTCTCTACCACGGAAGGCTTTAAACGATTCAGCAGCAGGACGGCTGCCACCTACCTCCAGGATTTCTTCACGGTAACGCGTTCCAGTCTTGGCGTCCAAAACGCTCCCAGTCAGCTTTGCAGCTTCCTCAAAGGCGGAGTAAGCATCAGCAGAAAGTACCTCAGCCCATTTATAGCTGTAGTAACCAGCAGCATAGCCGCCAGCAAAGATATGACTGAAAGAATTAATCCAACGAGAGATCTCAGGCTGCGGAATGATGTTGTACTCATCAGCGATATTTCTAGAAACATCGAGCACTGCATGTCCTTTAGCGTCCTTTACATCAAAGCTAGAATGCAAGCGCCAATCTGTTAATGACATCACGATTTGGCGTAGGTTTGCTAAACCATTTTGGAAGTTCTTAGCAGCGAGAATTTTGTCAAAGAGTTCTCGTGGTAATGGTTTACCAGTTTCTGCATGGGCGGTCATTTTCTCCAGCACTTCCCATTCCCAGCAAAAGTTTTCCATGAACTGACTTGGTAGCTCGACAGCATCCCACTCAACACCATTGATGCCAGATACACCTAAAGCGCTGACTTGTGTGAGGAGATGGTGTAAACCATGGCCACTTTCGTGGAAAAGGGTAATGACATCATCATGAGTGATAGTGGGTTGGCGTAACACTCCATCCACTTTCACTGGTGGAGCAAAGTTACAGACGAGATAGGCTACTGGCACCTGGATTTCTCCATTAGGTAGCTCCCTGCGGCCACGGGCATCATCCATCCAAGCCCCGCCGCGCTTGCCGGGGCGAGCATAGGGGTCTAGATAGAAGTAAGCCCGCATTTTTCCTGCCTGGTCTTTAACAGCGAAGGATTGCACATCAGTATGCCAAGTTGGCAAGTCTGCAGCTTCAATCTTGACACCAAATAATGTCTGAATAACTTGGAATAAGCCATCTAAGACTTTGGGTAATGGGAAGTATTGCTTAAGTTCATTTTCAGAGAATGAGTAACGCGCTTGCTTTAAACGTTCGGCAGCAAATGGAATATCCCAAGGATCAAGTCCATCTGTAAATCCCAATTCTGCTTTTGCGTATTCACACAACTCTTGCCAATCTTTCTGGGCAAACGGTTTTGATTTGATCGCAAAGTTTGTCAGAAAGAGATCTACCTCATCGACAGTATTGGCCATCTTGGGCGCCAAACTCAAGGCTGCATAGTTTGCAAATCCCAGCATACGGGCTTCTTCATCGCGCAGACGCAATTGATCCAACATATTTTGAGTGTTATCCCAATCAAGCTTGCCTTTGCCATATTGTGGTGCTAACTCTGAGGAGCGCGTGACATAGGCTTGATACATGAGGCGACGTAGCTCCCGATTCTCGGAATACTGCATCACGGGATAGTAAGAGGGGAAATGCAGGGTAAAAGCCCAGCCCTGCAGACCCTTTTGCTGTGCAGTATCTGCCGCTGCAGCGATAGCATCATCAGGCAGGCCAGTAAGATCAGTTTTATCGCTTACTAGATGAACAAAGCCATCGGTCGCGTCCAACACATGATCCGAGAAGGCTTTGCCTAGAACAGCTTGTTCATCTTGAATGGCAGAGAAGCGCGGTTTGTCAGCATCACTTAACTCTGCGCCACCCAAACGAAAATCGCGCAAGGAGTTTTCAATCACTTTTTTCTGAGCACGATTGAGCTTTGCAAAATCCGGACTATTTTTGAGCTCTTTAAATTTCTTGTAGAGCGCTAAGTTTTGTCCAAGACTAGAGAAGAATGCAGTGACCTCCGGCAGTATCTCTCCGTAGGCGGTACGCAACTCTGGAGTATCGGCTACGCTATTGAGATGGGAGACAACACCCCAAGATCTTCCAAGCGCTTCGGTAGCATCTTCGAGAGGCTCTGCTAATTGATCCCAGCTCGATGGTGTTTTAGGATCGGTCGCAGTATTTACAGTATCTTGCGCATGCTTGAGCAAGAATTGAATTGCAGGAGCAATGTGCTCAGGCTTTACTTGTGAGTACGCGGCGATGCCACGACCAAAAGTCAGGAGCGGATTATGTTGTAAGGCGGCAGGTAGGGTAAAGAGGGTTGTAGTCATACCCTCTAGCTTAATGGATCTAAGGCTTGGCTGCTTTTTCTGCTGCTTCTAAAGTATTCATGAGCAGCATGGTGATGGTCATAGGGCCAACACCACCTGGTACAGGAGTGATCCAGCCAGCGATATATTTAGCAGCATCAAAATCGACATCCCCGCAGAGCTTGCCATCCGGCATGCGGTTGATGCCTACGTCAATCACAACAGCACCATTTTTCACCATATCGCCCGAAATCATCTTAGGTTTGCCAGTGGCAACCACCAAGATATCCGCATCTTTGGTGTGATGAGCCAGATCACGGGTTTTACTATTGCAGATAGTAACAGTAGCTCCCGCTTGCAAAAGGAGCATCGCCATCGGTTTGCCAACAATATTAGAGGCGCCAACAATGACAGCACGAGTACCCCGAATGGGGTAATCGATACTTTCTAAAATCTTCATGCAGCCATACGGAGTGCAGGGCTTGAATTCTGGTTGGCCGACCATCAAGGCACCAGCATTTGCTACATGGAAACCATCTACATCTTTTTCAGGGGCAATCGCTTCAAGCACACGCTCAGCGGCAATATGCTCTGGTAGAGGTAATTGCACCAAGATTCCATGAATCGATGGGTCAGCATTGAGGGTGGCAATCCGAGCCAGTAATTCTTCTTCACCTAACTCTGCAGAGTAGCGTTCTAAAACAGAATGAAAGCCAACATCCTCACATGCTTTTACTTTATTGCGCACATACACTTGGCTGGCAGGATTTTCACCAACGACGATGACTGCTAGTCCAGGACGAACCCCTTTCGCGGTAACAATCGCACCACGAGCAGCTATTTCAGCGCGTAGTTTTTTAGAGAGGGCGTTACCGTCTAGTAATTGTGCTGGCATTGCGAGTGTATTAATTGGATTAATTAGGTTGTGGATCAGACAAAGCCAAGCGTAGCAGGTCTGCAACGGTGTTGACGTTGAGCTTCTCCATAATATTGGCCCGGTGGGCTTCTACAGTCTTAATAGAGATACCAAGATCATCTGCAATCTGTTTGTTTAAGCGACCAGCAACAATGCGCTCCAATACTTGACGCTCACGACCAGTGAGCTTACTGAGCAAACTATGGGTAATTTTGCGTTGGCTCGCTTGTGAGTAATCTACCCGAGCTTTAGCAAGCATGCGATCAACTAGACCGCAGAGATCGTTTTCTTTAAATGGTTTTTCAATGAAATCGACGGCACCACGTTTCATCGTGGAGACTGCCATCGAGACATCACCGTGGCCAGTAATGAAAGCAACTGGCATTGGGAGGTTTTCGCTAATTAAACGTTCTTGCAGTTCGAGGCCTGACATGCCAGGCATACGCACATCCAAAATAGCGCAAGAGATGGTTGATTTATCTGTGCTTTGTAAAGATTGCAAGAAGCGCTCGGCGCTTGCATGACAACGCACTACATAACCATTGCTCTCTAAAAGCCAGGTGAGTGAATCACGCACAGCCTCATCATCATCGACGACGTAAACAACTTCAGCTTGGTTTGGTTTGGCAGCAACTAAGTTCATATTGGGTCTCGCAAGGTAAATCTAAAAATAGGATATCTATTCATTTTCCTTTGAATCAGGAGATTCTAGGGGTAACAGTATTGTAAAGGTGCAGCCAGCCAGCTTGGTCCGTTCTGAGTCCATGGTATTGGATGCCCAAAGGCGCCCGTGGTGGGATTCGATAATGGAGCGGCAAATATTGAGCCCCATGCCCATTCCATCCGTTTTGGTGCTAAAAAATGGTTCAAACATGCGTTCCATGACGGATTCGGCGATACCACCCCCAGTATCGGTGACTTGAATGCGAATCATGGCTGGGAAGGTGCTGGTATCCAAGTCAGCACTGATATTGACCGGTGCGGCTGACCAGCGGGAAGAGAGAGGGTAGGCCTCCCGCACACTATCTAAGGCATTTTTTAAGAGGTTGACTAGAACTTGCAAGATCAGAACTGGGTCTACATAGACCTCAGGCAAATTATTAGCAATATTAGAAGTAATGCTCAAGCGATGACGATTTGCCTCAATTTCCACAAGACCAACCGCATCATTAATGATTTCAGAGATATTGGAATGCTTGCGTTGAGGCTCGCTGCGTTTCACAAATCCACGAATACGCTGAATGATCGTGCCTGCACGATGCGCCTGGTCGGAGGCTTTTTCTAGCGCAGGCAAAATATCTTTACTCATAGATGGATCAAGATTGCCCTCTAAGCGTTTAGCGACACCCATGCAGTAATTGGATATTGCGGACAGGGGTTGATTTAATTCATGCGCGAGAGAGGACGCCATTTCACCCATAGTGGTAAGACGACTTGTAAATTGCATGCGCTCTTCTTGCTGACGCGCTAATTCATCTGCCTCTTTACGCATCGTGATGTCAGTAGCAATTAAGAGTTGAGCTAAGTGACCGTCTACCCAGGGGATGAAGCGACGACGTACCTCAAACCATTTATTGCTACCGTCATCAAATTGAACTTCTTCTGACTCTGACTCTTGATAGAGGAAGGCGGTTGGAATGCCCGGGGGTGAATCTTGTAAATCTTCAGCAACATCGTGCAGTGTTTCAATATTATTGCCACTGCCCGCTAATTTGAAATGGCCTTTGGAATCATCCCCAAAATTTTCTTTATAGAAGCGATTGGCAAATAAAAGCCGGTCATTTTCCAAGTCCACCACTGATACGGCAGCATCCAACCCCTCTAGCACGGTTACAAAGCGTTCTTGAGATGCGGCAAGCTCCTCGCGAATCTTTTTTGGCTCTGAAATATCAATTAAGGAGGTGACCCAACCGGATTGCTTGCCCTTTTCATTAATTAAGGGGGCAATGAAAGTACGCGTTTGGATCAAGGAGCCATCACTGCGCAAAATCACACCCTCAATCCCTGTTTTTGCGATCACCTCAGATTTGAGGGCGCGATTCATCTTCTCAACCAGTTCATCACGCCTAGAGTCAGGCCAGAAGGGGAATGGCGGGGAGAGGCCAATCAGCTCTTTTGCTGACCAGCCTGTCATCTCGCAAAAGGCTCGGTTGACATAAGTGATGCGCTTCTGCATATCGTGTGCGCGTATGCCAACTGGGGTAGAGTTTTCCATGGCATTACGAAAGCTGGTTTCGGTTCTTAGGCTTGCTTCTGCTTCTTGACGGACTTGCATTTGCTTTAAGACGGACCACAGGCTCCAAATCACAAAGGCACATAAGCCAAGTACTACGCCAATCAACATTCTGAATGTGAGATTAGTGGGGGGTGGATAGGTATCGATTCGTAGGGTGAGGTTAGGACTCAGGACGCCAATATCCAAACTGGTTTGATTGCTAAATGCTCTCTTAGGGGTATCTCGATCAGAGGAGATGGAGAGCACTCTCTCGTTATCAGTTAAAAGAGTAAAGCGGTAATAGGCCTTAAGTTCGCCTGGGACAACATCCAAAACGCCTTGAGTGGTATAGAGAGCGGCTAAAAATCCAATAATTTCTCCGCCAACCATATTGGGAACGACTTGCCAAAATACAGTTTTTCTTTCTCTTGCAAGGGGTTCATTACTCGGAAGATTTAAGTTAATGAATTGGCTAAATGATGCTCTGCTGGTGCTTCTACTTAATTCGATTGCGGTAGCAAGTCCTTCGGTAGCTAAATCATCGTTCTGAGTTCTGGCGATCCAATCTGTTTTATTGTTATTTAGTGGAGCCGTCCATAGCCTCTGATTTTTCGCATTGATCCATACAATTTTGACAATCTCATGGTTATTGAAAACTAGATCATCGGCCTGTTCGTAAGCGAGTCTTTTTAGTCTCTCCTGATCTTCATTAGCGGCAAGTTCCCGATTAATGCTGATCAAGGCATCCAGATTATTCGCAAAGCGTAATTGGATTCGTTGCTTGGCAAAGGAGAGCTCCCTAAACAGTGCTGACTCTTGCTGATTCTTGTCTTGTAATTGCAATGTGCCCAGAATGACGCCCATGACAGCCGTAAAAATGACGATAGCAATTAAAGGGGTGTATACGAGCCTAAAGCCCCGTATTTTTCGGAGCCATTTGAATGGACTGAGGAGCAAGCTCAAAAAAGCCGTAAATTTCATGAATGAGGCCTATTTTGCCTTAATGCGCGTCTGAAAATGGCTTTTCTTGAGTAAATTCAAGATCTTATTTGCATCGCAACAAAATACCACATTATGAGAAATATTATCATTATGTGGAAAATTGCTTGTTTACATCCAAACACCTTCCTAAAATATTGTCTATAAAGTAAATAACTCATTGTGATGTATTAAATGGAGACATGTTATGGCTGCAGTTCCAGAGCAGGTGTTGGGTAAACAGAATGCACAGGACGTAGATCCGGGCGAGACTCAAGAGTGGTTGCAGGCGCTTGATGGCGTCATTCATAACGAAGGTCCGGAACGCGCGGCTTTTCTAATAGATCAACAAATTTCTCATGCGCGGGTGAACGGGGTTGTTCAACCTTTCCACGCAGAGACGCCTTACATCAATACGATTCCAGTTGAAGGCCAAGCGCGTTTACCGGGTGATCAGAATGTTGAGCATCGTATTCGCTCATACACTCGCTGGAATGCAATGGCAATGGTTCTACGTGCCAACAAAGACACTAACGTTGGCGGACATATTTCTTCTTTCCAGTCTGCAGCTACTCTATACGACGTAGGCTACAACCATTTTTGGCATGCACCATCAGCTGAGCATGGTGGCGATCTCATTTTTGTACAAGGACATTCAGCTCCAGGAGTTTATGCACGTGCCTATATGTTGGGTCGCCTCTCAGATGAGCAACTCAACAATTTCCGTCAAGAAGTTGGCGGCAAAGGAATTTCTAGTTACCCACATCCATGGTTAATGCCAGACTTCTGGCAGTTCCCAACGGTCTCAATGGGCTTAGGCCCCATCATGGCAATTTATCAAGCGCGCTTCATGCGCTACATGCAAGACCGTGGCTTTATTAAGAATGAGGGACGTAAAGTTTGGGCATTCTTAGGCGATGGTGAAACCGATGAGCCAGAATCTTTGGGCGCCATTGGTATGGCTGGCCGTGAAAAGTTAGACAACTTAATTTTTGTTGTGAACTGCAACTTGCAGCGCCTAGACGGACCGGTGCGCGGTAACGGCAGCATCATTCAAGAACTTGAAAGTGAGTTCCGTGGAGCGGGCTGGAATGTGATCAAAGTAGTTTGGGGTGGTCAGTGGGATGCGCTATTTGCTCGCGACAAAAAAGGCATCTTGATGCAACGCCTTGGCGAGATTGTTGATGGCCAGTACCAGACAATGAAGTCTAAGAATGGCGGCTATGTTCGTGAGACAGTATTCAACACGCCAGAGTTGAAGGCTTTAGTAAGCGACTGGAGTGATGATGAGATTTGGCAACTGAATCGTGGCGGCCATGATCCTCATAAAGTCTATGCAGCATTTCATGCAGCGGTCAATCACAAGAATCAACCAACGGTAATCTTGGCTCACACCATTAAAGGTTACGGTATGGGTGGTTCAGGTGAGGCGATGAATATTGCTCACCAAGCTAAGAAGATGAACGATGACGACGTGCGTCGCTTCCGTGATCGTTTTGAGATTCCTGTGAAAGATGAAGATCTAGACGATATGCCTTTGGTGAAGTTTGCTGAAGGTAGCCCTGAGTTGGAATACATGAAGGCGCGCCGCCAAGAGTTGGGCGGTTATTTGCCACAGCGTCGTACCAAAGCAGAAAGCTTGCCAGTTCCTGCGCTAGACGTATTTGCTCCATTGCTTGAGGCAACTGCAGAAGGTCGTGAGATTTCGACAACTATGGCATTTGTGCGCATGCTAAATACTGTTGTGCGCGATAAAGTTTTAGGTAAACGTGTCGTTCCTATTGTTCCAGATGAGTCCCGTACCTTTGGTATGGAAGGCATGTTCCGCCAGTTGGGCATCTGGAATCAACTAGGACAGCTCTATACCCCAGAAGATCATGATCAATTGATGTTCTATAAAGAGGATAAGACTGGTCAGATTTTGCAAGAGGGTATTAATGAAGCGGGCGGAATGTGCGACTGGATTGCAGCCGCAACTTCATACTCTACTCATGGCGTACCAATGTTACCTTTCTACATCTTCTACTCGATGTTTGGTTTCCAGCGTATTGGTGACTTAGCCTGGGCAGCAGGGGATATGCGTAGCCGCGGCTTCTTATTAGGCGGCACTGCAGGCAGAACTACCCTGAACGGAGAGGGTCTGCAACACGAAGATGGTCATAGCCATCTATGGAGCGGAGCAATTCCGAACTGCATCAGCTATGACCCTACCTTCTCATTTGAATTGGCAGTCGTGATTCAAGATGGTATGCGCCGTATGTTGGAAGTTCAGGAGGACGTGTATTACTACGTTACCTTGATGAATGAAAACTACGCTCATCCAGCAATGCCGAAGGGTGCTGAAAAAGACATCATCAAAGGCATGTATAAGCTCAAGTCTGTTGGTGATAGCAGCGCTAAGTTACGCGTGCAATTGCTCGGTTCTGGAACCATCTTCCGCGAAGTGATTGAGGCAGCAGAAATGCTCCAAAAAGATTGGGGTGTTGCCTCAGACTTGTGGGGTTGCCCAAGCTTTACAGAATTGGGGCGTGATTGGAATTCAGCTCACCGTGCCAACCTCTTGAACCCAACAGCAGCACCAGTGCTTTCTCATGTAGAGAATTGCTTAAAAGATACTTCTGGCCCAATCGTTGCAGCAACGGATTATGTTCGTTTGTTTGCAGAGCAGATTCGTCCAGCGATCCAGCACATGGGTCGTCGTTATGAGGTGTTGGGTACAGATGGTTTTGGTCGTTCTGATACCCGTGAAAATCTCCGTAACTTCTTTGAGGTTGATCGTCGTTGGGTAGTGTTAACAGCTTTGAGATCTTTGGTAGATGCAGGCCAGATGGATCGTCAAAAACTTGCTGAAGCCATTCAGAAATATGGCATCGATACTACTAAACCAAACCCGATGACGGTTTAAACGAGATTAATTCATGAGTCAAATTATTGAAATCAAAGTTCCGGACATCGGCGACTATAAAGATGTACCAGTCATTGAGGTATTGGTTAAACCAGGTGACAAGATTGAGAAAGAGCAATCCATTGTTGTGCTTGAATCTGATAAAGCTACTATGGACGTTCCTTCATCACACTCTGGTGTTGTGAAGGAAGTTAAAGTCAAGATTGGTGACAACCTTTCTCAAGGTTCAATAGTGATTACCTTGGAAGAGGGCGCTGCTGCAGTTGCACCAGCCTCCGCTCCTATTCAGGCTAGTCCAGCCGCAACTTCATCCTCAAATGCAGGCGGAGCAGCAATTGAAATTAAAGTCCCCGATATTGGCGACTATAAAGATGTGCCGGTCATCGAGGTCTTGGTCAAAGCTGGTGATAAGGTAGAGAAAGAGCAATCGATCGTTGTGCTTGAATCTGACAAAGCAACCATGGATGTTCCTTCATCGCACTCTGGTGTTGTGAAGGAAGTTAAAGTGAAGGTTGGAGACAGTCTCTCTGAGGGATCGGTTGTATTGATTCTGGAAAGCGGAGCATCTGGAGCTGTAGCGACTCCAGCAGCTGCACCAACACCAGCACCAGTAGCAAAGCCAGCCGCAGTAGAGCCTCCAATTGCGCGTGCTCCAGCACCACCTCCAATTTCTAATGCAGCACCAGCAGTAGACCCAGCCCTGAGTCATGCAAGTCCATCGGTACGGAAATTTGCGCGTGAACTGGGTGTCACGATCAATCAAGTTAAAGGATCGGGACTGAAGGGGCGTATTACTCAAGAAGATGTGCAAGCTTTTGTAAAAGCAGCCATGAGTGGCGGCGCTGGCAGTCCTGCTGCAGCATCTAGTGGTGGAAGCTTGGGCGGTCTCAATTTGATTCCTTGGCCAAAAGTCGATTTCACAAAGTTTGGAGATATTGAGCGTCAGCCATTGAATCGCATTAAGAAACTGACTGCGGCTAATCTTGGTCGTAACTGGGTCATGATTCCAGCGGTCACTTATCACGAAGATGCAGACATCACTGACTTAGAAGCCTTCCGCGTTCAGACCAATAAAGACAATGAGAAGAAGGGCGTCAAGATTACGATGCTCGCTTTCTTAATGAAGGCTGCCGTAGCGGCTTTGAAGAAGCATCCAGAGTTCAATAGCTCATTAGATGGTGACGATTTAATTCTGAAGAAATACTTCAATATTGGTTTTGCAGCAGATACGCCAACCGGTTTAGTGGTGCCCGTCATTAAGAATGTGGATAAAAAAGGTATCTTCGAAATTGCCCAAGAAACCTCTGATTTAGCAGCCTTAGCGCGTGATGGCAAACTTAAGCCAGACCAAATGCAGGGTGCGAGTTTCACGATTTCTTCGTTAGGCGGTATTGGTGGAACTTACTTCTCACCAATCGTGAATGCGCCAGAGGTGGCAATCTTGGGGGTAAGTAAAGCCGCTATGAAACCAGTATGGGATGGCAAGCAATTTGTGCCACGTCTCATCTGCCCACTGTCGCTTTCTGCAGATCACCGCGTGATTGATGGTGCATTGGCTACCCGTTTCAATTTGTACATTGCCCAACTGCTAGCCGACTTCCGTCGCGCTACGCTGTAAGGAGGATCTATGGCTAAGCAAATGATCCTCGTGCCAGATATTGGCGATTACTCCGATGTGCCAGTTATTGAAGTACTAGTGAAGGTTGGTGATGTTGTAGAAAAAGAGCAGCCTTTATTAGTGCTTGAGTCTGATAAGGCAACCATGGAAGTTCCGGCAGATGCCGCTGGAACAATTACTAGTATTGCCGTAAAGCTTGGTGACAAAGTGAGCAAGGGTTCTGCGATTGCTGAAATTGAAGTAAGTGCTGCAGCTCAGCCTGCAACTCCAGCCCCAACTGCTATTCCAGTACCGGCAGCCCCGGCAGCAAAGACGCCAGCTCCAGTAGCTGGTCAATACAGCGGCAAAGTAGATCACGAGTGCGACGTATTGGTATTGGGTGCCGGCCCTGGGGGCTATAGCGCTGCCTTCCGCAGTGCTGACTTGGGTATGAATACTATCCTCGTTGAGCGTTACTCCACTTTAGGTGGCGTATGTCTAAACGTAGGTTGTATTCCATCGAAAGCATTGCTGCACACTACCTCCGTCATGGATGAAGTTAAGACGATGTCTAAGCATGGCATTATCTTTGGCGCACCAAAGATCGAGATTGATCAATTGCGCGGCTATAAAGATTCTGTCATTGCCAAGTTAACTGGTGGTTTAGCTGGCATGGCTAAAGCGCGCAAGGTCAAAACAGTACGTGGCTTGGGTCGCTTCTTGGATGCTCATCACGTCGAAGTAGAAATGACGAGCGGTACAGGACAAGACCTAACAGGTCAAAAAGAAGTGGTGCGTTTTCAGAAAGCGATTATTGCGGCTGGAAGTCAGCCAGTGAAATTGCCTTTCTTGCCAGAAGATCCGCGGATTGTGGATAGTACTGGTGCCTTGCTGCTGAAGAGTATTCCAAAGAGAATGCTTGTTATCGGAGGCGGCATCATTGGTTTGGAGATGGCGACGGTTTACAGCACGCTAGGCTCACGCATTGATATTGCCGAGATGATGGATGGTCTCATGGCTGGCGCTGATCGTGATCTTGAAAAGGTCTGGGAGAAGTTCAATGCCGGACGTTTTGAAAAAATCATGCTCAAGACACGTGCCTCTAAGGCTGAAGTGAAGTCCGATGGTATTCAGGTGAGCTTCGAAGGCGAGAATGCTCCTGCAGAACCACAAACTTATGACTTAGTTTTGGTTGCAGTTGGCCGCACTCCCAATGGTAAGAAGATTGATGCCGGTAAAGCGGGTGTTCAAGTCGATGAGCGTGGTTTTATTTCGGTCGATAAACAAATGCGCACCAATGTACAAAATATCTTTGCCATCGGCGATATTGTTGGCCAACCAATGCTGGCTCATAAGGCAGTGCATGAAGGTCACGTTGCTGCAGAGGCGGCATTCGGCGAAAAATCCTACTTTGATGCGAAGCAAATTCCATCTGTTGCCTATACCGATCCAGAAGTGGCTTGGGCTGGTTTAACAGAAGAGCAATGCAAAGCACAAGGGATCGCTTATGAAAAAGGACTTTTCCCATGGGCTGCTAGTGGACGAGCGATTGCTAATGGTCGCGATGAAGGTTTTACAAAGCTGATCTTTGATGCAGCTACTCATCGCATTATTGGTGGTGGCATTGTTGGCACTCATGCTGGTGACTTAATTGGCGAGGTTTGCTTAGCGATTGAGATGGGCGCTGATGCTGTTGATATCGGCAAGACTATTCATCCGCATCCAACCTTAGGTGAGTCTGTTGGTCTTGCTGCAGAAGCGGCACATGGCCATTGCACTGATTTACCACCAGTAAAGAAGAAAGCTTAAGCAAGCCACAAAAGAAGAAGCCCCGAGTGATCGGGGCTTTTGCATTAGAGCAACGCTTTATTTCTTCTTGGTTGCTTTGCTAGCAGTCTCAGCAGCTTTCATGACGGTGTCAGTAGCGCTATTAAGATTGGTCTGCGCAACATTAACCGCATGCTTCACAGCTTTTTGGCTGGTTTCATATACATTGTTAGCGGAGGCAATCGCTTGCTTCATTGCTTGCACAGCAGCATCGGAACCTACTGGGGCATTTTTAGTCCACTCTTCAACTAAAGCATTGATCTTTTGTTGACCTGCTTGAAATTCTTTTTCCGCAGACTTGGTGAAGTTGTTTTGGGTTTCATGAGCCAAATCATATAAATGACGACTATAGGCCATGATCTTTTCAGCCATTGGCTGAACTGCTTCAGCTTGATGGGCGAGGAGCTGTTGAATATCTTTTACTTCCAATGCTTTCTTGGCGCTAGTCATGCTGTCACTTAAGCTTTGTTTTGCAATGTGCATGTTGAGCTCAACTAATTTTTCAATGCTTTGGAGCGCTTGATTTGTGAGGCTGCTCAAAGTCTCTAAATTGGCTTTTTGTGCTGCAGCTAATTGTTCTGGTGTTAGGTTCATTTCAATCCCTCTTGCGTGTGCTCACGCTTTATTTGTTCTGTTCACTTAAGTCTTACTTTAATCCCTCTTACGTCATTTTACTGTAAAAATATTGCATCGCAGCATGAAGAATCATTTCTATAGGGTGCTCTTCACTTATTAGGAGGGGGTGTTAAATAAGCCTAAAATCAATGATTCAACTTAAAAGTGACCAATGAAGCTCAGCCTAGATAACGCAATTGCACCGATATTTGTGCTGATTTGGAGTACAGGCTTTGTGATTGCAAGACTGGCTATGCCCTATGTTGAGCCAGCGACATTCTTATTCTGGCGTTTCATGGGGGTGTTAGCGGCCATGGCAGCCTTAAGCTTGATGTGGCGGATTACATGGCCAAGCCGGTCGCAAATAAAGCATATTGCAATAGCAGGGGTGCTGCTCCAGTTTGGATATTTATTAGGAGTTTGGTTTGCAGTCCGTCTGGGCATGACGGCGGGTCTGGTGGCCATCATTGTCGGTTTGCAGCCCATTTTAACCGCTTGGTTTGCAGCGTGGATATCAGAGCAAGTTTCTCCGCGTCAGTGGATTGGCTTAGGTTTCGGCTTTGCTGGTGTGGCGTTGGTAGTCATGGCAAAGATTAGCTTTGCGCACATTCCCTTAGCCAGCTATGTATTGGCTTTTGTCGCATTACTCTCCATTACTTTTGGAACGTTGTATCAGAAAAAGTATTGCCCAGTATTTGATTTAAGGGCAGGGTCTTCGATTCAGTTTGGAGTTTCTGCTGTTCTTTGTTTCTTCTGCATGTATTTCTTTGAGACGGGTGTGATGGTCTGGAATGCATCCGTAATTGGAGCCTTGTTATGGGCAATATTCCCATTGTCGATTGGCTCTATTAGCTTGTTGTTTATGATGATCCGTAAGGGTGCTGCGACTAAGGTAACGAGCTTTCTCTACCTCACGCCTCCAACCACTGCACTGATGGCCTGGTTCTTGTTTGATGAGCCATTTACGCTCATGATGGCACTTGGACTTGCTTTGACAATGACGGGGGTAGTTCTCGTAAATGCCCGCCAAGTCAATACGGTAGCGACTATTGCTGAATAGAGTCTTCTTCATCGTCCAATATGGGGCGAATAAATCCATGCTGACACGAGAAATTAATTATCATTCCGTATGTTGAAAGTTTTCGAAGGTATTTTGGGATGCATTTGAATCGATTTTGGGCTTTGATCTTGATGGCAGCATTTGTCTGTGGCGCTGCTATGAATGCGCCAGCAATCGCTGCTAACAAGGACAAAGAGAAACAAACCAAGACTACCAAAGTAGTAGTAAAAAATACTAAGGCTGCTAAAAAGCAAAAATCGGTTCGGGTTGCAGTAACTCGTTCATCTGAGCCTGCTGCTCCGGCCCATCCATCATTTGCAACGGCTCTTGGCCTACGCGGTCAGCATGATGACTTAAGTCTCAAGTCCAGCGTGGCAATGGTTGTTAATCAAGATACTAACGAAGTCTATTTTGAAAAAAACTCTTCTGTGAGTTTGCCAATTGCATCAATTACTAAATTAATGACTGCGATGGTTGTTTTGGATGCCAAGCTGCCCTTAGATGAGACGATCGTCATTAATTCAGATGATGTGCGTAGCTATGCCAAATCTCGCCTCGCTGGAGGCACAGTCATGACACGAGAAGACGCTTTACTACTTTCCTTAATGTCCTCTGAGAACCGTGCTGCATATACCTTAGGGAGAAACTATCCCGGCGGCATTACGGCATTTGTCGATGCGATGAATCGCAAGGCTAGAGAGTTAGGCATGGATCATTCTCGTTTTGCTGACCCTACGGGCCTCATGAGCGAGAATGTTGCATCTGCTGAAGATCTTACCCGTATGCTGAGCGCTGCTTATCAGTACAAAATGATTCGTGAGTTTTCAATATGGCCAGATTTAACTATGGTGATTGCCAATCGGCCACAGAAATTCTTAAACACCAATCGCTTAGTACGTTCGGGTGATATGAACATCGGCTTGCAAAAGACTGGCTTTATTAATGCAGCAGGTAAGTGCCTGGTAATGCAGGCTAGAGTAAACAATACGCCGTTATTGCTAGTCTTCTTAGATTCTGTCGGAACTCAATCCCGTTTTGCTGATGCGGTACGAGTGCGTGATTGGTATGAGCGGATGCCGTCTGGAGCGCAACCGATTCGTCGCTTGATGTAGCTAGGTAGTTGAGCCTGGATCGCTTGTTTTGGGCTTGTAGCCCATTCCTTTAGAAATCTGGAGAGCAGTATCCTGTAAGGCTTTGAGCCAGTCCGCTTGCATGCGATCTGTTGGCGAGCTAAGCGATAAACCCGCCACTAATTTACCAGTGTCATCCAAAATAGCCGCTGCTAAACAGCTAACCCCAAGCTCTAATTCTTCATCATCGCGTGCATTGCCTTCTTTACGAACTTGATTAAGAGCAGTCTCTAATTTAGCTAAGTCGGTAATGCTATTGCGAGTATGTCCAGATAGTCCTGTACGTGTGACATAGGCACGCACTTGGCTTGGATCATCACTGGATAAAAATAATTTTCCAACTGAAGTCAGGTGCAGTGGGGCACGACCACCAATGGCGCGAACCACTTGCATGCCAGAGCGCTCGCTATACGCGCGATCAATGTAAACAATCTCATCACCTTGTCGCACTGATAGGTTCACAGTCTCGCCAGTGAGTTTATGTAGGGTGCGCATTGGTACTTGTGCAGCTTCACGAACTGAGAGTCGTGCTTTGACTAGATTGCCAAGCTCCAAGAGCTTTAAGCCAAGGCGATAAGTGCCACCATCGCCACGTTCAACCAAGCGGCAGGCAACCATGTCATTCAGAATGCGGTGAGCGGTAGAGGGGTGAAGGCTAGTTTGCTCGGCTAAATTCTTGAGGCTGCTCGACTCCTCTTGCTCGGCTAAGGCATCGAGCAGATTCATCATGCGCTCAACCACCTGGATAGCTGTTTTACCAACTTCCCCGGTACTTTTAGCATTTTTGACAGGCTTATTCGTGCTCATGAGCTCTATTGTAGCGATTCCAAATGCTATTGCATATTATGAAATGCTATTTTAAAGGTCTCTGAGTTGAAAAACCCGGGTTTTCGGGGTAGTTCTAGGGCTGTCGCAGGGCTTTAGCGCACTCAGTAACAAGGTCTGGACCGCGATAAATTAACCCGCTGTATATCTGCACCAGACTGGCGCCAGCCATCATTTTTTCTCTAGCATCGGCTCCTGACAGAATGCCGCCAACCCCAATGATGGGCAGATTATTGCCTAATCTTGCCTTCAGTGTTTTGATGACCTGAGTAGATGCAGCGCGTACTGGAGCGCCCGATAATCCACCAGATTCTTCGCCATGCTGCATGCCTTGAACGGCATCACGAGCAATCGTTGTATTCGTAGCAATGATTGCGTCGATACCAAATTCCATGAGTAAGTCTGCAATTAAATTAATATCGGCAGTATCTAAGTCAGGCGCAATTTTTAAGAAGAGCGGTTTTCGAACTCCATAGCGGTCGCTCAAACGTTTTCTGGCCTCGTCTAGATCGCCCAATAATGAGCGCAACATGTCTTCGCCTTGCAGAGCTCGTAGGTTCTGAGTGTTAGGGGAGGATATATTGACTGTGATGTAAGAGGCAATTTCATAAACAGCCTCCATTGCCAAAATATAATCGCTGGCTGCATCTTCAATGGGGGTGCTGGCATTCTTGCCAATATTCATTCCCAAAACGCCACCTTGTTGCCAGAATTGGGAGCGACGTACCCTAGCAACACAGGCATCAACGCCATCATTGTTAAAGCCCATGCGGTTAATGATGGCCTGGGCTTCTGTCAGCCTAAACATCCGAGGCTTTGGATTGCCCGGTTGTGGGCGGGGCGTTACGGTGCCGATTTCTAAAAAACCAAATCCGAGTGCAGCAAGTGCATCAATATGCTTGCCATCTTTATCAAGTCCAGCTGCCAAACCTACTGGGTTCGGAAAGCTAATGCCGCAAAGTGTATGAGGATCAGCAATCGGTTTGCTAACCAAACGCTCGAGTAAACCCCAGCGTTGAGCACGATCTAAATTGCTGAGTGTGAGGTTGTGTGCTTGTTCGGGATCTAAACAAAAGAGCCAGGGGCGTAATAGTGAATAACGATCGGTCATGGATAGATATTATGACCCAGCTAACCCAGTCAAAGGCTGCCAGTGATCATCAATCAAACCTTCCATTGGTTGATACTTGGCTTTATAAGACATTTTTTCGCTCTCTCTAATGTAGTAGCCAAGATAGAGGTAAGGCAGGCTCAGTGTTTTTGCCTGCTCAATTTGCCAAAGAATGCTGAAGCCGCCATAGCTAGAGGCATGTACGGAGGTATCGAAGAAGGTGTAAACCGAAGAAATGCCTTGATCTAGGATGTCGATCATGCTGACCATACGCAGGCGTCCAGGGTGGGGATCCTGCGGGCCATCCCGAAATTCCACAATGCGTGAATTCACACGACTCTGTAACAAGAACTGCATGTATTGATCTTGATCATCACTATCCATATCTCCACCAGCATGTCTTTCATTTTGGTAGCGTTGATATAACTGGTAGTGCTCGTCTTGATAGCCTAAGTTGAGCACCGATACTTCAAGACTAATATGTTTTTTCCAGGCGCGACGTTGGCTGCGAGAAGGTGTAAATTGATTTACCAAGATGCGGGTGGCAATACAAGCTCTGCATTCATCGCAGTAAGGACGATAGGTATAAAGACCGCTACGACGAAAGCCCGCATTCAACAGCTCGCTGTAAATGTCTGCATGAATTAAATGGGAGGGAGTGGCAACTTGGGAGCGCGCCATTCGATTTGGCAAATAAGAGCAAGGGTAGGGTGCCGTGGCATAAAACTGCAATGCAGTGAGCGGAAGTTCTTTTAGCCTTGTCATAGCCAGTGGGTCAAAATTGATTTATCAAAAGTCCAAGATATCTCAATCTTAGTTTGGTTTAAGGATATTTGCAGTTGTTCTAAAAACTCATCCCTAGAAATAGGGGCTGCGCCTAAAGAATGCAGGTGACTAGTCTCTTGCTGGCAATCAATCATCCCAAACCCGTTCTGGATACACCAGGCGCTCAGAGCTGCCAAGGCAATCTTAGAAGCCCCTGGTTTACGGCTAAACATCGATTCACCAAAAACCATGCCGCCAAACGATACGCAGTAAAGACCACCAATGATTTGGTCTTGTTCGGTGACGGCAATACTGTGGGCATTTCCTTGTTCATGTAATGCGGTGTAGGCATCCATGATTTCATGGGTGATCCAAGTACCATCTTGATCTTTGCGAGCACTCGTCGCGCAGGCGCGGATCACTGCGCCAAAATCTTCATCAACCATAATGGTTGAATTTGCATCTTGGCAAAAATGACGAATGCTTTTTTTCAGAGAATCACTACATTTAAATTCTGTAGGCTTCAGAACCATGCGGGGATCTGGCGACCACCACAAGACTGGTTGGTTGTCTGAGTACCAAGGAAAAATACCGAGTTGGTATGCCTGAGAAAGTTGTCCAGGATAAATACGTTCGCTTACTGCAATCAGCCCAGGAACGCTAGGATCGGGATCCGGATGGATCAGTGGATTTGGAAAGGAGTCATTTGGGCCTAGCCAAGTAATTTGACTCATACCTTGACCCATAAATCAGCCACTAGATTCTTTCAGATGGCAGAACGTCGCGGCTGCGGACATGAAATTCTTTGCCTGATTCTAAAAGGCCGGCAGCACGATCCGCAAAGTACCATTCCAGTGTTTGCTTTACCGTTGGGAAAGCAAGCTCCGCCCATGGAATTTCATGCTCATAAAAGAGGGCAACTTCAAGACTTTCTTCGCCTGCAGAAAATTCAGGGGAATGCATTTTTGCTAGATAGAACAAATGCACTTGTTCTGCATGAGGGACATTTAAGAGTGAGTAAAGCGGGCCTATTTCAACTTGGGCACCAGCTTCCTCAAGTGTTTCCCTGGCAGCGCCGTGACTAGTGCTTTCACCAAGCTCCATAAAGCCTGCGGGTAGCGTCCAGTAACCATGACGCGGTTCAATGGCGCGGCGACATAGCAAGACTTGTTCACGATAGATAGGAATACTGCCGACGACATTGCGTGGGTTCTGATAATGAATACTGCCGCATGTCTCACAAACGTAGCGTTCACGAGAATCATCTGCCGGAATCTTGATCGTCAGTAGTGAAGCGCAGTGAGGGCAATACTTCATGAATACTTTCTAAAAATGGGCTTTGATGGCGCCACGCAGGGCATTACTAAGCATAATCTCATCTGCCATTGAAACATCATTAATAGTCAGGTTAGCTTCACGGGCATTGAACTTTGAATCGGCCAGTAGGCTCGCCCGCATTACGCCAGGTAATAGACCTGCTGAAACTGGTGGAGTAAGCCATTCAGAGCTGCCTTGAGGTTTAACAAAAATGCTAGTTCTTCCGCCCTCGGTCACAAAGCCTTGTTCATTCGTAAATAGAGCATCAAAGCCACCCAATTGAACAGCAGCCTGCCAGGCTAGATCATAAAGACTGCGATGAGTCACTTTGTGATGCAATAGGGCATCACCAGAAAATATTTCTACATTGCCAGGAAGAATATCTTTTGCCCAGAAAATTTTGACAGGCTCACTTAAGGTATCAAGCACTCCGGTAGAAGTAGACAGCTCACCATCTGGGGCAAGATCAAGTCTTAGCCTACAAGAAGTCTTCGGACTGAGTGATGAACAAGCATTTTCAACCACGAACTGAGCATCAGATCGATTAAAAGGAATTCTTAAAGCTAAAGCAGAGGATTGCATGCGATCTAAGTGCATCTTAAGCTTCAGAGGTATTCCTTGATCAATAGCAATCGTTTCAAATAAACCCGTAGAGGAGGGTAGATGCATCAAGAAATCAGATTTGATGCGACATTCCTGCCATTCTTGCTGTGTATTTGAATCGTTGGTGATACCAGCACCGACTCCCAAAGTAAAAGTGGAGGCATGTGATTGCACATCCTCTGTAATCTCAATGGTTCGAATGGGAACGCTGAAAGCAAAGTCTCCACTGGGATCAAGCCAACCTAAGGCACCGCAGTAATAGCCACGATCTTCTGGTTCTAGCTCTTGAATAATCTCCATGCTACGTTTTTTAGGTGCACCAGTGACAGAGCCACAAGGAAATACCGCATACAAAATATCAAAGAGGGAGGTATGAGGTCTAGCTCGGCCTTGCACGGTGGAGGTCATTTGCAATACATCACCGTGCCTAGCGACTTCGAATAAATGAGGCACGACTACTGAGCCGGGCAAAGAGATGCGGCTGAGATCATTGCGCAAGAGATCGACAATCATGACGTTCTCAGCTTGATTCTTGGGGTCTTCAGATAAAGCGCTAGCGACATCAGATAAAGCGCTAGCCGTGCCTTTCATAGGCATGGCTTTTAGATTATCCCCTTCGCGAGCAATAAAGAGCTCTGGAGATTGCGATAGCAGATAATTACCAGCGTGTGAGATATAGGCGCCAAATCTGCCGGGCTGGCGTTCTCGTAAACGGCCATACAAGGCTAGGGGTGAGCCATACGTCTTTCCAGAAATTCGGTAAGTATGATTAATTTGATAGCTATCACCACTACGAATATATTCCTGAATATTGGCTATATCAGAAGCAAACTGCTTTTCATTTAATGACTCACGAACATCGAGTACACCAGCAGACTTCTCACTATCTTCAAGCATTGCCATTCGATTGGCAATCAGAGTATCTACTTCGCTCTTAGATAGTGTTTCAAAACTCTTGAATGACCAAGCCTCGATGAGGGGATGAGGGCTTGAGCTAGGTGCTCCTTGCGGTAGTTGATGAATGGGTCTACCAAGTTCATACGCAAATGCAGCAACAACAAATTCGCCTCTAGCAAGAGACTCTGTAATTTGGGCTAAACAAGTCTGGGCTGCATCTAAATCAAGCGCATTGTCACCACTTGAAAGAACGCGCCAGTACTGTAGCGGATTTTCATAATGGCGACTCGATGGCTGAGCCGCTGTACTTTGCGCGTCGTCGAGCAAAATCATCGCGGCTAACCTAGTGTCTTCTGGTTACTTCAGAAGAGTGGCTGATTCAATAGTCACAGTCTTGGAGGGAACATCAGCCATTCTGCCCATGCGAGGCGCTGATGCAACCATGGTAGGCACCTTACGTATTGCATCGATAGTTTGAGTTCCAGAAATGACTTTGCCAAATACGGTGTAACCATTGCCCATCGCATTAGGGTAATCCAAAGCAGGGTTGTCTTTCACGTTAATGAAGAACTGAGCAGTAGCAGAATCAGGATCAGAAGTGCGAGCCATAGCGATGGTGTACATATTGTTCTTTAAGCCATTAGTGGCCTCAGATGCTACTGGGGCATCGGTTGGTTTTTGTACCAAATCAGGAGTAAAGCCTCCACCTTGAATCATGAAGCCATCAATTACACGATGAAAAATGGTGCCATTGTAGAAAACGCTTTTGACATAGTTCAAAAAGTTGGCGGCAGTCTTAGGGGCCTTAACATCATCAAGTTCGACTACAAAATTTCCCATAGTCGTTTTAAATTCAACTTTAGGTCCTGCAACAGCTGCTTGGCTGGTAAAGCATGTAGCAACCAGAATGAGGCTGGTAAAAAGCTTACGCATAAAGACTCCTTGAATGAATTTGATACAACAGATTGTATTGTGCAACTGGATTAGGTGAGCCCATTGGGAACATTGCCAGCATAGGAATAGGACGATTCCTCAAACATACCGGGACGAGCAAGGTAATCCAGTGCCCAATCGATGGTATCGACACCCCAAAAGCAATGTTGATTGAATATCAGGGCAGGTACGCCAAAAGCACCATCTGCTTTGGCTTGATTGGTATTGGCAATAAGCTCTGCTTTTACTTCAGGACTCTCTGGTTTTACAGTCTTCGCTGGCAGCCCTAAATAAGTACAAAACTCAGACCAAGAAAGATTGGGATCTTTACCTTCTACCCACACATAATCAAAGGCACGCTCAACCATTGTCCAATTGGCTTTTTCTTGCACAAGCAGACGTTGGGCTGCAACAGTCATAAAAGGGTGATGTTCAGGAAAACGAAATGGAATACCTAATTTTTCTGCTTGCCATACGCAGAACTGATAAGTATGAGGACGCTTTGCAGCAATTTCACCAGGACCTTTATTGTCTGTAGCTCGAAAGAGTCCGCCTAAAAGGATGGGCACTGGTGTAATGTTGAGCTTATGCTCTAAGCGCTGTCTTTGCTTGATATACAGATAGGCAAAAGGCGAAATGATGTCGTAGTAGAGGGTGGCGGGAGTTTTCTCGCTCATTGACTCATTCCTATTTCTGATTGTGCTCTGCATCGAGTTTGCGTAAGAAAGCCATCTTTTCTTTAATTTGTGTCTCTAGACCGCGCTCAACTGGCTCGTACCAGCGGGGCTCTGGCATTCCTTCGGGTAAATAGGATTCACCGGCAGCGTAGCCATGTGGCTCATCATGTGCGTAGCGATATTCTTTGCCGTGACCAAGTTCTTTCATGAGCCTAGTTGGAGCATTGCGAAGATGATTCGGTACGGGCTTAGACTGATCTTGTGCAACATAGGCACGCGCAGCATTGAATGCGTTGTAACTGGCATTACTTTTTGAGGCTACCGCTAGATACACTACCGCTTGACCCAATGCGAGTTCACCTTCAGGTGAGCCTAACCGTTCAAAGGTTTGAGCGGCATCGTTTGCTAATTGCATTGCCCGAGGATCTGCTAAGCCAATATCTTCCCAGGCCATACGGATGATGCGGCGTGCTAAGTAACGTGGCTCCGCTCCACCGTCGAGCATGCGGCAGAACCAGTAGAGGGCTGCATCGGGATTGGACCCACGCACGGATTTATGCAATGCAGAAATTTGGTCATAAAACTGATCGCCACCTTTGTCAAAGCGGCGCGCTTGCACGGTAAGCGCATTTTCAATAAAGGTTTGGTCAACAATATCAATGTGTGAGCCGGGTGTTAAGACTGCATTACGAACTTGCTCTACAAGATTTAACAATCTACGTGCGTCACCATCAGCATTCGAGATCAGGGTATCAATTGCGCTATCGTCAAATTTGATATCTGGCATAGCATGTTGATGTGCCCGAATAAATAGCTGCTTGAGCTCATCAGCATTTAAAGACTTGAGTACATAGACTTGCGCTCGAGATAACAGCGCTGAGTTCACCTCAAAAGAGGGATTCTCTGTAGTCGCGCCAATAAAGGTAAATAAGCCCGACTCTACGTGAGGTAGGAGGGCATCTTGCTGGCTCTTATTGAAACGATGAATCTCATCGACAAACAAAATTGTCTGTTTGCCATATTGCGCCATGTTTTGTTGAGCTTGCTCAATCGCTTCGCGGATCTCTTTGACCCCAGCCAATACTGCAGAGATAGCAATGAATTCACGATCAAAAGCTTTTGCAGAAAGGCGTGCTAGGGTCGTTTTACCAACACCCGGAGGGCCCCACAAAATCATGGAGTGCGGCTTGCCTGAAGCAAAAGCAAGATTGAGTGGCTTACCTGCTGCTAATAAATGGGTTTGTCCAATCACTTCTTCAATGGTTTTCGGGCGCAAGGCTTCCGCTAATGGTGGCGGGGGAATGCTATCGAAAAGACTGCTCATTGAATCGTTAGGCCTGGATAAATAGAATGACGATTGCTGCCCAAGTTAAGCAAGCAGCAGCAATATAAGTCAAACGATTGCGGATCACCATAAAGGCATTTCGTGCCGCTTCATCCGAAAAATAGTATTGGTATGTATTCTGATCAATATTGCGCTGAATGATTAAAGTTGATGCCAGAATCAATAAGCCAACCGGAATATAAATATGCAGTGCTAACCACGCAACTAATGCCGGTATAACACCCCAGATCCAAGCATTGCGATCAATCCAACGATCACCACTAGGCTCTTTACCCAAGGTATGTAAGTTGGCACCCCAATGTAAAGCTCCCATGAACGAGGTAATGACTGCCCCATAGCCTGCCAGAGATTCTGCGCTTAAATAATTGAGGGGTGTTGGCGCTAGCTGCACCATTAAAGCGAGCCCTACGAATGGAATGAGGCCGGCATACGACAGCTTGGTTACTAGAGGTGGAATAGGATTCACGAGTACTTAATGTTTGGTTGAGATGAATGGGTAAAAATTATTTATCGTAGGTATAGACACCGCGACCTGTTTTGCGACCGAGATAACCCGCCGCAACCATTTCACGAAGCAGTGGGCAAGGACGGTATTTGGAATCGCTGAAGTTTTCAAAATAGACTTCCATGACTGCCAAGCAAGTATCTAAACCAATGAGGTCTGCTAAAGCTAAAGGGCCGATCGGTTGATTGCAGCCTAACTTCATGCCCGCATCAATATCTTCAGGACTAGCAAGACCTTCGGACAGGACAAAGAATGCTTCGTTAATCATTGGTAGCAAAATGCGATTCACAACAAAGCCTGGTGAATTCTTAACAGTAATGGGTTCTTTACCAACACGTTTAGCCATTTCAATAATGGCTGCATGCGTTGCATCACTGGTCTGTAAGCCGCGAATCACCTCTACCAAAGCCATGAGCGGTGGTGGGTTGAAGAAGTGCATACCAATAAAGCGCGCTGGGTTTGAATCAAGGGCGGCTAACTTGGTAATCGATAGAGAAGAGGTGTTGGTAGCAATGATGGTGTCTTTACTCACGATCTCATCGACTTGCTTGAGAATCTTTTCTTTAATTGCCTGGTTCTCAGTAGCAGCTTCAATGACTAAACCTAAGCCCTTCAAATCAGCGTAAGAGGTGCTCCCTTTAATGCGCTTGAGTGCTGCAGCTTTCTCATCAGTGGTGAGCGTCTCTTTCTTCACGAGGCGATCTAAGCTTTTGCTGATTTGATCTAAGCCGCGCTGTACAGCGGCATCATTAATATCAACCATGACGACATCAATCCCGGCAACCGCGCAAACCTGCGCAATACCATTACCCATCGTACCTGCACCGATCACACCGACTGATTGAATCTTCATTTCATTTCCTCTTTTGATACTGGGTTGAACCAAATAACTGCTCTCTAGCCTTGTTGTCAGTCAAAGGCTTGCGCAATGCTGTTAATACTTCGCAGCCACGCTTTACTGCGGGACGCTCACCAATTATTTCAAACCAACGCTTGAAGTGAGGAAAGTCATTTATCTCCATGCCTTGGTTTTTCCAATTGCGTGTCCAAGGATAAATCGCTATATCGGCTATGGAGTAGCTTTTGCCTGCAATATAGGGATTATCTTTCAGCTGCTGATCGAGAACACCATATAAACGCTTTGCTTCATTGGTATAGCGATTGATAGCATAGTCAATTTTCTCAGGGGCATAGAGTCGAAAGTGGTGGTTTTGTCCAAGCATAGGGCCTAGACCACCCATTTGGAACATGAGCCATTGCAACACCTCATACTTACCGCGAGTGGTTTTGGGTAAAAACTTACCAGTCTTGCTGGCTAGATAGAGCAGGATCGCTCCAGATTCAAAAACGCTGATCGGCTTCCCATCTGGACCATGAGGATCCACTAATGCAGGAATCTTATTGTTTGGACTAATCTTTAAAAAGCTCTTGGCAAACTGATCACCAGCACCGATATCGATGGGATGAGCGATCCAATCGCGATCCAAGCGATAGCCGCACTCCTCAAGCATGATGTGCACCTTATGACCATTGGGTGTAGGCCAGCTATAAACATCGATTACATTTTTTGATTTTTTGGCTGTCATAGGACTCTCTAAAGGGATTGCAAGCGTTGTAGGGCAGTGGCTAAGGTTTGCTCTTGCTTGGCAAAGCAAAAGCGGATCACACCAGATTCGGTAGGTTGATCATAAAAAGCAGAAACGGGAATAGCGGCTACACCCACTTTTGTAGTGAGCCATTTACAAAAATCAGCTTCGTTTAATTTAGTCTCTGGAATGTTGAGTGCAGAGTAATCGGCACACTGAAAGTAGGTTCCGGGAGTTGGCAGTAACTTAAATCGAGTCTTAGCTAAACCTGCTCCGAAAAAATCACGCTTTGCTTGATAGAAGGCAGGTAGATTTAAGTAGTGCGCTGCATCTGCTAAGTAAGATGCAAGCCCATATTGCATTGGCGTATTTACAGTGAAGACGTTAAATTGGTGAACTTTGCGAAATTCTTTTGACAGTGCAGAAGGGGCTGCTACATAACCCACTTTCCAGCCAGTAACGTGATAGGTCTTACCAAAACTAGAGATCAGAAAGCTCCTAGCGGCCAACTCGGGATGGGAAGCTACGCTGTAATGGACAGCGCCGTCATAAACCATATGCTCATACACCTCATCACTCAAAATGAGTGTGGAAGTATTTTTTACCAATTGCGCTAAGCGATCTAAATCGGTTTTTTGCCACACCATGCCAGTGGGGTTGTGCGGAGAGTTGATGATGAGTAGTCGAGTCTTAGGGTTGATGGCTTTTGCAAGGGCATCCCAGGGAATTTCGTAAGAGGCTACTTGACCATTCGCATCACGCGTGACTTGAAGTGATACGGCGATTGTTTTGCCACCCGCTAATTTAATTGCCGGTCGATAGCAATCGAAAGCAGGTTCGATGATGATCACTTCATCACCGGGACTAACGCAAGCCAGAATCGTTGTCAGAACTCCTTGAGTGCCACCGCCAGTAATCGTAATTTCTGAATCCGGATCGTAGTGGTGGCTATACAGGTTTTGAATCTTCTGGCAAATACCATTTCGGAGTTCGGCAACTCCAATCATGGGAGGGTATTGGTTGCGATCAGCAAGCATCGCTTCATTTACGCTAGCGATTAATTTGCGATCACATGGAAAGTCTGGAAAGCCTTGCCCTAAGTTAATAGCCTCATGTTCAGCTGCAAGCGCAGACATCACGGTAAAGACGGTCGTTCCCACATTGGGTAGCCGACTCGGAAATGAGGGGGTAGGGGCTGACGCAGTCATTTAGGGCAGAGAAATCTAGTAGTCGCTAGAATGGTAAAAATACATAAACAAATTGTGCCATGCTGATCGTACTTTCTCCCGCTAAATCCTTGGATTACAAGACTCCAGTGAAGGTCAAGGCGCCCACCTTGCCTGAATTTGCTTCAGAATCCGCTAAATTGATTGCCGATCTGAAAAAGCTTTCCCCACAGGATGTATCGAAGTTAATGGGCTTGTCTGACCAATTGGCCGCCTTAAATGTAGGGCGCTATCGCGATTGGTCCAAGAAATTCACAGAAGAAAACAGCAAGCCAGCAATCTACGCTTTTGATGGTGACGTCTATGATGGCTTTGATGTGAAGACCCTTAATGCCAAAGCAGTTGATTTTGCGCAAGACCATGTCCGAATTCTGTCTGGTCTTTACGGTGCATTGAGGCCCTTAGATTTGATGCAGGCTTACCGCCTAGAAATGGGCACGACCTTTAAAAATGCCAGAGGTAAAGATCTCTACGCTTTTTGGGGTAGTCGGGTGACAGATGCACTCAAGAAGATATTAGAAAAGCAAAAGAAGCCTGTACTGCTCAATTTAGCTTCAGAAGAGTATTTCAAGGTCTTGCAACCTAAAGAATTAGATTGTCCGATTATTTCACCGGTATTTCAGGATGCTAAGGACGGTAAGTACAAAATTATCTCGTTTTATGCGAAGCGGGCACGGGGTTTAATGGCTCGCTATGTTGTTGAGAACCGTATTACGGATCCGGCAGATTTAAAAGGCTTTAATTTGGATGGTTATCGGTATTTTGCTGCGGAATCTAAGCCGGACAAGCCAGTATTTAGAAGGGCGGAGAAAAAATAATGGCCGTACATCGCACTAAGTCTTCGCAACGCAGTTCACCCGAAGTGGAAAAGCTGGTTTCTGATGCAATCTCCTTGGCTGCCTCTGGCAGTCAAATAGAAGATCGCTTCTGGGAGGAGCGTCTCAATGTGCGCTTGATGCGTTTGCTCAAAAGTCAAAATCAAAATGTCATTGATGCGGCTCTAGATCAAACCTTTCGTATCAATACCGAGGCATTTGAAGTGCTTGCAGATTCAGCTGAAACTCTAGCGGAGTCGCTGAAGATGGAGCATGAAGGGCAGGAGTGGGATGTCCTCTTGCTGGCAATGCCGATCGTTGCACACACACGTTATCAAATTCCTTCAGGACCATTACAGGCCAGCATGGTCGAGGCGACTGCTCAAGCCCTGCATTCTGCAATTGCAGCACCTGATACGCGCCTTGCGATTGTTCCCTGGCTCTATAGCATTGATCAAATGCCACATTCTCATTGCCAAACCCGCATATTGACGGAGGCTCTAGCAAATGCGGCAATCTGCAATAAAGACGTGAAATTAGAGTTGCGGGATATGTCTGAGACGATAGCTGTCTTAGCGGATCCGCGCTTTATCATTGCCGCACTGAGCGCGCCGAGTGGAACCCCCATCTTCCGTTGGCAGGCCGAGCCTCCAGCGCGTCAAGAGCGTGGCGTGAGTTTGATCGGTTGGCAAAACGCCATGCAAGAACCGATTGCTGCTTTACTGCCTGGCTGCGAGTTCGAGCTTTTATTGCCGGAGTCTTATTTTACGAACTGTCGTTTAGCGGATAAACATGTTCGGCCTCTCAGCATTCGCGCAGCAGTCAATTATTTGGAGAGTGGCTTAGGCATTCTTCCTGCTGGCTTGTCGTGCGTCGTGGGCGCATTTGGTGAAGAGCAGGCTGATGAATACCGCATCTCCTTTAGCGCAAAAGGCTCTTCGGAAGTCATGTACGGCGTGATCTGGCCTTTGTATGACCGCGAGAGCGTGGCAAGTGATGCCTTAAATGATTTGTCAGATGATGAAAGCCCAATTAAAAAAATCTGCGACGCATTGCATGATGCTGGCGTAGAAGATGTGTTCCGTCATGCAATGCTCTTTGATCCAGAGTTATGCGATGACTGTGGTGCGCCATTATTCCCCGACAGATCAGGGGAAGCGGTGCATGCAGAGATGCCAGAAGATTCGCCAACCCAACAACCTTTATTTCACTAAGAATATAAACAATAAAAAAGCCGAGAAGCTCTCGGCTTTTTGTCAATGCATTGAAGAAGAATTAGTTCTGGACAAAGGGCTCCGCACCAGCAAACAAATGCGGCAACTTCCCAGTTCTCATGTCTGCGGTTTGGCAGAAGTCGGCTAGTCTGACGCCTGCTTTGATGTTAAACAACATCGCCTTATTGCCCAACACAACCAGGTCGTGACCACTATTGGTGTTTTTGTAACGCAGGCTACCCGGCAATGAAGTTTGACGTTCTAAGTCAAAGGTTTTTGATTCCCAAGTTAAGCGAACTTTCTCGGTAGTTCCAGTGGTTTTGAACTGTTTACTTTCACTGCATGTCCACGTGAACACCTCCTCACTAGCGCTGACATGCGCAGCTGCAAAGAGGCTGACTAATACAACGCTAATCGTGAGAAGGTTTTTCTTCATCTATGTAATGCTCCTTAAGCGAGCAAGTGCTTAACGCCAGCTTGCTCTTCAAGTAATTCGTTGAGGGTATGAGTCATGCGCTCGCGGGAGAATTCATCAATCTCTAAACCTTCGATCATTTTGTATTCACCGTTTTCACACACTACTGGGAAGCCATAAATCACTTCTGCTGGAATACCGTATTCGCCTTTAGAAGGGATGCCCATGGTGACCCATTTACCATTGGTACCAAGCACCCAATCATGAACGTGATCAATTGCTGCATTCGCTGCAGAGGCTGCAGAAGAGAGGCCACGCGCCTCAATGATGGCAGCGCCACGCTTACCAACTGTTGGGATGTGCACATCTTTATTCCAAGCGGCATCGTTAATCGTATCTTTGACCGACTTGCCGCCAATGGTGGCAAAACGATAGTCTGGGTACATTGTTGGGCTGTGGTTACCCCACACAACAAATTTTTCAATGTCTGCAACAGGCTTATTCAACTTAGCTGCCAATTGTGAAAGTGCGCGATTGTGATCCAGGCGCAACATCGCTGTGAAGTTCTTCGCAGGAATATCTGGAGCAGATTTCATCGCGATGTAAGCATTCGTGTTTGCTGGGTTACCAACAACCAATACCTTGACGGTCTTCTTCGCAACAGCGTTCAATGCTTTACCTTGCGCTGTGAAAATTTGCGCATTGGCGGAGAGTAAATCTTTGCGCTCCATGCCAGGGCCGCGTGGACGTGCGCCAACCAAAAGGGCTACATCGATATCTTTAAATGCAGTCATTGGGTCAGAGTGGGCTGTCATGCCTGCCAATAGCGGGAATGCACAGTCTTCTAGTTCCATCATCACGCCAGCTAGGGCTTTTTGAGCTTTTTCGTCTGGAATTTCGAGCAATTGAAGAATAACGGGCTGATCTTTACCCAGCATATCGCCATTGGCGATGCGGAATAGAAGGGAATATCCGATTTGACCGGCTGCACCGGTTACAGCGACACGCATTGGGGCTTTTGCCATTACTAATAACTCCAGGGGAAGGTTAATTAATCAAAACTTTTCTATTATCCATTCAAGTGTATGGACTTTAGCTTTACACTGTCAATGACGTCTTATATAAGACTAGAATTACCCTGAATTTTATCTAATTGATATCGACTGGAGTTAATTTGTCAGAATTAAATGTGCCTGTAGCCTCATTTAGCCCTCTGTACGAGCAAATTAAGGCGATGATTTTAGCCAGCCTGCAAGCCTCTGAATGGCTGCCTGGGGCTGCTATTCCCAGCGAAATGGAGCTGGCTGCACGCTATGCAGTCAGTCAGGGAACGGTTCGCAAGGCCATCGATGAATTAGCAGCTCAGAACCTATTGGTCAGACGTCAAGGGAAGGGTACTTTTGTGGCCACCCACCAAGAGGATGACTGGCAATACCGTTTCTTACGCTTAGCCCCGGATTCTGGGGAGAAGTTTCACCTGACCAACCAGTTCTTGGTTTGTGCCAATACCAAAGCGAGCCCATATATCGCCAATTTGCTTAAATTAAAGGCAGGTGATGCGGTCATTCATATTGATCGGGTTCAGAGCTTTGCAGGCAAACCCATTGTTTTTGAAGAGATTTGGCTCCCTGGAGCTCGTTTTAAGGGTCTTGATTTAGAGGCGCTCAATGTTTGGCATGGTCCCGTATACGCTTTCTACGAGAGTCAGTTCGCCACGCATATGGTCAGAGCAGAGGAAAAAATTAAGGCAGTAGCTGCTGATGAAGTCTTGGCAGGACACCTTCACTTGCCAGTGGGCGCGCCGCTCCTATCAGTTGAGCGTGTGGCCTTTACCTACGGGAATAAACCAGTAGAAATTCGGCACGCAAGGTACGACACTTCTGAGCAGCATTACGAAAATAAATTGAACTGAAAATATCCGTTAAAACCCTCATTTCACGCATTTAAACACTAAAAAATCCACACCACCCCTAAGGTTTCCAATAGAATATGTTGCGACACAACAAAATTACATTAAACCTACACACAAACATAGAGATTGCAAATGGTTGATACACAGCAAAATGTAAAGAAAGATAGACCGGTTTACCGAAATATTGGTCTAGCCCAGCTGGTTAAATATCGCCTTCCTTGGGCCGGCAAAGTTTCCATTCTTCATCGCATCAGCGGTGCCGCATTATTCCTTTTGTTGCCATTTATCCTCTATATCTTTGATCAGAGTCTTGCCTCTGAGTTGAGTTATCAAAAGTTCCAGGCCTTCACTAGCAACATCCTGGTAAAAATTATTTGCCTTGGTTTGATTTGGTCATTCTTGCACCACTTCTGTGCTGGTATTCGCTACCTCTTGCTAGATTTAGAAATCGGAGTGGAAAAGTCTGAGGCGAATCGTTCTGCCATCGTGGTTCTTTTTGTTGGTCTGGCTTTGACTGCAGTAGTTGGTCTCAAATTATTTGGCTTGTACTAAGCGCACATTATTTAAGGAAATTTCATGCCTATTTATCAAATTGGACCAAAGCGCTTAGTTGTAGGTGCTCATTACGGCCTTAAAGAATGGATCATCCAGCGCGTCACAGCGATTGTGATGGTGGTATTTACGATTGTTTTGCTCGTTGACTATTGCATTACTGGTAGCGCAACTTACGAGGGCTGGTCAGGCTTGTTTGCCAACCAGTTCATGAAGTTATTGACGCTCTTGGCGTTCATCAGTTTGTTCTATCACGCTTGGATTGGTATCCGTGACATCTGGATGGATTACATCAAGCCTGTCAGCATTCGTTTAACACTCCAAGTGTTGACCGTTCTCTATCTCGTAGCCTGTGCGGCCTATGCCGTCCAAATTTTGTGGAAAGTGTAATTCGATGACTGGGATTCAAAAATCATTACCACGCCGCCGTTTTGATGCGGTAATTGTTGGTGCGGGTGGTTCGGGTATGCGTGCTTCATTGCAGTTGGCTGAAGCCGGCTTGAACGTTGCTGTATTAACCAAAGTATTCCCAACGCGTTCACACACTGTTGCTGCACAAGGCGGTATCGGTGCTTCATTGGGCAACATGAGTGAAGACAATTGGCACTATCACTTTTATGACACCATCAAAGGATCTGACTGGTTAGGTGATCAGGATGTCATCGAGCTCATGTGTCGTGAAGCTCCAAAAGTGGTTTACGAGTTAGAGCATTTCGGTATGCCATTTGACCGCAACCCCGATGGCACGATTTATCAGCGTCCATTCGGTGGCCACACTGCAAACTATGGTGAGAAGCCAGTGCAGCGCGCTTGTGCTGCTGCTGACCGTACAGGTCACGCCATGTTACATACCTTGTACCAACGTAATGTTCGCGCTAAAACCAATTTCTTTGTTGAGTGGTTGGCGCTTGATTTAATTCGTGATGACGAAGGCGATGTTGTTGGTGTTACTGCTCTCGAAATGGAAACAGGTCAGGTCTACATCCTAGAAGCCAAAGTTGTCATGATGGCAACCGGTGGTGCAGGTCGTATTTGGGATGCATCGACTAACGCATTTATTAATACCGGCGACGGTATGGGTCTTGCAGCTCGCGCAGGTATTCCATTGGAAGATATGGAGTTCTGGCAATTCCACCCAACTGGCGTAGCTGGTGCGGGTGTATTGTTGACTGAAGGTTGCCGTGGTGAAGGTGGAATCTTGCGCAATAAAGATGGTGAGCGTTTCATGGAACGTTATGCGCCAACCTTGAAAGATTTAGCGCCACGCGATTTTGTATCACGCTCAATGGACCAAGAAATTAAAGAAGGGCGCGGTTGCGGCCCGAATGGTGACTATGTTGTACTCGATTTAACGCACATCGGTGCAGATACCATCATGAAGCGTCTGCCATCTGTATATGAAATCGGTATTAACTTTGCGAACGTTGACGTGACCAAAGAGCCAATTCCGGTTGTGCCAACCATTCACTATCAGATGGGCGGTATTCCGACGAACATCAATGGTCAAGTGGTTGTGCCAGGCAACGGCAAGCACAATGAAATCGTTAATGGCTTGTACGCTATTGGTGAGTGCTCTTGTGTTTCGGTGCATGGCGCAAATCGCTTAGGTACCAACTCATTACTCGACCTCTTGGTATTTGGTCGTGCAGCAGGTAACCACATCGTTGGCTTGAATCTCAAGAATCGTGAGTTCAAGAAGTTACCTGCAAATGCTGGTCAACAGACTTTGGAGCGTATTGCGAAGTTAGATAACTCCACTTCTGGTGAATACGCACAAGACGTTGCCAATGACATTCGTAAAACCATGCAGAAATACGCTGGTGTATTCCGCAACCAAGAGTTGATGGACGAAGGTGTTCGTCAAATGGCGAAGTTGACTGAGCGTGCGAAAAATCTGTGGGTTAAAGACAAGTCTGATATTTTCAATACCGCACGCATTGAGGCTTTGGAAGTGGCTAACTTAGTTGAGACTGCAAATGCAACGATGATTTCTGCAGCAGCTCGTAAAGAAAGTCGTGGCGCTCATTCGCATGATGATCACCCGCATCGTGATGATGATAACTGGATGAAGCACACTCTTTGGTATAGCGAAGGTAATCGCTTGGACTACAAGCCAGTCCAGCTCAAGCCATTGACTGTTGATTCAGTTCCTCCTAAAGAACGTACTTTCTAAGCGAAGAGAAATAGAAAATGAGTGATATCCGTATATTTGAAATTTACCGCTACGATCCAGATGTCGATGCAGCTCCGCGCATGGAGCGCTACGAGTTAGAACTCACTGGCGAGCGTATGTTGTTGGATGCTTTGATTTCTTTGAAGAAGCAAGACGAAACAATCTCTTATCGTCGTTCATGCCGTGAGGGTGTATGCGGTTCAGATGCAATGAACATTAACGGTAAAAATGGTTTGGCTTGTTTGACCAATATGTTGACTTTGCCTAAGGTCATCACATTGCGCCCATTGCCTGGCTTGCCAGTTGTGCGCGATTTGATCGTTGATATGACTTTGTTCTTCAAACAGTACTTGTCTATCAAGCCTTACTTAGTTAACGACAATCCACCTCCAGAAAAAGAGCGCCTCCAGAGTCCTGAAGAGCGTGAAGAGTTGAATGGCTTATATGAGTGCATCTTGTGCGCATCCTGCTCAACTTCATGCCCATCTTTCTGGTGGAATCCTGATAAGTTCGTAGGCCCAGCTGGTCTATTGCAGGCCTATCGCTTTATTGCTGATAGCCGCGATGAAGAAACATCCCAGCGTTTGGATAATTTGGAAGATCCGTATCGTTTGTTCCGTTGCCATACCATCATGAATTGCGTGGATGTATGTCCTAAGCACTTGAACCCAACCAAGGCAATTGGCAAAATCAAGGAGTTGATGGTTCGCAGGGCGGTATGACCCTCGGTAACGCAGATTTATATCGTTTAAAGAGTGATGCTCGCAGGGGCTTGCTAGAGAATGATTTAATTCTGCAACGTTTCTTTGAGCGTTACGGCGCACAATTAAGCGTGGAAGATGGAAGAGTATTAAGCCAGTTATTGGCCTTGGATGACAATGACCTAATGGATTTGCTGATTGGTCGTAAAGATTCGGTGGCGGGGCTGGAAGAGGAAATGCAGTCGGACTCCTTTAAAACAGTATTGCAAAAGCTGAAAGAGAAGTAATTCAGCTTTTTGGTGCAGTAGCGGTGAAAGCATGTAAACGAACAATGTATTAATCATAATTTTGAATGACTAAGGATTAGAAATGATTGAATCGGACATCAAGGCAAAACTCTCGTTTTCGGATGGCACACCAGATATTGATCTGCCAATTTACAAAGGAACTGTTGGTCCTGATGTAATCGACATTCGTAAGCTTTATGGTCAGACGGGTAAGTTCACTTACGACTCGGGCTTTCTTTCTACAGCGTCATGCAATAGCAAAATTACCTATATCGACGGCGATAAGGGTGAGTTGCTCTACCGCGGCTACCCAATTGAAGATTTGGCCCACAATTGCGACTTCTTGGAAACTTGCTTTCTCTTAATTAATGGTGAGTTGCCAAACGCTACTCAGAAAAAAGATTTCGAAGATATGGTCATGCACCACACCATGGTTCATGAGCAAATGCAATTCTTCTTGCGTGGCTTCCGTCGTGATGCACATCCAATGTCCGTATTAACTGGCTTAGTTGGTGCAATGGCTGCGTTCTACCATGATGAAATTGACTATACCGATTCGCATGCACGTGAGGTTGCGCAGATTCGCTTGATCGCGAAAATGCCTACTCTGGTGGCGATGTCCTATAAATATTCAGTTGGACAGCCATTTATCTATCCAGATAACTCTTTGTCATACACCGCTAACTTTATGCGCATGATGTTTGCAACGCCATGCGAACAGTACAAAGTAAATCCAGTATTGGTTCGTGCATTGGACCGCATTTTTATCTTGCACGCAGACCATGAGCAAAATGCTTCGACGTCAACTGTACGTTTGTGCGGTTCCTCAGGTACAAACCCATTTGCGGCGATCTCTGCTGGTATTGCTTGTCTCTGGGGCCCAGCCCATGGCGGTGCAAACGAAGCTTGCTTGCAGATGCTCAATGAGATTCAGGCTCAAGGTGGTGTGGATAAGATTCATGAATTCATTGCTCAAGTTAAGGATAAGAACTCTAGCGTTCGCTTAATGGGCTTTGGTCACCGCGTCTATAAGAACTTTGATCCACGTGCAAAATTGATGCGTGAAACTTGCCATGAAGTATTGGCTGAACTTGGTCTGCAAGATGATCCATTGTTCAAGTTGGCAATGACACTTGAGAAAATTGCATTAGAAGATGAGTACTTCGTGAGCCGCAAGCTTTATCCAAACGTAGACTTCTACTCAGGTATCGTTCAGCGCGCACTTGGCATCCCAACAGAAATGTTTACCTGTATCTTTGCTTTGGCAAGAACCGTCGGTTGGATTGCTCAGTGGGAAGAAATGATTACTGATCCAGAGTACAAGATCGGACGTCCACGACAGTTATATGTTGGTGAAACTTCACGCAAGGTTCCTAACATCTCGGTTCGCAAATAAAGGTTTTAAGGGTACTCATGTCTCGTACGCTTTATGACAAATTGTGGGATGACCACGTTGTTTACTCTGAAGAGGATGGCACGGCGACGATCTATATTGATCGTCAGCTCTTGCATGAGGTAACCAGTCCTCAAGCGTTTGAGGGCTTGAATTTGGCGGGTCGCCCAGTGTGGCGTATTTCTGCTAATTTGGCAGTGTCGGATCACAACGTTCCAACGACAGATCGCTCAGAAGGTATTACAGATCCGATATCTAAATTGCAAGTAGATACTTTGGATCAAAACTGTGATGCCTTTGGTATTACCCAGTACAAGATGAATGATGCCCGTCAAGGGATTGTGCATGTGATTGGCCCAGAGCAGGGCGCAACTTTGCCAGGCATGACTGTAGTGTGTGGCGATTCTCATACCAGCACACACGGTGCATTTGGTGCTCTCGCATTTGGTATTGGCACCTCTGAAGTGGAGCATGTATTAGCAACACAAACTTTGCTCATGAAAAAGAGCAAGAACATGCTCGTCAAAGTTGATGGTCGCCTGCAACCAGGCTCTACTGCTAAAGATATCGTCTTGGCCGTGATTGGCAAGATTGGTACTGCAGGTGGAACTGGTTACACCATTGAGTTTGCTGGCGAAGCAATTCGCAATCTCTCGATGGAAGGTCGTATGACCCTTTGTAATATGGCGATTGAAGCTGGCGCGCGAGCTGGCTTAGTTGCCGTCGATGAAACTACCATTGAATACATTCAAGGTCGTCCATATGCACCGAAGGGTCCAGCACTACTGCAGGCCTTGCAATACTGGAGAACTTTGCATTCCGATGCGGATGCCAAGTTTGATGCCGTAGTTGAATTGCGCGCAGAGGAAATTGCACCTCAAGTCACTTGGGGCACTTCACCAGAGATGGTGCTTGCTATAAGTGAGCGTGTGCCTGATCCAGAAAAAGAGCGAGACCCAAACAAGCGTTCCGCCATGGAGCGTGCATTGGAGTACATGAATCTCATTCCTAATACGCCGCTGAGTAGTATTTCTGTTGATAAGGTATTCATTGGTTCTTGCACGAATAGCCGCATCGAAGATATGAGAGCTGCTGCTAAGGTGGTTGATCGCCTGGGTAAAAAAGTGGCAGCCAATGTGAAGTTGGCATTGGTTGTGCCTGGTTCTGGTTTGGTAAAAGCCCAAGCAGAGCGCGAGGGTTTAGACCGCATCTTTAAGGCTGCTGGCTTTGAGTGGCGTGAGCCTGGTTGTTCTATGTGTTTAGCCATGAATGCTGATCGTTTAGAACCTGGTGAGCGCTGCGCCTCCACCTCTAATCGTAATTTTGAAGGTCGCCAAGGCAATGGCGGTAGAACCCATTTGGTAAGTCCTGCAATGGCAGCTGCTGCTGCAATTGAAGGTCATTTTGTTGACGTACGTAAGATTTCATAAGGGTATAGACATGAAATTTTCTTCAGTATCTTTAATTACTCGATTGGCCGTAGCTGCTATCTTTGGTCTCTTTATCTCTGCCTGCGCCAATACTATGGAAGGGGTGGGTAAGGATTTGCAGACGATGGGAAGTTCAATGGGTGGATCGAGCTCTACACAGCAAAACAATCAATCACAAACCAAGGGTAAGGACGTTATTGTTACCCCTGTGAAGTAAGCATTAAGGGTTAAGTCAGAATCATGGATAAATTTACGGTATACAAAGGTTTGGTTGCTCCGCTTAATCGCGAGAACGTTGATACCGACGCCATCATTCCCAAACAGTTTCTGAAATCCATCAAGAAGACTGGCTTTGGTCAGAACTTATTTGATGAGTGGCGCTATCTGGATCATGGTGAGCCAGGACAGGATTGCAGTACGCGTCCCGTTAACCCAGACTTTGTCCTGAATCAGGCTCGCTATCAGGGCGCGGGCATTTTGTTGACCCGTAAAAACTTTGGTTGCGGTAGCTCCCGCGAACATGCCCCTTGGGCGCTTGATCAATTTGGCTTCAGGGCAGTGATTGCCCCTAGTTTTGCTGATATTTTTTACAATAATTGCTTCAAAAATGGTCTTTTACCAATCGTTTTGACAGAAATCCAGGTTGACCACTTGTTTAATGAAACCCTTGCATTTAGTGGCTACCAGTTGACGATTGACCTAGAGGCTCAGCAGGTGATTACCCCCGATGGTACCGCCTATAGCTTTGATGTGGCCCCATTTAGAAAGTATTGCCTTCTCAATGGTCTAGACGATATTGGCTTAACTCTGCGCCATGCAGATAAAATCAAGGCTTATGAAGCTGAGCGCATTCTGAAAATGCCTTGGCTTGCAACCCAATTGCCATAATTTTTAGATTTAAAGGCCTTTCATGAAAATTGCAGTTCTACCGGGCGATGGTATCGGCCCGGAAATCGTCGCTCAAGCTGTTCGAGTATTAAATGCGCTCGGCCAAAAGTTTGATCTAGAGGAAGCTCCTGTTGGTGGAGCTGCTTATGATGTGGCCGGCCATCCATTGCCGCCAGCAACTTTAGAGTTGGCTAAAAAAGCTGACGCGATTTTGTTTGGTGCAGTAGGCGATTGGAAATATGATGCACTTGCACGCGAACTGCGTCCAGAGCAAGCCATTTTAGGATTACGCAAACACTTAGAGTTATTTGCGAACTTTAGACCAGCAATTTGCTATCCAGAGCTGACTGCTGCATCCAGTTTGAAACCAGAAATTATTGGTGGTTTAGATATTTTGATCGTGCGTGAATTGAACGGCGATATCTATTTTGGTCAACCACGCGGTATTCGTACTTCTGAGTTGCCATTATTTAAAGGTGCGCGCGAAGGTTTTGACACCATGCATTACAGTGAGCCTGAAGTAGAGCGCATTGGTCGCGTTGCTTTTGAGGCGGCACGTAAACGTGGCAAAAAGGTCTGTAGCGTTGATAAGGCTAATGTTTTAGAAACGTCACAACTCTGGCGTGAAGTCATGATTCGGATTTCTAAAGATTACCCAGATGTTGAGTTGTCGCATATGTACGTAGATAACGCTGCGATGCAGTTGGTTAAAGCGCCTAAAGCCTTTGATGTAGTGGTCACTGGCAATCTCTTTGGCGATATTTTGTCAGATGAGGCCGCAATGTTGACTGGCTCTATTGGCATGTTGCCTTCTGCCTCTCTTGATAAGAATAACAAGGGTCTGTACGAGCCAAGCCATGGTTCCGCACCCGATATTGCTGGAAAGGGTGTTGCTAATCCTTTAGCAACCATTCTTTCGGCTGCAATGATGTTGCGTTATTCCTTAGGAATGCCTGCAGAAGCAGATCGAATTGAGAAAGCAGTACAAAAAGTCTTAGCACAAGGCTTACGAACTGCTGATATTTATACCGAAGGTACTCAAAAAGTATCTACAGTACAAATGGGTGATGCAGTGGTTGCAGCGCTTTCATAAATCGAAATTAATCATTTATTAGATAGTTAATCATCATGGCAAATACAAATACACCATTGGTAGGTTTAGTTGGCTGGCGTGGCATGGTCGGTAGTGTTCTCATGGATAGAATGTTGGCCGAAAAAGATTTTGATTTAATCGAGCCAGTATTTTTTAGTACCAGTCAGGCAGGTGGCGAGGTTCCACTGATCAATGGCAAAAAAGTGAGTAAGAGCGAAACCGCTCTGAAAGATGCCAATGACATTCAGGCATTGTCACGCTGCGACATCATTTTGACTTGCCAAGGTGGCGACTACACCAACGATATCTTCCCTAAGCTGCGTGCTGCAGGCTGGAATGGTCATTGGATTGATGCTGCTAGTGCCTTGCGTATGAAAGATGACGCAGTATTAGTTTTAGATCCTGTGAATCGCCCAGTGATTGATAAGGCTTTGGCAGCTGGGGGCAAGAATTGGATTGGCGCTAACTGCACCGTCAGCTTAATGATGATGGCGATGGGTGGTTTGGTGAAGGCTGATATGGTGGAGTGGATTAGCGCCATGACTTACCAAGCGGCATCTGGTGCTGGCGCACAGAATATGCGCGAGTTGCTTTTGCAAATGGGCGCTTTGCGTGACAGCGTTGCTACTGAATTGGCGGATCCTTCATCCTGGATTTTGGATATTGATCGCAAGGTTACTGAAACATTGCGATCCCCAGATTTTCCGAAGAAAAATTTTCGTAACACTGCATTGGCTGGCAGCTTAATTCCATGGATTGATGTGCCGGTTGAGAATGGTCAAACTAAAGAAGAGTGGAAGGGTGGCTCTGAGTTCAATAAGATTCTAGGTCGTCCGGCTTTCCGCACGCCAGGCAGTATTCCGATTGATGGATTGTGTGTTCGTGTTGGTGCGATGCGTTGTCACTCACAAGGTCTCACTGTCAAGTTGAAGAAAGACATTCCGCTGAAAGAAATCGAAACTATTTTGGCTAACGATAACCAGTGGGTTAAAGTAGTCCCAAATGATCGCGAGACTACTGAGCGTGATTTATCCCCAGCAGCAGTCAGCGGTACTTTGACTGTTCCAATTGGTCGTTTGCATAAGATGGCGATGGGACCGGAGTATTTGGCTGCCTTTACTGTGGGCGATCAGCTCTTGTGGGGTGCTGCAGAGCCATTACGCCGTATGCTCAGAATCTTGCTCGAAAAATAATGTTTAGAAATTACCAGTGCAGCTTGGTAAAAGCACTTTGCTTTGTTTGGCTGAGCTGGTCTGGCGCAGCCTGGGCAATCACTTTAGGTTCGCCTCAGTTGCAGTCTAAACCTGGGGAGCCTCTCCGGGTTGAGATTCCGATTAGGACTAGTGCAGATGAGCAGAGCGCCTTATCAAGTCTCAAGGCAAGCACTTTGCCCAAGACTTCGTATGAGCGCCTTGGAATCTCTCCCAAGGTTTTAGATCTCAATACACAGATTTCGGTTTACCGTAATCGTCAAGAGCAACTGATGGTTTTGGTAGAGACAGTAAATGCTGTGCCAGTATCAGACGATCCATTTGTAGATGTGTTAGTAAATCTCAATTGGTCTAGCGGTAGTATCACTAAAACATTCACACTACTCTTAGGCGATGTTCAAAAGGTTCTTGTAAAGCCTGGCCAAACTCTCTCAGAGATAGCGGCGATGATGGCGCCTCAGTTAGATGGCGCTACTCTAGATCAAACTATGCTGGCTTTATATAGGGCTAACCCAGATGCTTTTGCAAGCGGCAGCATTAACCGTTTAGCAGCTGGTGCCGAGTTAAACAAGCCAAGCCAAGCTCTACTACGCTCAATCAGTCCAGCAGAAGCCAATCAATTTGTAGCTGAGGCCAATGCCGATTGGCAGGCGAGTCAGAGCGCTGGTGGATCGCAAGATCAATCTAAATCTAGCAATGCTAAGACTGCAGAAGTCTCCCCTAAAGACCGTCTAAAAATTGGTTCTAGTGCTGATGGCAATGATCAAGAGCGCCGCTATACAGAAGAACTAGTTGCTCAAGAGAAGCAATTGGAACAAGCTAAGGCTCGCGTAGCAGAGTTAGAAAAGAATGTTGCAGATCTGCAGCGACTCCTAGAGAAGTCAAAAGAGAAAAAATCAGTTGAGGATAATTTTGGCTTGGGTGGATTTGCGCCGGCTATTGTGGCGCTGACTTTAATTGCATTAACTGGGTTATTGCTATGGGGCTTCGCTCGTAATGCTCGCCGTTCTGAGCTCACCAGTTTTCAGGACCCAGAATCTTCAACTAGTCACGCACCTCAAAAACCAAGTCCAGGCAATTTCGAAATGCCTGAGCGTGCCAAAGCGCTATTTGCTGGCATTGATTTAGATCTTTCTAAGCCGCCAGCAGACGTAGCCAAAGTGTCACCTGCGCCAATTCCGAATCCTTTGGCAGATACGCTGCGTGTTAAATTAAATCTGGCTCGCGCTTACATCACCATCGAAGATTTTGCTTCTGCTAAGAAGTCTTTGGAAGAAGTATTACGAGTGAGTAATTCAGTAGACCCGACCATTACGATCGAGGCTCAGGGTTTATTGGCTGAGATCTTGCATCGCAATGCCTAGGGCGATGAGGATCTCGTAATGCGTATAGCCCTTGGCTTGCAATATGATGGCAGCCCATACTCTGGTTGGCAAACACAAGTAAATCAACATTCGGTGCAAGATGAGCTGGAGAGTGCAATTTCAGCCTTTGTTGGCGATGCCTGCAAAGATTTTCCAATTAAAACGATTACTGCTGGTAGAACCGATGCTGGTGTTCATGCCTTAGGGCAGGTTATTCATTTTGATACCCATGTTGAGCGAGAAGATTTTTCATGGGTGAGGGGTGTGAATTCTTTTTTACCGTCCTCGATTGTCGTGAATTGGGCTAAACAAGTTCCAGAAGAATTTAGTGCGCGTTTCTCCGCATTTGAACGTACTTATATTTATGCGCTTCATGCAGGGCCTTGTCGATCACCGATGGTCCATAGCCGCGCGGGTTATCTCTTGCTGCCACCAAATAAGTGCTTAGACATTGAGGGTATGAAAAAATCAGCCCTGTGTTTGATCGGTGAACATGACTTTAGCTCGTTTAGATCATCTGAATGTCAGAGTAAGACACCGGTAAAGACTATGTACTCAATTGAAATTATTTCCCAAGAGCCATGGGTGTATTTCAAAATTCGCGGCAATGCTTTCTTGCACCATATGGTGCGTAATTTAGTGGGATGTTTTCTACAAATCGGTCAGGCTAGACAAAAACCAGAATGGATGGCAGAAGTTTTGGCGGCTAAAGATCGCAAAGTTGCGGCGCCCACATTCATGCCTGATGGTCTGTATTTGGCCAACATTGCTTACCCAGAAGAATTCGGTATTCCAGCTCCTTGGCTAGAAAACTCCTGGTTGCCCTCTCAAATCACAAAGCCCTAAGGCCTTATCATTCATTTATGGGCTTATTGACATACTCAGCTGGGCGAACCAGAGTCAAAATCTGCGGTTTAAAGACCTCAGCAGATATTGATGTGGCCGTTGCTGCCGGGGTCGATGCCGTCGGATTTGTCTTTTATCCCCCCAGTGTGCGTGCGGTTACCCCAAATATGGCTGCAAAGCTTATTTCTAGGCTTCCAGCAGGGGTAGACGCAGTGGGATTGGTCGTAAACGCTACGGATGAGGAGTTTGCTGCTATCAAGGCAGCCGCCCCAATCACTTTATGGCAGTTTCATGGGGATGAGACTCCAGAACGCTGTTTAGAGCTGGCAGATGGCCAACCTTGGATGAAAGCCGCCCGGGTGGGGCAGGACTTCGCATTTAGTGATTTTTCCCTACAATATAGGCAAGCAAACGCTTTTCTGCTGGATGCCCTCGTCGAGGGTTATGGTGGCGGAGGCGTTCCTTTTGATTGGCAAGGAATTCCACAGACATGGGTAAGCGAAAACGCGCCTCGGGTCGTTTTGAGTGGTGGATTGAACACGCACAACGTGGGCGAGGCGATTGCTCGTCTGCATCCTTGCG
>JACCDO012379635.1_pt1 | contig 53837 bp, 46 predicted proteins | sample 7446101 | NCBI WGS metagenome assembly JACCDO01 (sample SAMN15323440, study PRJNA562643) | freshwater metagenome | isolation source: river surface water | place: USA:Blue River Watershed | collected 2017-08-16 | reverse complement strand
GTACTAGAAAACGAAGTACTCTGAAACGCACGATGCGGCGAACTCATAAAAATTGATTTAAATCCCATTCATACAGAATAGGAAGACCATGAAAGAGACTGACTTTTGCCCCACCTGTCGATATTATTTGTACCTGGACCAGAACGACAAAACACTCCGACGAATTTGCCGCAATTGTGGGTACCAGGAAGAAGACAAAAAAGGTGGATTGATTCTGGAGATCGACTTGAAAGAGAAAACATCGGAAGGCTATAAAATTCTGATGAATGAATTCACTCAAAAGGATCCGACTCTGCCTCACGTAAATACGATTAAATGCCCCAATGCCGCATGCGAATCGAATACGGCAAATAAAGAAAAGGACGTGATTTATCTGAAATACGACGCTGTGAATTTGAAATTCCTCTATATCTGTAACCTGTGTAATGCGCATTGGCGTTCTAAAGCATAAGCAACGCGCATTGGCGTTCTAAAGCATAAGCAACATATCTGGTACAGATGAAGGTTCTGGTTGTTGGAGCAGGTCTATCAGGATGCACGATTGCTCGTACCTTAGCAGAAAACGGAATTTCTGTCCATATTATTGAACGACGAGACCATATTGCGGGAAATTGTTATGATGAAATTGATAAAAATGGGATTCGCACCAGTCGTTATGGCGCTCATCTTTTTCATACCAATTCTGAACGAGTGTGGGCATTTGTCAATCGATTTGCGGAATGGGTTCCATGGTACCATAAGGTGATTGGTAGGATCGAAGATAAGCATTTCCCTATTCCAGTTAATCGAAATACGGTAAATACGTTATGTGGAACCAACCTACAATCGGAAGAAGATATGAAGGAGTGGTTACTAAAAAATGCCATTCCATGTGCGGATCCGAAGAACAGTGAAGAGGTTGCGTTACAACGAGTGGGGCCAGAATTATATCAGAAGATTTTTAAGGAGTATACGTATAAGCAATGGGCGAAACACCCAAGTGAATTGGATCGATCTGTTCTGGAGCGCATTCCTGTTCGAACAGATGATCAAGATGGATATTTTTCAGATAAGTATCAAGCGTTGCCTAAAAATGGGTATACTGAATTTATAAAAAACATGTGCGATCATCCACTGATCACTATTGAATATAATACTGATTATCATGATCGGTATCGACATCTTTATCAATGTATATGTTATACTGGACCGATTGATCTATTTTATGCGGATCGAGGATATCCAAAATTAGAATACAGATCGATCCATTTTGAAACAGAATATTTGGAGATGGATCAATTTCAGCCCAATTCGGTCGTGAATTATCCTTCAGCGACCGAACCATTTACACGAATTGTGGAATATAAGCATTTTTTGAATCAACATGCGCCCAATCGAACCACGATTGTAAAGGAATATACAGTGGCGGATGGTGATCCATATTATCCTGTTCCAACTGCAAGGAATAAGGAGGTATATGAGAAGTATCAACTTCTAGCAGAAAAAGAGGAGAAAAATGGTGTATTTTTTGTAGGTCGACTGGCGAATTATAAATATTATAATATGGACGCGGCAATTGAAAACGCGCTAAAGTCGTGTAATAGAATCCTAACCTATGCGATCCATTCACAAACTACTCTCCATGAGTAAAGATGATCGTCCAGAATCGTTCTAGGGCAAACCCCTCAGGAGGATTCACAGAATAGTCCATGATCTGTAGAAGATTTTCATAAAAAGATTTAGGGCGTGATCGGATCGCATCTCGAGAAACAATAAATTGTGCGCCGGCTCCAAAAGTAAACTCGTGACTTGTTTTAGCAACGCCAAACACTCGTCTGTATGTATCAATCAATAATCCGTGAAGACTAAAATCAGTTGGATCATAACATAGATTGATCGCATGAACACGATTCGAAAGTACATAAAAAGAGAGTGAGTGATCAAACGTTTGTAGTCGCTTTTCCAGATCAGGAGTGTGATCAAATGGATGACCCTGTAGGAAACAAGTATGATCGTCTAACTGATCATAATTCTGTATGATATGGTACAGATAGGTATGCCCTTCGCGTCCCACATTGGGTAAAGAAATGATAGGATGAACACTGATAGGAGTTGTTGTACCCTTGTTATAAATGATACAATCTTTGATCCCATTTGCCCAGTCGATATTTTCCTGGTACCGTGCGATGATCACTTTCATATTATTCTTTTCTTCTATTGTGTTTTTAAGCAGTCTAAAACGAAATTCCATTCTAATAAAAAGAGATGCCGATTCATATCTTTTTATTATGTTATAATGAAGAACAGATGCTTCCATACACGTTGCAACATTATAAAACGAATTTTCCAAATGCAAAAATCACCATTTTTGATAATCATAGTACCGATCGATCCGTCCAGATTGCGAAAGAAGCAGGATGTGACATTGCTTATTTTGCTTCCAATGAGCAACAAGATGAGAAATTGATGATTTGGGTGCGAAGTCACATGTGGAAAAAATACGTGAACGACGCATCATGGGTAATTATGTGTGATATGGATGAATGGTTAAATGCGACGGAAGCGGATTTGGAAAAAGAAAAAGAGAAGGGTGTGACTGTACTTACAACACAGGGGGTAAATATGGTAGGAGAAAGTCAGAAGGCTGATTATTCAGATATTAATTTGTTTGAAATCAAAAAAGGTTTTTATGATGAGAATATGTCAAAGCGAATCTGTTTCTATTATCCGACGGTGAGTATGGAATATTGGTATGGTGCGCACAAATGTTTTCCGCAGGGACATGTTGTATATAGTGATACATCATACATGATGAAACACTATGATTTCTTGGGTCCTGAGTATTTGGTAGAGAAGCATCGCAAACGATGGGATCGGAATCAGTTGAGTCGTGAGAGTGGATTGAATCAGCATTATTTTAATGAGAGAGACAAGACAATTCAGGTATATCAGCAAGCACTCGCGCGTGCTGTCGCATTATAATGATTCATTACAATACTTCGTTACAATCGGCGCTCTTCATATTGTTGAATCACTCGAAGAATGGTCCGTTTTGCATCTAACAATTCACGTGGAGAGGGAATAATGAAATCTTCTGAACCATCTGGGCCAGGTGGCCATTGATGGCAAAAATGCTCAAGAATCTCCTTTTCAATCAAGCCAACATCGTCTACATGGCATTGTACAACAAGATAGATTTCGGAACCTTTTGTATATTTATGAAGGCGGTTGATACGCGTGTCGGGACACTGTGAGGTGCGCCCGACTTTATAAATGGGACGATTAAGAGATTTAAATTCACGGGTGCGTACTAAGTAAATGTATCCGTGTTTTTCTTCGATATCATATACCATGCCTTTCATGATGCGTCTACGTTGACCTTGTTGAAGAGCGATGGATATTGTTTTCTGTTCATCATCTGACATTCTACTACTACATATTTTTCGTCTATTCTTAGAAAGAATACGCGAAAAATAGGGTTCCATTCTACCAGCGAACAGTGAGGTTCATGAATTTCGAATTCTAAGGATGCGTCCACCATATTCAAATGGGTATATATCGTTGACCGTATTGGTCAATACCTATGTGGCGCTCGGATGAACGGTGTTCTCATTGAATGGATCCTTCTTATGGGTTTCTGTATTATCCTTATGGATAGCAGAACCTGTGGCTTGGATAATTTTAATTTTTATTATTTGTATGTATTTTTACTTTTTACACGTACGTACATGTCACACCCTCTCTATATACAAATAATCTGTATCCCATCTAATAAAATGTGTATTCACTTGATATACATTATGTATTGCTGTGGGGATACAAGTAACCTGGATAAAAAACTGGACAGAATAAAATAATGAGTACCCGAACTGAAATATAGAAAAATAAAAATCTCGAGATATACCTTTATGCGCGCGTACCTTGTGCCGTCGTCTTGCGTCGTTGCCGTCTTGCGTCGTCTTGTGAACGTGGAGTACCTGTGTCCTCTACACGTATGCCGTCTTGCGTCGTCCTGTGAACGTGGAGTACTTATTTCCTCTACACGTATAACGTCTTGTGCCGTCTTCTTGAGAACGCTGAGTGCCTGTGCCTCTACACATAGAACGTTTTGTATTGTCTTTTAAGCCCATGGAACCACGTTACCAACTTCAAATATACCTCTTTTCAATCTCTTTTACACGTATTTTACACGTATAATGGTTAGAGAAAAGAGTACATTTTCATTCAGAAATATTTTATTATTATTTTTGCTGTGATAAATTCTTATGTTTCAGAATTCTTTGATTACACTGTATTCGTCAATGGATATTATAATCCATTTCTATACCTATATCGGTATATTGTATTAAAAATCAAACGTAGATTTTATTATATTTATTGCTGCGCGAATACGTTATATAAATATTGTCTAGAGTCGGAAATTTCGAACGCCTATCCATGATAGGTGAGTTCCATACCCTAGGAAAAGAGTGCCAGTCACTCTTTTTTGCTGTATTCTGTTTTTATTATCGGTACAGGATAGTTAAAATTGCTGTTAGAATACACTTTCATCGAACACCGTATGTTCGTAGAGGATCGCCTTCCTATTCTAGGCAGAGAAATTAGTCTTTAAGCTAGTTCTATACTCTGTTCATGCTGTTCCACCAAACAGTACGCACCGGGTCATATCGCTCATCGTCCAGAATCGTGCGCATGCCATGGTAGGGTGTAATCATTTGCCCTCCGCCTTTTTGAAGTGCCTTCAACATACTTGGACTCCAGCCGGACAGCTGGACAACACCCTCTTGATGCGCCGTAGCATGAAAATCCTTATATTCTGCGCGCACATTCCAGATAACAATGCGCGGCGCCTTCCATCCGTTGCCTTTTCCCCACAATTTCTCACCTGCTTCTTGGAATTCGCGGCGAATATCAGAAATCTGTGACTCCCATAGATTCCATTCAGAATACCGATCTGCCCGATCAAATCCCATGTCTGTAATGACGATCAAATCATCGGGTGCTTCATCCACAGGTACACGACATTGATGCATACGATTTAGAATCATCCTACATGCCTTATTAAAATCAGTATTCAGGCCCTGGCCACACCCATCAAGCGATCGTACCTTACTCTGTAGAGTACTATGACCTACAAACGAGTGCCATTCAGGCTCCGAATCAAAGGTGAGAAGATAGTCTCGAAACGCATCATGCGTGCATTCCGAAATAAGAATACCAAGTGCCATCGAGATCTGGAGAGGAGTGCCCGCCATGCTGCCACTGAAATCGCACATGGCGATGGCCTTGCCGAGTCCACCTAGCTTGAGAGTCTCCTCGCGTATCGAATCCCATTGTGCCTGATTAATAATATGTTGTTCCGCAGTCATATTCGAATCCAACGCCTTTGATACCAATTCATGAGGTAGCACAACGTGTGCACCATGTGCCTTCTTTTCTCCTGAAGCCAGGCCCTGGATAAAATCCAGGAAATGGTCACGACACTTCATGCGATCCGATTGTTCGGGGTGACGCAATTCACCATCTGTTTTTTCATTCAAAAATGCCTTATTATACAATTTCAAACAACGACCAGGAACTGCTTCTGGCTTAATTTTGCGCCATCGGCCCGCACACATATGAACTTCTACCGTTTTTAGCTTCGAATTCATAAAGCTCGTTTCCTTACGATATAGGATCAGTTGATCGCGTTCAGAACGTTCATTTGGATATACCGTGCGCGCAATCCAACGGGCAAACCCACGATAGGTGGCCGACTTCTCACGCGGTAGCCATTTCGCTAGCAAAGACATGTCCTCTACATCTCCCATCGCAGCATGACATAGATCCTCAATGTACTGTGCCTTCACAATGCGCAAGATATCTTCACTCAATGCGGGAATTTTTCTCCATAGTTCCCACATGTCACGCCAGCAACCGTATTCAGGAACCAAATGCAGCATTCGACGAGTGGTATTAGGGTGAAAAGAATGAAGTACTTTCATAAAAGAATAAAACAACTTCTTCTCACCCTTTCCACCACGGACATCGCGAGTTTGAAATGCCATGACAAACAAATCGCGGATCTCCTCCATCGAGCCATGCATCACAATCTTCTCCACATATTTCTGGATATATTCCTCCTCGAGATCACGATTCAACATCGTAAACAGGGTCAAACGGGCATCTCCTACACCCTCCTCTGTATAGACGTTGGCACCATTAACACCTCGTTTTTGTGTTTCATTCTGTATTCTATTCATTGCCTGAACGAATGCCATATTATTATAAATAAGACATTTGCCTTTAAGATCTTATAAAAACGCTTCTAGATCGGCAACAATTCTCATAGGCCGTGTATGAAAACGTTTAATACTATCATTTCCCACCATAAAATACAACCATTTTTTTGAACTTTCTTTATCTCGGCGCATAAAGCTACATAGATTGGATCCTGGTTCTTGAAGCCATGATTCAAATAGCACGCGTAACTGAGGAGGAAGACGGGAATAATAGTCAATATATAGTAATCCTAAAAATAAATAGAGATCGCGTCCCTCTTTTGGACAGGGATCCGATGCGGGATAGACGGTACTAAGTGATAATTCAGTAACATGTGTCTCAGTAGAGCCGATACAGGAAAATCCGAAATCGATCAGTGTCAATGATCTCGAAGACGACAATTCAATGATTTCATTTTCAATTGTCAGGATTTTGATCTGAGGAGGATGATCGACAACCATAAAATTACTTGGTGTTAGATCACGATGATTGATCCCGATTCGCTGATCAAGATGCCAAGACATTGCGCAGAGCTGTAAAAGACAATCGATGATCACATTTGATAAAGAAGAGGAAGGAGAGGCATCAAGATAGCGATCCAGAGTACATGCGCCATCAATTGGTTCCATGGCAAAACCGATCGACCGATCACGCAAAGAAACCAAACGTAACACACGAGGCGCACCTTGTGGAAATCCGATCTCTGCCAACTTTTCTGCAACCAATTGTTGAATACATGCTTCGTATAATAAGCTTTTTCCTGGAAGAATGGGGCGTTTGATATAGACATGTTTTTCTTCTTGGCCTATTCGATAGGTTGCCCAATCGATGTATCCAAACGCGCCGTGAGACATTGTTTTTATACATATAAGTGTTTCATTGGGTTGATCAATATAGATGGTAGGATTGATAATCGATTGATAGGATGGAAGTTGAATGGAACGCAACCAGTTTGTTGAACGAAGACATCCTTCGATCGGGTATCCAATAGATGATAAGGAGATCCATGCGGTACATTTTCGATCTGCTACACACATTACTCTCACTACTATATCACGAGGAAGAAATCGCTAAATGTCCTATAGATGAAAGAAGAACTTTAAAGACAGGAGAATCATGAAACATATTGTGATCGGCCAATAAATACGCAGTCATTTCACGCGGATGTTCATAGGCGCTTTTTGGCAAACCAGGTATCTCTATTTCACTCGGAATTTGCTTTACATGATATCCCTTTTTACTATGATAAAACCAAATATCAACATCGGAAAGGGATGGAAGAGTAATATCTCGAAAAATAGGCACAGGAACCCATGTATCTTGATAGACCCACAAGGGTGAATCGACGGTATCAGGGTTGATTCTGCTATGATTTCTTAAAAATTCAGGAAGACGACCCGTCCATTCTTTCCATCCTAATTGTTCAAACACGTTGACCCATGTATCTTTATATTTTCGCTGATGAACGTGCCATAATTCATGAATGATCGTAGAAAGAGAATTGATTTGTTCTAATTGAGGAAAGCAGATGGTAGAATACGGCCTTGTATGGGGCATTCCGCCGTCAGCAGATGGCATGAGCGATACGACAGCTATCGCATGAAGATCTATTCGAAGTCGCATCGGGAGTAGTGGAATGGTCTTATCGAGAACGGATTGATAATGAGATGCGTCCTTGGAAGACACCAAATTCGCAGTATAACTTTGTCGTCGGCGAGCTTTTGCGTTGGATGGATGAGTATAGCATGTAGTTAAATAAGAATCAACATCCTCTGCATCGATTAATAGCTGTTGAGCAACACGTTTGGTATCAATAAAAATAAATTTCAAATGTGTTTGGGAGTTTCCCATTTCTATTACGAATGTCGAATTAAAATTATTATATTTTTAGCATAGAGTAGAGAGATAAGATGGCAACATATCACTTTAATCGTATGCGTGAAGCGCTTGAACCATCGCAAGAACCATCGCAAGAGAGGAACAGTGCTGCATTTCGCTTCAATACGGTGCTAAGATCACTAGAAGAACATACAAAAACGCGTAATAAAGTGAATAATGATAATGCTCTTGAGGAACAATCCGAGCAGAATGCTGAAGAAGCTGCGTATATTGCGAATTTGAATCTATCAGAGGAAGAATTTCAACAATATTTAAATAACCCTAAGCGGTTCATGAAACGGCTTAGGAAGAAGTTTGCTAAGGAAAACAGACAATCCAGACGTAATACTAGAAGAACAGCAAAACTCGCGGAATGGATGAATCGTATACATATAAACGCTACCAACCGTCATAATCGAGCAGCTGGGCCGAGAATGACAAATTATTCTCGTATGGGTTCGCCTCGTCGTCCTGTACTAGAAGGCGGAGGTAATCGTCGCCGAACTCGTAAATCACGAAAATAAAAATAAAGATATAGGATGCGTATTATGTACTTTCTTCTTTCGCTTCTTCTTTTGCCTTTTTATTTGCGGCACGTGTTGCCGCCGCGGCTTTCGCCTGATTTTTCTTTTTGATCCCATCGACAATCATGGAATCCAGAAGGAAACTGCTCATTGTGGTTTGTTTGGTAATGGGGGCAGTGGACCGAGTAACGGGTTTAGTAGTAGATGCTGGTTTTGCGGAAGATGTCGCAGCTGTAGACGCTTTACTAATGACAACACTCCCCTTAAACATCCCAGTAATCGCCTGTCGTGTACTGGCTTTCTCAAATCGCTTCAAACAATCGGAAAACAGTAGCTCTGCCGCTTTGGCTTCGCGAAATGCCAGATACTTGTCGAGGTCTTCTGTCACTGTGGGGCATCCGCGTATCATTTCTGGGCGGAATCCAGGAATTTGTTCCAACAATAGCCCGAACGCCTGTGAAATTGGATTTTGAAGCTGGTGTTCGATGTAATGACGATAATCAGGAATGAGTTGATGATCCTTGATAAACTGCGGAGTTTCAATGCGTTCGCCTTGTAGCTTCGATGCTTCTTGACCCGCCTTCGCACTGATATAGACGTATCCAATACGGTCACCCGCGGCAGGTGCGTTACCAGGGTCTCTCATTGTAATACGATCCGCCAACGCCTTATGTGCAATCCGCGCAGGATCCGCATAGTCTGCTCGCAATGATTTCGTGACCGTCAATTGACCGAGACTTACCTTTCCATCAACAAGCTCCAAACACTTTTCTTTTACGAATTGGAATGCGCCAACCACATCGCGTTTATCCAGTAACATTTTCATGGCACCTCCAAAGATGGTTTTGACAATGGGTGCATTATCTCGTCGTTTCAATGCGATACCCATGTACTTGTGAACATAATCGTCAGGATTTTCTTCATACATGTTGCCGGCATATCGCTTCTTTGAAAACATCAGAAGAGGGTCAAATGCCTTATCAAACTCAAAGTCATGTGGGGCAGCAAGGGCTTTCGTAATAAGTGCGCCTGCTTCATCTGTGACATCAATTGTAGCCACACGCGCTTCACGGCCTTGAAGACGCTCACCTGTCTCTGGATTTCGTGGATTAAACTCAACAAATAGAGAATCCGTGTCACCATACATTACATTTGCGCAACAATGTGGTTTTTTCGCGCCAGGTCCGTAGAATTTATCAATTGCCGCTTTAGCGAATAGAATTTGTTTGCGACCATATGCCGTGACAGAGGCAGCTAGCGCTTGAAGACGAATTTTAAAGGTACCTGAACCCAGCTGTCCATAAAGAGAGTTACCCGTCAGCTTATATGCCAATTGTTCAGCATCCAACAAGGCATATCGTTCAGGGTCTTTCTCCGCTTTCATTTCTTTCTTTTTTGCCGAGCGTGCCGTGAGCAACCATGTCGTAATTTGAGGCAGTGTTGACTTCGTTCCATCCAATGGCTGGGCAAAGCGGCAGATACGACGCCCACACTTGATTTTACGCGGATGTTTACGAGTGTCAGAGGGGTCAGAACGAATAATATCATACTCAATGTCGGTAAACGCATATCCATCGCACTCGTCATACATTTCAGAACCCCATTGATGCGCAATCAGTTCGCCATCATTTGTAAAGTCCTTGACCCAAAGAAGTGAATCGTGACTGATATTTTCACTGACAATAGTGGAAGGATATAGGGACGCAAAGTCGCATACACCAATCGGACTTGTTGAATAGAATCCAGGCTGAGGGTCCAAGACAATCGCACCTTCGTACGAATCGTCTGCGCCTTGCGTGGGTACAGGGAGAACAGGAATGAGGACGCTACGCTCACGGCAATATTTAAACATGAGAGATTCGATTTTGATACCTTGTCCTCGTGTAAAGATATAACTGACGGGGACGGAGCAAACGTTTGCCATCGACATGGAATTATTGAATGTCTCCAATTTCTTATATAGATCGATGACCAGGTCACAATCTTGAAGACAGTATTTTCCTACGATTGCTCGACCTTCTGCGCTTTCACGATGAAGGCGAAAGATATCTTGTGGGCTAACATCATCTTTTACAACGACCCATTTGGTCGCGTCCTCCATTTCTGTAAGAGCATCTTCATCGAGGTCACATGTAAATTGAAGGACATTTCCGTCAACCGCTTCTACCATCAGTTTCTGTGACACAGTTTCACCTGTTTCATCAAGGAGGGTAATGGCACGGCCGACACGGACATCTTTAATCGCACCGGCTACTTCGAGTCGTAGTTGTCGTGTCGCGGCATCATATGATTGTTTTTTTAGTTTTCCTGACATGAAATGTTTAGTAACTTCATCCAGTTTGTAGGATGGCAATACATTATTTCGTTTGATATAATGAAACAAGTCAATTTGAAGACGACCCTGTGTGGTCCAGATATACATACGATTGTCTCCCATGGCGGAAGAACTCAGAAATTTCTCTTCGAGTTTCAGCTCACCAGCGAGTTCTACCAAACGATTCATCGCATGAAAGGCGGCAGTGTCCTTGACCAGTTTGAGTTCTTCGGCTCGTGTCCAGAGATAGGATTCATCAAAACCAAAGACGTTATATCCAATCAGGATATCAGGATCACGTTCAATCATCCAATCAAACCATGCGACAATCATTAGCTCTTCTGTTGGATAGGCGTGAACCTCAATGCCAGGAATCTCGGCACAGTCAGGGAAGACGAACAAATGACGCTCGGTTGTTTCTTTGGTTCCGCGAGTCAGTGTTGTTCCAATTTGAATGACAGGGTCGCCCGTCAAGGTAACAATCCGATTAAGCGTTTTTCCCAAGAGTTGTTCCATTTCCTCTTGTCCATCCGCCATTTTTAGAACGGCATCAAACGAATCGGCTGCCTTCGTAAGTTCCATATGGACTCGCTCGCGTGTCATACCTTTCTTAAATGTTGCGTAGATCGTTGTCATATCCTTTGTAAGCGTCTCGGGTGGATTCAAATCGGCGGTACAAATGCTGTTCGTAACAAATGTAATGACATCTTCGGACGATTTCGCAAATTTCAGTAACTCCTTAGCAGTTTTGCTCCAACTACGTTTGGCAACAGGAAAGTCACCCGTTCGAGAGAAGCACTCAATATCCCACGAAGCAGTCAAGAAGGGAGCGGAAACACGTGGACCCTGTGTAGGCACGATTTGTTCATAGTCGCATTCTAGAACAAGAGAATTGCCTTGATCGCTTGTAATGGACTGTTTTCCATCCTTAACAAGCACCCAACCACAGGGTTGTATATTTTGAACATGGAGGAATCGAAGCATCGGGTCAAGATTTGCCTCAAAGACTTCGATTTTTTTACCACGAGGCGGTGGAGCATCAGGTCTCTTCGCAATAATATTCAGATGATCGTCCAAGAACATCACTGAATTCAGAAATTCGTCTAAGAACATATTGCGCAGGGTGCGGAAAAGGCTGATAGAGGGCACATCAATTTGAAGAAAGGGGTAGAAGGTTTGAGCGGTGAATCCGTAGAAGATTTTCTTGGTAATACGGGTAATCGTTAGGTCATTAAAGGATAGACGTTGTTTAGTAAGTTGATCGCGCATATATTTTTGAATGGATTGGGCGGCAGCAGATGTCTTTTCTTCAGGAAGTCGCAGATACATGGTTGGTCGAAATCCAGTGACATCGCAACGAAGGGGTTGACCCATTTCAGTGGCACCAAATAAGTGGATGATAAATTGTCGCTGCGACGCAGAAGTAGCAGTTTTCTTTTTTTGACGACGGGTTTGAATTTCATCATCCTCGTCGGAATTCGAATCGTATGCAACTTCGACAACATCCTCCTGCTCAGACTCGATTCGCATGTCGCGGGCTTGGATGTCTAAGAGATGAAAGACGAGGTCGGACATGGTTTGGGTACCTATTTCCTAGATGGAAACGGGATTCAATTTTTATACACGTCGGCGTGTGTGTCGCCCATGTTTTCGGTGGTGTCGGTGGTGTCGCTTTTTGTTTGTTTTTCGTTTCATCATGAGAGCGGCCGTCGCTAAAAGGGCTGCTGGAGCGGCAAGGGTATAGGCAGATTGGGACAATGCTGTGTACAAACTTCCTCCTTTTTTAACTGGTTCATTCATATTTTCCATATCACGATCTTCGTTCATGGAAGGCGGTGCTGCAAGAGAGGGTTCGTTATTATTGCGAGCTTTCTTAACGGCAGACGCGCGGTTATTAAGAGCAATTGATACTCCTTCACTTTCACCCATGTCCATTTCCTCATTGGCGATAAAGTCAGGAGTAACACTGGCTTTTAGGGAAGCTACCTTAGGAGGGGAGTTGCGTTCATTATTTAGGTGAATCGATGCCTTCATTTCAGATGTGATACCAGATTCTTCGGCAGAAGATTCATGATTAACAAGACCTGCTTCATTTGCCAAATTCGCGGATCGATTCATCACCTCCATCATCGCATTCGTATCCTTTACTGGTTCAATCTGAGTAATTTCGTTACCATTTTGACCGACAAGTAATACGCTGGGATAACCCTCTACTTTGATAGGTTTCGCGGATTTACGTTTGAGGGCCTCATTGACTTCAGACATCACAGTCTCATTCACTTTGGCCGCTTGAATCGAACGATTTGAATTCTTGGCGGCTTTATCGAAATGAGGCATAAAATGATGACAATGTCCACACCAGTCGGCATAGACAAGTACGACTGTGAGAGGACCCTTACGTATCCGCGTCATCAATTCGCCTATGGCACCTGATGAACGAACATCAAGCGGGGGTAAGATGATACCCGTTGTAGATTGCCGATGTCCCCGAGCAGTTCTACGGGGTTTAAATTTGCGTTGACCTTTGCGACTGGTTCGAGCGGCCATTCTACTTTAGGATTCTTTTATTAATATAGGGAAGAAGTAGGTGTACAATGGAAAGTTCAATATCATATACCATTGTAATTTTGCTATTGATTGGATACATTGCGATTTATCTTGGAAGTCGTAAATATTTTGAGGATTTTCAAGATTCATCAAAGAATGGTAAACGATTTCATCGTGATGGGTCGCCAAATACGAATCCGAACGCAGCCTTGCCGGAAAATGTGTATCCTGCGCAACCGGATATGGATGAGTATGAAGTATCAGCTGTTTTTCAAAATCAAGGATCCCGAGAGGCTACTCAACAACAAATCAATGATGCTATGACCCGGTATCCATTGGACTGGTCAGTACAGGGTCCTAACTCTCAGTATTTTCAAGAGAATCAGATACAGTATACCAAAGATGTTAATTATGCAGCCCAGCCGGCACCTTATTCCAATCAGGGAATGGAATCGGCTGTTCCCGAATCAACGGAAGAGGAGGAACGCAAAATTCTCCAAACGTATCAGCCCAAATCAAGTAAAGACCTACTTACCTATTCAGTTGATGATGTGAAGAACTTACTTGATAAGGTTTATGATAAGAAGGGTCTGATTCCCGTAATCCATAAATCAAAGCAAGGAGAGAATATATGGGAGGTGACAGAAGTAAAAGAGAAGAACCCAACGATTGTATGGGAAGATGATACAGAAAAAGTTATGCGTCAGCGTGGAGAAGAGACGATTGAAGTCCCCTATCCGGCCAGCGACCTAGCTGCTGGAATGAACCCATTTATGGCTGCACGTCAACGGGTTGGTAATAGTCGAAATGAGAATCCACAGTGGACGCCTGGTGTGGATCGAATGTTTACACCGTCTTACCCAATCCCTGCTTGGAATTAAATGGAAAATATCATACAAATCATTATAAAATCAACACACTTTTTTGGATAATTGAAATACAAAAAAGTGGCAACCTAAACTGAATAAACTGGATAGTAGGTAGATATGGGGACTTACATTTCAATTCCTTATGTGACGAGAAGATCCGTACATATTGAGCCATCTAAGCCAAATATAACAGTAGATAACACGGTAGCACCATTGGTGTGTGATGAGGTTAAGAAAGAAGAGGTGAAGGAGGTTACCAAAGATGAGGACAAAGAAAAAGTTGAAGAAGAGTCAAAGGAGAAGGTTGCCATTAAAGAGGAGGCGAAGGATGCTGTTAAAGAGGAGGTGAAAGACAAGGAAGTTGCCGTTGCTGTTAAAGAGGAGGTGAAAGACAAGGAAGTTGCCGTTGCTGTTAAAGAGGAGGTGAAAGACAAGGAAGTTGCCGTTGCTGAACAGGTGATTCCTGAATTGCTACCCAAGCGGCTATCTATCACGATCCCTTCGGAGAGAGAATTATTGCCAGATCTTTCAGAAAAAGTGGTGGAGGCACCGCGTATTCCAGAGTTTCAAGGAAATATGAATTCAGCATCACATGCGATTAAAAAGTTTAATCGTCGTCATCGTAAGCATCAGAACTAACCAAATGTATTTTCAGATGCATAATTCATACGAAGAACACCATCGTCATCTTTATATGTTGAATAAAGTTCCCCCATGGTCATACTCGTCATGGGCAGCGTATTATTAATAAAAATAAAAATAGCCATATCGGGTTTAAGTAATAGCCATTTTCGAATAACTAGCGCAAATTCTGCCATAATAAAGTGCGAAGGTACCAGAAACTTATGTTTGCGAATATCTGGTAGTGTATCTTTAGCAAAAGTCGATTTTGTAATAAATACAGGGACCCTGTCTGGAAATTGCTTATGTAATCGTGCTAATTCGCCATCTCGGAGTGTAAGGTGGCTCATTTCTGAATCATCATATTTTATTAAAACCTAAACAAACCATACCATTGTCGCATAGTATGTTTTGGTTAGATACAAGAGAAACAGAGTTAATTACATTATTGAATGAAGTGATCGTGAAGGCGCTCCCTGTAGGGGATATCTGGGTCGGGGTGAAGGAGGATGGGGTGATGGCAGAAGGTGGAATCGTAATCGAACGTAAATCCATTCGTGATCTGGAAGCATCCATTTTAGACGGGAGATATCGTGAACAACGTGGACGTATCTTAGCTTTTTGCGAAGAGAATAAAACGCAACCGATGTATATTCTTGAGGGTTCGCTATCATCTTCCACGGGACGTCTTCAGAAATCGGCACTGATGAAATTCATTCAACGTCTGATCCTTCATTATCAGATCCCTGTGATCCAAACAGCGTCGATCCATGAAACTGCCGAGCTATTACAAACTATGATGGAACAGTGGAAAGAGGATCCGACACGGCTCAAACAGACGACCGAGCGTATCAAAATGACCGATAATATTCACGTACACCGAAAATCAAATACAGCAGACCCCAATCAATTCACGGTTTCCTGTCTTGTACAGTGTAATGGAATCTCAACTAAAATAGCCGAAGCTATCCTTGCAAAATGTGGAAGCCTGAAAGCAGTGATGGAAATACCAGTGAAAGAATTGGGCGAAATTAAGATAGGGACTCGACGCGTGGGGCCTGTGGTTTCAAAGCGCCTTCACGATCTTCTTAACTATACAAGCAGTGTATAAGTCAAAGCAGAGTTTAAACTATGATTTATAAATTTTATTATTGTATTATTATATCGTATAATAAAGAATGGCGATTATGATACGAAAAGTCAAGAATGGCAAAAACTAATATAATAAGTGTTAGTACTATTTTTACATGATATTCTTACATATTCAAATACTGTTTCATCAGAATAATTTCTTTTTCTTGACTTTCGATGATATGATCTAATAATGGCTGAATCGAAGAGTTTGTTAATCGTTTGCTCATCGTAACGGCCATAGAGTGGTGAGGAATCATGCCGCGAAGATATTGATTCTCTGTAACGAAGGTTTGATTGCGAATAAGATAAAAGAAAAGCGCAGCACCTAGTCCACCCCATACCATTTTATTCATATTCTGTTCAAAGAACCCCATGAAAAAGAACATCCAGCCAGTCATGAGACCAACCATATACAAATCATTTACATGAAGATAAATATCATCTAAGCGATTCGCCCAGACATTCATGGTAGAAGCCCATCCGGCAAAAAAACAGGCGAGTAACATCATGATATTATGATCCATCTATATGATCTACATCTTTATCAAAAATACATTTTTGGCATTGAATCATACTCTTGATATAGTTCGCGGATACGCTCTATTTTTTCATCGGAAGAGGTCGATAAATCGTCGATGACAGATTGTACAGTAGAAATAAGATAGCGTTCATAATCAATATGTACCGTTTCACGACCATCATACTCGGTCCACTTTAAAAACTCCTTATATTTCATTGGAAACTCCTTGATTTTCAGCCTACTACAATCTGTATCTATCGCATCTCCCATCGTTTCTACCAGATGAATGAGAATAGGGTCATCTGGTGATATCGCTTGAGCATGTTTCACGTCTTTAGAGGTCAGACGATTGTATTTCGCCAACCCTTCTTTTGACATTCCAAATCCTCCGAAGACTGAATTATAAACAACTTTGTATGACATGGTTGTTTATCATAATAAGAGGTGCTTTAAATATTTAGCGAAAATAATCCATATTCGATTTCGGCTGAATGACAGTATTCGCAGGTTGTGCTACATTTTGTAAAAATGCATTTGGAGGGACATAATCAGCAGCCGAAGGTGGAGGCGGACCTGCTGTTGGATTTGACAATGGTCGATTAAGAATGGTAGAGATAGCGGCGGATCGAGATCCCATCATTCCTCCACGCTGAAACTCGCCAGGTGCAACCATACGAACTTTTTTCTGTGATTTGCGTCCCTGAATCAATCGCGATGCTTCTCTTTCTTTTCGTTCCATTTCTGCCTGAGTTTTATCTGCTGATTCCAGCATGGCCTGCATAATGGGCGATTGTTCCGTCAAATAAGATTTCTCATGATGAAGCCATGAAATATATAACATATTAGGTGGTGTGTAACGGACTTCATATTTTGCATGACGTAACTGATAAATCAGATAGATTACACAATCCTCAATATCGATCTTGGGCAGACCGAGAATGAATGGTGGAACCGTATAAAGCAAATAGCATTGTGAATTGGGAAGTTTAGAACTGACACGAATACGGTTATAAATTTGTTCCAGAATTTTATTGTAGGCTCGAAGACGGGATGCATCTTTTGATTTGCGTTTATCATAGAGATCGGTTGGATTCAATTGCGGTGTGGGTTGATCCATAGCTGTTCTTATTCAACAAATACAACAAGCCAGACTATTCACGCATTTTCTTTTGTGTCTTTCGCATACTTTGCATACTTCGCATGACCCTCGTCATTTGCTTAAAGCGCTTTTTCGTACCAGGTTCGCTAAAAGAGTGTCCTCCATCGGGGGTAATACATAGTTTTACATGGGGCAAGGCATCTTGAATGGCAAATGCTGCGGAAATAGGACACACCATATCATATCGCCCATGAATCACCGTAAATGGGATATGCCGTAGTTTATAAAGTCCTCGGCGCAACTGGTCCTTCTTTAACCAACAATTATTAACAAAGTAGTGATTTTCAAGTAGTGCTAAAGCAAATGCTTCTTTTGGTGTTGTATCATCCTTTTTCGGATGTAAAAAAGAGACATTATTCTCCCATTTCCACCAGGCATCGGCATATCGTTGTGCGTTGGGGCCTTTTAACTTTTCCTGGTAATAACGAGCAATCGTCTTCCAATGGGCAGAATGAAGTCGTTCGGGTAATACGGAAATAAATCCTTTCCATGCGTCTGGATAGATTTCAGATGCACCACCTTTTTGATAGAGCCATCGAAAGGACTCCTCATTACTAAAGCAGGCACCACGTAGCAAGAGACCTGTTACGCGATCAGTATGTGTCTGTGCATACGCTAAAGCAAGGGTTGTCCCCCACGATCCGCCACTTACAAACCAGGCATCGAATCCAAAATGACAACGAAGAGATTCAATATCGCTTACCAAGTGCCATGTTGTATTTTGAATAAGGGATCCAAAGGGCGTTGATTTTCCGCACCCGCGCTGATCAAATAATATCACACACCATTTTTTCAGATCGAATGTATCTAAAATAGATCGATCCATTCCATCGCCTGGACCGCCGTGTAATATAACGGCAGGTCGACCTGTACCGTGTTTTTCATAATAGATCTGATGTCCTCCCGATACGGGTAAATAACCAGAAAGCATCCTATTATTATCAGGTATAAACGCGTTCATTGTATGATATTCAACACCCTCAGACCCATCAGAGATGCTTCCGCACCGAATTTATTTATCAGGTGGAGGAATTTGCGCGATGGCGCATGTAGGAGCATTACAAGAGTTATCAAAACATGTTCCGTTACATATGATGAAGGAATGGATGGGAATATCCGCAGGTTCGTTGGTTGCGATGTGTATTTGTATTGGATTTACCTTAGATGAATTAATGGAATTTTCGATTCGTTTTGATTTCACCAATATCAAAGAAATGGATTCGATTCCGGGATGGATTCTTCATTTTGGATTGGATACAGGAGAACGACTTCATAAATTGATCGATGCATGTCTTCATGTAAAAGGTCAATCGTCGGATCTTACCTTTCAAGAATGCTATGATCGATTTGGAAAGTCGCTTCGGATCATGGCAACGGATCTGAACGATGTACTTCCGATCACATTTAGTCACATGACCACCCCCACGTATCGCATTTCAGACGCTGTGCGAGCGTCCATGTCCGCGCCATATTATTTTCAGCCGTTTATTTGTCCTCAAACAGGACATTATTTAGTGGATGGTGCAGTGATCAGTAATTATCCACTATTTGTTCTTCCAAAAGAGGAACATGAACAAACGCTGAGCATTTTGATCAGAACGTCGGTCGAAAAAGTGATCGATCTGATGGAAATGGGAATGGATGAATTGATCACTCGGCCCATGTATATTGCGCTACAAGAAAAAGCAAACATCGAGATCAAATGTTATGATGCGCGATGTATTCCGATCATGTTGGGCGAGATCAATATTTTAGATTTTTCATTTGATGAAGAGACAAAAAATAAAATTATTGCGAAAGGGAAAGAGGCAGTGATCAATTATTTTAGAAATCAAAGATTGGAAATGCGATCAAATACGCGTAGATATTCTATTTAGTTAGTCGCCTTTGGCTTAGTTAGTCGCCTTTGGCTTAGTTAGTCGCCTTTGGCTTAGAGTCTCGCTCGAAGTTCGGGTTTGGTCAAGAGTACATCGAATGTGATCACAAGATCAGGTTTCGAACGTGTATAAATGGTGATCGAAGTTTTTGAATCTACTTCAATCGTCATCTGTGGAGTGATCTCCACCTCGGTTATCATCCCATTCACAGTAACATAATAGACCATTTTATAGCCATAATTATTTTTCATGTTGGAAATAAGTTCACATTCGCGAGGAAAAGTGAGAGTAAGGGTTTCATGTTCTGGGCGATGAAGAAGATAGGATGAATAAGTCAGATCTGCATACAAATTTCGAATGTCAAGGCGCTGATGATAAGAGAGAGAGGGTACAGGAACGGAGTATAGTGTGCGAAGAGCGTGCTGTAGCGTGCGAATCGAAGGCTCACAATGGAACATGGTGTTGATTTCTATATCGATCTGATCTAGAAATCAAATTTATGCATGTTGTATTTTACATATTATATTACACATAGGCGATTTCTTTCAAGACCTCAAACGCACGTGGTAAGTACTCTTCTAGAACAAGAACGATATTATGACCATAGGTGTTGATATAGAGTATAGGAATTTGTTTCTCAACAAACCGTTTGGAGATCTGATAGATAATTCCTACATGGTCAATTCCTGGCACGTCTTCATGAATATCGATCGCACGATAAGAACGCGGATCGTATACACAGATCGATTGAAAAACTTGATGTGAGGCGGCATTTTTTTCCAGTACATGAAAATAAAATGTAATTTCATCGTCCAACAGGGTTTGGCACAAGATGTCTTTGGTAATATCATAGAATCTGTGTTTTACAATCTTTTGAAATTCATCACGTGTACATTTATATAATTTAACGATACCAGGGAGAAGGGTTACCGAAAACTTATCCATAATATTACTCTTATTTTTTACCTTATACTCCTGAATGAATATCAAGAGTCATACATCGAACAGAACCACCAGATTTCTCAAATTCAGATGTATCCACTTGTTTGACGGTAAGGCCCGTTATGGATTCCAGTTTTGATTTTAAATGTGGTTCTGTTAGTTTATGAGTGATCAAATGTGTACCATCGACCACCGCATTCAAACAAAATGAATCAGGCGTATCCAGTACAGTGACATGTTCCTTTCCTAGAAAGTGTTCTAATTTTCGTAAAGATGCCGCTGAAATGGCGCGACGATGAACAATACATCGTTTATCATCGTATTCCAGCATGGCAATGTCCAGATGATAATATAGTGGCGATACTAAACGAATCATAAGAAGTTCAGGCTTCTCCTTACCATATAACTTCTGAAACAATCGATCCAATTCAACAAATGTTTTCTTTGTGGAACGATAACCATATCCACATACCGCTTTACGTCCGCCATGAAACCATTTGAGTTCAGCCTGTCCTTCAAATGGTTCGTTACCAGGATAATCAATGGTATCGAGCTGGATGGACTTAAAAAAATGTTTCAAATAGGGCAATTCATCTTGACGATGTTTGTATTTCATGCTAGGTAAAAGAAGTAGAGGTCGACCGAGTCGTGGAAGAGAAAGACCTGCATCCGCACAAAACACAATATCAGACAAGGGTGCACTATGTCGGGGTAGCTTACATACAATCGTCGGAGATGCTGTAAATGATTGTACGAGATTTTCATGTTGTTTGATGCTTTTGTGTTTAGATTGATGTGAATTTATATCAATATATGGATTTTCATTATATTGAATAGGTAATATATCGAAAGTAGATGCGTCGATAAATACACGTATCATTACAATTGATTCAGAAAATCGACGACACCCTCGTAGGTACGTTCGCCCGGATACTCTATTGTATCGGATCCCCTGACAATTAGAATACTAGGATAGCCACGAACATTATATTTCTTGATATCGGCTTTATCTTGATCAGCATCTAATATCTTCACGGTTGCGTGTGTTCCGTTGGAAAGGGGAATCGGTGATGCCGCCTCGAGTTTCTTGAATTCAGGCGCCGCCTTCTTGCAATGACCGCACCAATCTGCCTTACAGATCACAACAGATGGACCAGCTCCCTGAAATCCTTCACTTACCTTAAGACGAATCACAATAAGAATAACAATCAATACAATAAACACAATACCACGCTTCATCGTTCTATGTATAGGAGTGACTTTTTAGCGTAGCGACTTTTTAGCGTAGCGACTTGTTGGCGTAGCGACTTGTTAGTCTAGCGACTTGTTAGAGGGATATAAACCGTGAAGACAATAAATAGATAGGATGATTCACTCGAATCTATCATATGATGTATTAGAGGAATGGGTGCCAAAAGGTGGATGGAATGCGATATTCTCGGAACAACATCAGATTCATGGAACGAGTCTCTTCTTTTTTTTCAAAAACAAGAAGGGATTCAAAGAAAATGTAGCAGAAATGATGGTACAAATGATTCTTTTTAAACAGGTGTATCCTGGACTTCAATATGGAAAGGAGCAAGAAGCGATGCTAAAAAGAGCGCTCGCTCGTCCGTAAAGGCATGTGAAATGTTATTCGCTTGGTAATAGCATAAGTCCCAGCATAATGAAAAAGAATAATGCTGTATGAAGAAATAAACCATGAATGGTCAATGCTCCACCGGATGTAACAACATGGAATAATCCACCTACAAGACGCTGAATAACCAGTGCCGTTTCAGGGTTTGCCAATAAGAAGAAAATGAGGGCGCTATAAATGCTATATTTGGCCTTTAATAATACACGATTCATGCTAAAAGCAGATTGTGTTTTGGATTGCTCCTTAGAATCGTCTGGCATTCTACTTGGGTAGAAGTTCTTCTGATGCGATAAACATACTCAATGCTAACATACCATGATTATAAACGATGTTTGATTTGATATCCATCACCGTCTCTAAATACAGAGGGGGCTTCTTGTATTTATTAAAATAATGTTTTTCCAGTTCATCAAGTACCCATGTATTCTTGGAAACATTTACATTGCTGTAATCTACTTCAAATACATTCATGGGTGTCTGTGTCGACTTTGCTTCATTGCATACAAGATAAATCGCTTGATCTGTAAAAAAATCACCAGCCGCTTCATAGGTCTGTTCCTTCTGAAAATCTGCATTGATATCTAATTTTATTTCATCGCTATTTTTATGAGATTCGATATTGATACCCATGATCATGATACGAATTATGGGAAGAGTTTCAGGATCCGTATAATGTCCTGATTTACCAAACCGATTGAGAAGCGACGTAATAGATACAACGGGTACAAAATCAGCCATATCAGTAAATGATTTGACGTCTTTGTCTTCTGTTTCCATCTTATTAACATGGGTTTGAATCGCACCTAATTGAGTGCGGAGAAATGCCATCATAATGGGGTCTATATTTGTAATTCGATAAATGCCATGATGGATAGGAGATTGTGACGCAATCTTCTGACAAATATATAATAATTTGGAGAGCGACACAAGCGAAAGACCGTCAGGCATATCTTTAGAAAGAATGGAGGTAATGGGATCGTATTTTTCTTTGAAAAAATCATAGAACGGTTTCATCATACTCGCCACGGATTCGCTATTGATCTGAAATGAATTAGATACAACATTCTTAGAGTTTGTGTTGTTTGCAGCCGATTTATTATTCATTGAAGTTACATTCTTAGAATTATTGTTGTTTGCCCCACCCTTCATAGATTCTGGTAACGCACGAGTTAGTTCATTAATTGTTCTTTCATTTACGACAGGCCCTTTCGAATTTTCAAGAAGTGGCTTTCTTAAATATTTTCGGACCACAAACAATTGTAGAATAGATTCTAGACGCTTTTTTAATTCAGCAGAAGCATCGGGTGGAGAAACGACCGACTTATCAAGGACAGTTGCTTTCTCTACATGATCTATATCAATACGCATATCATGTGGATTTGTTTCGTGAATTTTTTTCACGATTGCGCCAAGATTGAGTGTTTCGACGGTATCAAGTAATTTCATCCATGTATCCGCATTGGATTTGATATTTTTAGGTTCAGGATGTAACAAATACCAAGCAAGTTCCATTAATATATAATAGACTTTCTCTTTCGAGATTTTATTTTTGACTCGTTTTTGTAGGTCATCTAAGGAAGTAGCAGAAGGTATGGCCTCTGCAGCATCAATATCTTTCAGTAATTTTTTTAAATTGCTATAATATTGATCAAATTGCATATTTTTAATAATGCGATTGGTATGTTGTAAGCTAGCTTGTAAACTAGCCATTCGCTCTTCAATGATGTCTTTTAAGGGCTTCTTTTCATGCTCCTGAATTCCTTGAAGTTGTGGCCTTTGATAGGGTAAATACGTTTGAAACAGACGAAGAGCGTCTGGAAATTTGGTAAGGATTGGTCGAAAGGTCTTATCAAACTCTGACTTACTTTTACAGATCAAGTCGTATGTCTTGGTGGTGTTTGTTTCAGTTGGCGCAGGCAAGGCTGTCGTACCGGTTACATTAAAACATTCTCCACCGATGTCCACGTAATCAGATAGAGTGGTCATCACCTATTCTTTCATGAGGAAATTGCGTTACGAAATCAATCACATAAATTTGACAGGTCCAACATTGGGATCTAAACAGTTGTCACCATTTATTATCAGCATGAATCCTGTTGAAAAAATCTTTAATCCATGGAATCCAAAGAATCGGGAGGTCACTCCATCGGATGTCATTCCGATTCTTAAACGCTATGGCTGGAAGGGCCGTTTTAATAATTTCAATCTCTTTGCCCAAGCGTGTTGCCACAAATCGTATGTGGATCGTCCTGAACTTTGGCAAGAACAGGCGGAACACGGCGAGGAGATTATCATCGCACCGCGTCCAGATGATTGTATTCCGTTGCGTACATGCGACAATGAAGAGCTAGAGTATCTTGGAGATCGTGTATTGGGTCTGGTTATCGCATCTTATGTGACCAAGCGCTATCCAGGCCAGGGAGAGGGTTTCTTGACCCGTATCCTTTCTCGTATCGTTAATAATAAACAGCTAGGCAAGATGGCAAAGGAGGTGGGATTGGGCCAGTGGATTATTCTGAGTCGTCATATGGAAGAAGTATGTGACGGTCGTAATAATCTGCGCATTTTGGGGTCAATGTTTGAAGCCTGGTTTGGAGCATTGTATTTACAAGAAGAAGATGTGGGTCGTGGTCTACAACAGTGTAATGATTTCCTAGTACGCATTATTGAGAAACACGTTGACTTTGTTCAAATCATCATCGAGGATACAAATTATAAGGACCAGTTGCTTCGTAAATTCCAAGCGCTGTATCATGTACCACCGCGATATAAGGAGATTGCGGTCGTAGGACCTCCACATGATCGAATCTTTACAATGGGTGTGTTGGATCCAAATGACAAAATTTTAACCACGGCAACCGCCAGAAATAAGAAAGTAGCAGAGCAAGAAGCATCGAGGGCAGCATTAGAGATGCTAGAGCCACAACAACAGCATGAGGATGATAAAAAAGTGGCAAAACCACGAAAGTAAATTGTGAGAACCTAATTAGAAGATGGATGCTAGTAAAATTACTGAGTTGCGTCAAAAGCAAAACACAGTGTATATCAATCGAAGCAATGTTGTAGATTCAAGTACAATGACATGGAGAAATCAAATTCAGTCTTCGAAGTATATTAAAGGAGTCGCCACATGTACCGGCCTTCAAAATACAAATGTTCCGACGGAGTCCGTCTGCCCCAATGGGGACGGAACTTTTTCTTTTGGCGGTGGCGGGAAGCAAATGACACTGGCTACGGGTTCATCTCAGCAGTACCCGAGTGTCTATCGTGGAGCGGCAGGAAGTGCCTCTGAAGTCTATTCATCCGATAAGATTCTGCTACAAAAAGCGGGTCGCCAATACTGTGCTGAACTTATTACGGACCAGGATGCATATACCATCTTGCCAAATTGCGTATCGGTAAATACGAATGGACCAACCCCTTCTAATCCGAATCCAAGTGTAAACAATCAGGATACGAACCCATATCTACCGCCATTTGATACGTATTATCGATTCAAGAACCCACAGATCAATACACCTGTCCCCGATCAGAATCAGAAGCATTTTGTTCAGTACTGTAACCAGTGTGCTATTGAACCGGTCAGTATGTAATATATCTATTTTTACATATAATGAATAAATTATTTTAAGGTAAATCTTTATTCAAACACAACATACATGTGTTACGATGAAGATATCGTTTCTAAGGAGATAGTAGATGGCTTCTCGTCCAGAATCTGAGAAACCGAAAGGCGTCGTACCAGGAAGAGCCACGGTAATCAAACTAGCGGATCCTGCCTTGATCGCCCAATGGAGAAAACCTGCCCCCGCTGGGCAAGTCGATGTAACATCACAGCAGCCTTTTCAGGGTTCCGAACCGGCTCCTCCGACTCAGATCGAACAAGCAAAGGCGGCTAGTATGGCACCCAGTAAGGGTGTTCAATCCAAAGGAGTGGTTCGCCCTAAACAGGTTGCCGCAGTAGAAAGACCATCTATTAAGCCCGCTGTAAAGGACGTACAGAAAACGCCTGATTTGCGAGAACGTTCTCGTCCATTGGATGCGGCTGCACAAGAACTCCTTCCCTCTGAGCTGAAAGCTTATCAAATCGAACAGAGTACAATCGAGTCTTCCAATCCTTATATGACCGATACTACGATTTATACACCGCAGAGTCGAAAGAGTTTTTATCGCTTCATTACGGATAACTATTCTGAGGCTTTTCGACTGGCTCATGCGGAAAAGGGAAAAGCCATTGATCAGTTTGCATGTGCGAAGCTAGAACAAGCAGAAGGAAAACAAGTGGAAGCATTCTTGTATCAGAAATTCATTCGTGAGTATATTCGCAATGCTGGTCCCTATCGTGGAATTCTCGTCTATCACGGACTCGGTTCAGGTAAAACATGCTCTGCCATTGCTGCCGCTGAAGCACTATATGGTACATCGAACAAGAAGATTATTGTTATGACACCGTTTTCATTACGAGCCAACTTCATGTCAGAAGTATCGTTCTGTGGATTTCGTCATTTTAATGTATTTAATCACTGGGTGAAGGTCCCACTCACCTCATTTGGTACCCCTGTTTTTGCATATGCAATGTCGGTATTATCTATGAAACAGGAGTATTTAACCAAGAAGGTTTTGTCTCGTGCCGATCCAGAGCGTCGGGCAATTTGGGTACCTGACTTCACAAAAGAGTCCAATTATAATGAGTTATCACAGGAAAATCGCAACGATATTCGTGATCAATTAACACATATGATTGATTCGCGAATCAAATTCATTAGTTATAACGGTGTAAGCGCGGCAGAGCTGAAACGATACGCATGCTTGCCTGATCCGGATACGGGAAAGCCAATGTTTGATGATGCCGTGATTGTGATTGACGAAGTTCATAACTTGTCACGTTTGATGCAGGGTCAGATTCTGCCCTATATTACGGAACGTGAAGGATCGAAACGAAAGATCGAAGTGGAACCAATCGTACCAGGACGCTGGGAACCGAAGTTGTGTGGTAAATCAGAGAATTACAAGCGCGCGTATCTCTTTTATCGTTTACTGACGGATGCACGAAACAGCAAGATCATTGGCTTGTCTGGAACGCCGATCATTAACTTTCCAGAGGAACTTGGTATTCTAGCTAATGTTCTAGGAGGATACACAGAATGTGCTGAGTTTTCACTGTTATCAACAAACAAACTAATCATGGAAAAAGTGAAAGAAATCGCGGAAGAAGAACCTCGTATTGATATTGTGCGATTTCGTGAGGGAAACCAGAAAATGGGCGTTCTGATTTCTACATTCCAGGAAGGATATGAGCGTGTCAAGAATGGAGACTCGGTGTTTATTGGTGTGAAATACAACGAAGAGGCACAGGAGGGTATTCGTGAGATTTATCCACGAATCAAGGCAAAACTGTTGGCGGCGAATATCAAGATCGAGGAAGATGGCAAAAAGGGTCCGTTTGTATCATATCCACGTTTGCCGATTGACGATGAATCCTTTAAGCGTGAATTCATTAATCCTGTGAATTTGAAGATTATTAATGAAGTTGTTCTAAAGAAACGTTTAGCGGGTCTTATTTCGTATTATAAGGGATCGAAAGAGGAATACATGCCTCGCGTGACCAAAGACGAGATTGTCCGCTGCGAAATGAGTGATTATACCCTGTTGGAGAAATATACACCTGCTCGAACCACCGAGATTCAAGGAGAAACAAAAAAAGAAAAGGGAACGGATGATGTATTTGCTGCTGTGGAAATGTTTGCGAAGATGAAGAATCCATCTAGTTATCGTTTTCGAAGTCGAGCGCTATGTAACTTTTCATTTCCAAAGGACATTGAGCGTCCTTTCCCTGGAACGCGCGAGGAGGAAATTGAAGAAGAAAATCAGATTGAGGTAATCGCGGAGAATGCGGAAGTATCCGAAGAAGTGGGAGATGTGGATGCAGATCGCGATGCGGCAGCAATTGTGGCGGAAGAGGAGCGATTGGCAGAGGCGGCACTGGTCGCGGAGGGCTTAGTAGTCCCGTCGGCCGAGGCATCAGTAGAGCCATCAGCAGCGCCATCAGCAGCCGCAGCATCATCGTCTTCCGCACAAACAGGTGGTGATGTGGATGATATCGAATATGTTGGTGAATACGAGGAGGATGATGAGGAGGATGATGAGGATGAGGATGAAGATGAAGATGAAGATGAAGATGAGGATGAGGATGAGGATGAGAATGAGGATGAGAATGAACGAGAATATAATGACATCATTGAGTTATCTGATGACGATGGAATGGAGGGTGGAGCGGGAGAAGAGCTGGCATCGATTAAAAAGAGAGGTCCGCGTCTACCCCCGAAGTCTGCTGCACCCGCTGTAAGCGCTGCAGTGAGCGAACCAGTGGCTGTGGCAAGCGAAGCAGCAGTAAGCGAAGCGGCAGTAAGCGCAGCACCAGTAAGCGAAGCAGCAGTAGCAAGTGTAGCACCAGTAAGCGAAGCAGCAGTAAGCGCAGCACCAGTAAACGAAGCGGCAGTAAGCGCTGCACCAGTGGCAAGCGCATCAGTAGCAAGGAAACGTATCCCGCGTAATCCGCCCAAACAACAAGTTATCGCACCTGCTGTAAGCGACGCAGTGGCAAGCAAAGCACCTGTGGCAAGCGGAGTACCTGTGGCAAGCGGAGTACCTGTGGCAAGCGGAGTACCTGTGGCAAGCGGAGTACCTGTGGCAAGCAAAGCGCCTGTGGCAAGCAAAGCACCTGTGGCAAGCAAAGCACCTGTAGCAAGCAAAGCACCTGTGGCAAGCGAAGTGCCTCTTGCAGGTCCACGTGTTCTATCCTATAAGGAGCGCATTGAGAAGGCGATGCGGACATTGGATGAACGCCGCGCGGAATATCTCATGTTGGAGAGCGAAGATCCAATGGGTCGTCTAGCGACGTATTCTACCAAGCTCGCCAAGATGTTGGAGAACATTGAAAAATCGAAGGGAAGCAATCTGGTCTATTCGCAATTTAAGACAGTTGAAGGTCTCGGTGTACTCGGAGTTGCCCTGAAGGCAAACGGATACGATGAGATCAAGATTGTAGGCACGGAACAGAATCCTAAATTCAGCGATGATACCATTGCATCTTTTCGCGAAGGTCTCGGTGACGTGGATCGCCCTAAGCGCAAGCGCTTCATCTCCTTTACAGGAGAGGGATCAAAGGAGCAGCGTGCGCTCGTCTTGAACATTTTCAATGGTAACTTTGATAAATTGCCTGCAGAGATGCGTGCGGTATTGGAGCCGTTTAAGGAGAAGAAGAATACAACAGGCGATATCTGCTGGGTGATTGGAATCACAGGTGCTGGTGCAGAAGGTATTTCATTAAAGTGCTGTCGCTCTGTTCATATTATGGAACCCTATTGGAACAATGTTCGTCTGGATCAAGTGAAGGGTCGCGCCATTCGTATTTGCTCTCATAAGGATTTGCCGTTCAAAGATCGCGAAGTCGAGATTTATACCTATTACACAGTGTTCTCTGAGGAACAGAAACGGTCCGATAAGATCGATCAGACGATTCGTGGTACAGATAATAACGAGACATCTGATGAGAAGGTGTATTATGTTAGTATTAAGAAGGACAAGATTAATCAGGAGATCTTGAAGATTATGAAAGAATCCGCTGTGGATTGTGAGCTGAATGCTGGTGAGAATGATGGAATTCAATGCTTTCGTGTCGATGGTCAGGCAACACAGTATTTATTTGATCCGAATTTGGAGGTGGACAAGATCATTACCAGTATTGAATTGAAAGAGGTGCGTGGAGATCTTCAGAGTCGTGTGTCACGCGCTCTGGATGTGAGTGCGCCTGCGGCGGCATCGGTGGTTGATCGGATCAAAGTCATTCGGATCAGAGGTACCGAATATTTGCTACGTGTGAAGCCCGAGTCCAGTGGAACCGTCTTCCATTTGTTTGGTCGTACAGACACCGATTTTCGAAAGCCATTGGGAGAGGTTGAATCAGATCCGCTGTTAGGCAAGTATACTCGTCTTCATTTTTACATGTAAATCATCTATTCCATGAATATGATTCATAATGATAGATAATAATTATTAATAAAATGAATATTCGACCCTTATTCAGATAGAGTCACATATTTATTATATGAATCTGGAAATTGAGTATAGATCCAGTTTGCCTTACATTCACGGACTACGTCCTCTTTTGTGAGCGTCTTGTCAAAGAAATGGACCCATGCCAAATCAAATTGAAAAGAAGAAGATCCATAAATTCCGTTATTCTCATTTGGATATCGGCCACCGCTAAATACAATATTGCACTGTTGTGCTGACTGTCCTGGGGCAGGATTGCTTGTCGCATTCATACCCCACATGGGAGAATTAGAGCCGTTGATGCCAGGCAATGGTGTCACCGTCGCAGCACCTCCGCTCGACATAAATCCATCAATTGAATTACAATACAAATCAAAACCAGTCTTGTTATTATTGATATAAAACATGTACCATGTACCAATCGTCAGATTATATTCAGTATTAAACTTCTTATACCAGCCTCCCATACCACCATGTTGAATAGAAATAATAGACGTACTTCCATTGACAGGTGTCGCAATAATAGAATAATTTTCCCTAAATGTTCCCATCATGAGATTACATAATGTCTCCTTGACAGGCATGGTTTGAAATCGAACAGCAAACGACATGGATTTCCAGCTCTGAAATGCGATATTGGGTATATTGATATACGAGCCAGAACCATTCATACGTATAAATGACTTCTTTCCAGGTACCATTGATTTCTCATCGGTTCGTACATGATATTCTGGATTTTCTACACTCAAGAACTGACTAAAGAGGCCAGGATTGCGAAGCTCTTCAAATACGCCCGATTTCGCCCCTACCTCATAGGTTAGAAATGGCGCGCGCACCTCACATGTCAGCGAATAGTACTGGGGCTGAAACGCATTAACGCCATTGCATATCTGGGGAGTCACTTTAAAAGCATTCCCGTCGCCACTAGCATCTTCATAGTACATTTTCACAATATTAGGTGTAGCTGCGTTCAGTGGAGTACATGAATTTGATTGATACATAGTGGGACCCTGTAAACCCAGATTTTCAAATAATCCAGGCGTATCAGCGCTTCGTTGTACCATTGCCGTTTTGTCGATATTGGCAGGCTGATTCACAGCGATCCAGAATCCATCATCGACGGTCACCGTGAACTTTGCAGAAAAATCGGAAGGCGCGCGTACATCCATCATCTGTACACAGCAGCCAAATCCACCACCGCCAATTTGCGGGACACGTGATGGCCCCACTTGAAGCTGAACGATATCACGCTCGATGGTACGTTTGAGAAATCCAGCAACCTTCTGCGGATTGCCAGGAACAGGAACAAACCATAAAACTTCAACACCTTGGCTGTAGGGCGCGCGAACAATCGCCGATTCAGGTGAAATACCGAGAAGCTGGATCATGGCTTCACGTTGGGTTGCGTAATCCACGAATCCATCTGCCGTTTTTATATTTGTCATCAATTGTGACCAATATTGTTTTACCGCGCCGAGTGTTCCCATCGCATTATAAGTTGCCATTGTTGCAATGGATGGATAGGCAGAACCTTTTGGTAGACCACCCATTTTAAGAAAGAGCTGTTGAAGACATACCATATCAAAGGGTGATTGGGTTCCATCAGGAAGATTGGAACATTGATCATATCCTTTGATCGCTCCGCGCTGAAGACAGAGATCGCGTGCTGCCGCGCCAATTGCGGAACTGGAGGGCTTGGTCGCATTGCTAGCTAATTGACGAATCTCTTGTAGCGCAGCACTTACGGTTGTCTGACCTTGTGAAAAGATATTTAGATTGATGGGTGGATTCGCAGAGCGTTGATAGATGGTCATCGCATCGCTATTACGAATGGACGCCATGTAATCTGACGGATTAGGAGAACTATTGAGCGCCGTTGCTAGTGTACCATTATCAGAACATCCGCCAGATAGGGCAGTATTATACAGACAGGCAGCAGTAAGGCGTCCATTTACGGGTTCGCATGTCTTGTCGCGAATGGATTGGGGGCCAGATGACGGAGCAGGACATGATGCACCAGAACGAATGATGGAGCCAGGACTACATGTTCCGTGTGGTTCATTGGGATAAAGGGGTTTTCCAACGGAATCAATGGGTACACCTTGGCCGATATCGGTACAATAGCCACAGCTTCCTTTAAAAGTATTTTCATCTACGTCTGTACAGGCCTTGAGTGCTTTACATTTATCAATTAATAATTGCTTTTTCGCTAATTGAAGATCAAAGAACCATTTTTTATAAGCAGGGGTATCAAATCCAGGAAGAGGCCCTTTTTCATTTCCTATCATGCCCTGTGAAACAGCTGGATAGGGGCTGTTCTTATTTGGGGGAGTATACATCCACCCGCAGCCGACAGTAGCGTTAGGATTTTTGGCAGCAATGAGGTCATCGAGGGACGATGCTGCGCATTGAGTGGCCATCTTAGTAAGATTGGGGCTGACGCCAGTCATAAAGATATCGTTTGGATTTTTGACCGCATAATTTTGGATCCCCTGGCCAGTAGTATTCGTTGTTTGAATAGCTTGGTCAAACCCAGGTAGACCGGAAGTTCCTGAAAGAATCATATTAGGTGCCGCATTATAATAGGTGTTTTGTTGATTGACATAATCAAGGTGGGCATTCCCTGTTTTATTTTCAGATCTTGTGTCAAATGCTTCTGCCAGACGACGAAACATCTCTAATGATGGATTCGGTAGTATTTTCAAATCAATTACTCCCGAAGTCATAAATATATAGCAGTTTCAAGTACGTGGCACTGCGATAGCCATCAAGTTGCGGAATAGGTAATATTGATTGGTCGGACCCCAGCCGGGCGGCCCACCCAATTTCTCGTGACGATTGCCTAACCGCACCTTTGGATCATTATCGCCCACTGACACCCAGGCATTTGGCGAGTCGATTACGGGCAACCATACATCTCTGTTAAAAAGTGGCTTATTTCCATTATCCGAAATATACTTACGTACTTCTGCGTGTGTGGGAAGACGAGCATCGTTGCCTGCGGCTCTGGCCCGAGCCACCGAGTCGGCCCACGACAAGGTACCAGGTGTATCAATAAAGAACAGTCTCATGTCTTCTGGTAAGTCAACCTTGATCTCTGGACTGGGTGGGAACCATGTATAGTTCTGATTAGTACTGTTGATCGGATTAGATACATAGATCAATTCGTTTTGATCATTCAGAATCTGGAGAGCGGCACCGAGAATACGAGACTGACAGCAATCCACGCGGTTATACACAACGACCCTATGAATATCAATCATGGATCCAAGATCAACCTGAACCCATGGAACATCGGCGCACGACGTATGAACAAAGTTATCGGTTTGACCTGTATCACCATCCACAAAGTTTCTACCTGGAAATATGTCGCCTTGGTAACCACTCGACTTGGTAACAGGTGTATTGGGTGTAATGATGTTGGGTCCGCCCTTTTTGCTGTATACTTTAATCTCGGCCAAATTCAAGCATTCCACGCGATTGTACTGTAATTTGATGTATCGACCTGTGGTCACAGAGCTAGCATTGCCAATGGGAGTCTTTACATATCCCATATAGGCCGGATCGTCTACGATGCCAGCATTGTGATTTCCTTTATAGCATCCGTTACCCGCTCCATCTTTCGAGTAACTGAATCCAGCACACTGTGCGCCGAGCGCATTACATCCGCGCTGCGCATCATCCACGGATAACCCTGAAAAACAGGAAGGCTGGAGGCCCGTCGTCTGTAGATATCCTGATTTCACTGTAAGATAGGTTGGTTCCGTGGGCTGATCCCACATTTGCTGATTAAATGGCTTAATGGCACCGTTTTGAGAAGCGGGATCGGTGATGCCAGGTTTGGGGCCATAGCACGTGACGCCTGCTTTCTGATTATCGGGTGTCCATTCGATGATACCTGTTCGACTACCGCATCCTGCTATGGGGTTGAGTGTAATCGGCCATTTACCGCCACCATCTGCTACCCACGCGCTAAAGCACCAGTCAGCGCCATGGGCGTATGCATCTTGTAACTGTGCGGTGGTCGCCACAGTAGCGCCATATTTCGCACAAACATCCTGTGCTTGATCTTTCGTATAGTCATATCCTGGACCGACAGCAAATACTTGTGCGGGACCAATAACCTTATTCGAAGATGGCTGCCCAAGATTGATGTCATAGGCCTGTTTTAATGCCGTCGCACGTTCTGCGTTCGATTTACTATTATCATTTGCTAGACGATTGATCTCGTCATATTTCTGTTTCACAGCGGCAACTCCGCCCAGATTCTGGGCGAATTGAGTGCCTGATGGGTTAATCGGATCAATGATGGTACCAGGATAATTGTAGGTATTTGGCACGTTTTCAAACTTTTCTTTCAAACTCGCAGCCTGAGATGGAAGCTGAGTATAGGTAGGGCCAACACGTGTATTAACGCCCTTATTTGCGTACAAGTAAGACGCACAGGCTTTAGAGACTGGCCCTTTCGCATTATTAGCACCATCGCACGGATTGGTAATAGGTACACCTGTTGCATACATGGAGACAGTATTCCAATCTGGAATGGAGAGAGGTGTACCATTTGCGTCATTTCCTGTTTGCGCCTGAGCCATCTTGACAGACAATGCATCAATAATAGTATTGATATCTAAGGGATTTCCATTTTTATCTTTTTGAATCATATTTGCCGAGGTTTGATTGGAAGGATAACCTGTTCCTTGTAATGTTCCACCGAGTTCCATCCATCGTGATTGTAGACATTCGAGTTTATAATTGCCTGGTACATTGCCCTTGCCATAGCATGGATCGGATTCTAAAAAGGTGGCAGATTCCGCACGAGTAATAATGGGGCCGTTTTCACAGGTCAGCGCTGCACGATCAAACATGTTTACAAAAGAAAACGGCATAAAGCAAGATAAATTCATAGAAGACTTTCCATTTCCAGGCATTAAGATAAAACATTTAAATCCGTTAAAGAGACTGGTACCAGTAATACGTGGTTTTGTGTCTGCGATAGTATCTTTTTGAATAAGGGACATGATATCTAGTTTGAAGGTGCCTGTTGCAGTTTTGCCTTCAATGTAACCGCATAGGTAAAAAGGTACCGAACCACTTACTGCGATAGTAAAGGTTGTACCCTCGGAATTCGATGGCAAGGTAACCTGTATAGCCTTACTTAGATCGAGCTTGGTTTGTTCAAGCGAAATAGTATTGTTGGAACTATTGATAGTAATTGTTCCATTACCATATAAATAAAGGATGGAAGGAAGCCGGCCAGATTCAGGGCCAACTCTGGAAAAATCTCCTGAAGTATAACATTGTGTACAATTGGGGGAACCAAATGTCTGTTTGGCTTCACAGTCGACTTTTTCTTTAACAATGATGCATTGATCTTTAGTTAGTGCAAATGTACCTGCCTTTGCTTTACCAATCGTAGGTTGATAAACTTTATATGGATCATAAGGAGCAGAGCTGGTTGTTTCAACATTCTGCGCATTAGCTGTTTGCTGGGAACGATCGTATGGGCTAACATATAGTCCACCGATTCCTACCGTGCGACCCGCTGAATCAATCGATTTAGTATCAAAACTCATACCACAATTTTTTGCGAATTGCTCATTATCAAACGCGCCACATGTTTTGGGCGCGGCTTCACACATTTGAGCAATTTCTATCGTACTAGGAAGCTGAGAAGGCGTCGTATAGGGTGTTGTTTGATTTAAGATATGCCCATTTGAAGAGGGATTTGCTTCTAGCGTTATAACCGCCTCTTTGATATTGCTGGCATTAATGGGATCAATGCCGACAGATGGGTTTGTTAAATTAACTGTATTGGTTAATTCATTAAATTTAGCCTGCGACTTATTAATATAGTCCATATGCCGTGCTATCGCATCATTAGCCGGAACATTATCAAAACATTCCTTTGAAGTGTACTGTAATCCTACGAATAGGACACATAGTACCGTAAATAATAAGATAATGTTAAAAAACATTATTATCTACTAGCACTTCTTATAAAAAGTTTCTGGTTCAGGCACTTTTCATTTGAATAGGGGCGGGGTAATTTATGTACCTTTAGTAATTATTATCGGGTCTCAGCTGTGGCAGCGAATCCATCTCACGAGTAATGATACGAAACACGAGTTGAAGTTGCTTGTTCAGATTGATGAGACGAACAGGAGATTGTAAGTTTGCGCCAAAGGCATGAAGAGTAGCGCCAAAATTGGATCCGAATGGATTCAGTAGAACGCTTCCTGTAGTCGGATCTTGATAGCGTGCCTGAATGATAATAAAGTTCGCATAACCAACATCGTTGAATCCGTCTTTCAGAGTGCTTGTTGTAGGAGAATAGGCGGCATCGAGAACAATGTGACCCTCGGGACGGTTCACCCAGGCACAGAAATCACGGAGTGCTGCTCCATTTACTGGGTCAGCGAGTACCTCTGATGTATAATTATATCCACTGATTTGAATACGATCGCCTGCGCTGATCTCGAACTTGCTGAAATATTTTGACGTGTTGATGTAAAAATTCGCGGGGTCGCCTGTGGAGGGCGGAATCAATACATTATATGCGTTATTTCCACTACCATATGTGAGCGGAATAGTAAACGGAAAGGTTGTAGATACAATGCTACCCGACTGAGGGCAAATAATTCCACCCACATCAAACGTATCAGGTGAAGTGCTGATCAATTCGCCGTTGGGACGACGGAGATCGATTGTCATTTTTTGAAGGGTCGAAAGTGGAGTTGGATAATATTCTTTTTGGCATTTCAAGAACTTCGGGATCATTGCAAGAAATCCACGGGTATTTGGTTGTTGACGTGTTTGATCCGATACCCATTGTGCGTCGTATTGAAGAACACCGAAACTACGATCTAGAAAATTATCCGTTCCGTAGTTGTTATTCTCCAGTTCCGCAACACGAAGTGTCACATAGGGTAAATTGAGAATGTTATCCTGATAGCCTGTATCGGTAACTTGATTCTCTGTATTCTCACGATATACTGTAACGCTAAGACTCTCACCAGGCATAATAGCCTTGACGAGTTCAATGCGAACAATGTTCTTGAATTTCTGCTGAGAGGCCAGACTGGGGCCAAAACCCTGACCGTTGGCAGCAGGATCAAAGTTGACTGTAAAACTGTAACGATTCTCCTTATTATTACGGAGCCAGTCGCGATCTGCCGAATAGATAAAGAGGTTATTTTCGATTTCACGATAACTAACGATCTTATCTTCACGAATGATGTTATTCTGAGGCAAGACTGACTTATCAGTGGAAGCAAAGGTGGGGGCCGCGATAGTTGGATTGCCGTTGGCCTGACCAAGACTACGTGAATCTCCTGCGAATGTCAGATTCTGCATCGTATCAAATGAACCGATAGAACCGCTCAAAAGTTCACGACGATCAGGAAGAACGACGAGTGTCTGATCCATGATAGGGCGTGGAACAGCGCTCTGTGCAGCACGTTGAACCAGTGCCAATTCAGTGGAACGATTCTGAGAATCCTGGAGGCTACGAAAGGAGGAATCTGCGTGAATTCGCCCTTGAAGACCAGCATCGGCCTTCGCCAAATCGGAACTCTGGGCGGCACGAAGAGCTTCTAGTTCACGCTGTTTCTTGGCACGCTCAAACATTTCTGCTGCTGGTGGTCCATCCTCAGACAGGGAAATACGGAAATCAGGAATGCCAGGAAGCAGAGCTTTGACTTCGTTGCGCTCTTGAGTGACACGTTCAAAACGCTGAGATGTTTCTTGGAAGAGGGTCTCATCCATGACTGTCTTGACAACATTGGAGTGTTTGGTAATTTCTTTGCGCTGAAGATATTGAGAGAAGTCCTTGGCGCATGTTCCGAGTACTTCCTTATTCAACACTTGAATGGGTTTGTCGCCCTGTTTTTCGTAGACTTGTTCCAAATAGTGGTTCAATGTTTTCGAGAGACGCTGAAGCTGGGTATCATTGAGGGGTGTACCCGTTCGCTCTTGAAAGTCTTGGATGAGAACGGTTTGAAGCGTTCGGTAATTTTTTTCACTAAAGAGGACCGTTCGGGTGGACCCCTGTACTTGTTGCTGGGGCTGTTGAGAAGCCGGACGGTACATTACTACCTTTACCGTATAAATCTTTTATATGCTTTTTTACATACAAAGGATTTTCTTTTAGAGTGAAACGCATTTATTGTTTTAATGACTGAACATGATCTTTCGTAGCGCCAACATTGTCTCATCCTTTGTCACTTCTTTACAGAAATTCTTAAAGGAAATTCCATAGATCATACAAACTAAAAAGTACATGCTATACATCCCACATTCTGTATTACTATATTGAAAACGTCGCGCATTGAAACCCAATTGGCATTCCGGAATTTGGAGAGTAAATGCACGCATGAACCGTGCGATCATCGGAGGGGTCTTGTAACCATATGAATCAAAATAGGAGATAAATGGCTTCTTAATATCATTAATGTTAATATATAATCCTACCCAATGACTTCCACCCTTGTAATGAGGATCTAAGTTAAAGACCATACCAATTCCTCTTTTTCCTTTATTATACTCGTCTTGTAGCTTCAAATCACATAATTCAGCATGAAGGCATTTGGGGGTAGCTGTCTTGATGTAAGGATTTGCTACTGAAAAATCAATAGGATATACACCCATGAATTCAAACCAAGGAAATGTTTCTTCATATTGTTTCATCACATTCTGGATATTGTAGTTGTCAAGCCATGTGTCGGGCTTCTTATCCCATTCTTTCGGCATTTTGGGGCGAAGATACTGTGTACGGAGTTCTTTTTTGACATCATCTGGAAGTGCTACCTTATCCAATAAACAGTGTTCTTCATCTTTATTACAACCAACCGTTTCAAATAATTGATTCCCTTTCTTACCAACTCGTTTTTCAATCTCACGATATACCGTTGTGGGCAAGCACCTCTTTTTGGATTTTGCCAATCGAGGATGGCATCGAGAGAATTCCTCTAGCCTCAATTTACGTTTTTGAGTGGTACGCATCACACTATGTGGATTCCTATTTCCTACGGAGAGAATAAAACAGGATAGAGATAGAGGATGTCTAGCTATGATTTTTCAAAGTCGGATTTATTGTTGATGGTAGGAGGACAGATTATGTTACTCATTCTGGTGATCATGGTGGTATGGTTTGGAGTAGGTCCTCTCCAATTTGCTTATGCGGATCAAATGCGTAACATGCTTTCTTCTAGCACAGCGGTAAGTGCCCCATCTAACACAAAATAAAACAATAGGATAGGATGACCGACACGATATCACCGTTGGTAATTGGCGGACTAGGAATTGTAATTGGTATTGGTTGTATCGCGGCGTTTATTACGATTTCGCGATTTGTAGGGTCAAGTGATAAATGGATAGAAATTCAAGATCAAACCGCGTCAATATGGTCGATGAGTTTATTTGGTTCTCTCTCACTCTTTTTGGCAGGATTCTTCTATTTTCGTATGAATAACAATCATGAGAAAATAATGTATTTTATTTTTGCGGTTACGTTTTTGGCAATGGCACTCGCATCAAGCGCACTGGGAGTAGCATTGATTCATAAAAAATAGATGTAAGATAGAATGAGTACGCGTAGTACGAATAATACGAATAGTACTACTAGTACCGATGTAACATTAATTAGTACGGCACTTGCCTTTTTAACTTCGCTTCCCGCGGCAATTATATTTGGGATGATCGCTATTGGATTATGGTTTGGTGTCTTTGTGCAGACCTCTACTATTATTGGTAATGGAGTGAGTTGGTTGAGTATTAATGGTCAAGTAACAAAAGTAATCAGTTCATCGATGGTAGCAATGTTTATCTTATTAATTACGTCTCTCATCTATTTTCTTCAAGATCAAACAAAATCCATTTATGCGATTTTCATATTGGTCGCATTAGGCGCTGTCTTATCATATAGCGCCATGGCGGCCTCTACCGCAAATTGACGAATACAAATGCCAACTAAAAATCGTGAGAGGAGATAGAATGGAAGATAATTCCTTATTAATTTTGTATGGAATTGTCTATGTGATTGCTATCATCTTTTACATTGTGTTTTTTGTATGGGCGGGCAATAATTCACCTACGGGAGACTCGAATACCAATTGGAATGATATCAAGTCCAACGTATTTATGTCGTGGATTGCTCCAATCATTGCCATTCTGTTTAGTTTTATTTCATTATTCTATTTGGTTCGTTATCCCGATTATTCTGTTATTATGATTATGGGTTTGGCTTGTTTGGCAGTTGGATTAGGGGTGGCTTCATTATCCTTTGCTCTCATTTCACGCTAATTTCCACATAGAGGGTACCGAATGATGAAGACGCAGACGCAATTCTTCGCGATGAAATAGTTGCGATACACCTTGAAGACGGATGACACATCGAATCATGTCACCCGCTTTCAAATCAGATACACGACATGTACTCCCTGTGTTTGTTTTTACAAATACCGTGGGATAAATAAACAGTGACAGAGTCGTATTATCAAGAAGAAAATAGAAAAGGTGTCGAATTGCATCATAAGACCGATTTTTCAAATTCAAGAAACTTTGTTGATGTGTATAGAATGTATTAATAAGATACTCATGAAGGGTGTGAATTTTAATGTGAAATTGGGGATGTTCGGATAAGTCTAGGCGAAGACGTGAAGTATCCGGATTGTAATCGATAACACGTAGTGGAGGGGAAAGGATGCTAACATCATGAAAATCAATCGAGTTATCTTTGTAACAAAGACGTGCGATGGTTTTACCAAATCGATCAATTTGAAAGGGTGCTACGTGAATATTTCCAATTTCAAAGGCTTGATGCGGGATGGAGAGGATCATTTGTGTACTCTACGATTATATTATTTAGGCCATGAGGGATACATGAATGTCTGTGTAGAACATTTGAAGAAAAAAGAAGAAACCCTCCATAGAATGTCCTATCCCGACGCGGAAACTACCGAAGTACTGGGCGAGTCCATCGCACGCTCCGTGTCATCTGTACGAGATGTTGTTGCCCCGACGGTCTCATGTTGCTCTTCCGCTTGTCTTCGCGAATATGCCAGCCGAGTTCATAAGAAGACTGAATCGCTATGTCAGCGCTTGTATGTACTGTTTACCGCTCACCCGCACGAAAACAATATGACCTATACGAGACACGCCCTTCAGGCGCTTCGCAGAGCTATTCTTATGGGAAAGGGTGCGATTGGATTTTGCATTCATTCCGTTTTTCCATTTCTATGTGAGAAAACAGGAACCAAGGCAGTAGATCAATTATACGAGGAAATTCATCAGACGAAAAAAAAAGAGCTGAAGTAACCACTTAAGTACATATTCGCATAATTACAGTAATGTCCGAACCCTGTAGTTATGCGTGGCGCGGACCCAACGGTTGTGGAAAACGAACCAAACTTCTCTCCTTTCTAGAAAAACAGGCGCAGATAGCAAATGTTCCATTTGAAATAAAATATAATACGTGGTTTTTGAATAAACAGACGAACGGAGGAGATCCAGATGAAGATGGCGAGGATTCGATAGGAAAGTCCATCCCCTATGAAGAATCGGCCTTACATCTCGGATTTGACACGGCGACAATGAGTATGTCTGACAAGGTCTTTTTACAGTCGATTTTAACTCGCTGGACAGGGCAACAGGATGTGTGTCTGATGACTACCGCAATCCATACAAGATATCTCGTTCTTTATCATGCCCATTTCCTTACGGATGAATCTGTATTACAATTACAAGAATGCTTGGAAAAGTATCCCAACTTTGCGATTCTTCTTACCACTCAATTCCCTCTATGCGGTCGAATTCGGGATTTTTGTATGGAAATTCCTGTATCGGGTCCCGATTACCTCTTGGCTAATTATGTAAAACAGGCAAAACTAACTGAAAACGATGTATGGCTTGAGTCATTTAAGAAAACACTGAACGAATGGTCGCTCGACGAAACGCCAAAACGTATCAGTGAAGTTCGTGCGTGGATCTATATGTGTCTACAACGAAATCTTCGATGGACGGATGTTATTATGTATTGGATCAAGACTATCTATCAAACGGAGTGGATCACTCCGAAAGAGCGCTATCAGCTTCTAGATACGTTATGGCACGCTGAATCGGGTTCAGGGTGGGTACTTGTTACTTCCTATCGCATTCCAATCTTGTGGGAACATGTTCATCTGAAGCTCGCACGACAATTATACAGATTGCGAAATGCTTCGCTTTCGCAATGTTAATTATCTTCCTTGCCCGCATCCGCTTCGCGGATAGGAAGCTCGCAAGACAACTTTATAAACTTCGTAATACCCAATAGAATGGCCCTTCTGGGTGCGGTCTTAGATATGATTCAACATGAATATGCAAAATCTGAACCGGTATGGAAAGCATCCCCTCTTTTACCGACGGATCTTGCATTTTTAGAGAATGAATGTAGTGCCCCGTCAGAGTTTGATCCATTTGGATGGCGCAAAGAGATGTTTCATAAATATAAGAAAGGAAAAGCAGTGATAGATGTTCGTCAATGTGATTATGGATGTGTGATAGCGATCGTGGATCAAAGCACACATAATATCACACACAGTATTCCATGGGGACTTTGGGGGCGTATTCTAAGGCTTTATGGTCAAGGGAAAAAAGCAAAGATTTTCTTTCTCGTAAATCCCTATCTCCGAACGTTTCCGAAAAAGACTACATCCATCAATTCGTCGACTGTTATGTATGGTGCGATTGGTCCATCCAATATTAATGGCGGATATACCTATCCGTGTAACAAAGAAACAATCGTGATTTATCGTGCGGAAGATGCAACACGTGTATTGATCCATGAACTTCAACATGCGTCTTGTCTGGATCATATGGAGAATGGTACCGATTTGGTAGAAGCCGAAACAGAGGCTTGGGCAGAATTGTTGTATACGGGAATGTTATCACAAGGAAAAAAAGCGCTTTTTCATGAATTAGTAAAGAAACAAGTAGATTGGATGATCTCTCAAAATGTTGCGGTAAAACGGCATATGCGTCATGATCGTCAGTTTCCTTGGAGATATACGGTGGGAAAGGAAGATGTGTGGCGACGTTGGGGATTGATAAAAGATGACGTGCATGCTGCGCGTACTGCGCATACCGCGCATACGCATCAATATTCATTACGGCTAACGCCTCAGCCGTCTGAAGCCTTGAAACGGGCATTTGGTGTAGATTCAAATGTGCTATAACATCGTGTTAACAAAGTATGAGTGCTTTCCTATCTATTTTCTCTTCCTTCAGTATAATGAGCAAGAAAGGTGGTGTCCGGTTTAAATCAATTCGTCGCAATAAAAGCACTCGCAAGGTTCGCAATATGCCCAGCGCCTACAATCGTTTCGTGAAGCTTCGTTCACTGAAGCGTTCCTATGCGTCGCACAAGCGCCGTGAGAATCGTAAGTCGTTGCGCCGTTCTACGGCACGTGCCGCTCATCAGGCCGCGGTGCAGCGCGAAATGAACCAAATGGCTCGTCGCGCTCGCGGAGAGAACTCCAACGATGAGGAGGAGAATGCGCCTCGCGCTGCGAGTGCTGCCGCCGAGAATCGTTCCGTGCGTGCCGCCATTCGTAGTTTGGCGGCGTTTGGCAATCTTGGTGAGCAACAGCCGCGCGCCTCTACCCGAAAGCAGCGTCGCGGAAAGCATAGCATGTATAATTAAAGAAACTTATAAAATTTGATAGAAACATGTCATTTCAATAAGTATCAAAAATGGGTATCAAAGGATTATTTACTTTCTTGAAGCGATGGGAACAACCCGTCGAAATAAGGGAAGCAATCAAGAACAAATCAGTTGGTCTGGACATCTTCTGGTTTATTCATCAATCAAAAGGCGATATGATCGCGTTACAAACATCACTTGCCATATTCTTACAATATGCCTCTACAGTTCATGTTGTACTTGATGGCACGGAAACATCACCTGAACGCCGAGAAGTGATAGAAGAGAGGAGAGACAAACGCCATAGAACAATTGCGGTCATTGAAGAGATCATGGAGGCGCCGATCATGGAAGTAAGAGATCAAAAGATTCTAGAGCGTCATCTACGACAATTGAAGAGACAAGTATGGAAACCATCGCGAACTTATATTGATCAGATCAAATGTTGGTTGATCGATCAAGGCGTATTTATTCATGAACCGAAAGGCGAAGCGGATCCAGTTTTGATCGAACTTGAAAAAAATCAGATCATTGATCTAATTGTCACAAATGATTCAGATCTGATCGCTCTTGGTGCCGAGACCGTTTTGCGCATAAATGGACCGGATCATGGAGTGATGCTCTCTAAATCTCATTTAAGACGACAATTGGGCTGTACAATACAGCAGTGGGATGATTTCATGTATTTGTGTAGACACATGAAAGAGCCAGATATGATTCTCGCATATTCACTCATTCGAGTATATAGGGAGCATGCGCTGGAAAGATGGGATATGTTACAGAAGGCGGATTAAGTTCACGGAAACGAACGTTTTTATGTGGGTTTAGCAACAAGGGCTTCCAGTACATCCATTCGTGATTGAAGAGTTGCTATTTTTGCATCTTGTACGCTAATAAGTTCTGCCTGTGAGGTATTTTGTTTTACAATCTCTTGAATTGAACCGATCAAATGTGTAACAAAATCCGTATAATTAATACCATAACGTGCTTCTCCATCTTGATTTTTCCATTCACTGATACAATGTGGATTGATGGAGAGAACCTCTTGCGCGTTCAAACCAATATGCCATTTATTTTTTACCTCGTCTGGAATCATCGGATCGGCACGATCCATAATACGTTGAAACGTCTTTGGTGTACATGATAAAATACGTTGTAAGGATCTCTCTGTATTAATGTTTTTAATATTTATTTTTTCTCTTTCATCAGAAACGCTAACAAATCCACCCGCGTTTACATATCCTGCTAATGATCCTGTAACATAAAAATAATGTTCATTGGCGGAATATACCATATTTCTCCATGCCACACCTGCACTAAGTGATATTAATGAACCATAACTACCTGCAGTATTATAGGTGATTCCCACTGCTGAACCGGATGCCGAATTTGCTCCAGGTCCAAACAGCGCATAACTTGTAGTCCATGTACTAGGGTTATAGGTACCGCTGCCATTTAATAGTACAGATAGTAGACCAACTGGTGCTGTCGTGCCGATGCCAACATTGCCAGCTGTAGTAATTGTCATACGATATACACTTTCGGTTGCAAAATTAAGTTGAGCACCATTTTGACAATAAATTTCCATAATCGTAGATGTTGCGTTCCCAATATAACAACGACGCGTTCCATTAACAAAAAAATTAATAAAAGGGCTATTTGTAGTATCTCCACCTTGAATATCCATATAATAACCAGCGGTTGTCCCATTTTTGACAAAATTAGAATTATTTAATGTTAAAGTACCATTTGTACTAATAGTACCATTAACATCAAGAGTTGCTGCAGGGTTTGTCTTACCGATACCGACCGTACCATTACCTATAATCGACATCACAGTAACATCTGGAATAGCACCATAAGTGTTACCGGCAACTGGTAGTCCATTACATCGAATATCAAGAACACCATATGGTGCAACAGTAATTACATTCGCCCCTGTAAAGAATCCACTGCTAACATTATTTTGAACACCACTTGTTGCAGGTCGTGCAAGCAGTAACATTGAGTGACGTGTCACATCTCCTGCGACAGCAGGTCCCCATATATCCATTTTAAAGCTAGGATTCGTTGTGCCGACACCGACCGTACCATTTGCTGTCCAGCATAATGTACTCGTTGTACCATAGAATTGGCAGAATGCATAATTAGATGTGGAGCCTAAGCCAACATAATTAAATCCAAGCTGTGCTTGATTGAAATTAGACGCCACGTTACCAAACGATATATTAGTTACACGAAGGGTATCGGACATATCTGATATCCTATAGGTAATTTCTTTATGTTTCAAAATCGCATGACAGGTAACCTTTTTTCTCAAACGGGTTCAGATGTGTTGGAATGCCGAGGTGTCCATTCAATCATTTGGAATCGGAATCGTAGGAATCCTTGTAGCAGTGATGACGGGTACATCATTTCCCATGATTCTCTTCTACACAACCATTGTTTTTATGCAGTTAGTGGAATATATTGTATGGACATACGGAGCCGATCCATCGATCAATTTCTATGCGAGCCTTGGTGGCGCTGGACTCTTAACGCTTCAGCCGATTGCGTCGATTCTTGCGATCGCTCCTGCAATCCATAAAGCACCATTATTGATCTCTTATCTCGTTTTTGGACTGATCAGTCAGTTCGTGGATCACCGATCAGATCATCGATCGATTTATGATCGGTATCGGATCGAAAGGGGTGAACATTTGATCTGGAAATGGCTGGATCCTGTTCCGCGATTTTCATTATTGATCTATTTTATCTTTTTGATCGCTCCTCTTCTCCTTTCGAAACAATACGAATTTGTAGCGCTTGTAATGGTTACTTTGGGTCTTAGTATATATGCGTATGGTAAGGGGAATACATGGGGATCAATGTGGTGCTGGATCGTAAATTGGATGGTAGTTGTCATTTGTTTAAAAAATATATGGTAATTATGTTATGAATGTCTATTTCATTTGTATAACGTACACATGAAATATGCTATTTTTATAATTAACAGTTAATTGATTCGTAAGAAATTGACATTATACGTTCCGTACGCTGCGGAGTTCGTAATATTCAAGAAGATTCCATATCCTGCGAATGTGCCAGTGTTTGTGCCACCAGTAATGGCCAAATAGCTCGAAGAGGAGAATCCGCCAAATACGTTTGCGTAACTGGTAGATGGTGTATTTGTTCCAACATAGGCATTCGCACTTAGTGAAACACCGCCACTAGGAGTCGTAATGGTCGTCGCATTAGCCGATATGAGCCATACACCGCTTGTTACATACAACGGATTTCCTGATGTAGCATTGGCAATAACCTGTGTATAGCCTGTACTGGATACTGCGATAGTATAATTGAATGTTCGTACACTACCAAAGAATGTGGTAGACAAGGTGGATGGATTACCAATCACGACAGTATTGCTTCCTGCACCAGTCGCACCTTGACCAATGACAATCTCATTCGTCGCAGCGCCAGAGGAAGGAACAGCTGCAGCACCGAAATAAATATTATTGGAACCCGTGAATCCTGCTGGAGTATAGCCTGCGTTATAACCGACCACGGTGTTATTACCGCCAGTAGTGTTATTTCCTAGCGCATTGATGCCTACTAATGTATTGGTTGATACTGCTCCTGTACCTGGGCCAACTGTCATATTATTGAGTGTGCCGACGGATACATTGTTTGTGTAGGAGATGGTATTTCCGCTTACTGTCCATAGACTGAGACCTGTTGGACCTGTTGCTGCGAAACCTGTTGGACCAGTACCGCCTCCAGCGGCACCTGTGGGACCAGTACCGCCTCCTGCGGCACCCGTAGGACCTGTGTAACCCGTTACACCTGTTGCTGATAATCCTGTGGGTCCTGTGACACCAGTTGGACCTGTTGGACCTGTTGGACCTGTGACACCAGTTGGACCAGTTGGACCTATATCGCCTGTAGGACCTGTGACACCTGTATATCCAGTGGGACCCGTTGCTGATAATCCTGTAGGACCTGTTGCGATTGTACCCGTTGGACCAGTTGTACCTGTATGACCCGTTGGACCCGTTGGTGCGGATCCTGTTGGACCTGTCACACCCTGAATACCAAAGGTGGTATGAATGTGAGAATAGGTATTGGATGATTGAAAATAGATTTCCGCAGTGTGATTGGTTGAGTTGACATTTCGTGATGTGATGACATAATGTAATGTTTGGTACGATGAAATATCGATTGGATTTTGAATATACATGCTCATATTCATTAAGATAGAGGTCTGATATCCGTATATGTAGTCCAAATCAGAACCATTAGCAACCAAATTCGTATACGTTCCATTGGATTTGCCAAGAAGGAAGAATCGCAATCCGATATTATTCACATCGTTATTGGCATTCGCTTTAACATACAAATTCATCTCCATGATGCCAGGCGGTAAGATGGCGGGTGTGGTTAGATTGATGTCTGCGACACGAATGGCGAATTGAACGACTGGGCAATCCACTGTATTACTGTTTGGTGTAGTAAAGGTAATGGTTTCTTGCGCCAATGTTAGGTCTGGACTCAAACTCAATTGACTGACATTGGTATTGGTGACAGGCGAATAGGTGATGGAGCTGAGTGCTTGGAACGTCTGGGTAGTAATAATACCATTAAGCTCGGTAGGGGTAAGCGGAGTAATCGTAGGTGTAGTTGAATTGTTATAATTCATATAAAACACAAGACCAGTAGCGATTCCATTCGTGCCTGCAGGACCAGTTAGACCTGTCGGCCCAATAGGGCCTGTGGGACCTGTTCCAATGGGACCCGTTGCGCCTGTAGTACCAGTTGTACCCGTGGGACCTGTTTTACCAGTAGCACCAGTGGTACCTGTGTATCCAGTTGCTCCTGTGACACCAGTTGGACCCGTTTCACCAGTCGCACCAGTTGGACCTGTTTCACCAGTAGCACCTGTTGTACCTGTGGCTCCAGTAGCACCAGTAGCACCAGTAGTACCAGTGTATCCAGTTGCTCCTGTGACACCAGTGGGACCTGTTGTACCTGTAGCACCAGTTGTACCAGTGTATCCAGTTGGACCCGTTGTACCTATATCACCTGTAGGACCTGTCATTCCTGTCGGACCTGTTCCAATGGGACCCGTTGCTCCTGTCATTCCAGTTGGACCAGTTTCACCAGTAGCACCAGTAGTACCCGTGTATCCAGTGGGACCTGTTACTCCAGTGGGACCCGTTTCACCTGTAGTACCAGTTGTACCTGTGTATCCAGTCGCTCCTGTTACTCCAGTGGGACCCGTTTCACCCGTGGCGCCAGTTGGACCCGTGTATCCTGTTGCTCCTGTGACACCAGTTGGACCAGTTTCACCAGTAGCGCCAGTAGTACCTGTGTATCCTGTTGTTCCTGTGATACCTGTTGGACCCGTTTCACCAGTAGCGCCAGTTGGACCCGTGTATCCTGTTGCTCCTGTGACACCTGTTGGACCCGTTTCACCAGTAGCACCTGTTGGACCCGTGTATCCTGTTGCTCCTGTGACACCTGTTGGACCCGTTTCACCTGTAGCACCAGTAGCACCGGTGTATCCAGTCGCTCCTGTGACACCTGTTGGACCCGTTTCACCTGTAGCACCAGTAGCACCGGTGTATCCAGTCGCTCCTGTAGTACCTGTAGCACCAGTAGCTCCTGTTGAACCAGTGGTACCCGTGTATCCTGTTGCTCCTGTGACACCTGTTGGACCTGTTTCACCAGTAGCACCCGTGGTACCTGTGGCTCCTGTTACTCCAGTTGGTCCAGTTTCACCAGTAGCACCAGTAGTACCAGTAGCACCAGTATATCCCGTTGCTCCTGTCACTCCTGTGGGACCCGTTTCACCAGTAGCACCAGTAGCACCAGTGTATCCAGTCGCTCCTGTCACTCCTGTGGGACCCGTTTCACCAGTAGCACCAGTAGCACCAGTATATCCCGTTGCTCCTGTTACGCCAGTTGGTCCAGTAGCACCAGTATCACCAGTACATCCAGTCGCTCCAGTTGTACCAGTAGGACCTGTCATTCCTGTAGGACCAGTTCCAATGGGACCAGTAGCACCAGTTGTACCAGTTGTACCCGTTTCACCAGTAGCACCAGTAGTACCAGTTGTTCCTGTGGCACCAGTCGTACCAGTTGGCCCTGTTTCACCAGTAGCACCAGTACTACCAGTTGTTCCTGTGGCTCCTGTCATACCTGTAGGACCCGTCATTCCTGTAGGACCAGTTCCAATGGGACCAGTAGCACCAGTCGTACCCGTGACACCAGTCGTACCAGTCGTACCCGTGGTACCAGTCGTACCAGTCGTACCAGTAGCACCAGTCGCACCAGTAGTACCAGTAGATCCAGTAGCACCTGTTACTCCCGTAGCTCCTGTTGAACCAGTCGTACCAGTAGCACCAGTGGTTCCAGTTGTTCCTGTGATACCTGTACTACCTACAGCACCTGTGGCACCAGTCGTACCCGTATATCCAGTTGAACCCGTTCGCCCTGTTGGACCCGTGGCTCCTGTAGGACCTGTTCCTACTTGTCCAGTTGGACCAGTGTATCCTGTAGTACCAGTAGCGCCTGTAGGACCAGTTCCAATTGGGCCGGTAGCACCTGTATTACCAGTCTGACCTGTTGCGCCATCAATGCCTCCCAGATTCACTGAGAAGGTCTGTGCTGTAGCAAATGAGCCACTGATGTTGGCAAGACTTCCAACGGTAATGGCACCCGTTTGGGAGTTATATGATTGGATGATACCCTGAACACGTGCGCCAGATGCAGAAGTGATTGCCATCAAGATACGACCCGCTGAACCAGCGCCTCCGCTCTGTCCAGTTACGTTAAAACCACCGCCGCCACCTCCTGAACCTGTATTTGCTGTGGCATTACCACCAGTAGATGTTTTACTACCAGCACCGCCGATGGAGGAGCCACCGTTACCAGCTGTCCAGTTGGAACCACTACCACCACCGCCACCGAGGGTGATAGTAGAACCAGTAATAGTTGTAGAGATACCTGCGCCACCATTTGTTGCTGCGGTAGTAGCAGTGTCTCCTACTGCTGTCGCACCACCACCACCACCGCCAATAAAATAGCCGGCAGTATCTGTATAGCCAATACCACCAGCAAAACCAGTACCGTTGGTTCCTGGACTGGAAGTACCTCCACTAGTGGCTCCGAAATTTGGATCAACATTGTTATAACTCTGGCCACCACCACCGCATCCACCAACCTTGTTGCCGACACCGGTTCCATCTGGATAGCCGCCACCACCACCACCACCTGATACGCGTCGATAATCGGATCCGCCAATTTGGATGTAGGTATCGCCACCCTTTCCTGCGCTAACTGCTGTTGTTCCTGCCGAACCACCTGCGCCAACAGTAAAGTTAAATGTTGTTCCAGCAGTAACGCTTAATGCTGTGCCGTTATAATACGCACCTGCACCACCACCACCACCATAATATGCACCACCACCACCACCTCCACCAATCATAAAGATATTGACTGAACTATTGTTTGCGAATGTGTAAGGAGATGTACCATTTACTGTATTATCGTAATATACAGTTATGTTATCTTGGCTAGCAATGGTAACGGAATCACCTGGTACGTAAGCCAGACCAGTGCGAACAGATGTGGTAAGGGTACCACCGACGGTCGGTGAGAGTGTTGTTGAGGCAGTGTAGGTGAGATAGACAGAACCAGTTGGACCCGTTGTACCAGTAGCACCTGTAGCACCTGTGGTTCCAGTATAGCCAGTCGGACCTGTGGAACCTATCGTTCCAGTTGCACCCGTGGTACCAGTTGTTCCAGTGTAGCCAGTTGGACCCGTTGTACCCGTCCTACCAGTCGCACCAGTGGCACCCGTTGTTCCTGTGTATCCAGTGGCACCCGTGGGACCTGTGGCACCTGTGGGACCCGTGGTACCAGTGGTTCCAGTATAGCCAGTCGGACCTGTAGCACCTGTTGTACCAGTTGCGCCTGTAGAGCCTGTAGTGCCTGTTGCTCCAGTGTAGCCAGTAGGACCCGTGGGACCTGTGGGACCCGTTGCACCTGTTAATCCAGTCGCACCAACAGAACCAGTTGTTCCAGTGGTACCCGTTGTTCCTGTGTATCCAGTTGGACCGGTTGTACCAGTAGCTCCTGTAAAGCCTGTTGTACCAGTTACACCAGTCGCACCAGTAGTGCCTGTTAATCCAGTAGGACCAACAGAGCCTGTCATTCCAGTCGGACCTGTAGCACCCGTTGCACCTGTTGTACCAGTTGCACCTGTGGCACCTGTATTACCTGTAGAACCTGTTGGTCCAGTAGAACCAGTTAATCCAGTTGGTCCAACTGAACCAGTCGCACCAGTGGCACCTGTTGTGCCAGTGTATCCAGTTGGACCGGTTGTACCAGTAGTTCCTGTAGAACCGGTTCTACCAGTGCTACCCGTAGTACCTGTAGTTCCTGTAGTACCTGTCTGACCTGTAGGACCAGTTGTTCCTGTAGGACCAGATAAACCAGTGGGACCCATTTCACCAGCTGCCATAAGGGAAACATGGATACGTGAATTATTTTGTAAGGCTGGAGTGCCATCATCATTATAATAAACTGAAAATTGTCCATTTTGAGGCAACAAAAATGAAAATGAGTTACTAAATGTATTATATGCGTTGTATCGTATACCATATTGATAGTTCACGCTGTTTGAAAGCATATTAATATAGGACGCACCTGTTCCTGTATTATCCAGTACAATGTCATATTCAACCAATATTGGTAAGGTATTCGGTGTAATGTTGCTAAAGATGCCAGTTGTCGAGTCATATGATACACCAGTATTACCAGTTGATTGTAATGTATCAATAACGAGCCATTTTACAACAGTTGGCGTATTGGAAAAGGTCTGATTGGTTCCTGTAGCACTAACGGCTAATACTGCAGATTGACCTACTGGACCAGTTGGTCCGATAGGACCTGTATATCCAGTGGGACCCGTTGTACCTGTGTATCCAGTTGGACCTGTATATCCAGTGGGACCCGTTGTACCTGTCGTACCCGTGTATCCAGTGGGACCCGTTGTACCTGTCGTACCCGTTGTACCAGTGGGACCAGTCGGACCCGTATATCCCGTAGTACCAGTATATCCTGTAGTACCAGTTGTTCCAGTGGGACCCGTTGTACCCGTGTATCCCGTCGGACCTGTAGTACCAGTCGTACCAGTGGTTCCAGTGGGACCTGTCGTACCCGTGTAACCCGTTGGACCAGTCGTACCCGTGGTGCCTGTTTCACCCGTTGGACCTGTAGTACCAGTGTATCCTGTAGGACCAGTTGTACCAGTCGGACCTGTTTCTCCAGTTGGACCGGTTGTACCTGTGTAACCCGTTGGACCAGTAGTACCAGTCGTACCTGTTTCTCCAGTTGGACCGGTTGTACCTGTGTAACCCGTTGGACCAGTCGTACCTGTGGTACCTGTTTCACCCGTTGGACCTGTAGTACCAGTGTAGCCAGTCGTACCAGTCGTACCGGTTGTTCCTGTTTCACCTGTTGGACCTGTAGTACCAGTGTAGCCAGTGGGACCCGTGGTACCAGTCGTACCTGTTTCACCCGTGGGACCCGTTGTACCCGTGTAGCCAGTAACACCTGTGGGACCAGTCGTACCAGTGTATCCAGTGGGACCCGTTGTACCAGTGTAACCCGTGGCACCCGTGGGACCAGTCGTACCAGTGTATCCAGTGGGACCCGTTGTACCAGTGTAACCCGTGGTACCTGTGGTACCTGTGTATCCCGTTGTACCAGTTGTACCAGTTGTACCAGTGTATCCGGTGGGACCCGTTGTACCCGTGTATCCAGTGGGACCCGTGGTACCAGTCGTACCTGTTT
>JACCDO010792809.1_pt1 | contig 53887 bp, 30 predicted proteins | sample 7446101 | NCBI WGS metagenome assembly JACCDO01 (sample SAMN15323440, study PRJNA562643) | freshwater metagenome | isolation source: river surface water | place: USA:Blue River Watershed | collected 2017-08-16 | reverse complement strand
TTCCTTGTCTGTAGGTATGAGTGGTTTTTCGAAATACATCACATGTGTTTTAAGTAGATGTCCATATCAATTGTTTCAGAGATGAATGTGTTTAACTTTCTTTGTACATCACTTATCATGAGATCGTGACAAGTCATATCTTCACTAACCCCTTGTACAAATACAGGATGAAACTTATTAATGTATTCTACAAGAGAACAATTAGAATACAGCCACATAGCGTGTTCCTCAACACAACCTTTTATTTTGTTATCAATAGCAATCTTTATCAATTGTTCTGCAAATAAAGGGTCTCTAGAGTATACACATCCAAAGTTTGGTGTAGCTAATCCATCTCCAAACTTCCAGCTATACTTGTTGAAGTTGATTTCCATTGTGTTAGCAAATGCTGGAAAAATTAGGTCATCTCTCTTATCAGGAAACGCTTCGTAAAAAGCTTCTGCTGTATTCTTATGTTGGGCATACAGAGGACATTGAGTTTCTTTCGAGAGTAAATAATCGTAAAATTTACCTTCGAGTGGTCTAAGAATGTAACAATCCCAATCTAACAATAGCACCTCACCAAATTCTTTAAGAGCTAAGTCAAGAGCAATAAGTTTTCTTCCATACTCTGTGTTTTCTTTTTCTGCAAACCTATTATCTTTGACGAGTCTGGTCTCATATCCCAACTGTTTAATATAATGTTCTACATCTTCTCCCCACACATACACCACTTGATTGTTAAAGGTTGGTGTTTTAGGAATCTCATTAAACACGTGGGTGCTACCAGCATTAGCCCATATCGCTCTAACTATTTTTATTGTGGTATTCATCCCAATACTTTTTAAATCTAGAATGGTTAAGTAGCTTAGACTGTCCGAGAACAACTAGCTCATTAAAGTATCTCTGACATTCTCTCTTCATTAGTTCTTCATCATACCCTACGTGTATCTTATTAAACCACACGTGCTCCCACTTAACATCCTTATCCTTCTTATCAGTACATCCAACAGGGTAATACCAAGCTTCAGACTTTCCCTGTTCTCTTTTAGATCCATCACTATAATTACTATTAGCTAAGAAAATCTTATCAGTCATAGTTTGAGCAGAGTAACCACCTTCTCTTATTACGTGACCTAATATGCCTTGATCAGTAAGTAACCAAAACCATTCAGGAATGTATGCACCATTTGTTTTTACTAACTTCTTATGCTCTTCATGATACTTAGTAAGTAGTTCTATACTATTAAACAACAGGAACGATGTGTTAGGAGACCAGTCTGAGGTGTTGTAGTCTTCTGGGAACTCCACGTGTGTAATCTCTTTCTCCCAGTCTTCCTTCTCAAAGTAGTAGTAGCCTCTTGGTATTTCCCAGTGAGCAACACATACATCACCTTTGTAAAGATAGTCTGGTAGTTTACTACGTATAATCATATCCTGATCCAGAAATACGAACGGACTGGTTTGATGAGCTAAACACTTAATCTTTCCACTAGTCCAGAAGTAGGCTGCATCAATGTCAGTATTAGAATATGCATTGAGAAACTTAATGTCTATCTCATCATACAAGTCAGCTATCTTGAATTGGTTGTAAAACTCTAGACCTATAGAGTCTGTGTACAGCTTTATTGGACCATTGTGCAACTTCCAGTGCACAGCAGATAACATTGTATACAACACTTGATGATCAGTCTGGTCATAACAATCAGACTTCATAGAACGTGTAGTTTCAAATCCGTGTCCTCTTAATCTGTGTCTTTCAAAGAAAGGTTTGGTCCAATTAACGTGGATAGCTCTCATTTATTTTATCTCTTAGTTGGTTTGTGTTTGTAAGATTGGACGCATTAATGCATCTGTAGAGAAACTGAATAGTCCCATCATAGTCACCAGTCCCATCGTTCAATCTTCTTTCTTCCACACCATAATGTTTGTAAGATAGTAAACTTTCTTGTTTGTTCCAAATACCATTATCTATCTCATCATTCATGTAGTTTAGTTTTTTACAGTCCCATAAGTTCTTTGATAAGCTTTTGTGTGGTATGTTTTGTTCACACAACCACTGTTTTAGCATCAGTTGTTCTGATAGGATCATGTGATTGGTTGTAATCATAGGATTGTTCATAGCTGTAAACTCTTCGTGGTTCTTTAGAGTTTGTAAACCATAAGCATTAGCAAATACAGGATCAGGCAGGTAGAACAAGCTTACATTAGCTGCAAGATTGTTTACATACTTAATAGGTGTAGAAAGTCTTTGGTTGAGGGAATCGTTCTCTGGAGGATACCAGTTAGATGCATACTCATTGTATGTAAATAATAGGTCTGAATTTATGTACTCATCAATGTTTTTAAAGATGAGAAAGTCATGATCTATTAGAAGAAGTGGTATATCTGTTTGACTTATGATCTTGGTCTTAGGAGATGACCAAAACACCTTTCTATCTATCTTCTCAGGATAGGATAAAGGTCTAAGCTCATCCCAGAGATTCTCAATTTGCAAATCACGAATCATGTCTAAAGACATATCATCACCATAGAAAACTGTTTTGTGTTTTGGATGATACTTCCTCCATAAACAAACAGAGGCCACGAGTAGTAAAACTCGCAGCCTGTTATAAAATGATTTGTCCCTTATTACATTTTCTAAAACCCAGATGGTTTCCATAAGTTGGTTTATGCGAACACTGCTATTAGATTTTGATTGCTAGTGATAACGCTATCTGTTGGATATACGTTTAATGTTTGAGTGTATGAGTATACACCTCCACCATCAATTTGCCAGTATTGAAATACGTATGGATATATCCTTGCTGCAGTTATTGTAATGTATGGATAAGTGTAATTATAAACTTGTCTACCTCCACCAACATAGCTTCCAGTGGATGTCTCAGAGAATGGATAGGTTATACCTGCTGTTCCCTTTAGCCCACTATCTGGTTTAACTTGTAATTGAAACAAATATTGTCCAGCTGCTTGAGCGTAATCAGCAACATTATAGGGAGCTGATTGTGTTGGATAGGTATTGCCACATATGTAACTTAGATAGTATGAACCACCTAAACTACTAATCATTTCGTTCAAAGGAGCATACAAACCAACATTTGAATTACCTATAGATCTTCTTGGCATATTAAATCTCGTCTGTTATATTTTCTGAACCAAATATCTCACCATAAGATTGTTTGAGTTGAGCATATGCATATCCAAAAGGATCCCCATCTATTAGTGAGAGATTCTTTTTAGTCTTCTCAACATCTTGATATGTGGTGGTGATTGTTTCAAACCACTCTTCCTTTGTTTTAATCACCTCATTACCCTCTTCATCAAAGTCTACATACTCAACTGTACGTGGAGCCCAAGAAGATGTTTTAATTTCTTCTTGAACAACAACCTTCTCTGTTAAAGGATAAGTGTACCACATGTTCCAGATCGGGTAGATTATATTTCCTTCATCATCAACTACAGAAGGATCGTGTGTCATAGCAACATTTATCCTTCCAGAACCATCAGGTTCATCTTCAAGATAATCAGGTATAGAGTTCTTTGCAGCTTCAGGTGTTTCGTAATGTGCCACAGACACACCGATATAACCGTTCACTTTGTTCAATTGATAATTCTCAATCCGAACATAGAACTCATCATACTGCTTCTCATCAGAAGTTTGAACAGGATGTTTTACTATAAAGCCCATTATTCAATAATAGTTGTGGTTGTTGTGGTTGTAGGATCCCAAGGATTAGGTACAGGTACATACTTAGGAGCAATCTGATTCTCAATCTGTTTAGCAATCTGTTGTTGCATGTGTGGTAGATCAGCTACTGCTTCTAACCAAGCAACCACTTCAGGTTCTGTAACTTGATCAAAAGGAATGAAGTTCTCGTCACCAGGAAGAGGCATAGGTGTAGCACCTACAAATATTGCTTGAACACCATTCTCATCTGTTCCAACATACGTGTAACGAGCTCTGGTAATTACATCTTGTAGGTCTCCTAACTGAGGAGCAATCTCTACTTTAATGTTTGTAAATTCGTATGTAATAGCCATTATTATTTTTTTACTAAGTTAGCAATTATTTCTTTAAGTTCATCAATTTGTTTTTGTTGAGACACTATTAGCTCTTGTTGAGCTTTGAACCCTTCAATAAACAAACCTGCAAAGTTACCATACTTCACACCATACTCATCATAGTCTTTTGTATATTGTACAACCTCTGGTAACACTTCTAATGTTTCTTGAGCAATAACCCCGATTTGTCTAGTTTTGCTATCATCATCGATACGATTGTAGTAAACTCCTCTTAAACCTAATAGTTTGTCAATAGGATTACTTACAGTTTCAATGTTTTCTTTCTTACGTTTATCTGAGTAAGCAATAACATCCCCAGTAGCATATATAGTTCCAGAAGCGTGAACAGCATAACTAGGACCTGTAACACCTATACCAATATTACCAGCAAAGTATGTGTGGTTAGAGGTACCCCCTTGGATGTTTAGATATGTCTTAGAGTCATCTGTCAAATAATTTCTAACTCTTAATACACCTTGAACATACATACCACCAGAAGCAGGTACATAAAGATAACCACTTCCATTTACAGATATACCACTACCGTCACCCTCAAGATATGTATTATTAGAGCTGTTTATAATTACTCTATTAGCATAAACATAGTTTATGTTAGTTGTACTAGCTGGGTCAACATAGTAACCTGTGTTATTGTAATCATAGAATATAGGAGAACGAATATCAGTGAATCCGTATGTACGGTCTGATTGAACTTCAACAACTCTAGAGACACTATTAGGATCTACGTAATAACCTGTGTTGTTAGTATCATAGAATATGGTTGAATAAATAGCACCTCCAGAAGAAATTGAAAATCTAGCAGCTGCACCATCAGACCATCCACCAAACCTAAAGAAGTTATCTGGATCTAAACCAATATTGATAGCATAATAACCAGCTCTATGGAATGACATAGCTGCAGCTCCACTGTCTGTTGAGTATGCTTGTAAGTTATAAGAGCTGTAATTTTGTAAATAAGTGTTACTTCCCTTGTTACTCTGGAAATAGTTAGTTGCTGTCCAAGTATTAGTGTTTCCTAACATTGAAGTAGCACTGGTTCCAGAGGTACCAGACACACCGCTCGTACCACTTGTACCAGCAGCTCCACTAGTTCCAGAAGTTCCATTCACACCTGATGTACCACTCACCCCACTTGTTCCAGAGACACCTGATGTACCAGATACACCTGAAGTTCCACTTACACCTGAGGTACCTGACGTTCCTCTAGTGCCACTAGTACCACTGGTTCCTGACGTACCATTCACTCCAGAAGTTCCATTTACACCACTGGTTCCACTTGTACCGTTGACACCACTTGTTCCACTTACTCCACTTGTTCCTGAAGTTCCGTTAACTCCAGATGTTCCATTTACACCAGAAGTTCCACTGGTACCTCTAGTTCCTGAAGTCCCACTAGTACCATTAATACCTGAAGTTCCTGTAGTACCAGATGTACCACTGGTACCAGAAGAACCTGCAGCTCCAGTTGTACCTGAAGTACCAGAAGTGCCTGTAGCACCAGAAGTACCTGATGTACCTGTTGTACCACTAGTACCGTTAGTACCATTAATTCCAGAAGTTCCAGAAGTACCTGTCGTACCGCTAGTACCTGTTGTACCACTTGTTCCTCCTGTACCATTAGTTCCTGATGTACCACTTGTACCAGTAGTACCAGAAGTGCCTGATGTTCCGTTTACACCAGAGCTTCCTGATGTTCCAGAGGTTCCTGTAGTGCCACTAGTGCCAGAGGTCCCTGTTGTTCCAGAGCTACCAGAGGTTGAACTAGATCCAGAGGATCCAGATGTACCTGAGGTTCCTGATAAAGCATTGAAAGCAGTTTGTACGTATGAGTAGTTAGTTGCTCCTTCTGTGTAGAAAGTTACTGATTGTGTTGTTGCACCATTGTTAGTTGCTAACACCTCAATGTATATCCTATCTGTAGCAACTAATGATTGACCAGCAATGAATGTATCTGTAAGGATCTGTAAAGGTGAAGCTCCAGGATTGGTGAATGGGTACACACTTGTTGTACCCAATAAAGTAGAAATACCACCAATACTGTATTTGTAGATTTTAGCAAATATACCGAAGTTACTTGTTACACCAGTTTCTGTAAGGTGAAGAACAACAGACCAAGTACCAGCAGGTATTGATGTTCTGTTAGGATCACCACTATCTGTAGCAAATGTTGTTATTACACCTGTTGCACCAGCAGCTAAAGATAATGTAGCTGTTTGTTCTGCTGCTCCTGAAGGAGTTTGACTAAGTTGTTTATATGTAGGAGTTCCAAATGCAGAACTTGTATTTATAGATTGATTGAAGTAGTAAGCTAGACCCCCAGACACACCATTAATACCAGAGGTACCACTCGTTCCAGTTGTACCAGACGTTCCACTTGTAGAGCTAGAACCACTTGATCCTGATGTTCCACTAGTTCCAGTAGTACCCGAAGTTCCAGATGTACCAGTTGTTCCTGATGTCCCACTAGAACCACTAGTACCTGTAGTACCTGATGTTCCAGAGGTAGCACTTGTTCCACTAGTACCAGTTGTTCCACTCGTACCAGAAGAGCCAGAAGTTCCAGTGGTGCCCGAGGTTCCAGTAGTTCCTGAGGTACCAGATGTACCATTAGAACCATCACCACCTGTAGCACCATCTAAGTTTACATTCCAGATTGTATATGTTCCAGATCCTACAGTTCTTGTAGGAGCAGTAAATTGTAATATTCCTGTGTTAGGGTCATATGCTACTACCTCACACTCTTGGTAATTGTTTAAGTCACGTGCTATAATAATAGACTGTGCTACAGAGTATGCCAATCCTGGATCAACAGTGATTGTACCTGCATTACCTAATGTGAATGATGTAGAAGAAGTTGTTTGATATAAGTCACCTGTCAACCCTGATGTACCACTGGTACCTGAGGTTGCAGATGTTCCACTTGTGCCAGATGTCCCAGAGGTCCCAGTTGTTCCACTAGTTCCGCTAGTGCCACTAGTTCCTGTAGTTCCACTTGTCCCACTAGTTCCAGACGTACCACTTGTTCCTGTGGTTCCTGATGTACCTGTTGTGCCTGAGGTTCCACTAGTTGCACTAGTTCCACTACTTCCTGAAGTACCAGTTGTCCCAGAAGTACCGCTTGTGCCTGTAGTACCACTTGTACCAGACGTTCCAGCTGTTCCACTAGTAGCACTTGAACCTGAAGTTCCACTTGTACCAGTTGTACCTGAAGTACCTGTAGTCCCGCTTGTCCCAGAGCTTCCACTTGTACCTGTGGTTCCCGAAGTGCCAGAGGTACCTGTAGTACCAGAGGTGCCACTTGTACCACTTGATCCAGTAGAGCCATCAATGTTTACATACCATGAACTATATGTACCGCTACCAACCACTTGTGTTGGAATAGAAAAATTTAAAAATCCTGTTAATGGATTATATCCTGCAACAACACATTCTTGGTAATCATATTCACTGTTGGCAATAACAATAGATTGACCAGGAGTGTAAGATAATCCTGTTTCAACATATAATGTACCAGAGTTTCCTAGTGTGAATGTAGTGGTGGAGGTTGTAGCAAATCTATCTCCTTGCAAACCAGAAGTACCTGATGTTCCTGAGGTGCCTGATGTACTAGAAGAACCAGAAGAACCAGAAGATCCTGACGATCCACTAGTTCCTGATGTACCAACAGCAATGTCACCAATAACAGCATCTATTTTTTCAAGAGCTTTCTCAATGGTGTCATTAGTATTAATACCAGTGTACACCAAGTTTGGACCTTCGTAAAATACGCAGGTCGAACTTAGTACAACAGGACAAGGATTAGATTGACAAAAGACGTTCATGTGTTATAACTTTATACGAATAATACCCAACCAGTTCCAGTGCTAATAAATTTGCTAGTTAATGTAGACACACCAACAGCAACATCTGCAGTTGTAGATGTGTAACTTCCAGCAACAATAAGCTGACCTGAAACAGTTTCAACAGTGACAGTAGCTGTACCAGCGTTTCTCACTGTAATAACTCTTCCTCTGTTAGAAGGAATAGCAATAGGTAAGTAGATTCTCTTACCTGCAACTGTACCAAAGAAGTAAATGAACTCATCAGTTAATGCAACTGGATGATCATCATCTATGGCAACATAGTTGAGATAGTTGTTTGTAGAAGGGATGATATTGCCCAAAGCAGCATCAATCTTTTCCAAAGCAGTTTGTAAGGAATCAAGTGGTAGAATCTCTGTGTAAGGTAGAGGTTCACCATCATACAAAACGCAGATAGCGTTTTCAAAAGTTGCACACGTAGGGCAAATAGCAGCAGTTCTCATAATATACAAAAATATTTATAATAAACGTAATTTTGGTAAGTAAAGATTAAATAGCTGATATAATATAGCTATTATCTTATTCCGTATTGTGATTGCATTTTGATTCCCAAATCTTTTGCAAGATCAGGATAGAACATTGGAAGAAGACCAGCAGCTTGACTGGTGATAGGGAATGATCTCATCCAATATTTAATCACATAGTTTTTATCCTCAAGTTCTTTATTTCCTGTAGCTATTGCATAGTTTTCAGTTAAGAAGTTTTGGACAGCAGATCTATAGGTTTTAATTAATCCTAAAGAAGGGAATAAACCTGTGGATACAAGTTGTGTTAAGTTAGTTGGGTTATAGAAGTAACCAAGTTCATCTTTAAACTTATCTGTAGCCTTAAGAAGGAACTTATACTGGTTCTTTACAATTGGATCATCATCATCATCTGGAAGAGCTTTCAGTCCAAGTGTAAGTGCAAACAATGCTGCATATACAAGTGTATCTAACAATTGGTTCTTGATGTTCTGTCTAACTAAGTCTATGAACTCAGACTCAGTCATCTCTAACTTCTTACCAGTGTCATTCTCATAATCAGCTTTCTTCTTCTCAAACAACTCTCTCATATACTCAACACCTTTCTCATTAGCCATCAGAGCATTGCTTAATCTACCTAAACTCTTGAATAGGTCTTCAGATATAATTCTAAAGATCATACGTGATCTACCCCACTCATAAGCATCAGATGCAGCGTTGTATTTCAAGTTACCCATACGCACATCAACTAGACGAGGAATCCAGTTCTTGAATACCATGAATGAGTTACCATACACAGTCATGTTTATGAGACGTTTGTTCTCTTCTGTTAAAGAACCTAATGCATCACTAGTGAACTGTTGGATCTTTCTTCTAGTCTCAACAACACTATCTGACTTTTGTTCTACACCAGGGATACTAAACACACCATCTTTCATCTCACCAAGTTTAAGAACACCTTTCTCTTCAATCAAAGCTTTTACATCCTTCTCAAACTTCTCAGCTCTAGCATCTCTTTCTGCTTGTGTGCCTGCATAGAAGTCTTTGTACTCATCTGTAGATTTCAAATACTCTCTAGCATTAACCACCTTACCATCTACAACAGCAGAGTTACGAATGTATGCATAGAAGTTAGTTGTTTGTACAGCGTATTCCCCCTCTCTCATCAGAAACATTAAGTAGTCTTGAATAGCTTGATCATCTATCTTGTTAAGAGAAAGCTTTCTAGGAGCATCTCTGTTGTAGTTCTCAGTGAATGGTAAGAAGTAATCTAATGCAGCAAGCATTTTTCGTTTGTCTTCACCACCCATCTTATTAGCAAGTAACCACATCTCTGCAGAAACATAATCGTTCTTAGTAAAATACTTACCAGAGTTGATTAACGATTGTGTCTTACCACCAAATAAGTTGGAAGCAGAAGATAGAATGTTCAGACCCAATGCATTCAATTGGAATGTATTGTTCATCTGTGTGATGATCTTGTTGATACTAATCTGTCTGCCTTCAAGGTTTTCTGGTAATATCTTGAAACCAAGTTTTTCGTTAAGTGTCTTACCAAAGTTTCCAAATCTACCAAGTAGTTGGTCAAAGGTTTCGTTCTCAATGTATTTCTGTTGGTAGACAATAGCTTTCACCATATCCTCAACTAACTGAGCATTGCTGCTGTTGTTAGGATTGTATTGGATTACACCATCCTTGTATTCTGTTTTACCAAATATAGATGTTGCAATAGCTTTCTTGTTTTTCTCCAACCTGATTAAAGCTCTACCTTGTGCTTCAATGTCAGAAAGATATTTGAACTTGATAGCAAACTCATTGTACAGAGCCATAGTTTTAAATAGGTCTGTGCTAGCTTCTGACTCATCTTCAAAGGCAGTTGTAAAATAGGTTGGGATTACATCTATAGGTTTACCTGTTAGAGGATCAATCTTACCATAACCAATATCAGATTCATCTAATGAAATGTTTCTTAAGAATTCTTCTCCTAAAGCAAGATTGCCACCAAAGATTAACTTCTCAGATAATCCTTTTCTAACCCAAGGTAGGAATGTTCTAGCTTGTTTAGCATTAATGTATCCAATAGACTTGTAGTAGTCATTTCTTTCTCTGATGTAATTGTAGAAATCAAGAGCAGGTTTGTTCTCTGGTTTGTGTAATTCTTTCCAAGCTTCAGACTCCCACTTATCTCTCTTTGGAAACTTGTTAATCTCATCATACAATAACCAGCCTGGAGACTCAGCAGTAGAGACACTATAAAGTTCTTTTGCCTTTTGTATCTCTCTATTCATATCAGCCTCATTCTGCTCCTCTGTGCCAATCCTATCTTTTCCTTGAATACGTTTGATCTCTTCTTCTAATTTGTTTCTAAGATGCTCACGATAAGCTTCTTGATCAACGTTCTCTCTGATCCATTTAAAATCTCTGGTATCTTTCTCAACAGCAGCTTTCAACTCTTTATAGAACTCAGGATTGAACTCATCAACAAGTTCGTTCTTTCCTTTCTTCTTAATGATGTCAAACATATTCTTTAATGTGAGACCTTTTGAGGTTGCCCACTTCTGATATGCTTCTTGTAGCTTAGTAAGTCGTTTAACTTCTGTAATGGTGTCCATACCAGCAAAAGCAAATGCCTTGTTAGCTTTCTTGAACAAAGCCTCTAATCCTTTTAATTGGATTGTAGCAGTGTTACCAAAGAACTTGGTTATACCTTTGACAATCTTTTCAGCAGACGATGTACCACCAATGAATGTAGTGGTAAACTCTGTATCAACTTTTTGTAATTGATCTTTATACTTTCTAGCACTACTAGCAGCTTGTCTTAATTCTTTCTCTAACTGTTGTTCTTCTTCAGATAGTTCTTTACCTTCAAACAAGAAGTCAAGTTGAGTGTCTAAGTCAGCATATGTATCTAGTGCTTCTCTTGCAGTTTCAATAGTTGCTGAGAAGTCAGAGATTTGTTTCTCATCGAAAGCTTTAGGATCTTGTCCTTTAAACTGAGAATTGTATTTGTCAACAATGCTCTCAATCTGTTTGTTCAATACCCTAGCTTGATAAATCAATGGAGCAATGTTCTGCTTCATTTGCAACTGTCTGATTGCAGAGAACAAGGCATTTAGTTGTTCAGCCTTAGATCTCTTCTCTTCTGGTAGAGCTTTCTTCTCAGATAGTTTTGAGTAGATGGCATTAAGTTTTTCTAACAAGTTATCGATTTGTTCAATGCCTGTTTTCTCAGCTTCTAAACCAACTGGAATCAAATAGTCTTCTTCAATATTCTTAACATCAACATCACCAATCTTTACACTCAACAGTTCAGGAAGAATACCAGTCTTAGGATTTCCCTTAGAGTAGAGAGCTTTGATAGGAATCATTCGAGTTTGTTCGAAGTTCTCATTCTTTACACCATATGCATTAATGATGACAAACTTGTATTGTTCCATCTGTGTGTTCCACGCACTCACCTTATACCAAGGAACATCCTGATACTTATCCACATTTAGATCCATGAACTTCCAGTCAAGGAGATTCACCTTGCCATCTGGTGTAATAGCTAAGAAGTCCACTGTACCAGCAACATCTCTTTTAGCATCATAGATGGTCATCTCTGACATAAATCTTGTACCCTGAGGGAAAGAGTTAAGTCTTTGCTCAAGATTATCTTTCAAGATTTTGTAAAGGTCATAAGGGAAGTTAGGATTAACTTCTATGTAATCACTATCTTCAAGAGGTGTATCTCTTAAGAAACCATTCTCATCTACAAATCTAGAGAATGCATATTCAAATGCTGCGTGACCTTGTGTACCTTTCTCAGCTTTTAGATCATCAACAGCTTTTTGGTATTCTGTTTTGGTTAGCTCATTGTTGGTAAATCTTCTCTCATACCAATCGTTAACAAAGTCACTAACTCTACGTTTGATCTTTCTACCATTGATAGAGTAACCATCTTTTTCTTTTGTAATTGTAGAGCTAACTTCTTTGATCTTATTGTAAACTTGTGTTTGTGCAGAGGCACCAGCTTCTTGTAAGAATATACCATCTTCAGTAATGTCTTCAGCTGTACCAATCTCTTTACCAGAAAGTATATCCATTGCAGCTTGATCAAAGCCACTAGTTGTAAACAGTCCTTTTAGGAAGTCTAAGATTTGATCCCACCAAGACTGCACCTTACCTAATAGCTCAGGCTTCTCTGTTAATCCTTCTGTCTGGTTGATAACAACCTCAGCTAACACTTTAGCAATAGCTTCTTCTTTGATCTTTACAACATCAGGTTTACCATCAGCAGTTTGGTATGCAGGATTGGTAGAGTATTCAGCAAACACATCTTTAAGAATGTTGTAGCTATTGATCTCACTTAATAACTTTCTGTATAGTGCAGGGTTAGTTTGTTTGATGATTGCTACAGCAAAGTGCATTGCCTCCTCAGGAAGAGATTCAGCTTCTTTACCTTCTACAACTTGAACTAGTGATTGTGTAAGGTTAGCAACAGCGTTAGCATCAAACTTAACACCATTAACAACAATATCTTTTACAGACTGAACATTAACACCAATACGCTTTAAGAAGTCATTAACAATAGCAATTGTCTTAGCAGAAGCTTTAGAGCTTACAGTGGGTCCTTCTTGTTGAAACAAATACTCATCTGTATATTCTACACCAGCACGCTCAGCATCTTCTATCTGAACTTGTCTAGCTTCATCTACCACTTTGTTCTCCAGAGTTAACTCATGGTTATAGTATACATCCACAAGTGCATCAGGGATGTTTATATCTCTATCTATAAAGTCAGAGTTGGTTTGAGAAAAAGAAACAACCTTGTAGCCATACTCATTGTTAACCTGGTTTGCAATCTCTTGTGCACCAGACAATGATTTGTTAAAAGCTCCTTCTGTTTTAGAAGCAACTTGACTAGTAAGATTTTGTTTTATTTGAACTTTACAAGGCATGGTTATAATTTATTAGCATTGTTCTGGAGATCTGTCAATTGGAGGAAGTCCTTCTGGAGCATTCTTTGACTCATCAACTTTAGATTCGGTGTCTAACAAAGGTACATCTTTTGCTTGAATTTCACCACCATAATATTCAATTATCTTATCATCAGGGATGATTTGGTTAATTCTAGCTGTACCATTCTCTAACACAGATTCTTTGTTAAGGTCAGTGTAGTATTCAGAAGCTCTATCAGCATCACCGTATAGGTTAACTAGTTTGTAAACATGTTGTACATTTCCTTGGTTATCAACAGTTGTTAATGGGGATCCATCAGCAAGTTTCACTTTAGCATATCCAAAGACATCGTTTAGAGAGTAATCACCTTTAGACTTTCTTACTGCAAAGTCAAGATTTGTAATTGTCTGACCAGTCACCATGTCAATTCTAGCACCAGTCTTGTTATCAGTTACCACTCTAGGAACTTTGATGAAGTCCTTTTGTACATCAATGTAATTGTACTTCTGACTTAATAACAAGATCTTTCTTTCAGAAGACTTAATACTGAACGCTTCAATGCTTGGGAACAGAGATGAGTAGTATTGATAGATGTCAGCATAGTAGTTACCAAATGAATCTAACTGCTCAGCTATAGGAGCTTCTGATGCTTGGAAGAACTTAGGTTGAACCAAAGGTACAATTGTGTCATCAGAGAAGTTATTCATAAAGAACATACCATCTGAGAATGCATCTAATGACTCATCAGCAGCAATAGCTTCTAATACAGGACTAACCTCTTTGCTGTAATCCTCAATAGGGATGATGTTCTTGATAGAAATTGCAGACTGGTAGGTTCCTTGTAGAATGGCTACAGAGATTAAGTCTTTGTATAACTGATTTAACTCATCGTTATAATCTCTTAACTCTCTCATCATACCTGTGTAGAGGTTCTCATCATATGCATCTTTGATGTTTGCAATGAGTTTAACACTCTTAGCACCATCAGGTCTGTCTCCACTTACAACTTGTAGTTCTCTAAGCAGTTGTACTTCTGGATAGTCTTTCTTAGCTTTCTCTAAACGTACAGCTACAGATGTATTCTTGTCAACTAACAACTCTTTAATTCTGTCGTTAAGTCCAGTTTTTGTCTGGATGATGTAGTCTAAGAAATCAGCTTTTGCTTTGTTTGCAAGTTTCTCAAAGTCAGCATTGCTCATGTAAGGATTCTCACCAAACGGTTGAAGAATCTCATTTACAATGAGTCTAAGATCATCTTGCTCTAACTTCAAGATAGCTCCCATAGACTGCATTGATCTACCAATCAACAACTGTTGTTTACCAATGAAGGTGTTATCTAAAACCTCGTCTACAGAAGAGATGATGTTAGATGTACGAGCAAGATCTGTATTCCAAGTTTTTCTATCATACACACTGCTGTTCTTAAAGCTAGATGTATCATAGTTTGTAGCTTGTGTAAACTTGAATGCGTAGTCAGCCATCTTAGCATACTTCAAGAACTCATCTAGGATTAGATGTTGAACAGCATTGTCTTCAGAGTTTTTGAAATAACCTCTTTCGTAGAAATCACTGATGTTTCCAGCAAGCATCTTAACATCAATTTGTGCTCTCTCTAGTTCGTTTGAGCTTGTAACAAATTTTGACTTGATTTGTTTAATCTCATTTTTTCCAAATAGGTTCTTTACACCCATACCATCCAACATCTTCAGATACTCAGAGATGATTGGTTGGTTTAAGAACATTGCAGTTTGCTCACCAGCACCAGCGTTCTCTAAGAACATGAATGTTCCTACAACTAAGTCACTCTGAATAATACTAGTGATGTATGGCTTGTTAGCAACATCCACAAATGATGTAGCATATCCAGACAGTCTGTTAGAGATAAGTTCTTTGCTACCTTTTACAGTGGTGCCTGATAGAGAGATGTACTCTTTACCATCCACCTTAACTGTGTTGTGTTTAAGAACAATACTTCCATCTCCCAATATCTTTCTGTCTCTCTCAGGAATTAAATCAAATCTAGCAGGATCAATGTAGATTTTGCTTTTCTGTTTTAACGATAAGTTAGTAATGTTAACAGCAGCAATACCTACCCATCTCTTAGCTGTAACAAACGAATTACGCAATGTGGTCATGTAGTTTCTATCAAGGATTCTGTTCTTGATAACATCCTCATTGTAGCCACGAAGTTTGTTCAATGTTTCAGATAGTTTCTCAAGACCTGCATCATCTACAGGAGAGATAAGTCTTTCAAAGTTTTCTGGAAGGGTGATAAGTTTCTCAAGAGAATCATAATACTCATTCTCTAAAGAACGCTTGTACATGTTCTTAACAAATCTATCTTTAGCTTCTGATTGAATAGCTGAGTCACTCAGTGCCTCAATCTCATTCATCAGTTTATCTTCTACAGCAGCTATATCTTCTACACCAGTGAGTAGACCATCTAACACATTAGCATACTTATCAGCTAAGCCACTTGGATCGTTCAAATCGTAAGCAACGATTTGTAATGCTTCAAGAAGCTCTGATTTCTTGACAGCTTTGTTTTCAAGCTTATCATCAAACATTTTACCGTAGAACTCTTTAGTTGCTTCTTCAGAACCAAGGTATTTAACCAGACGAACGTTACCAGACTTATCTACATAGGTAGACTTCAAGTACATGTTCAACTTGTCAATATCAAAGTCAGATCCTGCTTTGGTTGTAATCTCAGAAGGAACAACAACTGTAGATCCCATGTATTGTGGAAGGAAACCCTTCACTCTAAATACCTCTACAGAACTTAATGCCTGTGTAGGAATACGGAAACCAATACCAGTTAGTATTTCTTTACCTTCAGGTGTATTTAGTTTTGTAAGAATCTCTTCATCTGACATTCCCTTAAACTGACCTTTGAACCAATGAGGAAGCATCACTTCACAATATGGTTCAGCTTTGGTGTAGAACTTAAGAGTGCTGTCTGTAAGAACAACTTTCTTCTTATCCTCATCAGATAGTTTCTCATATGCAGCTCTAGAGATCTTGGTCCAACCTTTATCAGTTTTAATAGCAAGCTCTCTACCTTTTGTAGCAGACTCAAATCCAGTTACAGGAACTTGAACGTGTGAACCACCATTCATCTTAGGACGAATGAGAGCTTTGTCAATTGTTGAATACAGAATGTTTCTAATCTGTAAGTAAGAAGGAGCAGCTTCAAATGGGATTCTGAACTGATCATTCTCATCAAGCTGGATAGCATCGATTGTATTGTCAGAAACCTCTCTTCTTAACATCTCATACATCAGAGTTTCTGATACAGCTTTACCATTGATCAATCTAAAGCCATCACCTAAATCCTCAACACCAAGTTTAACCAACAGCTCGTTATAAGCGTTCTCATGCATCTTGTTAAGGATGTCCATGTTACGCTCATACTCTTGCTTAGCTCTCTCGCTAGTAGGAACTCCGTTATCAAATAAGTCCATACTAGACAACTTGGTTAACTGAGAACCACGAGTTTGTTCTTTCTCATCCTCTGATGCAGTTTCAACTTGGATACCATAAGCTTTCCAAGGAACACTAACAATTGCACTTTCTGCAAAAGCTTCTTGATTGAATGAGCCATCAGCATTATATAAACTGTGAGTTTTCTCAACACCCACTTTTCTACCAGACTCAACAACAGCATAACCAATACCTTGTTTGAACATCTGATCATATAGCTTCTCAAGGTTTGTACCTTTCACCATACTGTAGTAGATAGGCATTTGAGAGAACTTGTCAAGTACAAGGTTAAATTTGTTCTCACCAAACTTGTTTCCAGATACAATAGGTTTCAACACCTCGATTGTATGTTTAGGAGCATTTGGTTGTTCTTCCATCAATGCTTCATCATGTGCTTTTAAAGCATCACTTTTGTATACATATCCAGGAACATTCTGTCTAGTGTAAGCCATTTGCCACTGGTGCCAAGCTTCAGCCTCATCAGACCATTGACCATTCTTCATCTTGATCTCTCTGTATGTGCTATCCATCAACCAAGAAGCAGCATCTGCCTCATTGGTATCATCATAAGCTGAGATGATGTTAGAAAGACTACCAGCAAGCTTAACATCTTTTACACTGATTGTTTTAGTGTAAGATTTAAACTCATGATAACCATGGTCACCTTCTTTCAACTCAACACCAGCTACAGTATTCAAGTTTTGATTTAAGAATGTATTGTACTCAGGAGAATCAAATGTAACTCTACGTGGAGACAAGAAAGACTTGATACGTTTTGTTTCATCAAGCTTACCTCCTTTTACAGCAAACTGGAATGGATCACCAAACAACACTTTGTGATATTCAATGTTGTTAATAATGTAGTTTGCATTCAGGAAGGTTAATAGATTGTCAACAGTCTCACTAGACATGTTGTTCTTGTTTATACCTTCGTTCTTAGCAAAGATGTCTAACATTCCTGTGTAAGAGAATGTATCTTCTCCTATCTGAAATATTTGACTATTAGCAAGTAAAATGTTTCTTGTCTCAGCAACAGTTGATTTGATGTACTGCTCAATAGCTTCATTGATCTTACCAATGTTTTCTTTGTCATTAATATACTCTTCGATCTGCTCTTGTGTAGAACCACTTTCAATCATGAAGTTGATGTCTTCCAATTGCTCATCAAATAGAATATCTTTGAAGAAACGTAACTCCTGTGCTCTAGCACCAATGTTCTTAAGTTTCTTTCTGGTATCAGCATCAAGAGCTAATGCAATATCGTCAGACAAGTAAGCTCTAAAGATAGATCTAACTTGTGACATTGCTTTACCAGTCTCAACATCTTTGAATGATACAGTGTTACCAAGGTTAATCATCCACTCTGTCGAGCTATCTCCAGGAATAAGGATGTAGTAGTTACCTTCTAAGTTGTTGTTGATCTCTTGAGTGAAACGATCACCAAGACCAAGCTTAGTAGTTTTAATACCTTTGTTGTTATCAACAGCTTTAGTTCCTTGGATGTATGCAATCTTAACCTCTTTGATTCTGTTACCATCTTTATCAAAGAACACTCCTCCTTTTTTAAGAACCTGAGAGTTCTTAGAGAAGATATCTCTAAGCTCTGGACGAGCTGCAAGAAGCTCATCTAATGTGTTAGCTTCGTTAAACTCATTCTCAAATACAGAAGGGTTGTTGCTTTCAGAGTAAGAACCAATACGTTGTTTCTCTACACCAAAGTAGGTCATCTCCTGGTTAGGATTAGTTACCTTGTTGTACAGTTCAGCAAGTGTAGATAAAGGACCATTGACACCTAGGGTCTTACTAGTAACACTCATGATGTCTGGGTTACTTCCTAAGTAGGTGTAGATAGCACTTACAGCTTTTGCAAATGAGTTCTTCTGAGGAGTTTTAAGAGTGTTGTAGACATCGAGCTCAAAGTTGATACCAATGTTTCCTAAGAATGCAATCATTGCTTTAGGGGTCTTGATTGATTCACCTTTCAGTTTCTCAGAATCAACTTGGTATGTTTTTGTTTCTCTGTTGTATTTAATAAACCCATCGGTTTCTTTTGCAATAGACTTGATGTTCTCCACCCAACCTTGTCTGGTTTGTTGGATTGCAGTGTATAAGTTAGCAGGAGCGATGTACACTTCATTACCCACCTTATACTGAATCAATGCATCAGGTTTCTGTTTGCTAGCAAATGTTTGTGTAAACTGAATAAAGTATCTCCAGTCATCATTTGTAAACTGATTGAATGGAATAGTTTTATCAGCTCTGTTACCACCAACACGAGCAAACAATCTTACATAGTTAGGATCGTACTCAGCAAGGTTAACAAGCTTATCCACCATCTTAGAAATAGATGTAGTGTTAGAAAGCTTATCCAACAATGTAGCAAATGCTCTGCTGAAGTTTAATAGTTTATATCCACCTACAGATGTTAACTTAGGTGCAGGTAATTGTAATGATACAGAACCTTCTTGGTTAGTAGCCTGTGCCTCTAATAGAGTTGCTAGAGAGAACTTAATTGCACCACTAGAGTTCTTCTTCCAGTCAGTTGTAAAAGCTTCTGGAGCGTAATCTCTAGAGGTAGATTCTTCATTGTTAATATCAGCTCTATCATCTTCGTTAAATGTTACACCAAGTGTACGAAGAGACTGTTTTGTTTTAACCTTTAATTCTTCCCATGCTTCTTCACCAAGTAATTCAATCTTACTGAAGCCATCTTCATTCTTATCATTAGCATATTGTTCTTTGATCTGATCAAACATCTGTTCGCCAGTCATTGCTAATGGAGTGAATAATAATTTCTTCTCACCTTCAGTGTATAGAATACCAGCAGCACGAGCTGTCATATCTTGAACAAACTCATGTGTCTGTTGTTCTGTCAAACCAGCAACAGCTCTGTATTCAGCAAACTCATTGTCTGGTGACTCACGTAAAGTTTTTTCTTTGAACTTACCTGTATCAATTGCTTTGAACAACTCTTGTTTCAAAGAAGGTTTAGCTACAAATGATTTAAAGAAGTCAAGGATTGTTTTGAAGAAGTTACGAATTCTTTCTCCTAATGATCTAGCAGGGAGTTTACCTTTTCTGAAGTCAGCAAAGTCATCAGCGATTCTTTCTTTAGCCTGTTGGTCTGTAGCATTCTCGTAAGCAATCTTTTTACCAGATGCTCTATCTACGAATGTACCAGTTTGAGACTTGAACTCATCTAACAAAGCTTGTTGTTCTTCTTTAGACAACATTCCTTTGTAGATACCTTCGAAGATCTCGTGGTATTCTGTAGCTCTCAAACCGCCTTTAACAAACTTAGCTACGTTGTTTTCAAATACACCCCAAGCTTTCTCACCAGTAGCTGTAGTGATAATGTTTGTCAACACCTCAAAAGGAATGTTAGGAACATTAGCTGCATGCCATTCTTTGAACAACTGAAGTTCAGCATCTGTCATTCTCTCTTGGCTATCAGCACCAACTAATCTAAACTCTTGGTTAGGTCCTTTGAAACCAGAGAACTTATTTGCTTTCTTCTCTTTAGGAGCTTCTGCTGCTTTTGGTTCTTCCTTAGGGGCTTCTTCTTTCTTCTCAACCACAGGAGCTTGTGCAGCTTTCTGTGTTTGTAAATCATTAGAGATTCTTAAAGCAATGAAGTTAAGAACCAATTGCTCATCACTAGCTAACTCATCAAATACATTAGCTTCTTTTAATGCAGGAACAATAGCATCATTAACTAAGTTTTTGTTATCAGCAATATCTTGCACAACTTGATTACCAACTACAGAAGCAACAACGTTTCCTTCAGCATCAACTGTTGCAGTGAACTCTACAGGACCGTTTTGTAAGTTGTAAACATTTCTAGTAGTTCCATCAACAACATACTCACCAATCATAGGTTTAGTAGGTTCAGCTTTAGGAGCTGCTTTGACTACAGGTATTTCAAGTCCTAGTAGTGTAGAGTATTTCTGTCTAAACGAATAAGGAACAGCTTCTGTAGGTTTAGCTACAGATGTAGACAATGGAGTTTTGCTAGATGATCTAGCTTCACCAGTTGGATAGTTTGCAGAAAGCAAATAAGACTGGTAGTTCTTCCACTCACTAGTGGTGAAGTTACCATTCTTGTCAATATAATGTTCAATAAACGGTTCATTGAATTTGTTTTTTAATGTGTCACCGTTTATGTTATGGTATGCATTTTCTAACTGAGCAACAATCTGAGACTCATTATTAGCAATCTCTGTAAGAGAATATGATTCTTTACCAAGCTTTAAGGACATGGTCTCAGCATCAATACGAATTTGATTGTCAGAGAATGTCTCAGCTTTTGACTTCCAATACAAAACGTTTTGTAAGAATGTGCTATAAGCTCTGTTGATACGAATAGTCTTACCTGCTTCAGATTGTTTTACCATATCATCAGCAAGAGCTTTGATAACTTGGAAGATACCTTTAGCTTCTTTGTTGTTAAACTTTCTGTTGTTTAAGAACTGTAGTGTATCACCAAACTGTAATACAGGAACACCGTTAGGGAACTTAAGAACTTCTCCTTTGTGTACAACTGATCCTGTTGTAGGGATAACAACTAAGTCTTGTTGTGTAGCAATCTTATCCTCAGGAACAAGAACGTCACCAACGTTATTTCTTTCTCTGTTACCCTCAGCATCTTTGTTCTCAATAGCTATACCTCTTGATACGTCAAATGCATAACTTGTAAACTGGTCAGCAGGAGCAGAAAACATTTGTTCTCTCAACACTCTCCAACCTCTAGCAGCAGCTTCAAAGTCTTCTTTTTGATCAGCTCTGTAACGAGGGTTCCCATTACTGTCAGTTAGTTTAGTGGTAGGCATTGTTTGGAAAACAACATCCTCCATACTAACTTGCTCACCCACCTTGGTTAATTGCTTACCATTTTTATCTACAAAGAATAAATCTTTTCCTTTTTGTACAACAAATACTTGTGCAACGAAACCAGAGTCAACATCTGTTACACCAGGGATATCTTCCACCTTTGTATCAGCAGGAAGTCCAAAAGACAATTGGATCAAACCAGTTAATCCTAATGCATCAACTTGTTTAGGTGTAACAAGAATAGCTCTAAGCTTATCTCTGTTAGGAAGAGTGTTTGTATTATTTAAGAACTCTCTAGAACGTGTAACGTGAGGAGCAGCTTCACTAGATGTGTTCTCATCCTCAAACTCACTGATACTAGAAGTGAAGAACTTATCAGCAGCTTTTAACTTACCTTCTTTAGGAGCTTCAACACTTGATGTATCTACAGCAGCAACAGTTCCTGAATTGTTCTCAATCTCTGATTGTTCTTTGTTTACCTGTTCAGCATTCTTTAATAACTGTTGCTTACGTCTTGCTTCTTCTTCTTTAGCTTTAATTAGCTCTCCAGCTTGTTTATTAAACTCAGCCTCAATATCATCTACAAGTTCTTGGTTATCCAAAGAGTTAATGTAATCAACTTTATTTGGCATAGGAACCAATGTAAGTCTGTCAACATCAGCATACTCTTCTTTCTTTAGAACCTCATCAATAGCTTTAGATAGAACGTCTGATAGTTCTTCAGATGTATTATCTACTTCAGAGATGTTGTAGTTCTTAAACTCTGTTGGTGTAAGGAATGTAGTTCTACCATTAGGTAGTCTCACTTCAAACTCACCACCAAGAGTTTTAGATAATACAGTGAGTTTAGGAGCAAGTTGTAACTCAGTTCCTTCCTTACGTAATGATTCTTTTAGAGAGTACTCTTTACCAACTTCAAGTTCAACTTCTTTAGTCTTAGCTTTCTTCTTACCATCAACTTCCTCTTCTTCTTTCTGTTCCACCTTAACAGGAGCTGTGTCAACCTGTTCTTCAGAACCATATCCTCCTATTACTGTATACTTAAGAGGATTCTTCTTGATGTCATCATACTCATCAATGAATAGTTTCCTACGAAGTGATAGCTCAATAACATCAGACAGCTGAGTCTTCAAATCATCCTTAATATCAGAAGTCGCATCAAGTTTGTTGATTTGTGATAGAGCTTCTTCAGTAGCTTTCTTGTTTGGTTTATTGTTCTCAATAATGCTTTGTAATACATCGAATGTATTAATCATTGCATTACCTAGAGGAGCATTCACTTGAGGAATACGTAAGTCATAGTCTGCGATCTTACTTGCAGCATATACCATTTTGTCAATTGTCTCAGGAGAGTACTTTCTTAATTGACCACCGCTAGAAGATAAAACAGGTTTACCCTCTTCGTCAGTTAAAATCTCTCCAGAGTATCTAAGGTTGATTGCTTTGTACAATTCTTCTGTATTCTTAGCAACGTTCTCAAAGACACTAAGTCTTTGTTGATAAGATTCAATTGTATCATTGATGTTAGCAATACCCTGTTCTTTAAGAGAAGCCAATCCTTCTTCTGTAGAAGCAGTTTGCTTAAGCTCTTGTATATCTTCAATCACCATATCACCTCTACCGTACTTAATACGAGTAGATAGATAGTTGTGCATCAAGTCTGCTTTTAAGTCTTGTGCTTCTAATTTATCTCCTTGCTTAATAGCAGCTTCATATTGCTGTTGTAAAACAACACCTCTGTTGGCAGAAGCTAGTCTATCTTTGAATGATTCTTTAAAAGATGGAGTCGAGTTAAGTTGTTCTAAGAAGTCATTAGTGTTAGATGCTGTAGCTTTATTATCAACATATCTTCCTCTAGCTTGCATTAAGCCACCAGTGATACCACCAAGGATACCACTCTCAATACCTTCTTTAGAAACTAAAGCACCTACACCTTCACCAAGCTCATCTTTACCAAGGAGTCCGTACAAGAAACCATCAACTAAAACATTTGCATCATCACTATCACCTGCTTTCTTAAAGTAGTTTTGTGTACCAACTTGTAAAGCGTATTGTCCAATCTCTTGTCCTGCTTCTTTAGGATCAAACACATAAGCACCTCCTCTTTTTACACCTTGATATAACTTTCCAAATCTAGTGCTTGGTTCAACTGCTGCAGCTATGTACTTACCATCTTTTAGAACAACATCGTCCACTCTACCAACAAAGCTGTTTGCAGCTTGTCTACTAGCATTGTAAGATGATCCTAAAAGATATGGGAGTTGTACATATTCTGTAGCTGTTAACAATCCTAAGTTACCAAAGAATGATACCTTACCAAGTTTTTCTGCCTCAGTGTTTATCTTTTCTAATACATCTGCTGAAGGTTCTTCACCAAAGTTATCTTTTTTATACTCTTCAATCAGTTTGTTTCTGTACTCATTAGCAGTTTGCAATGCTTCAAAAGAAGCTTCACCTGCAGAGGAATATGCAGCAATTGCATATCTTCTAGCAGTGTCACTAAAGTCAGCAATCTGATTTGTTGTTTTTGCAAGTTGAGCAAGTCTAGAAGATCTAGCTGTAAGATCAGCAATAGAAGAAATCTCTTTCTCTAGGATTGCAGCAGCCTCAATGTTCTTTGCTGCAGAGAAAGCTCTTGATGTACTTCTTAAAAGAGGAGTGAATAGTTTAAATGCTTGTGATGATTCAGCAGCTACAGCACCTGCACCAGCTAATCTACCAAGTGCAGAACCAGCTCTTAACAATCCAGCATTTGCAATGTTACCACCAAGCATTGCACCAACAGCATATCCAGAGTTCTTGATTAATTTATCAAACAAGAAGTTTGCTGTCATCCAGTTATCTTTAGAATACCATGCAGCATTCTTCTCAGCATCTGTGTAGTAGTTTGGTAGAATGTAGTTATCTACATTGTTGTTAAACTTATCTAATTGTCTTAATCCCTCGTTATCCCAGATGTCTGCAAGTCTTCCAGAGAATGGTGCTTTTGCTGCACCATATAACGTAGCAAATCCACCAGCCACAGTTGTAGCTGCTAGACCAACACCTTTTAAAATACCATTTACCGCTTTATCTCTCCAAGACTGACCGTATGCAAAAGCATCTTCTGTCTTCTCAGGATTGTAAACAGGAAACCTTCTAGCATCATATAGTTGTTGTGTACTTACAGTTTTAGGTAAGTCAGCACCTTTGCTAGGAGGAGGTAAGAAATCATCTTGTACAGGAGTTACAGATCCACCTAAGTTAGGGGAAAATCCTGCTGGCATAGATGAATCTATTGGTAATAAAGTATTGGTAGGTAATACGTTCTCTTTAAGAGGAGACAGACGATCTTTTGCCATTACTGGTTTATTAATTGTTCTATATTAGGGTATTGTGTTTTGAATAACTTAATGATCTTGTCATTAGTTAACGAAGGAAGGTATTGACTTTCAAAAGCTGCTTTGTCTGTAGGATTAGGTAAGTATAGTTCAATTTGTCCTTTGTTAGTCATCATTCTAAACACTGGATAAACTTCTCCTCCTCTTGCTTCTAAGTCAGCAGAAACTGGTAAAGTTACAGTTCTAGTTCCTGTAGATAGTTGACCTCCTAGTAATCCTGTTGGATATTCAGCATGGGTGTAGTCTTTGAAGATGTTTGTAGAACCAGCATTTCTTAATAATGATTCTCCTAAGTCCAAATTAGCATTTAAGAAAGATGTTCCTAAGTTTCTGTTTCTAGCAACAAACTCAGGAGTCACAGGAACCATACTTGTTTCTCCAGAAGCTTTATCAGTAACCTGAAGAATATAGTTAGCACCTCTTCTTTTTAATTGGAAGTCAACATCTTCTAACTTACCTTTTGTTAATGTAGTAAGTACATCAGATGGTTCATATTCTTTGCCAGCAACTTTTTGTCTAAGGTCTGCTTGTACAACGTTTGTAAGATCACTAACAAAGTTTCCTTTATCGGTGTTATCTTTAAATCTAATACCAGTTTGTTCTGTTTTAAATCCTCCTGTTAGAGGAGCCATCTTTAAAGCAACACGTCTAGTAACCTCACTTAGAATACTAGCGTTTCTTGCTGCAATTGGAGCAACTTTTCCTAACACAGCATCAATAGCAGAATTACCTGTACTCTTAACACCAGCATATCCTGTTCCTTCATATCTATCTTTGATCCTGCTGTATAAAAGTTTTTCTCTTTCTGTTAAGCTTTCAGGATCAACACTAAGTTGAATTCCACCAGCTTTACCAACCACCTTACTTTTTTCTTTTTTCATGTAATCATGAATCTCTCTTGGAGAGAATACAGTTGTAGATCCATTTGGAAGAGTTACACGTATACCATTCATTCCTTTTAGTTGTTGACCTAAGGATTGGTCTAATGTTCCTTTTCCACCTGTTATCTCTTGATAAGCCTCGTTTTCAAACTTTTCGTATATAGCTTTTTGATTAGCTAATGTATTAGAGTTTTTGATGTACTGATCGAACTGTTGTTTCTCGTAATTATCACGAGGTTTGTATTTACCAAGTTTGTAGTTCTCAATGTTCTTGATAATATCTTTAGGGTTAGCCTGTCTGTTTATAGAAGAACTTTGAGCTACTAACTCTGATAAGATTCCATCATTCTGTGTTTGGATGTTACCGTTGTATTCATTGTAATTCTTAAGTGAGGTGATAGCATCTATGGTCTCATCTCCGCTACCTACCCAATATGGTTCGTAAGGTTGTTTCTCAGCTTGCTCAGCTGTAAATTTAGCAACATCTAATTCGTAATTCTTACTTTTCCAATACTGTTCGTTCTGTTCTTTCCAAACACTAAGATTGTGTGCTTTCTCTTTCCAGAAGTCTTCTCTTAAAGGGCTTGATAAAACATTGTCTTTAACTTCTCTGTAAGCAAAAGCATTTCCTATTTGATCTAGCCAGTTCTTTGTATAGAGCTGAGAACGAGCTCCATTTAAGTTAGTTGGAATAAGCTCAAGAGTAGTCTTAAAGTTCTCTTCTAACTGGCTAGGAATATTTTTCTCACTATCTCCTAATTGAGCTTTGTAGTAATCGATTGCAGTGTTGATCTCTGTTTGTTGATCAATGTCAGTTGTTGTTAATAATTGACTCTGTAACTGTGCTAATCTATTCTCATAACCTCTTCTAGTCTTTGCATAGTTCTCAGAAGCAGCAGCCTTTATATCATCAGCAGTGTAGCTTCTGTAGTTATATCTTCCTTGACTTGCTAACTCATCAAGATCGTCTGCATCTAGTACAGCATTAACAGCTGTTCTGATTTGTCCTTCTGTAACTTCTTTTACTGATGTTCTTTGCATTGCTCTAGCAAGCTCTCCCCACTGAATCTTACCACCTCTTATAACATATGGCATATCTGATTCTTTGAAGTTTGGATTGAGTGACTTAATCACATCCAACACCTTCTTGTTCACATCAACGTGTTGTCTAAAAGATCCATTAAACTGAGAGCTTACGTTTCCATCATTGAGATATTCATTCACTTGGTTCATGAAATCATACTCTCTGTTAACAGAAGACTTACCCTCTTTCCTAGCTGCTTCCATAGCAGCTTGTCCTTTTTTAATTAACTGAGTAGATGCAACAGCATTTTGAATAACTGGATCCTTAACCAACTGGGTTGCCATTCCTGAAACAGAATTAACTAACTGGAAGTTAGAGAAATCACCAGCAGCAACAGTTTTGAGTCTACTTCCAAGTTCATTCAATTTGGACTGAAGATATTGCTTCGATATATCTTTCATGATCTCCAACCCAGCAACATTATCTATAGATGTTTGAATCTTCTGAATACCTTCGTCATAACGACGTTGCTTCTCCATACCAACTTCAACCAGAGCCTGTACAGGAGTCTCTGAGACGTAGGGAGTAAATTGTGGTATTATATCGGTGTATGAAGCCATGTCTATTAATTTAACAAATTTAACTGGAAATATTATAATTTCCAATAAGAATAAGCGATTTTGTTAATTTCGTATAATCGTTTTAATTATAAATTTTTAATTGCTTTGACAATTGAACCATTTCTAGCAGCATCACCTTTGATCTTTTTACCAACCTGAGATGCGTTTTTGTCAGAGGTCATTTGTTGAAAACCTACAACATTACCTTCTGTGTCGTACACTGGGACTTGTCCAGATACAGTTGGTATGTTGAACTGTGCAAGAGGATTGAAGTTTTGCATTCTACCACCTGGACCAGTGCTTCTAAAGTTGTATAAGTTCTCGTAAGCTTGAAGTGCTCTTTGTTCAGCTCGGTTCTGAGAGTATCTATCACCAATTGCTTGTAGAGCAGCAATCTTAGTAGCTTTTGTATTACTCTTAGCTATAGCTTGTCTCTCTTGCTGTTTATCAAACGTTTCTAGATTTATTAAATCAGCTTTATTTAATGTATCAACGTTTCTTGCTTGAGTTTCTAAGAAGTTAGCTTGATTAGCTCTAAACTCTTCAGCTCTGATTCTATCTTTTGCTTCAAGAGCTTTAGTCATAATTGCAGCTTGTGCTGCTTGATTACCACGTGCTGCCATGATTTGAGCTCTAGCTTGTTTATCAACATCATTAATTCTGTCTTGGAAAGATATATTTTGAGGAGTTACTAATCTAGGAGTGAACTTCTGTGCATATACAGGCTGTTCAGCATTATCCATAAGAGCTGCTAATGGACCAAGTATCTGATTAGCACTTATGCCTCTTGCATCACTTGGTCTTACCATTGGTATTATCTCATTAGCAATATCTATCCAAGGAAACTTCTGTTTGTTTTTCTCTTCAACTTCTACTTCTTCAGGTGTAGCAACAGAGACAGTTTTTACATCACTTGGTTTATTGATAGGAGTGAACTCTGGAATACCATACTTGTATCTATACATCTGGTATTGTTTGAATAGCTGTTGTTCATTCACCCCTGGGATTAACTCTTCTGGAGAGAGCTCTTCTAACCATTCTTCAAAGGTTAAGTAGTTAGGAGCACTAATAACAACCTCATCCATGCCTATTGGCTTTGAAAGGTCACCCTTAGCATTACTTCTGAATGCCTCTATATCTTTATTAAATTTACCTTCAGCAGTTCTGAACTCTTGTATAAGAACAGCATCTTCAGGATTATTAGGATCTAACACTCTACCGTTGTAAGTGAATGTAGAACCTTCCTGTTTAACACCAGTATCTTGTCTAACACCAGTTTGTGCTTTCTTAATAGCTGCACCTAGGTTAGCTTTCTTCACTTTACCTTTAGCTAATGCATCAGCATCAATACCAAATTCTTCTGCTGTTTCGTTGATAGCACTTTGCTTAGCAGCTAAGTCCATCTTTTCATCAGCATAGTTCTTAAGTTTCATGTTAGCACCCATAACATTTGCTTTTAGTGAGTCTAGTGTTAGTTTGTCAAATGGTGTATCAACATCAAGATTATCTAACATATTGATAGACTTATCTAGTCTCTTGTTCTCTTTGTTTTCTTTCTTAGCAATATCAGCCACAACATTTTTGAATTTACGTTTTGAATTAGGTTCAATCAGGTTACCAAATACCACTAAGTCCTCATCTCCTGATGTACCATTCTTTAACTTAACAGCTGGTTCACCACCTTCAACCTCTACAGGACTATCACCATACTCAATAGGCATACCACCATTTTCGTGAGAAGGACCTCTGAACATTACAGTTTCTCCACCATCAGGAAGATATGGATTAACAGATACAGGTTCAGCTTCACCACGATACACTTTAAGATCACCACCCATAGCAAATTGGTCTGTAGGGAATATATTGTTTTGTCTAATGTGACCACCAGTTCTTAGTGTGTCCATAGTAGGATCTGGAGCAAGTAGTTCGTCTACATTATACTCACCAAACTTAGTAATCACTTGTGGTTGCCATGTATGACTTACCCAACCACCTTCTTCTAGTTTACCTTTTTTACTTTTCTTAGCACCTGCTTCAATTATACCTCTATCAAACATTGTCATACCTATTGTATCTTGTGGAGTTAATTGTCCCCTCATACCAGCTTTATATAAGCTTTCAGGATCATATAAATTCATTCCTTGGATATCTCTCATGTATGCTTTTCTAGCAGCAATCTCTCCTCGTTCTCTTGCGTCTGTTCTAATATTTCCAGGATAGATATTACCTGTTAAAGAAGGATAATCAATTCTACGACCTGATGCTAATGACTGACCCATGAAATCCATGTATGATCTATTGTAAGCTTCTTGATAAGCATTATACGGATGCTCAAAAAACTGTGTTCTCTTAGCATCTTTAAACTCATATATAGCAGTGGGTTGATTTTCAGTGTATGGATTGCTGTAATATGAAGAATCGGATGGAAGACTATATCTTTTAAGTTGCAAGTTCTTTTTACCTTTTGATGTACCAGTTTGTGCTATACCACCATCTTTCATAAATGAACCAAATTCACCTTGAATACCCTGAGAGAAATCCTGTCCAGTCATACCAAATACATTTTGATCAATGCTCTTTTGGTAAGCTTCCATCTTTTTCTTTCTCTTCTTACCAAACAATCCACCAACTAAAGAACCAAGTGCACCACCAATGATACCACCTACAGGACCTAAGAATGCTGTACCAGCAGCAGTACCAATACCTTTGCCAAGTTTAGAACTACCAGAAGGACCACCACCAACTCTTGTAGCAACATTTGTTACAAACTGACCTGCTTGAGGGTTAGACATAAATTGTCCAAATCCACTACCAGCAAGTTTATTTGCAAAGTCACCACCTAATTGAGCTTTAGTAAGTTTACCACCAGCGTAATACTGTTTCACCTTAGAAGAATCATCAAGTGGCTCATATCCCATATTTGTGTAGATAGTGTTAGGAGCAAATGTGTTCATGATTTCTGTAGGGTTACCACCAATTGTAGCACCATCCTCAGCAGCAAGAATGTTTGTTCCTGTGCCATAAGCAGAAGCTAATTGATTTGGTTCTACAATCACATCCTCTGGACGAACATACTGTCTCTTAATAGGTTCAGGTCTTGACTCAGAAGCTTTTAACATTAGCCCTGTAAGCTTAGAATCTCTTTCAAGATTCTTCAATTGTTGCTTCTCTTGTTTAAGAGCACCTATACCACCAATAATATCTGTAGCAGCACCAATGTAAGATGTAGCAGGACCTAATCCTTTACCAGCACCTTTGGTTAATCCACCAATGCCTGTAGATATATCTTTTCCAGATTGGAAGTTACCAAACATCTTAGAAACATCGGTTGAGTTTCTTAGACCAAAAGCAGTGGGTCCTGTTAAATCACCAAGTGCTTTTGGGGCAGTGGTGTTCAAACCTCCACCAACTTTACCAAAGCTAAATGGGTCTGGTATATTTAATCCATCAAATGCCATAGGAGGATTACCAAAGTCTGTCAGCTGCTCAAGTTTCTTCAACTGACCTTTGTCTTGCTCACCACCATTAACAAGCTTCTTAGCTTCTGGATGTGCTTTAAAGAATGCAGCTTCAGTAGGAAACTTCTTGTAGAAAGCTTTCTCTGACTTAACACCTGCGATTTTTAAGAATTGAGATTTCATATTCTAAGATAATAAATATTATTCGTATTTGCTTAACCAACCACCATTCTCTTTTTTCTTTTTGTTGGGGTTGTTAACTGACAGTTTATCAGACTTTAACATGCTAGCAATTCTTTTAGCTCGTTGTTCATCTGTTAGGTTCTTCATAACACCTACATCACTACCGATGTAGTTGTTTTTTATATCCATCCAAAATCCTTCTGGATTAAAGTTGTATAACTCATATCCCAAGCCCATTAAGTTTGCTGCACCCATACGAATAGCATCATCTAACGCAGGGGCATACTTACCTACCACTTTAGGAACCTTTAAGTTTCTAGCTACAGAAGCAGACATTGCTGCGTGTCTTATAGCATCTAGTGGTCCTTCACTATCTTCTCCATAGTTGTAACCTTCTTTTTCAGCAATCTCTAATGTCCTATTTACAAACCTTGGATCACCAAATTTGCTTAGTTGTTTTTCCATAAAGCGATCCTTTGCTCTCAGCATAGGTTCTCTATAGCTCATCAGACCACCGTTTTGCATCATAGGAATCTCTGTAACAGACGATCCATCAAAAGTGTAGTCTTGACCAGGTTGCATCATTTGAGTGTCTCCTGTGTCAGATATACCCATCACAGGATAAGGAACACCTTGCATTGTTATCTCGTTAGAAGGAATACGAGTTATCTCCCCTGGGTGAGCCCATTGTCCCATAGGATCTTCAATGATTCCACCATCATCATACTTGCTTAACCATCCACCATCTTCTTTTTTACTTTTAGCAGGAGGAGCTAGTGACATAGGTAAACCTGTTTGTCTTTGAAAATATTCAAATGGATTAAGTGGACTAGGAGAAAAAGGACCTGGACGTTCCCACTGTGGTAAATTTGGTTTTACTTTGTAATCAAAATCTTCAGTTGGTTTATGTACTCTTCTTTTAGCTAATTTATTGTATTCCTCTGTTGCTTTATTATAATCAGCCTGTGCTTTTAAAAATTCTTTTTCTGTAGCAAACTCTTCACGAAATGGTACATATGCATATTTTGGTGGAGGAGGAGTTGCTCCTCTTGAGAACATTGCATCTATAACATTACCTGATGTTGGATTAAATCCTTCCCATGGTGAATATGGTCTATATATTAAATTTCTAACACCTCTCCATGGACCAGCAGCAACATCTTCTGACTGACAAGAACCTAAATAACAATTACCATAATTAGAATCTCCTAATAACGATGCCCATTGTGGTGTTGGAATACCTGCGTACTTTTCTCCATGATGTCCAAACACCATTACATCATCATCTGGAGTAAGTCCAGATAATATGTTTTGTATTTTTTGTTTAGTCTTAAGATCACCAGTTTCGTATATTGGTAAAATCTCTACTTTAGTATTAGGACTAACTCTTTTATAGAAGCTCTTAACGTTTTGAGATTCTTTTATAAAAGCTTTTGACTCCTCTCCCTCTGGTGCTTCTGCAAATACCACAACCCTTTTAGGTTGTCTTGCTTTTTTTGTTTTGCTACCATCTTGACTAATAGTCTTAGGTTTGAAGTCAAGTCCCTCTTGATAGTATTTCATCTCTTCACCATTCTGTGCAGAAGGTTTTGTCTTCTTAGCATATGGACCATTAGAGGGAGCTCCTACACGTGCGTACATCATTCCTGTAGCACCAGGAAGTGATCCACCCATTTGCATTGTTCCACCCCATGCACCATTGTAATCAAAACCAATGTCTGTCAATCCACCCATAGTTCCTTCAATACCGTTCTCAGCATAGGGAATTAATCCACTAGCTACAGCACCAAAGAACTTTCTCTGCTTATCTGTAAGAGGTTTACCATGCACAGATTTGTCGTGCAGGATTTTCTTTGCTTTTGCTGATGTTAATTTCTTTGCCATTATTTGTAAGAAATTTGACTTGGTGTAATAATAAACTGGCTTACTAAGTGTGCATCTGTTCTATTATCAAGAATGTGTCTCACCTTAAGATCTTTTGCTCTTAGTGTTTCTTTCTTGAACGATCTCAATCCATAGTCCATGTTAGCTTGGTTTACTATCTTATCAATTGATAGAGACTCGCAGCTTCTTAAGAACAATGGTATACTCTTATCTTTCACAACGTTCCAGAATGTGTTATACTGATAGAAGTTGTCACTCTTGGTGAAGATGATTGTCTTGCTCTCAGTGTTGTATATTGGATATTGGTTGTAAGCTTTTAAGTTGTTGATAGGCTTAGGAACAAGTTCTAATATACCAGAAGACTGTTGACCGTTGTACACAATAGCTTTGTTGAACCATCTGTCATCAGTTTCAATCTTATCACACTCATCGCTCACTCTATCTGTATCTGGTAGGTATTTGTAAGCTTTGGTGTAATCTTTTACATTCTGTAGTATCTCATCTTGGAATTGGTAAGAGAATGGATACTCAATAACGTAAGGCTCTATGTTTCCATAGAAGTAGTTGTAGATTACAGGGTTTCTCAAGTGAGTCCACACACAAGCATTTCTTGATGGGTTGTATGTAGCTGTAGCAAGTTCAATCTGTGTAATCTGCCCAATTCCAAAGTTACGAATACTTTTGCATTTACCAATGGATTCAATAGTAATTGCTGTAACATTATCAGCAACGCTCACAGCAATACCAGCAATAAGTTCGTTTCTGGATACATCAGTAGCCAGAACATTACCGAACATATCAGTGATGTTAAATGGTCCACTTCTTAGAGAGGACTTAGTAAGCTTTATGACTATTGTTTTTGCCATGGGTATTAGCTAAGCAAATGACTGTTTTCTAAAACAAATTGTTTTGCTGGCATAATAAATCTGCCAGTCTGGATCTGTCCACCAGTTTTCCTGATGTTAATTGTAGCAGGTAACTGGTGATTAGTTATAGCAATGAAGATCTCTCCATTAATGTCAAAGATTTCTTTGATCGTAATGAACTTATCTTCTGCTAGGTTGAAGGTTTGATCTGTTGTCAGAGCAAATCCTTCTACTAATACTGTGTTTAATATTTCCATTTTACTTTATTTTAACATGATGTTATTGGTGCAGAGTACATAATAACTGATGAATAGTAGTTTATACAACTGTTTTGAGAAACATAACTGTATGTACCAGTAGAGCTTCCATTAGGAACAAATATAGTTGGATATGATGTAGGATCGCTACCAAACTGTTCTAATGTAAATGTATATGTAGGATGAGAGGTTTGTGTTGTTGTACAAGTTGAATTGTAAATAGTCACAACTATCTCATTTGTTGTATAGAATCCAAAGAACCCATCACCACAATCTTCGCTACCACTACTTATAACATTATCCTGGAATGTGTATTTGTAAACAGGAGCTGCAGTAGTAGTAGATGTAGTAGTTGGAACAGCTGTTGTTGTGCTAGTAGTTGTAGGTGCTAAGGTTGTAGTAGTTGTAGTCGTGGGACTAGCTGTTGTTGTACTGGTTGTAGTTGGTGTTAAAGTGGTTGTAGTTGTAGTGGTTGGTGTTGCAGTAGTGGTAGTCGTAGTTGTTGGACTAAGTGTTGTAGTTGTTGTAGTAGTTGGAGTGATTGTGGTAGTGGTTGTTGTAGTCGGTGTTACAGTGGTAGTTGTAGTTGTTGTTGGAGGAGCTACAGTTGTAGTTGTAGAAGTTGTATCACAAGATGAACTGTCAATCTGAACACCAGAAGTGTTGATTTGAACAGCCAGTGAGTAACCTCCTGAAACATTGTAAACTTTATACCACAAGTTAGCACCATTGAACGGTGTAGTTAATGTATTGTTTGTATAGAACACGCTACCATTACCAGTGTATGGAACAGCTGTATATAATGTAGGTCCACCAATAGTTAAAGCACAAGCTGCACCAGATGAGAACTGACCATTTCCTCCACCTCCAGTTACCCAAGCAATACTAGCAGGTAATGTAGTAGTAGTGCTAGTAGTAGGAGTTACTGTTGTTGTACTAGTAGTTGTTGGTGCTGCTGTAGTTGTACTTGTAGTAGTAGGAACAGCAGTGGTCGTACTAGTTGTTGTTGGAACAGCAGTTGTAGTAGTAGTGGTAGTAGGAACTGCAGTCGTAGTACTAGTGGTTGTTGGAGATAAAGTAGTTGTAGAAGTTGTAGTAGGTGCTACGGTTGTCGTACTAGTAGTTGTAGGACTTGCAGTAGTACTAGTTGTTGTAGTAGTAGGTGTTATATCAGTTGCAATACCATCTAACGCACAATCAATTGTAGTTGTTGTGGTTGTGGTTGGAGTAGCAGTTGTTGTTGAAGTGGTTGTAGGTGTTGCTGTTGTGCTACTAGTAGTAGTTGTAGTTGGGGCTAAAGTGGTACTAGTAGTGGTTGTAGTAGGTGTAACATCTACAGCATATCCATCTAAGCTACAATCTACAGTGGTGGTAGTAGTTGTAGTGGGACTAGCAGTTGTAGTGCTAGTTGTAGTAGGGGTAATAGTAGTGGTGCTAGTAGTTGTACTAGTAGGAGTTATGTCTGTTGCATATCCTGCTAATCCACAATCAACTGTAGTGGTAGATGTTGTGGTTGGTGCAATTGTACTAGTTGTAGTTGTTGTGGTAGGGGTCATGTCTATAACATAACCATCTAATAAACAACTTTGTTCTACAGCTGTAGCAAGGAATCCACAACCTAATGTTGTTGTTGTAGTGGTGGTTGGAGGATTTGGAATAATCTCTGCAACAATAACTTCCAAAGGACTGCAGCAATCATTCAATCCTGAATAGAAGAAGTTGTTCTCAGCTATGTAGAAGTTTGGTAAATACGTGTGGAAACTAATCCAGCTACTAGTATTGAAGTTGTATGATACACTCCAAGACTTATTGCAGAAGTAATCCTCATCAGTTAAGTAAACTTCTGTTCTAATAGGCTGACCAGTTACAAGTTCTTCAACTATGTAGAACTTACGATCCTGTGCATCATAAATAATATTATTGCTCTTAGGGATATAATCAAGTTTGGTTATGATTACTCTATCATACTTACTATCAAACACACCGTGTAAACCTACACCAGTGAAGTGATTATCTGTATCAACCTCTGGGAAGTATTTAAGAATCTCAAACGCTAAGTGATCTGTGAACCATCTGTTCATACCAGAACCAAATGCAGAAAGATCCTTAACCTGTGTACCTTGTACTAGAAACACTTGACCTCTCTTAGCATCAATTGTTACCTGTCCTTGAGGGATCTTTAACAACATCTTATTCTGAGAACCAACAAAACCTAAGTCAGTTTCTGCAAAGTCAATTGGAGGAGCTGATGCAAACAGTTGACTGTTTCCTACATAAGCAGCTTTAGGGTTGCTTGTATCAATAGTTAACAGCTGGTTATATAATAGTGTCTTGTTTTCAAAACGAGCTAATACAACCTGGTTCTGAATACCATCAAGAGATACTAACTTACCGTAGTTCTGAGGGAAATCAAAATACGAAAGTGGTCTATAGATTAACCAGTTGTTTACACCCTCTTCAGGATTGTTTGACTCTGAGTCAGAATAGATTGCTCTGAATGGGAAGTAGGTGTTACATACGTCTGGTGTCCAGTCAATAGGTAAGTGCGTGAATACGTTCTCTCTGTTTTGTTTAGAGAAGGTTACGTTATAGTAGTATGTGTTATCCTCATTAATACTTACATAACTTTCTTGTACCCAATCATCAGGAATGTCTGTGCTTACGTGAGGCCAGAAGTCACCAGCTCTGTTATCATAAGCTTGACGCAAGTCAACATTATAAGATGTCTCACAGTAGAAGTATGGAACACCATAAGCAAACATGTACATCTTACCATCATAGTAAGTTCTTCCTGGACTGTTAGCAGGTGTTTGTTTATTAGGGCAATCAAGATTATGAGCCTTGATTGAAATAAAGTTCTTAAGAGTAACTGCATTAACTGTTGCATTGCTTAATACAGATCTTGAAGAATACCAGTACTTAGGATATGCAACGTTACCTAACTCATCATAATAAATATCACTATCATCAGGAGCCCCTACTCTATTATCAATAAAGAAAGGTAGTTTTGTTTTAAGTGCAAACTTACTGATGAATGTATCACCACCAAATACTGTATCATATAGAGGTGATGTTAATGGTTTAATATCTCTTTGGAAACCAGTGTCAATTGTGTTATAAGAATAGATCTGACCCCATTGATTTTCAAATATGTTCTTCAAAGAAGCATAGTAGGAGATAACACTTATTTTCTCTTGTTTCTCTGGATTATTACAGTTTGATGTTCCAGTGTTTGTATTAGATATTACAAACCTAGAGTTATCATAAACATAAGGAGATCCTGCAGGAGCAATTGATGCTGTCTTATCAACAAATGGTAGAGGTGTCTTGTCTGAAGCTGTTTTGATGTAAACAGAAGATTCACGCTGGAAGTTGTTGATGTTGTTATCATCACCAATACTTTGTACACCAGGTATAAGATATTGAGCAATCTCAATATTTCTTTGTTTGATACCAAGAGTTCCCAAAATGGGATCTGTTTGGTTATTGTTAATTATATCACTATAGTCATAACTAGCAATTGAGTTAAACGAATAACCATAATTACGTCTAGTGATACCATTAATGTAGATAGTTAAATATGCTTGATATGCAGCAAAGAATGCAGAAGCATTCCAGCCTCCTACTAATGCTAGTGTTTGAGAATCACTAATAGCGTCTGTTTGTGCTTCTTTACTTATTAGCTTGTAGAGAGCGTTATTCTTTACCTCAACAAAGTGTGCTTTACCAGCACCAAATATTACATTCTCTAACTTAAGAACTGTACCTAAGAAAGGTTGACCAAACGATGTTTCTGGTGAGTTAAATACATATCTGTACTTAGAATCATCATCGTTGAATCCATTTAATGGATCAGGTTGACAAGTTGCAGAAGATGGGTTCTCAGTAATTGTAGCAGTTCCTACTGTAGCAGTTGGTGCATAAGGAGCACTTAATGCACAGCGTATAAAAACTTCACCAACTGTTGTACTAGTTATTGTAACAAGCTCATTCGTGTAGCAATCAATGTATTCAAGTTCAAAGTTACCACTTCCATCAAGAGTTAATACTGTAAATGTATAACTCTTACATTGAGCACCTGCAGATCCATCTGAGTTAGATGTGTAAGCATTGTTTCTATCTAACAAGAATGGATCAGGTCTTAAGTCATTGTATGGATAGTTAGGATAGTAGTAGTCATTTTCTTCCCTTGTATACTTACCTACGTTTCTTAGGATACCTTTAGCAACAATAGACTTGTTGTTGCTTCTATCACCACGAACAATTTTAAATCCTTCAATGTTATCTTTCTGCTGTTGGGTGAGGTTTGATGCTTGTATTAAGTTACTGATTTGAGCAACATCCACTCTAACACCTAAAGGGAATACAGCTCTCTTCTCCATCACCATAGCATTAGGTGATGAGAATAAAGCAGATTCAAATATAGGACTAACTAGAACATCTGGAAACTTGTGGTGTCTGATCTTCTGACCAGCAAGTGGTCCCCAAACTTCTGTGTTACAAGGATACTCATCTTCGGATTCCCAATAAGCAAATTCACCATACTGATATGGTCCTTTATAATCAGAAGAAGCCACATACTCAGGAGAAAATCCTGTAAGAGTAGCAGTGTTGTATATTTTCCAAGTGGGCTGACCTCCTAGTGCAAGATCAGGCTCACCAATAAAGTCATTGTTAGCAGCACTAATTATAACACCATCTGCAGGAGTGATTGCTCTTCCAGGAATATGGAAGCCATCTGTTTGTTTACCGTTCTTTAATAAGAATACAATCTCAAACGCATATACCTCATCACGTAAGTATCCTCTGTAGTTAGTAGCTAAAAGCTCATCACTATAATCTTCGTTTGCAGGAATTCTGTAAGTTTGCCAATCAAGACTGACCTGATTAGCAACCTGTTGATAGTTGATCTGATCAATTGATGTTAGATTGTCCCAAACAAGAATATCACGAACTGCTGTTAAATCTTGAGCAATATCATAGTAAGGATATTTTAACGTAATATCATCAAGAGCTAATGGTATTTGTGTCTGGTTCTGACCAGTGTATGTAATTGTGGTTTGAGAACTATCAATGAAATAGGTACCCACAAGCTCAACTGTAGTGATTGCATTAACTGTTTTGATTACAGCTAAGTTGAAGTATTGCCACTGACCAGAGATGTCAAGATTGGATATATCAATCTCAATTGACTTACCTACTGGGTAATCAAAGTTGGGGGTGGTAACTTGAGGATTAGCAATTGGGAGGGGGTTTGTAACAGAGTAGTAGGATGAATATCCTTCTCCTGCAACATCAGCATACTGAATAGCAAACTGATAAGTACCAGCTTTTAGATCACCACCAGTCTTTACATCAAGTATTCTCAATTGAGGAATTGAGAAGTTTGGTTGGATGTTAATTCTGTTACAATCTAGTTCTGTTGTTTTGATTCTGGTACAGCCATCACCTGATAAAGTTTCAACATAAGGAACATCATCAATGTCCATGTATCTTCTTGGATTCAGACCATCTGTCCAGTATATTTCTGTACCACAGTTTGTGATTCTGTGAACAGCTTTGTGTATAGGATAGGCAATGTTAAAATTTAGGCAAACAGCGTTCACCAAGGTGCGATACACACAATCATTGTTATCCATGTATCCAATCTCAGAATCTCCTGTCTCAGGATTAGCTAAGAAGAATATATGTTTATTCTTTTCAATGATAGCGTGTTCACCAATCAACTGATAACCAGCAGGAAAATCCAAGCAATGTTCGTTACCTGGTTCATTCTGATAGTTAACAGAATTAGAGTCAAAGTTTTCTACAGCAGCATTTAGAGCATAGGTTAGTGATCCTTTGGGGATCTGATTAACCGATTGATCTAAATTTAAACCTGATGTTGCAACATTGAACTCTGGTTTGATATTACCTTGATTAGTTGTTTCTTCTCCAGCCATATCTGTTAGTTCTGTTTGGGAGTTCGTACATGTTGAACCTGTTCAGATCGTTCTTAATTCTACGTTGCTTGGTCCAAGGATCTTGTTTCTTAATCTCAATATCAGCCATGATGAATGCCTCATCAGCCAGAGACTTGTAATAGTTTAACTTAGCCTGTAGCTGATTGAATGTCTCATCGTTAGTTTGATTGGTAAGAGTTTCAAATACCTTGTACTTGATAAAGTGTTCAATAAATTCTCTGATACGATAGTTATCAGGGATTAACTGGTTACCACCAGCATCATATTCTGTAGCATAGAATAACAAATGCACAACACCATTTCTGAAGTTGGTTACAAACTTGTTATCTCTAATATCAAAAGAGTCATATCCTGCACCACCTGGTGTAAATTCATGTACAGGTGCAACAGGTTGTTGGAAGGTCCAAGCTTCTGTATAGTTCACATCACACTGACTTCTTACAGAGATGTTGCCTGGTTTAAGTAGGTATTCTCTCTTGTAAGATCTGGCAACTTCTTGATTAGTCTTGTACACAGCTTGAATAAGCTCAGGCATACATCCACCGTTACATCCAGGATCTTGACATGTAGGATTGTTACAAGGTGTACCAGCAACAATCACAGGACTCACTTGAATAGTTGTTTGAGAAGCAGCTTGTGAATAGAATGAGTTAGCTGTCTGGTATGGATAGCCAGGGATCTCTGTGAGCATCCAAGCCTCTCTTACAGCATAGAAGTTATCTGGGAGTCTAGCTTGGAAATCCTCAATATAGAGAATCTCTTCGCTGATAACATAAGTTGTTCTGCCCAACTTTCTTAAACACTTGTCAAGATAGGTAGGAAACATTAAGTCATCTACAGCACCTGTGTCAAAGTAGCTTTTAAGTTCTTCTTTAACAGTAGCATAGATAGGCTCAGGGGAGATGAAGTTATATTTGTAGTAGTATGACATTCTATTGGTAGATTAATGTTTGTTTACTTCTTCCATTCTCTATAAATGTGTTGGTATTTTTCGTCTGTCTTAATATAATGCGATAGAAGTCTTGAGGTTGTTCTGGATGGTTTGAAGTACCACAGGTCTATGTTTCTAAACCTTGCTGATTCTTTGAACCACATCCAACCAAAGAAATAGCCTTCAGTGTGGTAATTAAAATTGTAGATTACTTTTTTCTTTTCTCTGGTCTTTTGCCAGTCGATAGGAAGGTTGATGTATTCTTTACCATCAATGTTTTTGATCTTCTTTCTCTTCTTCTTGTTGATAGAAAACTCACCAAATCCAAATGGGAGTCTAGACTTCTCTCCTGTCTCAAGAATATACTCCTTAAACTGTTCTGTAAATGTGTAGACTATATTTCTCCACTCATCAAAAGAAAGGTTAATAGAAGGATATTTCTTGCAGAAGTTGTTGTAGTTTTCTCTACTTGAGCTTCTCCAATCAATCTTTGTACGCATTATCTAGTTGGGGCTGAATTAGGAGATTGTCCATCAATCCCATCATCAGTCATGTCGGTTTTAATTCTGAAGTATGTGTTCAGAAGTTTTTCTGAAGTTAGTTCTAATACTTGTTTTTCTAAATATCCTGGAAGACCAAAAGGTTTGTCTAATGGATTCATGCAGTATTGCTCATCAGAAGGATTACAATCTCCACATCCAGACTCAGGATATAATAGATCATTAGGAACATCTTGCTCAAAGAAAGCAGAGATTCTAATAGCTTGTAGAAGAGGATTACTTACGTACAGATAATCATTGATGATCCAGAAGTATTCTTCTTTCTTAATGATAGGAAGTTTAAGAAGATTAACATATCTGTTGATTGTAATCTCCTTAAGCTTCTTACCTTGTCCACTCATAGCATTGATTGAGTAGACACCTTGGATTAAATACTGATAGTTACCCTCAGATATACGAGGTAACTTGTGTTTGCTTCTTGCTACAGTGCAAGGATCTTGGTAGTCACAACATTCAGAAATAGGCACCTCTACCATTTCCAAGCATGGAATAGTTGTAAACAAAGTAGAAGTAGCCCAGAGTTTTCTGAGGTTGGTTTCTCTTTTGATTAACAAGATGCTATTGTTCTTAATTTCAGAAGCGATAGCCCTATCAGTAATAAGGCTATCGGTGGACAACAACTTGTGTGCTGACCTAACGTCTGAAACCAGCTTTCTTAATGTCGACATTATAAATACTGTTTGAATATGTTTGTCATTCCTTTTTCGTAGTCTATCAGGAACCCAGTTACTTCTGCTTTAGAGCAAACGTGACCCATCTTATCATCCCACACACTCTTAGCATTAGAGAATGCTGGTATCTGATAGAACTTAATACCATTGAAGTCTTGACTAACTTCATGGTGTTTGTCTCCTGTGAATATGTAGAAGTTGTTATGGTATGACCATTCTTCTCTATATTCCATTGGGAAGATTGCAGCTAGCTTAGCAGGTTTAATTGCATCACCATGATTAAACATCATTGCTGAATCTCCATAGCTCACATACTTTCTGTACTTAGGAGAAGCATCAAACTTAACTCTTGGTTCATTTCTGAAATAAGTTTGTAACCAGTTGATCATATGCCAACCTACAAACTCATCATGATTACCTGAAACAAAAACAATCTCTACAGCTTCTGCAGAGTTTAGTAGCAGGTTAATCATACCAACTTCGTGGTTACAGATCTTTCTAAAAGATTCGTAGTATGAAGTGAGGTTTGATTGTGGAGTTCCTTTAGTTGTAGTTCCTGTGAATTCACTGTTGAACTCATCAGAACCGATGATATACTTGATATCAGTTAAGTAGTTAGATAGTTCAGCTTGATTAATAATTATGCCAATCTTCTCTCTGACATCTACAAATCTTTGAGTCATATCATTGTGACCATCGATATCACTCTTGTTGTAGTGAGCATCTTGTTTGTTGATAACTAAACAAGCATCCTCTTTGTCATTATACTTAGGTTTTTCAACAAGTTGTGCAGCAGGTTCGTAACTAGCTAAGAAGTCAACAAAGCTATCTTGAAATAGTTGTTCTTCTCCTTTTTTACTTAACCAAGCTTTTACTTGCCAGTGTGGGTTTTTTCCGTTACCCCAGTAGTTCTGTACATATTTGGTAATGTCCCACTTCTGTGTATCAATGTTACATTTCTCGATGAGCTCATCAAGCGTTCTAATTTCTACATCAGAGTTAAATACGATCTCTCCAGTTCCTTTTTGTACATCCTCTGTAAACTTAACAGTTACAGATCCATCTTCTGTTTGTGTAACTTCCTCAACACCAATCTCTTTTAATTCGTTCAATAACGCACTTACTTCTTCTTCTGTAATCCCAAGCTTCTCAGCGTAGAACTTTTTGCTTTTTTTCCATCGTACCAGCTGTCCCAACTGGTCCAAAAGTTGCTGATTTTCAGACATATTAAGTCGATTTTAGTTAAAATTACAGTAAAGGTAGCAATTGTTTTTAAAAAAACCAAATATTTTTAACTAGATAGGTTATTGTGTATAACCAATTTAATTATAAATAAAAAACTCCCAGAGCACTAGGTACCCTGGGAGAATCCTGTAAAACCAACAAAACAGGATTTTTAAGTTTCACAAATAGAAAGCCCTGTTGGTGGGGTTATTGTTATATCACTAACTGCTATGTAACAACTTCCGTTACATGCTCCACTATAATCACAATTCACTGTTCTACTAGTTGTAAAGTATTGGAACGTTGAACTACTACCAGCAGGTACAAAGAATGTGCTACTCAAAGGAGTTACAGTTGTTCCAGTTTCCTGCACTTCTGTTTCTGTCCAAGAGATACCAAAATAAAGGTTTGTAGGAGTTGTTATAGGGTTGCCCATAGAATCTCTAAGAGTGACTGTATAGGTTTCTGTAGAGTCAGTAAAGTATTCTGCTGGAGCATACGCACAACCATTAGTGTAACCAAAGGTTAGATCTATCGTATAACAGCTAATTCCTGGTGCTATTGTTGTTGTAGTGGTTGTAGTAGGTGTAAAAGGATTAGTTGTTGTAGTGCTAGTAGTTGGTGTAGCAGTTGTACTTGTAGTAGTGGTGGTTGCATTAGCTAAAGCTATAGAGATAGTGATATAGTCAGTACAGACACCTACTGATACAATCTTGATCAATGTAGCATCATTAGGAACAAGGTTGCTTATATATCCTGCTTCTAGTGCAGCTTTTGATACCCCTGTTTCAAAGGGTACCAAAAAGCCATCACTATCAGAATATAAATCAAACGGACCTGTTCCAGCTCCTGCTGATGATATTGTTATTGTTACTACCATTTAGATTATACTATACAACCCATTGTTTGACAAGTTGTAGGAATGGAGATGTTAAGAGTAACTCCTCCAATAATCAACGTGTCTCCATTAATAACTGGGGTACCGTTTACAACGATTCCCAAAGAGTTTCTAATGTATTTGAATCCAGGTGCACAATAAGCAGTTGTTGCAGAAGCTGATCCTACAGTATTTCCTGAAGTTATTGTTGCTGATCCAGATTGTGTAGCACTTCCATCAAGAGAACTACAGCTTCCATCAGAATAACCTGCAATTTGTCCTCCAGTTATTGTAATAGTAGAAGGCAATGCAGATGTAAGATTATATGTAAATGTTCCATTTAAGCCATCTCCTCCTCCTGTATAGAAGTATGATAATGTTACTTCTCCACAAGGATCAATGTAAGTTGCACCAGCTGCAGAGTATGGTAATTGGATACAGTATGATGAAGCACCTCCTGGACCAAGTATCACTTCCTGAGGAATACCATCGCAGTCTGTGAAGTTGAATGTTCTTCCTTCTATGCCCCCTTCAAGAGTAAATGTTCCACATTCTGCTGGAGTAAGAGTAGTTGTGGTTGTTGTTGTAGGAGATGCTGTAGTGGTTGTAGTTAAAGCTCCAGAAGTTGTAGTAGTGGTTGTAGTTGCACCAATTACTATATCAATGTAGTTTGTACAGGCACCAGTTGACTGAACACGAATAGTTGTTGTTCCATTAGGAACAAGAGCTGTTGTATATCCTGGAAGGGTTGTTAAGGACACCTTAGGTACACCTGTTTCAAAAGGTGTAACATAACTATCTACATTTGAATAGAGGCTAAAAGGTCCTGTGCCAGCACCAGCGGTTGTTAAATAAATTAATACTGTCATTTCGTTTTATTTAGAGGTTTTAATTACAATACAGTAGTCGTACTACTTGTGGTAGCAGGACATGTTGATATTAGATTACAAAGATAAGCCTGAAGAACAGGATTGTTTGCAATCGTATCTAATATTTGTGATACTAGTTGTTCAGAACAAATCTTACCATCAATCTTCTCAAGAGCTGTTTCTAAACAATCTCCGTTCTGAATACCAGTACAAGAAAGGTTTGGTCCACTGTAAATAACTCTAGTAGCATCTGTTGTTACGTACAAGCAAGGATCACATCCCTTTGGATATACTATTCTAGTTAGTTGCCCATAACAAGGCATTCCAGGTAAACAAGCCATTTGTTATTGATTTTAAGATTATGGAAGGTAGATGATATAGTAACAAGCTAATACAGGGTGTACGTTAGCGTGAGCCTGACCACCAGAAACTTGAGCTGCAACATTTACAGTTGTGTCAACAGTTAATGTAACTGCACTTGATGTAACAGTTGTTTCAGTACCTAATTCAACTTGGTTTCCTGTAGGACCATCTATGTTAGCATCATATGTAGCTAATGTTGTAGTGTGGGTGTGTGGATTAGGACTAACTGTAGAAATAGCTGTTGCAGGGTGAGTGTGTAATGGAATTTGTCCACCAGTTAATGTAACTGTGTTGGTACCATTTACACTATTACCACCAGGCCATACCTCATAGTTAAAGTTACCGTATGTAGGATCTACAATAGGACTTAAACCAGCTGAACTAGGAACTCCTTGGATAGCACCAATAGGTGATCTACCACGTTTGTCTGGAGTACCATTAGCACCATTACACAAATAGATCTTATCCCAACCAAGAGCAGCTAAACCTTTACCTGTACTGTCAAAATTACTCAGTGGACCGTAGTATTCTACAGCTGTGTAAGGAACCATCTTTAAGTAATTCTGATTACTTCCACCAGGTAGACTATCTAAGTAAGCTTGGATTAATGTATCTAAGTCAGCAAGTTTTACATAATTAGCGTCAATATCAATAGCTAAAGCAGCTAAGTCATCCTCTAATGCACATAACTTATTAATGACAGCCTGTAACACTTCATATGTGCTAGTAGGATCGGGAGATCCTTCTAAGCAGTCAATTGCATATCCTTGCTCTAACTCTGCAAACTTAGCTTCTAATGCTAACACTTGCTCCTCAATGAAGCAAGCTGCTTTGATTAAAGCATTGAACAAGTCTACAGCAGTTAAGTCTCCACATGTAGGAAGATTGTCAGAAATAACTGGACACAAGATGTCTGGATCAATTGTAATCTTGATACCAGTACCATCCAATGTAGATGTAAGGAATTCAATAAGAGCTTGCTCTACGTAAGATAGAGAGTCTCCAGTCTGAATACCCAAAACAGGAACATCTACTCCTGTATATTTTACGCACTTATCTGATACTATCTCTGTGCATCCATTATAGCAATTTGAACAAGCCATGGTTTATTTATATTTTAAAAGTTTTACTCTACTTGCAATCATATCCACTGTGTAAGGCATAGCGTAGTCTGGGTTACAAAACTTGTATGTAAGAATACGTTTATAGTTTGTTAAGTCCAGAAACACTACACCGTTCACTGGAAGATTAAGTGAATATATTGTGTTATTATACAGATTACTAGCTAACTCCTTTAGCTTGCAATCAATGTCCTCTAGAAGCACTGGGATAGTGCTACATTCAATACAATTAGTTAAGCTTGGCTGCAACATACTTATAAGATTTTGCTGCCTTCTGAGCAGCTTTATGACAATAGGTGCATAGACCATTAATTAACTGACAGCCACAACCTACCTTAGTTCCACATTTTGAGCACTGTGCCATATTAATAGAAGTTAGGAGCGTAGTTGTTTCCTGAACAACCACAGTTGTTTTTAATGAAGTTGTTTAACATCTTGTCTGCCTGAACATAAAGTTTATTAGCTTCATCAATAGCACAGTTGTTCGCAGCAGCAATTGAACCTTGAATGAAGAAATAGATGCTGTTTAAGTCAACTTTTTGTTGAGTCTTAATAGCTCTATCACATTCCATCATATCAAGCTTCATAAAGGCTTTATCAAACTTTTCTTGGATAATTTCTGTACGCATGATGGTTTTGGTTACAGTGTTCTCATAAGAAGGAGAAACAGTGTAAGTCAGAGTATAAACTCCATCAGGAAGAGGCAACATGGGTTCTCCAACAGCAGTGATTCCTAAAGTGGTTGATGTAAACACGTTGAAGTCATTTACATTGAATGGAAGAGTTACCTCTCCAAATGTAGGAACAATGATAGTGATAGTTGGAGATGATACAACAGGTGGGTTAGTTGGATACGTAGAAGCATCAGCAACACCCAGTGTGTATGTATTGTATGTAGGAATTACTAGAATATCTAGTTTTAAATCTGCCATCTCTTTTAAATAAAAAGTGCCAGAGGATTTTGAGAAGATCCTCTCACCCTCTGACACTTAAGGTTTATCAACAATTATTTACTAACTCAGATTAAGGGATGTTAGTAGTGGTAGTTGAAGTAGTTGAAGTAGAAGATGTGGTAGAAGTTGTGGTTGTGATGCAAGTGTTATCTGCAGCAACTAAACCTAAAGCAGCTTCTAATACTTCTTCGATATCTCCACCAATGCTGCTACCAGCTTCTACAGCTAAGATTACCATTGAATCTTCTTTGATGTAGTCACCCCAAGAGTAAGCAGCTTTGTCATACTCATTAAATTTGATGTAATAAGTATCATAGCTAGCACCTGCAGATACATAAGACTCAAAGTTCTCGTTGTATCCAACCATACGGTACAAGTGTTTCAAGTAACCAGCTTGGTAGCTATAGAAGTTTTTCTCTAATTGAGCAATCTCTTGAGAAGTACCAATTGGGTAAGAAGCACGTTGAGTGATTACAGCATCAGCTACAATATCACAGTTATCAGCTACAATAAAGTCAGCAGTGGTTGCAGGACCATTGTATACGAAAGTACGGAAGTACATTCTGTCATACTCAAATGGGAACGCAGCAACATCACATGGTTGACCATATTGAGTTAACGGTTTACCAGTAATAACTAACACAGCATTCTGATCATTACCTACACGTTGGAAGGTATAGAAAGTGTTGAAGCTAATGTTGTCAGGGTTGATACCAGGAGCTTGTTGAGTCAATTTCACGATGAATTGATCGATCAATGCAGGAACATCAACAGTATCGCAAGGATCACCACCACAATCGCAGCAAGGAGCTTGAACAGTTACTGAACGAGTGAAACCATTGAAATAAAGAGTGTCAATGTAAGAAGAGTGTGCACGTAAAGTTAAGGTTACGATATCACCACATTTAACATTCCAGTTACCAACTTGGGTAATTTGAACTGCTGCTGTAGGGCAACCTGCAACTTTGTACCACTCAGTTACATTTGATTTGCAACCAGAACCTGAAGGGCAACCTTTGATTTTGTCAGAGCGTTTGCTACCTTGCAAGTAAGTGTTTTGTCTACCTTGTGCAATGTAAAAATAGGGAGCAGCAGCAATGTTAACTGCAGTTGCAACGCTATAATCATTGAGGAAAATACCCACCTGACCAGCAGTCAAGTCTTGTGTTGATCCAGAGCTAGGTAGAGTAGTTTGTCCTACTGGTACAACAAAGAGGGTGGTTAATGAAAAATCAGCCATTTTGTTTTATGATTAAATTGTTAAAAGTTTACTCGTTTGTTTGAATCCTAAACTGGGCACTTTGCACAGCAGATTGATTCTCGGTGTACATTGCTAGGTTCTGAACTGTTAAGTCTAACAACTCATCTTCTAGGTATGTTTCTAGTTCACAATCTTGGTTATAAGATGGTTTTCCATCTAACATGATGTAACCTTCTTTATTTATGTACACAGGATATCTCATATATGATATGTAGATCTCCTTTGGTGTAAATGTACCATCTGTAAAAATACTTATCTCGTCAGATGATATAAAATTGAATGTTTCTTGGTACTCAAATGATGGTTTGTAGTGATCATTGTTTAACAACAGTGATAAGTCACCATGTTTTGCAAGATCTCTATTGATCCAGATCTTTCTATTCTTACATCTTCCTTTGTCAGCTAACACATAGCTATCAACATAGAACATGTACTTAGGGTTTAGATCGTGAATCTTTGCAACCCATTGATGTAGTTCAGCATTTTTTACTTTTAATGGTAGTTTACCATCGTTGTAATTTATAACTAAACTTTGTAGGTCTTCATATCTTTTCTTAAAAGCATCAAGACCTAGACCGCTCACCACACTAAAACCATCAACCTTTTGCTTTATAAGCTTAATCTGAGCCTCATTCAGAGCTAAGATTTTATCTTCCAAGTTTATCTGCTGATGCTCGTTTGTTGATAGTTTATTTAGTTTTTGGTCGATCTTATATAATAAACTATCTACTGGGATCATACAGACGCTAACTTCTTAGTTTTCAATTTTTGTTCTAGTGTGAGTAGGGCATCTTGATTATCATCATCAATTAAGAATTTAATCAAGTCTTCCTCATCTTGAGCAACTTCAAGCTCTCCTTCGTACACTCTACCATTAGGTTTAACTCTGTAGATTGAGTGAGTGATTGCTTGTTTTACCAAATCTTTAATATGGAGTAAGTTTTCCTTCATGTCTGCAAATCTGCCAAATACCTCTACAGGATTTAAGCCTTGGAATTTACCACCTGCAAACTCGGTTTGTTTAAGGAGATTATCCACTAAGTTGTAAACAACTTCTTCTTTGCTATCATCGGTTACTGGTAATCCCAATAAGCGAGCAACTTTGCGTTTCTTCTCAGGAGTCATTGCATCAAACTTGATAATAGCTTTGTTGATGAGTTGTTTCTTCTTGAACAATACAGCATTTTCAATTTCATCATCAGCTACATAGAACTGAGTGTCTGCTGGATATTCACCACGCTCCCAAGCCTGATAAGAACTTGCAATAGTTGGATGAACACGCAACCAAGCAAATGCTAACTCTTGTAGAGGATTAGTTAAGTCAAAGAAGTTATCACCATCTAAAAGTTTTACAGCTTGCACGTGCAATGTATCTTCTGTAGATGTAGACAAACCATAGTTCCAGAAAGAAGAACGAGGACCTAAGTTAACATCACCTAATGCAGCTTCTAGCTTTTCTTTAAGTTTTGTTACACGTTCAATTTCAAGTTCTCTCTCTGTAGGATCTTGAATACGTTTGATGTAACTAGCGTTTGGATCTAGTCCAGTTCTATATTGACCATCAAGTTCTTTGTAAGGATATTTGAACACACCTGTACCAGGAATACGTGTCATACCTTTTGCAGCAAGTCCTCCTTGCATAGTTTGTAACTGAGAGTTGTTATACTCTTTTTTCAAAGTCGAGATTTTTCCTATCTTACCCATATGTAGTTAAATTTATTTGGTTTATTTAGCAGAGTGGCCCCATCGAAGGGAATGCAGTAGACATTAGATCTACTCATCACTCTGAAGTTTGAGAAGGTCCTCCCAAAGGTGGGACAGTGGTAGGGAGGACCTATCTCGGTGTTTTAAAGGCATGAAGCCTTGGTCCTAGGATACTAATCCTAGGAGGGGATTAGAATTGTGGGATTTCCTCAATAAGAACTGTACGAGACAAGTCCTCAATGAATACATCACAACGATCCTTCATCCAGATTTCATATCCTGGGAATTTGTTAGCAGAGCTCATACCTTGAGATTTAGCAAAACCTAAGTGGTGACGAGTTCCATCGATGTAACCCCAAGTCATAGAAGGAGCACCCTTCATACGAACCTCACGGATGTTGTTAACCATAGAACCATCAGACATTGGAGATACGTCAAATACCATGAATACAGGAGTTGACTTCTTGTTCTGACCAAATTCTAAGTTAGTTTGAGGCAAGTCTAATTCTTTCAAGTGAATCAACTCAACACGACCAGTCTCACGAGTAACCATTGCATCGAATGCAAAGTTGTAAGTGATGTGTTGACCTTCGCCTTGTAAGTAACGGTTTCCAGAATCAGCCATGAAGGTTAAACCAGAGTTCAACGCATCAGTTTTTAAAGCTTGTTGGAATACGTCAAAACCAGCTTCGTTAGTGTACATTTTAACACGACGATCCTTAACATCAACACGACGATAGAATAAGTCACCAAACACTGAACGAATCAAGTTTGCAGAGAACTCACCACGGTTGTATTGTACTAAGTTACCGTTGTTACGCATTCTGTGGTATACACCTGCAGAAGTACGTTTCAATTCTTGTTTAGAACCGTTAGTTTTAACAGTACCTGGTTTAGACCAGATCATACGCTTAACTTTCAATTCTAACATAGATTTACGCATCCAGAACTCGATGAACGGTTCCCATTTAACATCATTACGAGTTAAAGGTAATTGGTTACGACGTTGAGGAGCATAAACTAAGATGTCAAGAGGCTTACCAGAAGCATCACGCATCATTTTGTCATCAGCCCATTCAGTGATTTTGTGCTCAAAACCATATGCAGAACCTAAAGATTCGAACATAGTGATTTGCTCACCTAAACGAGGAAGACCTAATAAGTCTTGGTCAAATTCACCAATAGCAGCATCAACTAGTTCTAATTCGATACCAGTTTTTAAGAATGTGCTATTAACGAAATCTACAGTAGGGTTATCAGTCACCAAAGTGAAGCTGTATAAGTAACCCATGTTGTAAGGAACTGGATCTTTAATCACGTAGAAACGAGGACCATACTGACGAGTACCTACAGAAACGATAGCGTTTTTAGAGAACTCATTGGTGTCCAAGATTAAAGAAAACTCTTGACCATCGATACCAGGCTTGTTCAACGCTAAAGTTGAATCTGGAATATCGATAATTTTAGGGAATTTGTAAGGAACCTGAACTTGCCATTTCCAAGCATCACTGTTATTATCGATGTAATAAGGTGTGCTTTTGTTGATCATGTCCAAGAAATCATTACTGTACAATGAGCTCTGGGTGTAAAGACTGATAATTTTCTTATCATAGTCAGCAGGCTCAGTGGAGTGAAAAGACTCCAAGTGGTTTGCGTCTGTCAGCTTTCCTACAGCACGTTTGTCCATAGAAGCAACACGAGCATACGTAAAACCAGTTAGACCTGGGATTGTTTGAATTGCCATTTTGTTATTCGTTTAGATTATTTATTGATAAAATTTTACATGAACCAAGAGCTAGGCTTGCTTTCTTTCTTACCTGATTTTACAGCTCCTTTATCGATCTGTCGTGCAACTTCACCAAATAATTCATTTGATTTCTTTGTTACTCCAGTCTTTTGGATAGTAGATAAACTTGGATCCTTTTCCAATATCTTCAACAAAAGAGCAACCTTCACTTTCATAGCGTGGTTTTCTGGTCTCTTTAGTTCTAAGATGGTACGATCAAAATCTGTCAAAGTTTCTCCAGAGTTTGTCTTGTACTTATCTACTAAAAGAAAGTCTTGTAGTTCGCTAGCTAGTTTAGGATTGAAAGGAATACCATCAATCTCTTTTGTTTTCAGCTTATCCTGTATGATAGACTGAACGTTATTAATGTACTGATTTCTCACTGCAGCTTTTTGTTGCAGTTCTCTTTCAGCTTGTGCTTCTAGTTGTTGAAGCTTTTGAGCTTCTTTTTTAACTAACACCTTGTGGTGTTTTGTTGCCACTGTTTCAAGATCACCGTAGTTTTTAAGTCTCTCAACCTCAGTTTCGATATCTTCATGATCGAATCCTTGATCAGCTAGTGCTTGTTTAATTACAGTGATTTGATTTGATTCCTGAGATAGGTCCATCTCAGAGAAGTTAGCAATTGTGTTGTATGCACTAAAGTAGTCTTTAGGATCAACACCTTTTACAAATATAGCTTCGAATGCTTGTTGATAGTCCTCACCAAATTGTCCAATGAATTTGTTAACCATGTCAACAGCACCTCTTTGTTTCTCACTCTGGAATCTCTCCAAGAATTCTTCAGGGCTATTTACATCAATCTCATCTTCATCATCTTCTGCAGTGAACACTCCAAGTTTTAGCAAGTCATTTGCTAAAGCTTTGAATTTACCAGCTACAGGATCATTGGTATCATCATCACCATCTGCATCATCTTCTTCAGAAGCATCAGCTTTTGCAACAGGTTTTTTATCATCCTCTTTTACATCTTCTTCTTCTTCCTCTTGCTCATCATCACCCAATAAGAAATCAGTTAAACTTTTAGTTGTATCTTCTTCCTTATTATCAGGATCGATAGGTGCTTTTGTCTTTGGTGCAGGTGGTTCTGGATCATTACCAACTTCTTTACCAATCTTTGTTAAATCATCGGGATTTGTTGTTTGAGTTTCTGGGGACATTAAGTCATTCAGTAACTCTGCATTTCCCATGCCCATTTCCATAGTATTCTCAATACCAAATGTGCTAAATGATGGACTATCTAAGTTCTCAGCCATATGTAGTTAAATTTTTTATTTGGTTTATAATGTAAAATTATGCAAGATTCCTTGAATTTAAAAGGGTTAAGTGGTAGTTAACCCTTTTTTTCACGATAATATAGCATTAAGTTTTTTATCTCTAATCAAAACAGTTAACCTATTTTGATTTTTTG
>JACCDO011421121.1_pt1 | contig 53925 bp, 53 predicted proteins | sample 7446101 | NCBI WGS metagenome assembly JACCDO01 (sample SAMN15323440, study PRJNA562643) | freshwater metagenome | isolation source: river surface water | place: USA:Blue River Watershed | collected 2017-08-16 | reverse complement strand
TCTTTATGTATATCGATGCGCGACTGTTCGACACCCCCAAGACAAAATTCACTTATTTCAAGGGCATAACTTTCGTCGCTTCTCTTGTTGCCGTTATTGTGTATTTTATGGCACCTACGCCAATTCCGGCGTACTCGTATCCTTATCAATCGGCAGGAGCAATGGCGGCGCCTATAGGACATGTAAACCCAAATGATATGCTTACGGGCATGCCACCGTTTTAAACGTTAAAGATACGCATTGTTCCAGTTGTCGACTCTGTTTAAATTTTACATACGCAAAATTTAAATTCTCTTTAAAATTAATTAATGGAAACCACAAATTTACAAATCGTCGGGCGCGATAATTCTGGATATATTCAAACAGTAGATGTACAAAGTGTTGATAAAAGACTGTTTGGTGGCAACGGAACACTTACGGGAATTAATATATATCAAATACAACCGAAGGTTAAACAATTAGTATTAAGCGGACAGTCTGGGACTAGTAATACAATAATAGGATATGGTGCTCTTTCAATGGACACGCTCTGGGGTATTAGTAAACCTAAAACATTTTATGCTAGTATTAATTACCCAGGGACGCGTAAAATAATTTATTATGATTATATTGATGTATGTGGAAATGAAAGATCTATGAGTTTTGATGTATCGGCTTCGACTACTGCTACAAATACTTGGTATGAGATGCCATTACAAACAGGTTTCACGCAGAGCATCGCAGGGATTAATAATTTTAGACTTGGTTCAAATACTAATGTCAATGATGTTATAATTATTTCTACGACAACCGGTGACGCAGGATCACCGTATTCTATGTCTTATAAATTTTCTTATACAGGTGTTTTAACTTGCCCTAATAATGCTATTATGTATATAACAAATATTTCAACGTATTGTAGCGCCAGATGCAATTTTGCTATCTATAAATACGATGCTATAACAGGAGCAAGAAAAGGTATATTTTATATGAATATTAACATTACGCAATATACCATATCGGCAGGCGCCGATGGATGTATAGGTGGTTATATATATCCTGGAGAGGCTATCGCAATGGTAGATTTAGACAATATTTATATTACTGCTTTTGCTAATGTAGTTATTAAATACTTGAGCTAAATATCCGTTAGCGTACCGCGTTTGCTTTTGTGTTAGCGTTAGACATTGATTTTTAATTATCTCTTTAAAATTAATGGAAACAACAAATTTAAAAATCTCCACGAGAGATAATTCAGGATATATTCAAACAGTAGATGTACAGAAGGTTGATAACTCATTTGTTGGTGGCAACGGAACGCTTACAGGAATTAATATATATCAAATACAACCGAAGATTAAAACTTTATTTTATAGCGCTTACAGCAATGACGGTATCGCAAATCGACTGCTGTCATCCGGCGGTTCTATTAATTTTAGCACATATAATTGGGGCTTAGGCATGTCACTTGCTAAAAATTATTGGGCTTATTCAACAGCTTACAATAGAACCATATATTACGATTATATAGATCCATCAGGAAACGAAGGCTCGCATAGCATGTCGCTCGTTGCCAATCAGTATACACTTTTGAAAATGTCTAACGATTCCAGTTTTTTTGCGTGTATAAATAATTTCACCGTACAGCCAAATGTCTCTGGCGATTACCCTGTTTACATTTCGCTTTCGCCAAGCACCATTAATGCTATAGGAGCCATTAATTATCACAGATGTCATAATGGGGCACTTATGTGCCCCAATAATGCTATAATGACAATCGACAGTATACATATTAATGTTAATCGATCTAACACTTTAATTATAGACAAACATACGGAAGACGGAATAAGAAGACCTCAAGGAGTCATACCACTCTCTGTTGGACCGATAACGTTTTATCATAACGTGCCGTCAGTTGAAGATTTTTATAGAGGTCAAACATTAACAATGACGAATAATAGAGATGATGTTTCTGCGCAAATGTCCGTCACTGCTTATGTTCTTGTAAAATATTTTTGATTTATTATCATTAAAAATTCAAAGGGTCTAAAAAATATCTGATTGAAATTAATGGAAACTACAAATGTTCAAATCGTCGGAAGAGATAGCTCTGGATCCTTTTCAGCCGCAGATATACAGAAAATAGATAAATCTTTTTTTAACAGTAGCGTAACGCTTGCGGGATTCAATATATACCAAATACAACCTAAAATCAAAACGTTTATCTATAACGCTTATGCAGAGAGCGTCAACGACTCATTATTGACAGCATCAGGCAATAATGTTAATTATTCGACATATAATTGGGGTTTAGGCAGTGCCTTGAAAAAGACTTATTCTATTTATTCAAGTGATTTCGCTAGACGCGCGTATTATGATTATATTGATCAATCGGGCAATGAAAAATCTTCATTTATGGACGTGTCGGCAAACTTAAATACTTTTTTTAAAGAAGGTAATATTGCCTGTATAAATAATTTTAGAGTCACACCCAATGTTAACGGTAATGCTGTTTATTTTACTATCGCAACGAGCGTTGATATAGCCAAAATATCATATAATGGGTATTATAATGCTGCTATAATGTGTCCAAATAACGCTATAATGAGGATCGAAAACATGACTGTTTATACGAATCAACGAAATACTTTTACGATATATAAGAACGATCCAAACGGATTAAGATCTGCCCAAGCAATGTACGGTCTAACAGGAACTAATAACATGACTACAAATTCAGTCGGATCCCTTGCTGGATATTATTATCCTGGAGAAACATTAACAATGAGCAATACTGCCGGCGGCAACAACACTGGAAATGTTTATGTTTATGCTCGTGTGATGATCAAATATTTTTAATAATACTCAAAAATTCACGTATCTTTGTTTTCAAAAATAAAGACCTTACCACCACCACTCAAAAATTCAAAAGGCCTAAAAAATATCTGATTGAAATTAATGGAAACAACAAATATTCAAATCGTCGGAAGAGATAGTTCCGGATCCTTTTCATCTGCCGATATACAGAAAATAGATAAAGCTTTTTTTAACAGCAGCGGAACACTTACGGGGTTAAATGTATATCAAATACAACCAAAGATTAAAGCTTTACATTTTCACGGTTTTACGAGCGTACAAAACAATCTGCTAAGCCCTGTATATAACACCAATGGCTATAATAGTTACAATTGGGGGTTGGGTAATACATTGGCCAAATCTTATTGGGTTCACGCCCAAAGTTTTGCTCGAACTATTTATTATGAATATATAGACACATGCGGCAATGAACGATCGTCTCAAATGAATGTATCGGCCGGTGTAATAACACCGTTGAAACTTGCTGGCAACATCGACAGTAGTTTCGCGTGTATAAATAAAGTCAAAGTAAGTCCAGTTATAAACGGTGACTTTGGCGTTCGTGTTGTGCATTCTACTAGTGATATTAGTAATAATACAGCAGTTTTTCTGAGTTATAACACCGAGATGTACTTAGCTCTCATGTGTCCGAATAATGCTATAATGAAAGTAGACAGCATGTGTATCATGGCATATGCGACTATAGACATTGTTATATATAAACATAAATCCGACGGAACGAGAACTGCTGTCGGTTATTACAAAGCACAAAACAACAATTATACATTTTGTACAGCGGATAAAGACGGATCTCTCTGTGGATATTTTTATCCAGGCGAAACAATAACTATGATCAACGCAACTGGCGGTGCTCAGGTTTATATTGATGCTCAACTCAGTGTACAATATTTTTAGATTTATGACAGACCAACATCTAAAAATAATGTACCGTTACGTTAGAGGTGATAATATTCACTCTGTCGTCAACGGAAGCACTTTCGCTGCTCCATCCGATGGTTTCGCCGGCTGTTATATATCCGCCGAATCCATATTCTCCTGCTACTGCCGAAGCAGAGGATGTAGACCAGCAAAATAATGTGCTACGTACTCCGTTTGAATCCCATTTTAACAATTTAAAATTATCTGCTGCTGTAACACAGAACGACACTTGACTGACCCATGCGATCGCGTTGTTAGGGCACGTGAATAGACTGTTGTTTGTGAACCTGTATGTGCCTCCGGCATAAGATCTGCTAATATCGCCTGTTGTTAAATACAAAGCGTCAACGCCAGGCGTTAAAGCCCTGTTCGCTGACCATTTATTAATGGTAACTGCTGTTGTCATAAGCGCTATTCCGTTAACAGGCAGCGAAATGGAAGAATTTTGTTCGTTTCCGTTAGTGTCGATGTAAGTATAGTTAATTGTAATCGGAGCACCAGTACATCTGGCATACCATGTTTTGACGTTTGCGCGGCCCCAGTTTGCGTCCATGAAAGACTGTGTATTTCCGTTGGACGCTACTATAGCATCTGCGTTCTTATTTGTGCTATACGCATTGAATAAAAACGTTTTCCTCTTTGGTAAAATCGGATATGTATTTAATCCGATTAGTGGTGCACCGAAAGCACCGAAAGCACCAAACAATGGATTTGTAGTATTATATTGCTGTGTTTGTCTTTCCTTAATAAGATTCAAGAGATCTACGGCTTCTTGATCATGTGTAAACAAACTCGTAATGTTATTTTGTCCAAATCCAATATTGTCGACAAAAACTTCTTTCTGATATGCTGAAATAGGCGTGGACTCTGTTGCGGTTCCATCTCTTGTATGTCGACAATTACCAAAACAAGGGGCCGATAACGGAGCTACATACATGCTACATGGATTCGTTGAATTTGCTGGCGTGCAATGAATCTCCGACAAGACAGAAGGGCTGGCGCCGTATGGCCTCGCGTAAGTGGCTGTTCTTAACACTGTATTGACATTTCCGGCCGGTGCTGCTGCGTTAGCAGCCTGTGTCGGAAAGTTACTGAGAGAGACTGGTCCTGTCAACGATACGAATCCAGTTAACGATACCATAGGTATGTGCGATAAAAATACATTTACAGGACCGTCGACGGAAACTGTAGGGTCGGTTGTTAATTTTACACAGTTTAGCCGAATCCTGTTTTTATAGCTGACGACATTTTCAACATCGATCTTAAAAAAATTACCTTTAACTGAAACTGTCCTGTGTAATCCTACGCCTAACGGCGTGTCATCAGCAGGATAATTATATATAGTTAAAACGTCCCATAGCAAATTGCCGACATCTGTTCCAGTTGATTGTCGAACTCTGATCGTTACGGCATATTCAGAGGTAAATAATAAAGTAATCGCATTAAATCCTTCGGTGCTGTCTGGCGTACCTTCGAAAAGATGCGTGTTATCGATATTATTACTAACAAATGCTCCGAGTGTCTGTTCGGTAGTGTTTCCTTCTGATAGCATATAATTTTAACGATATTATTCCTCTTAAAACGTTAACGTTGAAAGATTCAGATCTTTGAATCCCCTAAGGCTTCTAAATAATGATCAGGGTAAGCATCCTTCCATGACCGTTGAACAACCTCCAACGCATCTTTAAACGACCATTCGCAATATTTCATTATAAATGCCACGACAATAGCAGGCGATCGCTGTTTTCCGGCATAACAGTGTACTAACACCCGATCACCGCAGACTAAACGTTTATGAATATACGTCACTGCCTTGTCAAGAATATCCGCCATGGCTTTATTGGCTTCTGGTGTGCCTGTATCAGAAACGGCTATTCTAATTTTCTTTGTATCCGGTAAAATGGCATCCTTGTCGAAATCGTAATTTTTCGTACAATTTACGATACAATTAATGTTGGCATTGTGTATGAAATCGCGATTTCTACTGGCTTTAATATTTCCAAGCCAGAGATTCGGTAGTATCTCTGCTGCCGAAGAACACATTAAAATTAATGTTTAAATAATTTTAATATGTCTCTTTAATGGGCCTTTGAACTTTAATGGGCTCTGGTTAAATTTTTTATATCTTCTATGGCTCCGCATAAACAGCCGCGATCCGTAGAATATGGCGATGGACAGCATTCTGGCCGCACGGCCAAATCGGTGTTATGAGGCAGCTTTAAGGGCTCGCCGTACATAGGTCCCGGCTCTACAGGACGCAGAGGAATACCGTGACCATAGTATGTAATCTGCTTTTTGTCGGCGACTAATATAGGTCTTGTGTCTAAACCCGAAGCAGTGGGCTTGCCGGACCATGATCCTGGAACGCCGTCCATCTCGTTCTCTGAAAGAGTCTTAAACGGACCCATAACCGTGCCACCTGTTTGGGCGGCAGCCGGACGAGTTAAAACTATCGACCCAGTTAACAAAATTAAAAGAATGATCGAAAAAATCACCAGTCTCATTTATAATTATTAAAAGGAAAATTTAATGCTTGAATTCAGTCACATAGAGATGGTGGAGGTAAGGTCTTTATTTTTGAAAACAAAGATACGTTGCTAGTCTCCTACAAGCTGGCCATACCCATTTTCCGGGCGTCGGCTCTGTTCGACCAGGACTTCTTCATGCGACGAGAATTTATCGCATAAAGAAAACGCGCCATAGAGATGATTTTTTTGAAATGGATAAATAAAAGACGGTATTTTAAAATGTTCGTCCGAGGAAGGCGGACAGTTTATTACGTCGGAGAAACTAAAAGACTATAAGGACAGCGGTAAAGCAAGCTACATGGTTGTGGACCATACAGTCTGGTCAGTATGAACATTGTCTAGGAGGTTGTGGTAGAGAATACGATAGCGATAATTGTGTACGAAGTAGCTTAAATCTTTGTCAATGAAACTAAAACATCAATACGACATCAAACCAGACATGGCGTCTTGTTTGATTTAAAAAATTAACCATGTAATTAAATGAGTTATTCGCAGATAGGACAAGACACATGGGTTCGTTCCATATTAAACGACAAAAAAGAAGGCTATTTTGTCGAATTGGGAGCATGCGATGGATTATATCTGAGCAATACTTTATATTTCGAAAAGCACTTAGGTTGGAACGGTATATGCATAGAACCCAATGATAATTATATTGCGTCGTTAAACAATAATCGCAGCTGTAATATTAGCAGCGATTTGGTTTATGCTACGACGGGAGAAACGGTAGATTTTGCTTTATGTGGAGCCGTTAGCGGCGTCGTTGGCGCTTGTTCAGGACCGTTCACGCAATCGACAAATATTGTAAAAAAGACAACAACGACGTTAGCGACGGTTTTAGACAAATTCTCAGCGCCTTCTATTATTGATTATTTATCACTGGACGTAGAAGGACAAGAATACAATATTTTGAGCACTTTTCCATTTGATAAATACAAGTTTCGTTGTATCACGGTAGAACACAACGCGCCGCACGTTGGAACAGGAAACCAACTGTTGATTCGTTCTCTGCTGGAACAAAACGGCTACAAGTTTGTTAAAGGGAACGACGATATCTGTAACTGGGACCACGGACCGATAGATGATTTTTACATTAATCCGTCTTTGTTTTAATGGCCTCCTGGCAAAAGGTTCTTGACATTTTTATGAGTATACACTTCTCCGCGTAACTGAAGGTTCACCTCGTCGCGGTTTGACTCCCATGTCACCGTGCTAACAGGACCAGGCGTAACTTTCTCATATGGTGTGTCGTCGTCCATGGCTCCAATCGGTATTAATGAAGCCATTTCGTCTAATGCCAAGTACGTATTGAGCGTGTTCAACGAAATTACAAACCCGATAGCAATCAACAGTGCCAATACATTCATATTTTTCTGAACAAGAACTACGATCAAAGAGACAATGGAGATTTTAACAATCGCATAATCAAACAGATCCGCAACCGGTCTCGAGAGTGCCGGTGCCACAAGACCGGCGTAAAGTACGAGAATGGCCGTTAAAACATTCAATATCATTTATATTTTTCGTAATATTTTTTCTTAGACACATAACGCATAATTTTATTACCAAAGTTAAATGACTGAAATGAACAAGACGGAGCAGTCTATGCTGCCATCCTTACTCAAATTTTTCAGCGACAGGGAACATTTCGAAGTTTTAAAAGAATTTAAAATGTCAAAACATGGAAAGTTTTCTGTCGGCTTGCTTAACTGGTTTAACGTTAATTATTCAAAAGAATACGGTGTAGAATATGTCATAGAACATATGGGTCGTCAGCGGTCTGTTTACGTATGGCAGTCTTACAATGCGGCATTGTCCGGATACAAAAAAGAATATTTCGATCCTTTTGCGCGAGGAAAGAACTGTGGAAAAGAAATCGCGATAGAGCATAGCGGAGAAGTTATCAATACTACAATTCGTCAGTTAAATTACTTTCGCTGGGCTATTAATAACGGCGTGATAGCATATGTCCGAAAGCACGTTGACGAGATTTACGACGACATGACTCGCCGCGGACGAGGAGCAGAAGAGAATGATATAAAGAAACGTCAAATTTCCGTGTCTGCGAGTAAAAAACTCGGCATTCACAGCGTTACAATGACTGTGAAATTTAGGGGAACCGAGGTTCCCCTTTAACCCCTCCTACTTATGATGTTGCTTGCCATGTTTTGCCTGGTTGGTTGCCATGTTTTGCCTGGTTGTTTGTCATGTTTGCCGCTATTGCCAGTAAATCTGTTCATCTTTAATATAACCTACAATTTCGTTGTTCTGATTGAAGTTGTAGACAATGTCGTTTTCGTCAACAAGGTAAGAAGCGTCTCCAATTTTCATTAATATTGCCTGAACATATTTTGTCTGATCAAGATTCTCAATATTAATTTGTTTTCCCTTTCCCCGTCGACCACGTTTTTTAGGCGGTGTAGTTTTTTGCGTATGTAATAAATCGTCGCTATTCTCGGAGTGTCGATTCTGTTGATTCTGCTGCTTCTTGCGACGTTTTTTCTTTTCTGTTTCAAGACGCAATACAGATTGTACAGGATAACGCTGAGATTTCACAGCTTCATTTGCTATGGCTGCTGGAACACCAGATGCTATAAGAGTTGTCAATAACTCATCTAACTGTAAGTTTAGCTTACGATTGGTTTCAGATTCGATATATCTGTCCAATAAGCCATAAACTGAAGTTCCGTTCATTAAAGTGATCGTGTTGTCATCAATTTGTAAATTAAAAACGGCAACATCATGGGAACAGCGCCCCAAAATCCTGACCAAAAATAGTTCAATGCTGTGTAATATCCAGTTAAGCTCTGAAAAATCATTGTTTTCCTGAAAAATAGATCCAGTAAAATGCCGTAGATGGCTAAATTTGTGTACGTCGGTTTTAATCCCAATAAGTCAAGATATATTATATAAAAAATAGCCATCATTCCTGCGGCAATGAACAATGACTCTGCTGAACCGTGTTGTTTAAAGTAAGGATTTAGTCCCCACCCATCGGACTGCGGGCTTAACCGCGGAGATATATATTGGAGAATAGCATCTCCCACAAAGCCAGTTAAAGTAGAAATACTTATCAATGAAATCATTGTCTGTATATAAATAATTCTATAAAATTTTAGTTTGGTGTTTGGCGTTTGGTATTTAGCGTTTGGTCTTTGGCCTTTAGTGTTAATCCGCAGGAAGTTTGTCTACTGATCCAAAATAATATTCGATGCTGCTTTTTAGCGAGTCTGTAAGAGGACCCTTTTTAGATTTTGTCATCATGTACTTTATATTCGACAACGTAAATCTGCCGCTGGATATACTTTTTTTAGTCGGTGGGCGCGGGCGTACTTTCTTGTAAGCAATAGCGTTATTCTCACTATATACAAGTTTTTGATGACTCGATGTTATCGGTGCCTTACTTCCGTCAATACCATATTTCAGATACCATAATCCCTGTAGAAAACAATCAGCAAGATCGTCTTTTTTCTGTCCAAAATTCTGAAAATAAGAATGTGTGCCTGTTAGCCCTTCGCCTGAAATGGCCCAAGAACAGTAACGCACCGAATACCATTTGTTTCTGGCATACTGTGTTTTCAACGGACATGAAATCGGCGGACCTTCATAAATTGTTAGCTTGTTTTTAGCGTCGATAAATTTTAAAACCGTGTATTTTTTACCCTTGTCTAAAACTCCACGCAAAACAAAATAATCAAACAAGGCATGACCTACGCCTCGGATTTTTTCCATTCCCTTGAGTGGTTGTTGTTCTACTAAAACCATACATGGTTCTAAAAATATAGGATTTGCGTCCAGTGCTCTAAACAGTCGTTCCTTGAGTTCGGCTTCCGTTACGTTGGCGACTGTCATATTCCTAACCAATGAATCAGAATCCATGGATTTAGAATGCGTCAAGCAAACGCCTTCTTTACCTTTGCCGTAAAACGCTTTGTTTTTGCATCGTTCAGTACGATTTTTCAAAGTAACTGAACATGTTAACTTTGGATCACCGCCTGCCATATTAATAATATTCCAATCATAGATCACAGGCCCTGTGGGTTCCAATGAGATGACACAATATGCTAAATTTATGATCCCGACGTCAAAGGAAATGACGAGTTTCGACCTATCTTCGGGTAATGGTGGAAATGGTGCACCGGCTACTTGAGCCGGCTGCTTCTTTTTAATGATGACGGGTTTGGGTTTGGGGTCCTCTGATACGGACATGTTAGTTTTAACCGATTTTTGTCTTTAATTTAAAGGCGGAACCATATTTCCATGTAACAATATGCCGCCACGAACCCACCATACGGCAAGCCGTAGGCTGAAGTTATCGAATCAAGCAGCTGAACTCAAGGCGTCTATTAAGACGAGCCTCGAGATGCTCGAGGAAGTTAAAAAGCAAATGAGGGCGAATCTTAAGAAAGATCATAGTCTTGCCGTATGTAACAACGGCGTCACTTTAAATCAAGAAATCATCAATGCTTATTCGAAAGATTACAAGCGAGATAAGTCTAATGTTTTCCGCTCCAATGCCTTATCAGCTTTACCGTTAAGTGCTTGCTCTGAAAACCGTTCATTTCTCCAGACCGTGAACTATTCTTATAGTCATAGTCTTTCACGCGTACCGCGTGCGACATCGCAAGAAAATAGCGGTCGCTGCTGGTTGTTCGCCGCACTTAACTCAATGCGTTACTATTTGATACGTGATCTTAATTTACCCGATGATTTCGAATTATCCGAAGCCTATCTATTTTTCTATGATAAACTTGAGAGAGCTAATTTATTTCTTGAAAACATGATAACCTATCGCGAGACGGACATTAATGACTTTAAACTTCAAACTCTGATGAGCAAACCCATAGACGACGGCGGTCTATGGTCTTTTGTCGTTAATTTAATCAGAAAGTACGGTATTGTACCCAAGACGATCTACGGCGAATCTTTTAACAGTTCCATCTCAGAAGAGATGAATCAGGTTCTAACGGACAAACTCTCGCAATTTGCCATGTTTATTCGCGCATCGGAGGCACAACCAGAAGATCTTCGACGCAAGGTTTTAACGGAAATGCTTCCTGTGATTTATCGTCTCTTGGCGAATTTCATGGGCGAGCCTCCGAAGTTAGACGAAGAGTTTTCGTGGGAGTACAACGAGGCAGGCGAAAATGTCGAAAATGTTCGTCACAAGGGTACGTATAAAAAAGTTACAGGATTAACGCCCGTAACTTTTTATCATAAATTCATCATTGAAAACTACGATGTTAACCAGATGGTCGTCATTCGAAACGATCCACGCGAAACATCGTCGTATGAGACAGTTTACACGACAGAACTAATTGGAAACATGGTAGGCGGACAACCGGAACTGGTATTTAATCTACCTATGGAGGACGTTAAACGCATAACCGCCAAGACGATTATGGCCGGACATCCCGTATGGTTTGATTGCGAGGTTCAGCGTGATTTTAATCCTTATTATGGGCTCTTGGCAGTAGAAGGATATGATATCGACAGCATTCTTGGCATAAAGATGAAGCAAACGAAAGCAGAGAGTTTGCTCGCGCGCAACGGAGGACCCACGCATGCTATGGCTATTGTGGGGCTGAATTGTGTATCTTCCGAGGATCTCGATGCTCCAGTTGTCGATAAGTGGAAGATCGAGAATTCCTGGGGCGAGTTTAACCAAGGCGATCCAGGTTATTTGTTGATGACAGACGCTTGGTTCGACCGCTATGGATACGAGGTTGTTGTACCGTTGGCTATGTTACCTGATGATTTACGGGCCGTTTACAACCAGAAGCGCCATCAACCGATTATGTTGCCATTTAACGATCCTTTTGGAGCGACTTAGTTTTAAGTCTCCTCTCAGCATCAAGTATTATTGATATTGAAATGAATTCCATATCGACAGACGGTATTTAATCAAAATATAAATATTTTTATTGAATATGATGTCGTCTGCGATAGATGTTTTTTGCGAAACAGATGCCACAAAGGCAAAAGGAGGTTTGAATGTACCGGAAATCAAGTCTGAACTGAAAAAGCTCGGTCTCCCTACAACGGGAACTCGTGCTGAGATGCGCGCACTTTTATGTAATCATAGAAAACAAAAGTCTCAGAAGACCGAATTTGTAGAATCTAATGTCATCGGCAGACTTTTGCAACTTCTTCGCGCAGAAGATTTTGAAAAAGAATTTGATATACTCTCTGATAAATGGTTTAGATCATTGCCAATGGAACGTCACCGCGACACCAGTTGGCTTGAAGGTAAACAGAACGGAGAAATTTATGACATATATGTTATAACGCGTAACAAGTTTGAAGATACCGTGGCAGGGCGCGCGTTTCTTCATAAAATAGAAACAGGTAAAGACGTTCCGCCTGCTGTGAAACTTAGTGAAAAAGACATAAAAAAATCAGTAAAATATGATCCGACGCGCAGAATTATTTTCTTAGAAGGGAAAATATTAGAGACTATGGCAGGCTTTGTTGGAATGAAATACGAGCATGGCGGTATGATAGATCTTAAAAAATCCGGATTATTCGACCGGGCAATTTTCGGCATCGGTACGGAAGACTACATAATTCCTACAGATTTGCTTGATTTTGAAGTAACTTTTCACACTCATCCATCCGCACGTATGGGATACACCCGTATAACTTACGATATCCCATCAGAGTACGATACATCAAATTTGTTGCCGAGCAATAAGCCCAAATTTCAAGTTCATGTCCTTTTTACCTCAGAAGCTGTGTATACTTTATATTCTGACCCACGGAAGGCTGGAAGTATAACCCACGACCAGTTTTTTAAACAAGCTGCGTCATATGCGTCTAAGACTCTTAAAGGCACTAAAACGGATCTTGACAATTATATCGCTTTTCTTAAAAAGCATGGCATATACATGTTTCGTCATTCGACAAATTTGGGCAGCAAAAAAATATTATGGAACTGGCCAGAAAACATTCCGTTGTATATTAACCCTGTAGAGCCTGTAATCACATTGACCAAGCGTATTGCTAGCAGAGTATAGGATATAGGAAATACTGACTAGGAGTGGTTCCCCTCTGAAAATGATTCATAATTTGAAAGACAAAAATGTCTGTAATCGATGATAAAATGCGCGTGAAGATGCGCGAGAATCTCTTCAACAAACTCAAGCCTGTGTTAACCGTAGAAGAAGTCAATCAGTTAGAAGAAGGGATATTCTCTATTGCTAATAATGTATCAGGATATACTAATCAGGCTAAAGTCGTATACCTCCATCTATCGCCTACGACTCAAAACAACTATCTCTTGCCTGCTGTAAGAGATGGCCGACTTACATTTTTTACAGTTGGGACTATGAGCGAAGGGGACATGAATCCTCTTAAATGGCAAGGAGCTATGAGCAAAATCGCAGAAGCCAAGCAAGTATCTCATGGACCACAGGTTGTTCCTTCTGATATTATTAAATGTCGCTGCGGAGGCCAAACTACATTCACGGAAACACAGACGCGCAGCTGCGACGAAGCAATGACTATTAAGGCCACATGTCTAAAGTGTGGCAAGCGATTTAATATTTAAGAGGATTGGATTTTTTTCTAAATATAATTATAATGCCATCTCGCAAAGTCAAAGTAAAGAAACATTCCACTGCTTATTCTTCTAGTAGTTCAAGCAGTAGCGATGACTCACATTCAGATTCTGATAGTTATGTATCAGAATCTGAATATTCTATAGGTTCTCCTGGACCTACTGGTCCTACTGGACCTACAGGGGCACAAGGAGAAATGGGTTCTACTGGACCAACAGGCGCGCAAGGAGAAATTGGCCCTACAGGTGCTCAAGGAGAAATGGGTTCTACTGGACCAACAGGTGCGCAAGGAGAAATGGGTTCTACTGGACCTACAGGCGCACAAGGAGAAATGGGTTCTACTGGACCTACAGGCGCACAAGGCGAGGCGGGGCCAACAGGCGCACAAGGAGAAATGGGTTCTACTGGACCAACAGGTGCGCAAGGAGACATGGGTCCAACAGGCGCACAAGGAGAAATGGGTGCACAAGGAGAGGCGGGACCAACAGGTGCGCAAGGAGAAATGGGTCCAACAGGCCCTGCTGGACAATCTGTAGGAGATATCGGTCCTACGGGCCCTCAAGGAGAGGCGGGACCAACAGGTGCGCAGGGAGAAATGGGTCCAACAGGCCCTGCTGGACAATCTGTAGGTGATATTGGCCCTACTGGACCACAGGGAGAATCAGGTGAAGCCGGACCAACAGGACCTCAGGGAGAATCGGGCGAAAATGGACCTACTGGACCGCAGGGTGAGCCTGGTCCTACAGGTCCATCTGGGGGAGCCCCGGGAGATACTGGTCCTACAGGACCAACAGGACCTACGGGTCCAGCTGGCCCTCCGGGTGAATCAGGGATTCAAGGTGTCGCCGGTCCAATCGGGCCCGCCGATCCCATTTTATTTTTAAGTTGCCCAGTTACTTACAACTCAAATTTTATCGGTATAGGAACAACATCTTCAGAATTTATTAAAAATTCCGTAGTCGTCCCCATTGAATGGCTTATCACAAAGTTAGTGTTCAGCATTCGCCAACTTGGTGATAACAAGAGTTATACAGCAACTTTATACGTAAATGGTACCGCTACTGGAATGTCAACAACGATTGTCAACGGATCTGTCGATACATGGTCAATAACAGACGGTAGCGTATTGGTGCACCCTGGCGACTTAATAAGCGTTAAGGTCACGTTCAACAACGGCGCTCTTCCTAACGGAGTTGCTATTAGTTTATCTTAAATGTCGCTGGTCCACGCAACGGTACGTTAAGAGGTACAGGTTTTCCGTATTGATTCAGTATGACTGAGGCATCGGTAACTGCCTTACTTAATAATGTACCGTATTTTACTTTGATTGAACGGGTTGTTCCGTCTTTTTGGATGACATTTATATCAAATTCCATTACTATGTTACAATCGTTTAATCATTTTGCTTTTAAACCCATGACAGTGCCAGAGCCACATTCCATTACAAATCTTCGCTTAAAATAGCGTTGAATGAATTGAAGTAGGATGGGGCCATGGGGGAACCTAGGTTCCCCCATTAGTTAGAATAAGCCAACCCTCCCATACCGCTCATGACCCTCAAAACATTATAGTTTACCGCATAGAGTCTCATCGAGCCTCCTTCTACTCCTGGACGATATGTAAGGTTAAGCTTACAGTTATCTATGCGTGAAAAATTACAAGTTCCCGATGGCTGATGCTCCTCGGGTTTCAACGCAAAAGAGTAAACATTAATTCCGCGAGATTTAGGAATACATGTATGATGTCTGTATGGTTGCACCAGACTAAAATAATCTCCTACTCTATTGGCAAATCTGTCATTTCCGTTGATTTGTAAAATTGCCGTAGCGACAGGGTTAACAGCGTTAATAACAGGGGCAAAATTATCAGCTGGCTGAAACTGGTCTCCAATAACAGTCGCAACGGAATAAATATCGGCAATAGGAGCAAGTCTTTCCTGTGGTATCGTATACGTAAATGCGTAAATATACGTGCCTCTTGTTGCGCTGTTTACATTATTGTATGTCTCGTTTGCTCCATAGCTGTTGGAAATCACGCCAGCTGTATTTGCGTTATTAGTCACATATAAGTACACACTTGTTCCGTTTACGTGTATAGGATATCCTACGGTTGGAATACCATTTATCTTTTTGGCATAAGCGAAGGTTCCGTCTGCGTACAACATCACAAGTCCAGTGGATGCTCCTGCTGATTGATATAATATATCAGTGTTAGTGTAAACAGACGTTAGCCCTCCGACACTCAAAAGCACATTGTTATTATTATCAAAGTCGATGTAACCTACACCAGTGTTACCAAGCCAACGAATCATATTGGCTGTACCGTCTGTAGAAAATCTCAAAACAAAACCATCTTGCGATCCTGCTGGTTTTTCTAACGTGCTTAGAGTATTCCCGTTAAGATCTTGTGTCGAAAGTTGTGTTGTTGACGTACCCGAACAAAATATATTACCGTTACTGTCTACAGATGACCATTCTGTTAGCGTAGGTCCGTTGATAAATCTAAACCATCTCTGCGTAGAACCATCGGTGGCTATTTTCATGACCCAACGCGCATTAGTTCTATTAATAATAATGTTCGTATTGTCTACAAAAGTTATTGTCTGTTGACCGGCCAAAACATTGCTGTAACCGGACGTGAATATATCGCCATTATTGTCAATACATAAGTTTTGAATATATCCTTTGGTAACGGTTATTTTCCATGTAAGAGATCCATCTACCTTGTTAAGTTTGTACATAGCAGAGGCCCCTGTTGTAACATCGCGATTTCCGGCATTGATCTCCGTTCCGTCTGCTCTAAGTCTAACCATCGTCGCATTGAAGGTTGTGTTAGCGATGTATATATCGTTAAACTTTAGACCAAATAACTCATAACCATCCTGATTTGTATAATCGTTAGACGTGCTAACAATCCAATTAAACCATTGCATTGTGCCAGCAGCAGAAAGTTTAAAAATGTATAAATCTCCAGATCCCGATGTAACACCAGCAGGAATAGAATAGGTAGACGCTACAGCGCCGCCTGGCGTAGTGATTAAATCAATAGCGCTCGGCGCGTTTGTTCTTCCCAATACATATATATTGTCATTCTCTACTTTAATATATGTGTTATTTAAACTGATGATCTGTTGTGGTACAAACCACCTTGTCCATAACTGATTATAATTGTTATCGTATTTTGCAATAACCGTTGAATTTCTCGGTGCAGTATAGCCAAATATTGTTGATCCTGTGTCAACATTAATTAACACGTAAATATTTCCTGCGCCGTCTACGGATATACTATTGCCCGTTTCGGTACCAGTACCATTTATATAAAATGGTTGCGGCGGAATCGTAAAATTATCAGCGCTCCAAACATCAGGAGGAGCAACGGCAACATTTGACCGGTCTACACATGTCCAAATTAGTTCTTTCACGGGATGATTTAATGTCAACTGATAATTACCGGGCTGTGCGGTATAGCTTTCTTCGCCGTTGAACTGTACTTGTTCTATCAAATACTCGTGCGAAACTTGCGCGAATCTACGGCGCTCATCAGTATCAAGATAAACGTAATCTGCGTATAAAGAGCATTTTAGCTCTTCGGTTGTTACACCCGTGACCAATACATTTGCCAAATCTGCGAATTTGATATTTAGTTTAACTTCGTGATACTGTAACGCGATCAACGGAAGTGCTAACCCAATGTTACGACAAAACCAGAACTGTAACGGGATGTAAAGTGTCGTTGCTGGATGATTGCCTACAACTTGGAGTCCGCTATACGCACCGTTGGCTGTAATCTGGCCCTGACCAATCATGTCGCGATATCCAAGCACCTGTTCAGCTGGTATTGTTAACTGGCTCCAGATCTCGAGCCAGTCTCCGTAGTGACGATCCATAAGCTGACCGCCGATTTCCAGATCAACATGATCTATTAAATAGTTTCCTACGTCATGTACCCATGCTCCATCGTTAGTCGGAGGCAAAACTGCTTCTAAAGTTAATTTGTTAATAAGATCGCCGTTGCGCGATAAAATACATGAAGCGGTTCTGCCAAACCCTGTGTCTCCGTTAAAGGTCTGTATAATGGATTCTGTTGCGAAGTTTGTATGTCTCCGGTACACCGCTTTAAAGAACGTTACTTGTGGGTTGCCCGTTAAATAAATGTCTTGTGCCCCATAAGCAACAATTTGCATTAATGCTCCGGTCATTATTAATTATACTGAGAAATGAAATTTTCTTACTTCTCTAAAGACATGACAAGTTTTTAAAGAGTTAATGTTGAAGTTACAGAGAAGTTACGGAAAGAAGAAACGCCAACACACCCAACGAGACACACAAGACGCCAACTCACCTAACAAGACACCAAAATACGTCAATAAGGCACCGACACACCAAACAAGACGCCAACGCACCTAACAAGAACGCACAAGACGCCAACGCGCCCAACAAGACGCACAAGAGATAGGAGGGGGCCAGGGGGGAACCTAGGTTCCCCCCTAGTTAGAATACACCAACCCTCCCATACCATTCATGATGCGCAAAATATTATAATTTGTCGCAAATATTTTCATTATGCCGCCCGTTAAATCTTGGGCGTATGTTAAACGCAATTGACTATGATTGACACGAGAAAAATTACAAGTTCCCGATGGTTGATGTTCTTCGGGTTTCAACGCAAAAGAATAAACATTAATTCCACGAGACTTCGGCATACACGTGTGGTGTCTGTATGTCTGCATAAGATTAAAATAATCACCTGATCTTGTAGCAAAGCGCTCAATTCCATTAATGTAAAGAGTCGCCGAAACAACAGGATTTCGACCAGCCGTCAGAGGATAGAAATTGTCAGCTCCTGTTCCTGATGTTCCGACAGAATACGCATCGGGAGCTGAGTGACTGAAATTATGTCTATAACTGTAAAAAAATAAATTGGGGGCAGCAGGATCATACGCATAGGTATATCTTTCCGTATTTACTGTCTGATTATTTACAATGTTATTTACAGTCAACCCGTTAGTAAGTCGTGTGCGAATCGAATATACATATATTCTATCATCGAATATTGCTGTACTTAATGTTTGCGTTACGCCAAAATCTATAGCAGACAACGTAAAACCAGTTTTTGTGTATAACAATTCCCCTTTTTGATCATATGCGCTAAAAACTGGTCCTCTATTATCATTAAAAGATACAATAATATTGTTGTCCAAATCAGAAATGATATTATATATTTTTCGAACGCGGTCACCTATCCATATACCAAAAATAACGTTTCCCATAGAGTCAAATTTTATCAGTGCGCCTATATTATTTGTAGGAGGACCAGTTAATATTGTAATGACGTTTCCGATTTCATCAGTGACAATCATATTATCTAATGGATTAAGTGCTGGTGTTAATGGACAAAAAATAATGTTGTCGTTATTGTCTACGGCAACAGAAACAGACAATGAAGACGAATTACTGCAACACCGAACCCATTGAACTGTGGCATCTGCTACAGATGCTTTAAAAACGCAAACATCAAGACAAGAAAACGTCCTCGTGGCTCCAATTTGAATACCCGTTGCCCCGTCCATTATTATAAAATTTGTATTTTGAGCTGTACCGTGACCGGAAACTGCAAGAAAACCATCGCTTGTCAAAATACATTCACTTGGCGCCATAGCAGTTAAAGCTCCATACCAAACAACAACGCCATCGTGAGTTATTTTGTAAACAACACCTTTTACTGGTCCATCGACGCCAAAATTATAACTGACTTCGTCATTGGCACCGGTCATACTAATGACGGAACTTGTTGTTATTGCAGAAAAATACATATGACGATCGTCAAAAGCACATCTGTTAAGACGTACGATATTATTCGTAAAACTTGTAATACTATTTTCTGTACGGCCGTAAATCCATTTAAACCATATTAGCGTACCGGTTTGGTTAAATTTGACGACATATGAATTTTGCGATCCTATGCCGGCAGTAATAGGCAAATTATAAATTTGACCATCAATAGTAATCGAACCGTCGGTATATGTAAATCCATAACAGTATACATTTCCCTGTGAGTCTGGTTTAATATTTTCTACAATATTTTCCGTTGTACCGAACCATTTTAACCATACGAATGAATAATCTTTATTTAATTTTGCTATAAACCCTTTACGAGTTCCTGGTTCAGGGTTTTGAGGATCAACGTTATTTAACGTTGTACTTAAAGACGTACCGCAGATGTATATGAAATTTTCATCGACAAAAATTTGTCTCGCTGTATCAGATCTCGTTCCGCCTATCAAAGTCGTCTCTCCGCCAAAAATTAAACTCGCAGGAACCATATTCGACGCATCCTGACACGTCCATATTAACTCTTTCACAGGGTGATTAAACTGTAACGGATAGCTAACAGACCCACCAGCTCCGCTATAATGTTCTATTCCGTTAAACTGAACCTGTTCTATCAAGTATTCATGAGCCACTTGCGCAAATCTTCGTCTTTCGTCCATATCGAGATAAATATAGTCGGCGTACAACGAACAAGTCAAATCTCCGTCTATTACACCGTTATCAATAACGTCTGAAGCATTAGCGAACGTTATGTTTAATTTAATCTCGTGATACTGTAGGGCTATTAACGGCAAGGAAAGGCCGACGTTCCTACAAAACCAAAACTGTAAAGGAACCATGAGTTTCTGAATATCATGATCGCCTCGTGCTTGTAAACCTTCATATTCGCCCGTTGAAGATACGCGGCCTTCTCCAATCATATCGTTGTAACCCAGACGATGACTTGCCGTTACTGTTAACTGTGACCATATTTCCAGCCAGTCAGAATAATGACGGTCGATCAACTGACCGCCAATTTCTATATCCACGCGACTGACGAGATAGTTTCCAAGATCATGAACCCATTGACCATCTACTAAGACAGGAATTTGAATTTCTAACAAAAGCCCGGACAACAAATCTCCGTCACGTGTTAACAAAGAAGTAACAGTCCTGCCAAATCCTACATGTCCTGAAAATGTTTGCTGTATTGATTCTATTGAAAAGTTACTATGACGGCGATAAACTATTTTAAAATATGTGATAGAAGGATTGCCTGTTAGAAAAATATCCTGGGCGCCATAGCATACGAGCTGCATAATAGCTCCTGTCATTAATATAATAAAGAAAATTACCCTGAGATACTATCAAGGCAAAGTAAATTTAAAAAGGATTCAAAATCTAATCTATCCATTGTATTGATTTATTATCAATAACTGTACCAACAAGGTTAAAATCCATGTCGTATATGTACTTGTTATCAAGAGAAACTCTCATGTTAACGCCGTACACCGGCGTAATATAAGTATCAACTGCGGTTGATAAGGAGATCGATGCGGCTGGTGAACTGGAAGACTCTGGATCCGGGTCCGCGCGAGAAACTTCAACGGGTTCAACGGGAATTGGTGTAGGATCATAAACACATTCTGACTTCGGAGATATTTTGAGAACTGGTTTAATAACGGGTTTAAGAGATGTAACTGGCTGCGAAATTGCTGAAATTGGTGAAATTGCTGAAATTGGCTTAATTTTTACTACTGGTCGCTGTTTTGTATTTGGTTGGGTTTGGATTTCAAGTTCAGATGTCATGTTTGAAGCTATTGGTATACCATTGCATAGAATCATTTTTTCTAAAATGAAACGCGGCGAATAATCTTTCTTTCATTAACAGTTGCTTCAATGAGAGCACACGGAAGACCCCGTTTACTCAAATAACATTTAAGTGCGCTCGTATCTTTAGGAAAACACATTCCGCCAAAACTCAACTTGTTATCCTTGCCAGGTACATGTGTGTGCTGCGGATTAATCCAACCGTTTGCTATCATCATATCCCGAACCTTGGAAAAATTCGCACCGTTGTCCATGCACGCAAGATATAGTTCATTAAAAAACTGTATCTTGACGGCATAAAAATTATTTACAAACAGTTTCATTGTTTCGGATTCCACAGAAGAACATTCGGATATTTTTACATTGTAGAAAAATCTCTTATAAAAGTTCGCCAATACTGCTGTTAATTCTGGTACGCCACCTATAACAATATGTTTCTGTTGCTCGAAATCCTTCAATGCTGTGTCCGCCGACAAAAACTCAGGATTATGGACAAGATTCAGTAACGGAAACATACTGGATAAATCTTCTAACGTTCCTGGTTCAACTGTACTCTTAACAACAACTAATCCTTTGTAGGTCAAAGTTTGCAATTCCGAGCATGTATGATATATATCTTTTTTGTTAAACTCTTCACCATCAAAGAGAGTAGGTAGACAAAGAAATAATATATTCGTTTCGAGGCAATCTGAAAACTTAGCCTTTGATAATTCTAAATCTTCTTTGAACTTATCGTAGGCTCTTACGGTAACTCCTCGTTCACTAAAAAATGCTTTTATAGCAGACCCTACAACGCCGACACCGATAATACCGATCGATTCGCATGTTTCTTTAGACATCGTTAAAATTATCAAACATCTGTTTCTCTTGTATTGAACGCGCGATCACGATCAAGTTCAAGAACACGATCAAGTTCAAGAGCACGATCACGATCAAGTTCAATATCAATATCAATGCTATTATTAACTTTAACTTTATTAACAGGCATAGCCTCGGACTCATCGTCGATATAAAATGTAAGAGGAGCGCCCGTAAAAACATCGGCTCCTGCTACGCCTGATCTTGAAACCAGACGCGTCTTTCCCCATTTTAATGTATCCATTCCGAGTATTGAATAAATATGAATAATTAAACTTACAGGCAGACCTAATGTTAGGTATACCAAAAAAGAAGCATAAAAATATAATGTCTCTCTTGCGTAAAACCCTCTGGCGATAGGGATGTACAACAAACAATAAACAAACGGAATGATCATCGGTATACTAAGATAAAGCATAAGACGATTCGCAGATGTTGCGATAGCATAAGCAAAAAACCCAGTGGCGACAGTAATGAATACATTAAAACTAAATGTTAGCAGATTTACGATGGCGGAACATCGTTCAAATAAATTAATGCCGGGCAAATAAGTCAAAAGCAAGTCATTGCTGAGCGCCCCTAAGGTCCAACGACGACGCTGTGATAAAAATACAGACACGGATTCCGGCACGCCTGTAAAACATACCGCATGTAGATTCTGAGCAGTTTTCACATTTGGGTACATTGAAAGCATCAGGCATACATGATTACGATCTTCGCTTGCATATGATCGTATGTGTGAAAAAATATTTTCATTGGGCTCAGGAACGCGATTAAATTTATTTAACAATTCATCTCCGCACGTCTCACGGCAAACCCTGATAATCTGATTGCATCCCGACAAGCAATTTACCTTTCCAGTGATCTCTGATTGAACTCTTCGTCTCAGAAACTGTCCATAATGATATTCGGCAAACTGATACATTACAAATATGTTCCATTTTGGCTTAATATCAACGAGTCCTACAGTGCCTGAAACATTGTCTTCGGCTTCCATTCGTTTTAACAATTCGTTGGCGCACATTTCACCGAAAAGTGTATCGGCGTCTACTCCAATAATATAGTCAGGTGAACGCGGTGCCCATTCTGCGAATGATTTCATAATATGCGGCGTCAAAACCAATCTACGTGCCAAGGTTACACTGTCGCGTTTGCCTTGATTTTCTTCCTTTATCATTAGCATAAATTTTATACTTCTGTACGATCCTGTATAAATGTCTATGCGTACTATCCTTCCTGCTGCGTTATGATAAATTTCTGATACAGGCTCATTGTCGACGACATCCAATAATCTTTTTAAAATAATATCAGTTCGTTCTGTTTCTGTGCCTGTTCCTCTAACACGTCCATCGCAAACAATCAGTATTGACCGTTCGTCCTCTACTATATGATACTGGTCTACGAGCGAGTTAATCGTCCTGTATAACTCTTCGTATGACTCGTTGTAACAAGGTACTAAGTACAAAATTTTACGAGCTTCCGTGCGCTCCTGTAAACGCTTATCGACGAACATTAAAGATTTAACCATAAGCATTACAGCAGATAAACTATTCATAAATGTCCCTAAACCCAACGCGAACAAGAAAACATACCAGTATTTTGGATATAGTCCAAATGTAGCACAAAGTAACGCGTTGAGCCCAAACAATGTGCTCATAATAATATATTTTTGACTTTTGAGTGACGGCGACAATATCATCCTTTAATATTTCAACGAAATAAAACAAGGACATTGAGCATTACCGTCCCATATACGATGGCAATCAGGACAATGAGCATTGGGAGGATCAGATTTGTCCTGATTGATAACGTATCCATATCTGATCCATACTTTACATACATGGCAATATTGCTTTTGTTCGGGCATTGACCAATATCGCTCTTTCAGTTTTTAGATGTTAGATTTTAGCATACCTGTCTGTCCACTCCGTGGCAATAGCTCTGAAAGCTTCTTTATCTGATAAATACGTTTTTCCGGCATCGGCGTTCAATGCGTCTGCCGGATTTGGATCTGACAGCAGACTATGAATTGACAAGACGGTTTTGGGTAAATTAATAGAAGGTTTCCAGTCACCTGTCGGCGGCGATCGTAGAATATTCAGACAGATAAATCCGTCGGTGTCAATATTCGGATGATAAATCTTGGTCAAGAATCTTATAAACGGGGGCTTGTTGGGATATGTCTCGGGAATAATGATTTCTATCTTAAAATGTCCTCCTTTATAAGGCGTGTCTTCTGGACCAAATAATGTACCAGTCCATTGAAAAAGGTCTTGTTCGTCTTCTATTGTACCTTCCGGCGTAATGACTTTGCATCTTCGAGGTTCAATCGTAAACTGTTCGGCGTAGTCTCCTGAGAGTGCGTCTCGCATGTCAGACGCGAGTTTTTTAAGACTAATGCTCATTGTAGTTGTTTGAACAATTTAGCAATATATATTTAAGTTTCTGGCGACTGAAAGTCAATATGCTTTTTATGGAGTCTTCTGGTATATGCCGTTCAAAATCGCACATAAAAGGAGTTTTGACAATGATAGATGCTTCAGGGTAACGGGATCGAGCATAGTTGAAAATATCCAACACGGAGAATCCGTTTTGTAAAACCGTAGAGTCTAAACTAAATGGTTGACCTGTTTTAAACTCGTCTCCCCATGGCGGATCGAAATATATTACATCTGGGTCCGCGTCTGTCTTCATGTCTCTACAATCCTTGTTATAAATTTCGATATTTTGCGAAGAGACATCGTCTAAATTTTTAGAGAGACATGCAAATGTATCTGGATTGATTTCTGTTGCGATGACACGACCAGAACAACGAGCGAGCCGGATGCTATCTGTACCGATCCCGGCAAACATATCCCAAACAACTTTATCGGCAAGGCCTCCAAACTGAACATTAGCATTGAAAAGTACAATGCTAAAGACGTCGACTGGAGTCACATAGTCCAAATATTCTTCAGAAGGATAACTTAAATTTTCATCACCTAATAAATAAGTTAATCTTGACATGGACATTTTTTGAAAATAATTAAGAAGTTCATTTTTGGGGGAACCAAGGTTCCCCCTCCTTTTGAGTGCGTTGAGGTTTGTGTGAGTTGATGGTTCGCGGTTGAGTGGTTCGAGATTGTGTGGTTCGCGGCTGTGGGTTGAGTGGCCGATGATGAAGAGTGAGCTTTAAATCCTGTCCTTAAGAGCCAAAAACGCTCCAATGGCTACCATATTAGCCAAGAATGGTCTATAATTAGCTCCTGACGGAGGGAAATGGTATAACCCAGTTGCCAATACGGTAAACACAGCAAGTGCCATACAAGAAAGTCTCGCATGCTCTCTCCATCTATTATGGTCAACTGTATGATGTGCGACGATAATGGCAGGCGCAACGATCTCCAAAATAATTACACCCACAATGACAGCAACAGATATTAACATCGGCAAACCGAGTTTACCAGACAACCCGGCTGACACAGCTGTAATGTTGCCTATCTTTTCGAAACCGCTTATAAAGTACATAAACGTGATTAAAACAGAAGCAAGCAATAAATCCTTCATATAACAAAAAGCTCATAATTTTATTTTTTCCAATAAGTAAGGGCGTCGATGAATACGAACAAATGGGGACCTTCTGGATGGGATCAACTTGGTCCTGTTAGTCATCGCTATGATAATTTACATAATATATTGCCGGCAGACCACCGCAACACTTATGGTTTACTTGTTAAAACGCATCTCTCCAACACTGAAAACATGTTGCCGTGTAAATATTGTCGCGAATCCTACCGCGTGTATATACGCGAACTCCCAGTCGACGGCGCTATCGTCACGGGAGATTTGAAGCATTGGATGTATCAGATTCATAATAAAGTCAATGACAAACTCCGCAAACAGGGCTACAATACTAAACCTGATCCTACTGAAGAGGAAGCAAACAAGACAATCGCTAACATAGCAAAAGATTTCTACCGTGCCACAGGATGGGACTATATTCATTGTATCGGTCACAATTATCCTGAAAATGCCGATGCGAAGGCCATGGTAACAGCTAAGGTACACCTTAGTACATTACCTTATCTTATGCCTCATCCGCAACTGACTGTATCTATGTTAGAGTTTATGCGTCAACATCCTGTCGACAAGGTTTTGAATGAACGCAGTCGTGTTGTATTATGGCTTTATCTTTTACATGAGCACTTACTGCCAGTGTACCGCATGCTTCAACCTGGCAATAATATATTGTCTAAAACATATTCAGAGACATGTTCTTATTATGAAACATTTAGAGCAGGCTGTGGACTGAGTGCCGGAAAATCTGGTCCATCGTGTCGTTTACCTGTTGCTAATTCAGTGCGCACTGAAAACCTCAAAAAACTACTGAATTAATTCACACAGGAAACAACAACAGGTGGAAAATGACCCAACAGGTGGAAAATGAACCAGTTAAAAAATTTAAATTTCAAACATGGGCATTCAAGATCTTACAAAAAGCATCAAAAAGCACGCTCCTGGAGCCATCGCCGTCCTTGAGCCTGCGAACATTCCAGGATCCGTGTACGGCGTAGACGTTTTTAGTTACTTGTATCCGGCCAAGTACAATCCTGGAGCCAAGGGCAAGGGACAGCATATACGATTCTTTTATGACCTTATAACAAATTGGCGCAAGGCAGGCAAAACACTTATTATGGTTTTCGATGGCAATACAAGTGAAGTGTCAGCGAAGTCAGACACTGTTATGAAACGTCAAGACGCTCGACGACAGAAACAAGACATCATCGACGAAATAACGACTCGAATTGAAAAAGGCGCGACGATTAGCGACCAAGATAAAGTTGACCTGGAGCGAGCCACGCGTAACACTATTAAGATCACTGAGACCGACATCGACGATCTTAAAAAACTATTCGGATATATGTCTGTGTCATATTGTCAGGCTAAAGGCGAGGCCGACTGTGCTCTGGCGGCAATGTATTCAACCGGCGATATTCACGGCGTTATTAGCGAAGACAGCGATATGTTAACACATGGCATTGGATTTGTTGTTCGCGGTTTAATCGACGCGAAAAACAGATCAGCCGGCGTTGTAAATCTTTACAATTTAAGTGAAATCCTCGCAGGCTTCGACATGACGATGAAACAGTTTATTGACTTTTGTATTCTTTCTGGTTGCGATTATTGTCCTCGAGTGCCTGGTGTTGGCCCGGTGGGCGCGTTTAAACATATCAAGACTGGAGGATCGCCGTCTACGCTACATACAGACCCATCGCAATATGTCGAAGCATATAGGATGTTTACAGATCACAAGGATGCTATTGAATTTCTAACACTGACACCAGAAGCACCGCAGGACATAGAGTTTAAAATTTGGTTGACTTCTAACACGACGAGGAAGGGAACCTGAGGGGAACCTAGGTTCCCCTTTAACCCCTCCTAACATCACATCCTAACACATCATATCCTAACATCACATCCTAACACATCACATCCTAACACATCACGTCCTAACACATCACATCCTAACACATCACGTCCTATCACATCCCTCTTAGTTGGTGGTGGTAAGGTCTTTATTTTTGAAAAACAATCCCTCTTAGTTGATTTAGTTGTGATTTAATTGTTAATTGGTTCTTAAAAACAAGAGCACATTTTCCATGCGTTTGCTCTATTATGCGATTTAAGTTAATTGGGGTTAGGAGGGGTTAGGGGGAACCTAGGTTCCCCCAAAAATGAAAGACGTCGGGTAATCAAGCACAAGCACAAGCAAACCAATGGACTCTGCCGAATACGATAAGATCCTTCAGGAGATTAACACTGTCACACAAAAACTCGCCAATGAAATTTATACAAATCGTCATGCTGCCATTATAGCGTTTCTACGCGAACGTGGTATTTTTGACTCGACCACGAAGAAATAATCGGGAAACAAATCTTAACTTTCCGATTAAGTCTAATTTCCGCTGGAAAGCAAGTCAACTCGATATCAATCGGCTTGTACATATCAATCTCAAAATTCGTACCGTCATTCCCGATGATTTTGATAGTCGCGTTGTCTGTTTTTGCATTCCAGATGGTCATTAGTTCTCTTGCGAAGAGAGGCGTCTTTAACACGATTGAAAATTCTTTAAGAAAAACACTCACAAAACCAGGTTCCGTAAAATCAATGATATAACCTGTCGTAGTTTTACTGTTCATATTTAACGTCGAAAGTTTCAGGATAGACTGATCTCTATAGTAGCGTTTTGTCTTTGTGGTTGCATCATTGATCAGCGACACAGATTTTCCGATGGCGTCGGGGTCGTTGGACACTCCTTCTAAAATATTTTTAACAATGCGATGAACGGTTAAGTCTGCGTATCTTCTGATCGGCGACGTAAAATGCGTATAATGTTCCAAGCCCATCATTCCGTGTCCATGCGTTTCAAGAGAATATACTGCTCGAGGACCAAACCTACGCAATTCTTCTGGAATATGTTCAGAGCCTCCAGCAGGCTGCGGACAGTAGACAGCAAGGTTACAGGCCGGATCACGTTCAAATATAAATTTCGCAACAGCCTCATTTGTCCATATCATAATCTTTTCAATCATCTTATGAGTATCGCGTGTGCGTGTGATCTGGCTTAGATTATACAGTTGATACATAAGATCAGGTGAAACCATTTCTTGGAAGTCTAACATAGTTTGGGCCTTTTCGTATGTCAAGGCCCATTTAACTGTTACAGTTGATTTGACTATCCGTTCGAAGAGACACCTATCTCCGTCTATCTTAAATACAACTGTAATCACATGTCTGGTTGACCCCTTAATCAGTGATACAATGTCAGTGGCATAATCCTCTGGTAACATATGGTAAACGCCATGACAGAGTGTATAAACACTAGTGATGCGTTTACGAAGTTCGGCTTCACATGATCCATTATTTCTGAAATAGTGATCTACGTCGGCTATATGAACATATAAACGATCGCCGTCGATATGAAAGCCATCGTCGCGGTCTGTGGAACCCTCTGGATCTATAACTACTATAGGGGCATTTGCCCCTCCAGCACCTCCTACATGACTTGATTTCGAACGGCGGGTATCAACATCAAGATCAAGAGAAGATCGACATTTTTTGGACAGTACAAGATCGTTCTTCAGTAAGAGTGCCGTGTCATATGCCGAAGGATCGTCAACTCTGCCGATAAGCCTAATACATGTTCCTGTAGGATATGGGTCTTCTGTCTTCCATTCTACGAATTTTATCACCGCGAGTTGATTTATCTTTTCTCGGCTGTTGGACGGAACTAAAAACACAGGATAATGATGCGATAGCGGTACGAACGTATATATCGGCATGCCCTTGCGGGTATGCCCGTGGAGCTTTTTTGTTTCCAGTATAATTACCCCTACTATTTGATCTTGGTCATTAATGACTGTTGATGATGCCATTTACTTTGGTAATTTGGTAATTATCAATCATCAATTTAGGAGCGTCAAGAATATATATAATAATTTGCAAGTAAATGTCTGACACTATGCTCAATGTGAATGGTAAAAATATATTATTATCTCGTGCTCTCAAATACTTCAACGATCAAGAAAAATGCCAAAGGAAGTTTTCTTTGACACCAAAGGAATACGGAAAACTGCTTGATAAAATCATAGAAGCACACAATAAACAGCTGAAATCACCGTCAACGCAACGACCTCTTGTCCCTGTCCCTGCTCATCGACCGTCTGTCCCCGCTCATCCTTCTGCCCCTGCTCATCCTTCCGTCCCTGTCCCTGCTAATCCTTCTGCCCCTGCTCCTCTCGATTCTAATATTCGACAACAGAAGCCAGAATGGCAACAGCAAACTGTATTTTCGCACAAACCGACGTGGTATGATACTACAATACCAAAAGACGACGTAGATATTCAGCAACAAAACAATAACTCAGCTTTACTTGATCGTAGATTTTTCAACGGAATTAATCCTGTTGGTTCTGCTCCTGTGTTTGCCGTAGCTGTTTCTGATAGACAACAACAAAATATCCAGACACCACTACGAGGAGGCGGAGCATATGCGTCTGATCGTATGTTCGATCTTGTAAATCCTACCGCGCCTGTCATTATGAGTAGAATCCCTACGAACACACGCAAACAGCAAAATTGACAAGAATTTAAAATGTAAATGAAGACATATAACCTCGAAGGTTTCGGATGTTTTGAAGTAGGTGTAGACGAGTCTGGACGCGGGCCAGGCCTTGGCCGTCTTTATACGGCTGCCGTAATATGGCCGCCAGGATTTGAAAGTTCGCTTGTACGCGATTCTAAAACTATCAAAAAGTCGCACATGAAAGAATCGTACGACTTCGTGATACAGCACGCTATTGCCTATTGCGTAGACTACGCTACAGAAGAGGAGATTGAGAAGAATGGAATCTTAAATGCCAATATGGCATCCATGCACCGCGCCATCAATGGTATACGTTCTCATATTGATGTGAAACATTTGCTCATCGACGGCAATTATTTTGAACCTTATATGGGTCCAGACGGAAACTATATTAATCATACAACAGTAATAAAGGGCGACAGCGAATATTATTCAATCGCAGCAGCATCTATTTTGGCTAAATGGACACGCGATCAGTACATTGACAAACTCTGCGACGAATATCCTGATCTCGATATGCGATATGGTATAAGAGACAACAAGGGATATTTGTCGGCTCAGACACACAAAGACGGTCTCGCGACCTACGGCTACTGTCAGTTTCACCGCAAGACATGGAAGACCTTTATTGATTTACCGTTTAATCCTGTGAATATCCGTGTCAAAATTAAGCCTATTATCAAGATTAGAACACAGAACACAGCTTAAATTACTGTACTTTACACTCTTGAGCTCCGCCACCGCCAGCACCCATCATAGGAACGCCCATAGGGATTGGCATTGGCATACCATTGATAAATTGCATTCCGCCCATCCTCGGACCCATGCGTGAACGCATTTGCTTTGCCGTAAGTGCCTTTTCTGTGATATCCAATGACTTGGAACCAGGCGCCTTCCCGTACTTTCGTGTGTCCTCCAAAATATTCTGTATTTCGCTAACAATCTTTTTTGGAAACTTACATAATGTGCTGAAATCCGGCGACACGCATATTATCATATTTCCTGTGTCGTCTCCTCCCTTTAGACCCATATCAGGATAGTAAAAAACCATATTTCCGTTCTCGTCCGGATTCTCATACTTGCCGCGAATATTAAACGTCGTGCCCGAAGGATGATCTATCTCGATGTTAAACCCAAGCAGGTCTGCGAGATGCATTTTCACCTCCATGATAATGTCCAAGCCATTGACCTTAAAGTCTGTTCGCCGATCATCAAGCTCAACGTGAATAATTACATCGCCTGTGACATGATCCTGGCGACTAATGCCGCGATTCTCTACACAAATTCCATGACCAAGCATGCCTGGATCTAATGTAAGGTCCATCTGAAATGTTTCTCCTCCAGGAATATCGGCCTTAATAGGTATCGTATCTTTACGGTAGATCTGTTCGAGTAGCACTTTAAGTTTAAGATTTACGGGCTCGCACTTCATTGAACGAGCACTCTCTACCTGTCGCATTTGATCGTGATGGCCAACAGCGTTCCAACCGCCACGATCAAACATATTACGACGCTGTTTATCAAGCAAAAGATTCTTGGCGTCAGAACATTGACTAAATTTGAGGCTGTCTCCTCCTCCAGGGCGATCCGGATGGTATTTCTTGGAAGCGGCCTTGAAGGCAGCGCTAATCTCTTCGTCGCTACAACCGCGACTAAGACCGAGTACAGCATAAGGATCGAATTTGTCCGACATTTTATATATTTAATATTTTTTCAATTTTTGGGGGGACGTGCCGTCCCCCTTAACCCCCTGGCCAACCCCGTGGCCAATTTATTTGATTATCGCAACTGACTATGGGGTTGGCCTTGATTATCACAACTGACTATGGGGTTGGCCTTGATTATCACAACTGACTATGGGGTTGGCCTTGATTATCACAACTGACTATGGGGGTTGGCCAGGGGGTTAAGGGGGACAGCATGTCCCCCTCCTCCTAATGATGTAATGTCGCCAACAGAGACATGTCCACATCCCTATCATATGGTCGAAATCCAATCGATATGTCCGTTTCCGAAGGCGTAATCCAAACCCAGTAAACCATATTATGTCGTATTAGCACCGAGATTGCCAGATCAAGCGTATCGCTATTAACCGATAATGTTCCCGGAAACGTCTTCGTTGCCTCTATCAGATGATCGAGTTTTTCCTCCATGTCTCTTGATTTTATTGCCGTCATTGTTTAACTGGTGTCTCTCAATTTTCGGTATCAAGAATTTAGTGGCTTGTGTCAAAACATCTTTAGATTTCAAATCGTCGAGCCATTCTTCCTTAATATCTGTCAAACCATAGTATCCTCCGGCCAACTGACCAAACAATGCTCCTGTACGAACCGGTGCTTGGCTGTTATTAACAATCAGCGTTAAACCTTGCGTAATATTGTCCGTGGCATTAAATACAAACAGCATCATCCGCAAGGCAGATACGACTTGATCCGTGCCCTCTAAATCAAAAATCTCAATAGATTGATCCAATGGCAATAACTCTTGAATGTCGGGCACTAAATTTAAATTAGTATAACTGCCAGGTGATAAAATCTGTTTCTTGGTACCTCCGTGTAAAGTTAAATCTAAAATCGCGTGATAAAATTTACAGGCGTCCATACACAGCCGACAGTTTGCCGCCAACTCATTATTATATGCCACTACGTGCCCCGTTTGATAATCTCTTACATAGCGCATGGCTACGGCAGCAATTGGCGGCAGGCAGTCAGTGTTATGGACGCATGCTCCCGTCTCTTCGCGTCCGTTTAACAGTCCTATCGTTTTAGGACTAATATTAGTTAACTCGTTATCGGTTCGGAGATTCTCAGTTAAAGTTTTACCATCCTTAATAGCCATTATCTGGTGCAACATAAGGGCACAGCCTTCATTCCATTGACCAGTACAATGGTTAACCTCTTCAAATGAACCCTCCTGATGCAATATATCCGCCACCGACCCCATCGCATCCCCTACCGCACAACCAATAGTGATCCCATAATATTTGTCCTTGATAATATCCATTATCCTTTTAATCGGCTAAATTTTTAAATTAAAAATGATTGGGTTCTTGGTATTAATAAACAGTATGAATAGTGAAGATTCTGTCAAGCACTACCGCGAGTTCGAGGAGATGCCCTTGTTTCAAGAGGGCAATGACCATGATATTAAGATTCTTCAGGGTCTTCTCGAGTATGGTTTCGAGACACCCAGTGAGATCCAGCAAACTGCTATTGTTCCAATGTGCGAGGGCCACAGTATCATTGCGCAAGCCCAGTCCGGAACAGGTAAGACTGGTACATTTGTGATCGGTAGCCTTCATTCCCTGGACATGAATTGTCCTCATGTTCAAGTTATTATTGTAACGCCGGTCCACGAGCTTGCCACACAGACCTATCACGTACTTTTGGAGATTGGCAAGCGTGTAATTAGTCCCGAAAACGTCGAACTGTGTATCGGCAAGCAAGTGAGCGTAGAGCAGAACATCATTAATATCAACACAGGCAAGACCCGTATCCTTATTGGTACACCAGGTCGCATTCTCCATCTCGTAAAGCACAAGCTTCGCGGCGATTATCTAATCCCTCGTCGGTTTGTTCGTCTTGTCGTTCTCGATGAGGCAGACCGTCTCTTGAGCGACAAGTCTGCTAACGAAGTCATTGAAATCGTAGAGCGACTTGACGATCCACGCGAGCGCAAGGATGTGCTTCAGTTGGGTATTTTTAGCGCAACATTTAACAAGGCGGAGACGCTTGATACCGCGCGCCGTCTCTGTCTTCCAGAGTATGATAATCTCATTAACGAAGGTCTTGACTGGACGCAGCATCAGTATGCTCCTGTACAAATTCTTCTGCGACCTGCCGAACTTACCTTGGACGGCATTGCTCAATATTATTATGAAATCGAGTGCGAGGACGAGCGTCGATCGTTTGCGGACAAGGTTTCGTTTATCGACGCTCTAAACGCAGAGCATATTATTCCCGTATGTATGATTTACGTTAACACGGCTAACACAGCCGAGCGTTTAAAGGACGAATTGAACGCTCGTGGCATGGCGTGTGATTGTATCTACGGTAACATGCCTCCTAAGCGGCGTCTGGAGGTCACGCGGAGTTTCCGTAAGCTGGAGACGAAGATTCTTATTTCTACAGACTTGTTGGCACGCGGCTTCGATGTTCAGCAAATTGTACTTGTGATTAACTTCGATCTGCCTTACGTACATGATCGCCGCATGGGCGAAGTTAATCCTGATAAGGTAGCGGATTATCTTCATCGTATTGGTCGCAGCGGTCGCTTCGGTCGCAAGGGCGTGTCTATTAATCTCGTGGCTACGACTGCCGACATGGACCGCATGAAGATTATTGAGAATTATTACGGTGTAAAGGTCGATCCTCTTCCTGATAACATCGCAGAGCTCTACTAGGGTGGGGGACCTGCGCTCCCCCTTAACCCCCTGGCCAATAACGTTGCACTCGCATTGGGCAGTCGCACTCATACTCATTTAACATTAGCCAGTTACACTAACACTCATTTAACATTAGCCAGGCGCACTCACAGTCATTTAATATCGCCAGGGGGTTAAGGGGGACAGCATGTCCCCCTCCCCCAGTCATAAGCATCCCAGCTAAGTCCTTGATCTATAAAAGCCTTAGATAGTATATCATGAAGATATTTGTAGTTTGGTTTTTCTTTGAACTCCAATGATCTTGTGTACGACAAATAGTCGTTAAAAACTTGCGGCAGACCAGAGCATAGCTCTGATAACGGACACTCTTGTTTTAATTTTCCAATCGCTGCGTACTTATCTTGTTTGTTTTCTGCTGGCACGCCTTGCCATGGAAGCCGACCTTTAATAAAATACACCAGCATATAACCAAGCGATTCTAAATCATCGCGTCTTGACAATTCTATTCCCAAATGGCTGTTTATGCTCGAATATCTCGCCGTCCCAACAATGCTCTTCCCAGATGCTTGTTTCAGATGCACTCTGTCCTGGCTTTTATATCTCTTCGCCAAACCGAAATCAATGAGATAGAGTTGTAACGGATCTTCTCCTGGGGCAGCCGTGAGGAAATTATCTGGTTTTATGTCTCTATGAATGTAGTTACTCTCGTGAAGGTCATAGAGTAATTTCAGAGCCTGTATGCCAATCATTAACGTAGTTTTTACACTGAATGTTCCACGACACTTTCTTGTTAGCATGTATTCGAGCGAGTTTCCAAGAAACTGCATGACCAACGCCTTGCGATTATCAGGGAGAACGCCATACCAATAAATCTTAGGTATATGCGTCATCTTGCCGACCGAGATAACGTCCAAGTAAACATCATATTCGTGTTTTAAAATGTGTTTCTTATCAGCATCCTCGAGTTTAATACCAACGTGTTTGCCTTCTATTTTGTCGTATCCAATGTATACCTCTCCGAATGATCCGTATCCGATTTTCTTATCCAATGTATACTGACCATTAATAAGATTAATGTTCATATTAAAATTAAAATGATAATAGTATTTAATTACAGACGCGATGAACGCAGAACTCGAAGCAATGGTACAAGCTCAGGCCAAACAGGCTGGTATGACGTCTAAACAGGCTAAGCAGGCTCTGAAAAAGCTTCGGGAAGGAGGACTCATGGCACAAATTGCTCCACAGTTAAAAGAACATCTCTCGGGAATGAATCCGAATCAGTCTCCGCGCGACAAGTTACGTATGAAACTTAGCAATGCCAGGTTGGGTCGCTCTTCCAAGGAGACCAAAACCGCTATGTACGAAAAGCAGCGCGAGGAGGTACATCAGCGCGAAGAGAAGGAAACCGAAGAGAAGGCCAAGGCGAAGGATGCTGCCAAGCGTAAGAAGAAGGCTCATCAGCAAAAAATCAAGGAGTTAGAGGCCAAGATTGGTACTGTGACAGACCAAATGTATTTGGAGTGTTTACAGCGTCAGAAGGCTAATGTTTACCGCGACGAAGGCGAAGGCAATCGTGACCGTAACATTATTGAATTATATTCTAAACAGCAAGAGTTTAGCGAAAACGTTGATCTTGACGATATTTAAAGTAAAGCCCGACATTTCAGGCTTCGCGGATGATTACTGAAATCTGTTTGAGTTTTCCCTTTTCGTTTAAATTTATCAGAGCAGGTAAAATGACAACGGTCTTCGACGTTCCGTATTCGTATGTTATCTGTTCGACGTTGTCTTCTCCGTGGTATGCAACGATCCCGGCATCGTTTACTTTTGTAACTTTGGTCGGCTCTTTGGATATATATGAATGATATTTCAAAGGTATGTGAGCTTTCATAGTTAACATCTGTGAAGACATTATATATTTATATATTTAAATTTGAAAACTTCAAAGCCATAATCCCCTCTAAAGCTATAACCATCACAGCCGCATCCCAACCGCTTCACGGCCACAATACTTTAAAAGGAGGGGTTAAAGGGGAACCAAGGTTCCCCTAAAATTTGTCATTAGGCGTCACTGTTGCTGTGCAAGTTAGTCTCGGCGTTTGCGTGAACCCTTGATTCAGCAAAAAGGTCCGCATATTCTTCGCTAAATTCAGAAAAGACACACCGGGGTTAGCACAAGCCAAGAAACTCGTAGTCATGGCCCCTGCCCATTTATCGTTCAGCCAGGCATCCGCGCTTGTCTGTGTATCGTCGCAACCGCTAATACAGTAAATCTTTCCGTTGATAATACGACGCGTATTATCAATAGTATTGTTATTGTTGAGATCAACTAAATATTTAAGATCCAAAATCGTGCCGCTGAAACAACTGTCGAACAGTGCAATCATTCTGCAAGTGCTCGGCAAGCGCGAGACTAATAAATTAAGATCATCGTCGACGATAAATCCTTGTCTCTGGTAGTCTGTCGGAACAATACATTCGTCTCTGCCGTCCCTTTCGTCACCGTTCGTGTCGCGGACATACGATCCATGACCAGAATAGTGAAGCCATAATTCTTTCGCGCCGTTTGTATACGCGCGGTTTATTAAACTTGTAATCAACGCTCTTATATTATTTCTTGTAGGTTTGGCAGACGTGTCGTCTGTAACTACAATTATATTTCTGCGAAGATATCCGCGATATGTCACCAAATAGTCAGCCATGCTGTTGGCATCGTTTATACATCCGTTGAGTTGCACCTGCGAACCTTTGTAGTTCACGCCAATGACGAGAGCAAACTTTTGCGTAGGATTAATGTCAACCATTATACAAATATTATATTAAAAATTAAGCGAAGTATTATCATAATATAATGATAACGATAACCATTGACCTTATGGGCGGACTGGGCAATCAGTTGTTTCAGATATTTACGACTATGGCTCATGCTATCCGTCACGGAGAGCAATTTGTATTTCAAAATTGCGAACTGTTGCCCATCGGTACCACGAGACCAACATACTGGAATACTCTGTTGAGAGGCCTGAAACCATTTTTAACAGAAAAATCTAAACTTTATCCGCCGACATTTGATATTTACCGCGAAAATGGTTTTAAGTATAAAGCACTTCCCGCATTTACAGGGAATATGAAATTACATGGGTATTTTCAGAGCATTAAATATTTTCAAGAAGAATTTGATGTTATTCGCGAAATATGCGGCATAAACGATCATATCAGCATTATGCGTGAACGCATACCTCCAGGCTGTACAGCAATGCATTTTCGTATAGTAGAATATAGAAGTTTGCCAAATCATCATCCTGTGGCTCCGTACGAATATTATGTATGGGCCATTAAACGCACGGAATCGAAGAATATTTTATATTTTAGGCCACCGGAAGACACAGAAGAAGTCCGTCAAATCATACAACGTTTAAATAAAGAGTTCCCTGACGTAGTCTTTACAGAAGCCGATAACACTGCTGCTGACTGGGAGCAAATGGTCATGATGGCTTGTTGCGATAAACATATTATAGCAAACAGTACTTTTAGCTGGTGGGGAGCTGTTTTAGCCGAGCCTAAGTTCAAATTTACGCCCCATGTATGCTATCCGGCAAACTGGTTTGGTCCTGCATATTCCTACGATATTAAGGATTTAGTGTTGCCTTCGTGGGATGGATTTAACGGATAATTTCTTTTTTCTTTGAGTATATATAGATGGATACATATGCCAACTGGGATGATCAGACAAGATTAATATACGATCCGTGTGCTCGGCGGCAGGCGGACAAGCAGCGTATGGAACCCGCGTCGTTTGTTACTGACAACATAGGTCTTCGCTGGTGCGAGTCGCCCAAGGCTTACGCTGCTGTTAACGGCGCTGTTGCGCACTACCCTAAACAGTATCGCAACGCATGCGCAGTCAACTATGAGACTGCGCTCCAGCAGAGCGCCCTGACTAACCCGCGCTACAAGCAGCAGTTAATGACAAGACCCTACCTTGGGGCTTATGTCGGTGCGGGTCAGTCTACGTCAAACAATAAGGATATCGAGACAGAACTTATTACGGGTCTTGATACACGCAGCGGTACGCGTCGCGCATGTGATGTACTCAGCGGCGTGAGCATTGATCGTTTTGAGTGTCTTCCAGAGTACGGTAACCCTCAACGTGTAGAGCACGTTGTTCCTGTCTGGATACGCGGCGGAGAAAACACAAGAGACTACGTCCGTCGTGTTAACTACGAGGCCAAGATGAAGAATCGTCGCAATCACAGCGCGATCAATAAGTGGTAATTTTAATTAAAAATATATCGTTGAAGATATAATGAGCTTTTCTTATATGATGGATAAAAACAGGTATTATAGCAATAATCCTAGTTTCGTTCCCTGGACTGTCGGTGGCAACACTGTAAGTCTTTTTGGTGATAATATGGTAGATCTTGAGAGCGATTTAACCGGCCGTACTCGCGCTGCTGCTCGGTGCGCATGCGGTAAGTTTATACCTGGCACCGTAATTCAATCGACGGTAAATACTAATTGTGCTCAATCATGTGGCTTGTATGGCGCGCCATGCGGGAAACGCGGATGTGCAAATATGCACATGGTTCATCTTCCATCGGCTCAAATGATCCGTCAGAAACCGCGTCCGTCTAAGCCATTTAACTTTTAAAAATCAAACCCCTTTTAAAAATCAAACCCGTCTTCACTGTTTGATAAATCGCTTGATTGATCAGAATCGTCTGTTTCATCATAAGATTTCAAATAATTTTCAGCATCTGTTTCTGATGCTAAATGACGATTATCGATCATAGGAGTCGCCGCTGCTGCAAGTTGTTCCTGGTATTTTTTCGTCAACAATTGCTGTTCGAGTCTCTGTCTCGGTGTCATTTCCCAAGATTGTAATGGTGCTAATGATGCTACAGGGGCCAGAGGCATTGGTTGATATTCATGGTACTGATTTACCGGTGAAAATCTAACAGATTTTTTCGTTTTACTCTTCTTTTTCTCATGGCTATGATTTTTATGCTTGTGTACACGAGCCTTTTTCTTCATCTGCTTTTGTCGTTGTTTATCTTCTGTTATGAATGCCGTTATTGACGCGATGATCAGATTGAACCATGATTTAATATGAGCGAAATTCTTGCGAGCCTTGCGTTTAACAATTTTAAACTGACGCCTAAGCCATTTAATGGAATATTCGTGGTATAACATAATCACGTCCGCTGCCACAAAGGCAGCTAATATAGGCATTTTAAGTTCCTCTTGTTCCTCTGGTACACCTATGTAGACCATAAGATACAATATTAATGATGTCAGTACGACGTTGACCCTGTCGATGTCAGGGTAATATGTCAATAATGTATAAAAAATCATCTTAATCATAGTATTATAAAAAATATCAATGCGCATCCATGATCTTACGCACACGCAGCACTCCGGAGAAGTTTCGGTATATTTGCAACGTCAATGGCTCTTATCCGGCGTAGCCTCCCCTGGAGACATTGTCTATAGAGGATCTTGTTATTCAGAACATCAAGGCTGGGCCATCGTTATGAAAACAAAGGACCACCAAGCCATGCCATTATGTCTTGTATCTTTTACGGAGCTTAACCGATGGGTAAAACACGGTGAAGACCCGTTTGGGCTACTCGATGTTAATAATTTTAAAAAGGATGCGCGTCGCCCTTTGTAGGCCGAAAATAAATCTTTCTACGCGATATCATCCCTGAATCGTCGTACAATCTATTTGTGACTAAATCTTCCCATGATTTGCCTCCGAGACGTTCAACGATAAAATTAATAGAATATACGCCACACTCTGTATTTTCTTTCTGATGATTCATGCGCGAAGTGCATGCCTTGTCGCTACAATTCATCTTAACGATAAAATGCGAATTCTGTGACTTGAGATGATTAACCAAATCCATTATTTCTGGCGCTATGTGGGCGAGACCGTAGCTGTCGAAATAATTTATTTCCCACTGCTCTGGATTACCTGTAAGATCTATAAACATAGAAACCCAGTGCTTGCCCGGTTTATCAGAAGGATCCGTATTGAATACGATGCCGACGCGGCGTTTACCCTTTAACATTATCTGTCGGAGATTTAACCGACAGACTTCATTGTATGCTAATTTACAAAAATCAATAGGTACAGGCCCCAAAGAAATAAAATCCGGATAAAGCTGTTCGTACTGTTTTAATACTCCGTGGATGTCATATGTGCTTAACCACTGCGTGCGACCAGCAGGTCTTACAGGTCTAAACGGCGAGGATCCATATTGTTGAATGAATGTATCTTCGAGATGCAGTCTGGACATCCAGCACCATTCGTTGGTACAACTTCTCATCTTCTGTTCCAACTGATTCCATATGTCTTCCTTTGTTCCGTTTATACGGACCTTATCGTCATATTTCCGATTGTAAGCGGTGGCTATTGCGATGAGTTGCGGTTTCGTGTAACAAGAGCTTCCTGAACTCGAAGCCGCGGTAGCAGGCGAACAAAATTTCCCGCGAACGGTTGTTTTGGACATATATAATCATGTAGAAAAATAGAAAATAAAAGAATTTTAATCATCTGCCCATCCTACTGAAGCCAAATCCACGGGCTGTAAACGATTTACCCATTTATATACGCGCATGCGTCCTCTTGCGCCTGTTAATACACGCGGACCGTTGAGAGACTGTGGGGCAGTTTCGCGCGATCCGACGTAAGCGTATTTTTTACCAGTATCTGTATTTTTGATAACAATGACGATCTTCGGCGGATTTTCATGATCGTACCAAGGAAACCAGTCCTTTTTGTATTTTAATAAATGTTTATATACTGACGTCAAGCCCTTGCTCGCTGCGCTATAAGGATATCTACCGTGAAACACACCTGTTTTACCAGAGTGAAACCCAGGAATCCCGTTGATAGGTTTTGTTGTACCGTCGGCGTTTAGTATGGCGGCATCAATGATAGAGCAAGTAATCGACATATAAATTAGCGTTGGAAATAAATTAGCGTTGGAAATAAATTAGCGTTGGAAATAAATTAGAATTAATAATACATTAGTTATTAAATGACGCTTTACCGCAAACATGCCCAGGGAGCAACCGTAAAGGGAGACTTTACGTTGAGTATAGAAAATATTGACACGTATCATCGAATGTCGCAGAAGATGGACGATGAGGTGCGTTGGACAAAGACACTCATTAACCTTCGCCATAAGCGAGACCATCCAGAATTAATCACCGATAATCTTTATACACCAGAGTATATTTCTCGTCGTATAGCAAAGCTCGAAGCCATGCGTCCGTTGGACGATGACGTACGCGAGCATTTACGGGTGTCCGAAGAGTTAACAGAAGTAGAAAAGGAGATTGATATTGTAAAACCTCTTGTTTTTGATAAGGTAGAAGGACAGAAGGAGGAGAATCATGAACGCATGTCAGTTTTAAACGACCGTTGGAATGATTTACAAGAGCAAAGAAATAATATTTATAGCCGCAAGTATGGTCAGCTGCGTGACCATTTGCCTAAAATTTATTATATGATTTTGGAGGGTGTTGACATGGACACGGTGAATAGTTGTTTTAATAAGATGAAGAGCGTTTTAACTGGCTCTTTGTCAACGGAAGAAGCAGCTAATAGGTTGATGACAGAGTCTGAGACAAAGTATAATTTACCTAAGACTATTTATGATCCTATTCGTGTAAAAGGGAAGGGGAGCACAGGGTCCCATTAAACCTTCCGCTTAAGCCCCTGATTGTTTTTTTGATTTTGGGAATGTCACTTGAGGCAGAGCGCGCTGTACTTACTCTGCCTTCTTCTTTGGCTTCATGGTAATTTTAACACGTGTCGAAGAGGTCGAAGCGGATACAGCCGTAGAAGCGGATACAGCCGTAGAAGAATCCGACGCAGCTACCGTAGAAGAAGTACCTTCGGATCCTGTAGAAATCGGCACTGACGGCACAGAAGTAGATGCTTCAGACGACGTAGTTGTCTTTTTCGATGCTGCTGAAGCACGTGGCTTTCTTACCTTAACTGGAACCGAAGATTGCACCGATTCTGTCGTTGCTGCCTTCGTCGCTACCGTCTCTGCTACCTTCGTCGCTACCGGAACAGGTGCAATCTTCTCGAAGACAAACATATAATGATAAGAGAGCCACTGGCGCTCCAAATCCACACTCAGACGCTCTGCCTCGCTGTAACTGTTAAACGGCTGATGTTTCTTGAGTTTTAAGCCGGCCTCCAGCATAATTCGTTTAACAGCCGGATCCTCCAAGCTAATTAGGTACTCTACGTTGTTTTGATAAAGCTCCGTAAAGCTAACCTTGATCGCAGAACCAAATGTTTTTCCTTCCGCTTCTTCTACATTATCGACTAACTGAATCTGCCACAACTGCGTCTTTCCTGTCAAACCTGTTAATTTATTTGCCTTTTTCTTCGCCATGTCTGCAAGAATCAGCCCCTTATTCATATAGGCTCCTACAAACACGCCGCCAAGTTCCAGGTTGCGTGCCACATTCTTTACAAATGTCCGGAAACTGTCTTCCGTGGCCATAGAGTAATGGATCGCAAATGTACATGTCACAGCATTGAATCGATCAGGAGTGATCAAAAACCTGCCTGTCTGCGGCTGCGTGGTCAAATCCGTGTTAAAATTACCATGAACGAATTCAGCCGAAAACTTGCTCTTGAATTTTTTCATGTACCCTCGCAGATTAATATTTGCCTGACCGACGTCGATAACATCTACGCCAAGCACTGAAACTTGTCGCTTTTCGGCCAGTTCCGTCCACGCCGTTCCGCTCTTCAATGTACCACATCCGAGATCCAAGAGTCGTACAGCCTCTGTGCCAGGTAGGCCAGCGCTGATTTCTTCCGATATGACACGGTTACTGATGTCGCGATTCACCTTGTTAACAAGAACCAATGTCGACCCTCCGCGACCACCGCCTTTAACAGCCAGGTGATCCAAGGTAATAGGTTCGTTGATAACTGTGTTCACCAAGTCTGTATAAACGCGAATGTCGTTAGGCTGACTCTTATCATGCCGAATACGGATCGGTACCCAATGCATGTCGCCGGTGCCTACATTCTCGACAGAGAGCCGACACTCAACGATCATGCCTTTGCGAATAGGTTCGCCAATCGAACCGTCTTCTGATTCTGTGCGAGGAACTCCGTCAATTACCCGAGCGCAGCACATATAAGGAGACGGAAGCGTACTGCGGTTAGCGAAAGCCTTAAAGACCGCATATGTAACTGTACGCCGTCCGTCCGTCGCGTCCAATGTAGTCGGTTCATAAGTCTTAGTAACTGTAGGTGCCGATGCCTGACCGTCATACTGAACACGTAGATCCAGTGTAGACATATACGTCGGCTTCCACTTAAAAACCGTAGTCCATGTATTCTGACCAAGCGGAAAATAAGACCCGGGACCAGAGCGTGGCTGAAATACAAGCCCGTCAAGAGAATACGACAATCCGCCTGGTGCGTTATATTCCAAGCCTACGAGTTGATGCGAATCCATCTTGCGGACCAACTTCGGTGGGTTACTGTCCAACAGATCCTTAAACGTCTGAATCGTGTAATTATAAAACTGTTTGGCCTGAACAGACAAACTGCCAGATGACGAAGTTCGGTTGTATGTTGTACCAATCATGTTTAATCTGTCCGTAAAGTCCCGCTGCGTTACATTCTCGCCTCCCTTGACAAGAATATCGAAAATCAAGAAGTATGGTCGATCCTTAATCCAGAGAAACTCGCCATCAAGAATCGTGCCTCCTGGGGCCCCATAGCTCAAACCAGTTGGCCAGATCTCGAGAATCGGGTAAGGATCCGTAGACTGACGTTCCTTACCGTCTACAACACGTGTCTGCTTTACGGTGCTGCGCGTAATCAGGCTTGCCTTACCTGTTTCATCAATAAACAGTAATGAGCGCAACCCATCGGCCTTGTCCGTAAATACATAGATTGGATTTTTCTCGTCCCCGCTTCCGAGCAAAACCGTACGGCCATCGGCATCGTTAACAATATGTTTCATGTTCATGGTTGTAATATTAACGGTAATGAAGTGACGCGCCAGGTTGATCAACGTTGACTGATAAAGATCAGTTACAGGGGTTACAGGCACACCCGTAACCGATGACACCAACGCCAAATATTTGTTCAATGTCGTCAGAGTTTGACTTGCTGGTTCAATCGTCATGCCACCACCATTGATTTTTCCAAGAAGAAACTCGAGATAAAATTTCAGTTCCTTGCGAATAACCTCCTCGTTTTTGTAAAACTCTTCGCGGGTTAGCCCACTGAGTTCAAGCTCGACTTCGTAGCGGTCATGCTCCATCGAGCCCGGACCAGTTAACTGAGCCTGACGAAAATCGCCACCTGAACCCTGACGCACGGACGTAAAATCCACGCGCAGTTGACCGCGACCTTGATCACCAAAACGTTTCGGAGAAACAATAGAGTAGCGCTGAGCATAGCGATAAAATTTCGTCGACATACGATCCTTGAGTTCATTAATAACAGTCTGGCGGACGGCCAAGTCTACGATCGGCTGTTCGTTTGCGAAACGCAAACGCAACCCGAACTCAGGCATGTCAATTGGAGCAGCTTCGCGAACCTTGGTTTCGTAAATAATGGAGGGGTGCGAGATAGGAGGCGTGTTTGTCATACAGAATTTCTGAATCTCGTTAATATCCTCGATACGTACACGTGCGTTGGATGTATTGGAACCATTTGTTAAGTTGACAGTAAGCATAATGGTATGCGTGGGCTCAATGCCTGTAAGTCGACGAAGACCAGTAAGTACGCTGCGGAACTTGGAGATGCCCATATTCCATGGCGAACCCGGTCCCTTCTGCCCAAGCACGGAAAATTCGATCTCGTTAGCGTCGTTAACCGGATGAGACCGGAACGTAGTATCTATAATCGTGTCGACTACCGAATTGTCCATTTCCATATATACTGAAAATATTTATTCATTTTTTTCTCAGAAGAATTAAAATGCTGAATCCTATCACGTTCCTTTTAAGCCTTCTTTTGCTGTCCTATCAGGTTTTCACGGCCATATTTGTAATGCTTTATGCGGGTCTGACTTTATGAATTTAAAAGTAAACTTATAGTATTTATAAATATCGGATGAATCATTCGTTATGTATTAATATGATAGTGAAAAACGAGAGCCATGTCATTGAAAAGACACTTGCTATGCTCGTAGAAAAACTCCCTGTATCTTATTGGGTTATTTCTGACACCGGTTCAACTGACGGTACACAGGATGTTATACGTAATTTTTTTGCCGCACGCGGCATTCCTGGCGAATTAGTTCAACATGAATGGCGCGATTTTGGATGGAATCGCACAATGGCTCTACGAGCAGCCTTTAACAAGACCGACTATCTTTTTATTTTCGACGCCGATGATTGGCTTCACGGAACGCCGGATTTGTCTATGTTAAAAAATATGCCTTCGCTTAATGCCGACATGTATTTTTTTAAATTTGGTCCCGGTATGCTTTATCGTAGACCATTGCTTATAAACAATCGTATAAAGTGGCAGTTTGTTGGCGTTCTTCATGAATATTTAGCCCCTGATGGATGGCAAATAAACGCTTCAAGAACGCGTGATGTTACAGGCGATTATTACGTAGAGAGCGGTAAGACAGGTGATCGCAGTAAAGACCCTAAAAAATATGATAAAGACGCAGCTGTGCTTGAACGTGGGTACAGAGAAGAAAAAGACCCGCATTTGCGAGACCGTTATGCTTTTTACTGTGCGCAAAGTTACAAGGATGGCAGGCGTCCAGAGGAATCTATTGAATGGTACAAAAAGGTAATACCTGCCAGTAACTGGAATCAGGAAAAGTATTATTCATGCTTAATGATCGCGGGTCAGACAAAGGACCAGGAAGAAGCGATTAAATATTTGGATTTGGCCGAAACATATGACTCGGAACGAAAGGAGCATTTAGTACGTTTAATGGATATTTATTCGCGGCGCGGATATCATACAATTGTCAATTCCTTGTACCTCAAGGGCCGCGATCGTAAACTTTCACTCTCCAGCGGCGAGAAGCTGTTTGTAGCAGAATGGGATTATGACAACATGATGGAATGGTACAATCTTGTTTCTGCTTATTACATTGGTGATTTGCAAACAGGCTACTCTTGCTGTAAAAATGTTATAAAAGAAGGTATTAGGTTTCCAGAGATTCTCGAGGCTACGATACAGAATTTGAAATATTACTTACAGGAATACAAGAAGGACATTGATTTGGTTAAACTCGGACTTTTTTGGTTAGTTAATAATAAGATAAATAATACAAAAGATAGTCATCTGGAAACGCTCGTTAACATGTACGATATCGTTAAGCCTCTCTTAACAGCAGAGCCTAAACCGATTAAATTTAAACAGGAGAAAACACCGAAAACACCGAAAATCATGTTAACTATGACCAGTGGCAAACGCACCGAGTTGTTTGTACAGACTGTTAATTCTATTTTGAATCAATGGACAGACGTTAAACGGATTGATTATTGGTTTTGCGTTGACGATAATTCTTCTGAAAAAGACAGAGAGATGATGAAAGAAAAGTATCCGTTTTTCGACTTTTATTTCAAAACGGAAGCCGAACGGGGACACATTCAAAGCATGAATATGATCTGGAAGCGTCTGAAGGAGCTAAAGCCAAAGTATTGGATACATATGGAAGATGACTTTGTCTTCTTTGACAAGATGGATTATATAACAAAAGCTATTGAAGGACTCGACGGGTTAGCCCACTTAAATGTTAAACAAATATTGTTTAATCGCGCATACGCGGAAACCATAGTAGACTACAAAATTAAAGGGTTCTTGCAGGTGCCAGGCAAGCCAGATATTTGTCTACATGACTACCGTCCAGGAGAGACGTTTCCTTATCCAAATGCTCACTATTGGCCGCACTATAGTTTCCGTCCATCGTTGATTGACACTGAGAGCATTTTGGCCATCGGCGACTATGAATGTGATAAGGGAAAGTTTTTCGAAATGGAATATGCTTTAAAGTGGGTTCAGCGTGGATTTAAATCGGCTTTCTTTAACAAGATAACGTGCGTACATATAGGAAGGTTAACAACGGAAAGACATGTGCCTGCGGCTTCGGTTCGCAGCGCTTATGAGTTAAATAATATTAGCCAATTTGACGGACACGATAAACCCCGGTCGGTATCCACGAATCAATCCACGAATCAATCCACGAATCAAACTTCGAATCAAACTTCGAATCAAACTTCGAACCAATCCACGAACTCATGCATTAAGATTATTAATCTTGAACGCAGACCTGACCGCCGGAACAAAATGACAAAAATGCTCGCAGATCTCGGAGTCGAAAAGTCTAAATTTGAATTTATTAAAGCCGTGGACGGTAAGGAATTAACGACAACAGACGAAATCCGCAAGCTGTTTAACGGCAACGATTTTGGAAGTCGTCGTGGTTTTATTGGATGTGCGTTATCTCATTATTATTTATGGAAGAGACTATTAACGGACAATGATAACGACTTTTATCTAATTTTAGAAGACGATGTAAAATTTAACACGGTACCGGCGAATATCGACGGGAAAAAAGACATTGTATTTTACGGTTATAGCATGTTTAGCTCCGAGCGCGATATAAAGGCTAAAGAAGACGCCATGTCTCGATCTCCTGGACTTTACCCGTTAGATTTCGATCGTTATATTGGCGGATTCTTCGCTTACTCTATCAATAAGCGCGGAGCACAGGGGCTTTTGGACTATATATCGCAGAACGGAATCAAGCACGGAATAGACTATCTGATAAAAAAGCATCGCGGAGATTATTATGAAGCGTATCCTCAAGTTGCATTTACAGAATGGAACGAAGGCGGGAAAAAGATAGATACGGACATACAGAATTCGTCCGATTCTTTAAATTTAAATTCAAATTTGACATCGGGGCTCGAAACACAGTTCGAGTTTATACCGCACATGGATCAACATGACAATGACATTTTTTACAAAAAGTGTTCTTCTGTTCACGAGATGATGGAAATTGCCATGGCAGATCCTAATATTTTATCGTTTAACACTCTCGGATTTTTCAAGAACAGAGCCGAACGGTCGGAATTTACAACATCCAGATATTTCGGCCCCACAGACGGCTTATATGTTAAGATTAAGATTAAACAGAATGCCCGTGTGACACCCTTTCCGTTTATTACTGTCAAACCCATTTGTAACTGGAGCACGACGAAAGATCTTGTAAAGGAATGGAATAGGTTAACAAAAGGCAACGGAATCTGGAATGCCTTGAAACTAACAGATGCGGCAGAGGCCGATTATTACGCTATTATTAACAAGCCCATGGATCCAAGCGAGCGTTATGATCCTTCTCGCACCGTTGTTTTTCAAATGGAGCCTTGGTGTGACCAGGAATGGCAGCGTTGGGGAGTTAAAACATGGGGCGAATGGGCTCGACCGGACGAGAATAAATTTCTTGAAGTAAGGTCTCACGACAAGGTTTACAATAATGCCGTATGGGAGTTTGAATTAACGTATCCTCAACTGGTGAAACTCGATCCATATCCGTTGAAAACAAAAGGAAACGTTGTTTCATCTATCTGTAGTTCAAAATACTTTGACCCTGGACACATCAAACGTATAGACTTCTTGAAATTCCTGGAAGCTAAGAACGATCCAGAGGTCACGCTTCATATTTACAATTATGACAACCAGCACGGTTTTAAATCCTACGCTGGACGCGCAGATGCCAAGGTTGACAAGGCCAAGGCTATTGTTCCTTATAAATATTATTTCATGTGCGAGAACAACCAGGAGAAAAATTTCATTACGGAAAAGATATGGGAAAGCTTGTTAACCGAAACATTGTGTTTCTACTGGGGCTGTCCAAATATTGACGAATGGTTAGACCCGCGATCATATGTTAAATTAAACATGGATGACTTTGAAGAGAGCTACACCGTCATGAAGCGAGCCTTTAGGGATAATCTATACGAGGAACGCCTGCCATACATTCGTCAGGAGAAGGAGCGGGTATTGAATTATTTTTCTTTTATGCCGACAATGGAGCGCATCGTTAACAAGCACATTCTTAATAGTCTTAATCTTCCGTCTGCTAAACGCGTGTGTTTTATTTATTCTTGTAATATTGAGCCATCCGGAAAGTATGTTTTGGATATTTTGTTAGAATCCGTTAAGAAATGCGATCCTCCGTTGGATTTAATTATTATCGTCAACACTGGGTCGCCGTTAAAAGACGACTCTGAAACGTTAAAAGACCCAGCGCTCCATATAATACAATATTCGCCCTTGACAAATTTATACGAACCGTGTTGTCTGCGCATAATGCACCAGTACGCTACGGACAATCCCGATAGTGTTATTTTGTATCTTCATACCAAGGGCATTAGTTATTACAACGACCCTGTTATGTTTAAACGTAGTTTAAGCTGGACGCGATTCATGCTCCATCATTTGGTATCATCCAACGGTAATATGGGCGATGAGTTTGATACAATGGGATGTAATTATACGGAATCTCCAGTACCTCATTATTCTGGTAATTTTTGGTGGGCTACGGCGAAATATATCGCTGGTTTACCAGTTTATAAACTCGGAGATAAAATGAGCGCTGAATTCTGGTTGAAGCCCCAAGGGCCTCGGTGTAAAGTTTTGTGTAATAGCATGCTAAATCATTACGAGACAGACATGCCAACTTTCTCTTTAACGTCCTCCTCTTCTTGAAAATCTGTATGAAATATTTTTATCGTCATCCAGATTGTCCTTGTCAAAATGTCAACCCGGAAAACCCGGAAAACCCATTAACCCGTCAAATCCATTAACCCATTAACCCGTCAAACCCATTAACCCATTAACCCATTAACCAGGCAAACCCGGAAAACCCGTTAACCCATTAACCCATTAACCCATTAACAGACTGCCAGGGGGTTAAGGGGGAGCGCAGGTCCCCCTAAAGGCAATCCGCGCCCCAGACAGGCTGCTGGCAGTTAAACTTACGGTCCTTTAAATTAATGCGAGCCGCAGGGTATACGTAATTGCTGTACGTGTTGTAAACCGGACGACCGCCTATTGGCGCCTGCGTCATGTCCATATAATAACCAGAAACAGCGAGTTTTTTATCGTTGTTATTGGCCGAAGAATAGTGCACCGGGCGTTTACCGGTTGAATTTGCCACTGGCTTTTTAGGGCTACCTAAAAACAAGCTTTTGATAAAGTCCATTTATAACCATATGAAAATAAAAATTAATTTAGATTATTAGGAATGAGTGTTCCGACAGAGTTACGTTCATTGGATAAACGGAAGGCACGGTCCTATAGTCTGCGTCGTCTTTACCCTGATCGTGTGCCGGTGATTATTTCACCTCCGGCGCAGACAAAAAGAGAAGTCAGTAAATATTTGGTGCCGTTTGACACAACGGTAGCAAGTATGTTAAATATTTTACGCACGCGTCTAACTTTATCAGCTACGGAGGCAATTTATTTGTGCACCACAGGTGGCACAATGTTAGCGGGATCACAGAGTATTGGTGAAATTTACAACAGAGACAAAGCAGAAGACGGATTTTTATATCTAAAATACTGTTACGAAAATGTGTTTGGTTAAATTTAAATTTTAAAAAATAAAACATACCATAAATGTCGATTTCTTTGAGTGGGACGTCCAGTATCACTATGACAGGTATAAATCTTGGAAGTATTTTTACCGTAGAAATGTGGTTATATGTTTCACAAACGTCTATAAGCCATCCATTTTTTCAGATTAAACTTCCAAACGACAACTTATTAATGGAATTTGTAGTCGGACCAGATGACAATCAAGAAGCTTTTTCTTTATTTAACATTGGAGGCGAGCAGGCAGGTTTGCCTATTGATACTTGGCATCATTTAACGATTGTTAGATCTCAGCTATCAAACGCGGGTGTTTATAACATCTACATATATATAAACGGAAAGCGCGGCAGTAGCCCGTATTTCGGCGTCCCGAATTTTAGTTACAGCGAACCCGATTTAGATTATACCAATGTTAATATAACTATAGGAAGGGCGTCGCCTTTTACGACATTTATTTATAACTTTGAACTTATTAAGGCTTTGCCATACGGAGGTGTCGGCGCAGAATTTACGTCATCTATGCTGTTGCCGACGAATTTTAACGATTACGTAAGTGTTCTGTATACTAAAATACAAGACACCGTTATAGGAGGAGGAGAAATATATCCTTTTTATCAAGTAGCGTCGGCTGGTACAGCAGAAGTAACATTCAGCAATGTTACGACAAGCCTTAATAAACCTACAGGTGCTACCGTTCCTCATGCGACAATTTGCTTTGTTGCCGGGACACCGGTCATGACGGATAATTCTGGTTACGTTCCTATAAACGAGTTAGCTTTAAACTTAACCACGGGCACACATACGATTGGAGGCCAGGCTATTCTTGCGGTTACGCAGTCAATAACACCTGAACGTCATCTGGTCAATATCCGTAAAAACGCATTAGGTGTCAACGTTCCTTCTGCTGATACAAAGGTGTCTATAAATCATAAGATTTTAGTTAACGGAGACATGACAGAAGCAGGAAAATTAGTTAAATTTAATCCAGATATTTCGTTTGTTGATTATAACCAAGAGGTTCTTTACAATGTCGTTCTTCAAACCCACGGGACAATGACTGTGAATAATATGACGGTAGAAACATTAGATCCCGAGTCTCTCATAGCGAAGATGTTCGTCGCCATGAAAGACATGAGCCAAGAGCAACGAGACACTATTGTGAAGCTTCATAATGAATACGTTAAAACTGTCATAATGTGATCATCGCAGTCAAAAAAAATAGTAAACATACTATAAATGTCTCTTGTTTTAACAGGATCTTCTACGTCTACGATTAGCATGTCTGGTATAATGCTTGGTACTAAGTTTACAATTGAAATGTGGATACGAGTATCGACAAGACCGTCTGGTACAACTGAAACATTACTTCACCTGTCAGCGGCAGATGACACTTCATTAATAAAACTTTCCGTATCCGGTGTTGACCAAAATACTTTTAGGCTTAGAAATAAACTCACCAGCCTTTCCTCTGGTCCAGCGTTGAATTATAATGAATGGTATAACATAACGTTGGTTGGTGTAGTAAATAGTCCGTCTTATGTTGTATATGCTTACATAAACGGTATATTTAATAATGGTCTGGGCACATCAGAATCAGGTTTTATTGGCTTTCTTTACAATAACGTTAAAATGTCTATAACACCAGGATCATCTACTGTAAATATTTACAATTTTAAAATGATCAAAGATTGGCTGATTGTACCCGGTGATAATTTTACTCCTTCTGTGCTGTTTCCGTCGAATTTAGACTCTTATTTGATTGTTCTGTGTGCCGGAATAAAAGACAATATAATAGTAGGCGGTGACAGGGTTGCGAGCGGTAATTATCAACCAATGGCACTAGGCACGGTGTCAAATACTGTATCGTTTAACAATATCACGGTAACAGCTGATGAAATGCCTCCGGCCGCAGCGTTGCCTCAAGTACATGCGACAATTTGCTTTGTAGCTGGTACACCGGTTTTAACGGACAATTCTGGTTACGTTCCGATCGATGAATTAACCCCAGGCACGCATACCATTGATGGTCAGCATATTCTTGCCGTTACACAGACGATAACCCCTGATCTTTATCTTGTCGCTATCGATAAAGATGCCATGTCTGAAGGCGTACCTTCGGAAAATACGATAATGTCCATAAATCATAAGATTTTAACAGATAACGGCGAAATGACAGAAGCCGGGAAATTAGTTCCCGAAATGGCGAGACTTATTCCTTATAATCAAGAGGTTCTTTACAATGTCGTTCTTCAGAACCACGGGACAATGACTGTGAATAATATGACTGTGGAAACATTGGATCCGGAAAATCTCGTCGCTAAGATGTTCGTTGCCATGAAAGGAATGAATCAAGAGCAACGGGAAATCATCGTGAAACTTTACAACGAATATGTTAAAACTATAGTTGTTAAACATAAACG